>ERZ1673701.438-NODE-438-length-48078-cov-4.880786_pt1 | contig 48078 bp, 43 predicted proteins | sample MGYA00580231_ERZ1673701 | MGnify/ENA primary metagenome ERZ1673701 (study PRJEB41218, sample SAMN15661798) | gut metagenome | host: Homo sapiens | place: Canada: London | collected 2015-08-20/2019-03-30 | study: EMG produced TPA metagenomics assembly of...
CGACCATGCACCTGAAGCGATTTACAGACCTTGGCCTGAGAATTCTGATGCACCTTGCCAACGAGGCCGACCCCGAGACGCCCCATTCGGTGCCGGAGCTCTCGAGATTCCTCTGCTGGAACCAGAATCTGGTCATCAAGACCGCAAACGCCATGGTCAAAGCCGGGTGGCTTTCCGCCGTTCGCGGCCGGCACGGCGGGCTCAGGCTGGCCTGCAAACCTGAAGACCTGCGAATCGGCGACGTCGTGCGCACACTCGAAGACAATGACATGCTCGTCGACTGCAACGAGCCGCCCTGTCCCTTTGCCGGCAGATGCGTGCTGATCGATGCGCTCGCCAGAGCCCGGGAAGCCTTCTACAAGGAACTCAACCAATACACGCTCGCCGATCTCCGCCGCAGCGGGCCGGGGAAGGGTGTTTCGAACCTGATGTGCTCGAGGGCGCAAACCATTTCCGACGAGCCGGCCGACGCCCCGGGCGGGTCAGAACACCGGATGGAACAGGCCTCAGTCAGGCAGCAAGCATGAGACGCACGCCGGGACGGCGCTGCCGTCGGAGGGCTTCAGTGGCCCGTTTCTGATGTGCAGGAACGGGCATTCAAGTCGCGGATAAAATGACGGTACCCATGTTGTCCAGAAGGAGCTCCGACCATGAATCACACAAACTTGCATCCCATGCGCCGCCCTGACCGCGCGGCCTCCGAGGACTTTGCCCGCCGCACCGCGAACGAGGCTCCCTACGGCACGCTCGTGACGGCGTCCGCCTCGGGCGAACCGTACGGCACGCCCGTCTCGCCCGTCATCGAGGACGACAAGATCTACTTTCACGCGGCGGCAGGTGCAGGTCGAAAGTTCGAGAACCTCACCGCAAACCCGCGCTGCTCGATGGTCTTCGTCAGCATGACCGAGCCCGACGAACCGGCCTTTTCGATGAACTACCGCTCTGCGGTCTTCGAGGGGCGCGCGACGCTCGTCACGGACGAAATCGAGAAGATGCACGCGCTCTGGCTCATCGGCGCGCGCTGGGCGGGAAGCCAGCCCATTGCGAAGAGGCGTGCCTACATCGAGGGCGACATGGCCCGCTGCGACGTCTGGCGCATCGACGTCAACGTCATCTCCGGGAAGACCCGCGAGATGAGGCGCTGAACAGAGCCTTTTCTCAGAACTTCGGGAACGCCTCGGCCGCCTCGAAGTGCACGGGAATGCCCGTCGTCGGGTGAGGAATCGTGAGCTCGGCCGCATGGAGGCAGAGTCGCGAGGTTTTCTCCTCGGCGAGGATGCCGCGGCTGCCGTAAAAGCTGTCGCCGTCGATCGGAAGGCCGATGCCTGCAGCGTGCGCGCAGTGCACGCGCAGCTGGTGCGTGCGGCCCGTCTCGGGCCAGAGGCTCACGAGGGCCTTGCGCCTGCCGTCGGGCATCGTCTCGACGCGCAGAAGCTCCCAGTCGGTGGCGGCGGGCTTGCCGCCCTCGGCTTCGGAGAGCACGCACTGGCGCGGACGATCAAGCCTGTTGAGGGCGAGCGGAAGCTCGATCCTGCCCGACATCTGCTCGGGGACGCCCTCGAGCCTCGCCACGTAGCGCTTCATCGCAAGTCCCTCGCGAAAGCTCTCGTGAAGCGCCTTCTCGGCCCTGAGGCTTCTCGCAAAGAGCAGAACCCCCGAGGTGTCCATGTCGAGCCTGTGCACGATGCGCAGCGGCCCGAACTGCTTTTCAAGAATCTCCTTGGCGGAGGTCGTCTCCCTCACGCCCGGCACCGAGGCGAGCCTCGTCGGCTTGTCGATCACGACGATGTCGTCATCGAAATAAAGCACCGGAAGGGTCTCAAAATCCTCTTCGGACGCGATGGCCGACACGGGTGCGGCGGGGAGGCCTTCGACGAGACGCTCGTAGAGCCACTTCGCGGCGGCCCTCGGCGGGTAGAAGGTCCCGTCAAATCGTATTTCGTGCGCGGGCGTCGGGCCGCACCACCATTCGGCAAGCCCGATGATCCTCGCGTTCCCCGAGATCCGCCCCCGGACGGCGGCTTCGTTTCGTGCCGCAACGAGCGCCACGACGGGGCTCGTGAGCGCATCCGTCACCGCCATGCGCCAGCCCGCCTTTCTGGCCTCGAGCTCTCGCCCGCCCTGCATTTCGGGCAGATCGGGGTAGGGCTCGAACATCGCCTTGAGAAAGTCCCTCACCGTAAACCTCACGCCGCGTCCGTCGACGAGCGTGCGCTCGGGCACCTCGTCCCTCGACATCCCGGGCCAGAGCGCCGCCGCCCTGAGGGTCGACCAGTCGCGGCCTTCGCCGCCCGCACCGCACAAGGCCCGGCTCACGGGCTCGAAGGCATGCTCGGCATGCACGCCCGCCTCATCCTCGAAGACAAGCACGCCCGCACGTCCCGTGAAGCCCGCAGGAACGGGGGCGAGGCGCGCCCGGGCGACGAGTTCGGGCGAAGGCGGGGTGCCGAACGGGGAGGGAAAGAGGATTTCGTGCATGGCTCAAGCCTTCATCGATTGTGGGAGGAATGTCGGGATTCTACGGAATCCTCGGCGCACCGCGGAAAATGAGACATGTTAGGCGGTAGCATCTAGGGGTTTTTACGTATTTCGTTCGAGTTTTGCGTGTGCGCGAACGCCGAAGGCGGGGAGCGCGCGCTATAGTTTTTTCCTTTCCCTCGTCCGATGCGGCGTCAGACCGCAGGATCGAGGGCCGCGCGGGTGCGTCTGACGCCCGTTCTCGGACCCCCACCATCACACAGGAGCAGCTTTCCATCATGACCAAGCGTCTTAGCCGCGTCTTCCGGTTTGCCGAGCCGATCGTTCACGGCTCGCTCATCCGGCAGATTCTCGTCGCGCTCGTTCTGGGCGCCGCGCTCGCCTTCGTCTGGCCCACGGCCGCGAAGGACGTCGGCATTCTCGGCGAGATCTTCGTGACGGCCCTCAAGGGCGTCGCCCCCGTCCTCGTCTTCGTGCTCGTGACGAGCGCGATTGCGAATTCGTCCATGTCCACCGAGATGCACATCCGTCCGGTGATCGCGCTCTATCTGGCGTCGACCTTCGGTGCGGCCATGGCCTCGGTTGCCGTGAGCTTCATGTTCCCGACGACGATCACGCTCACGGGGGCCGCGCAGTCCTCAGCGGCGCCCGGCGAAATCTCCCAAGTGCTCACGCAGCTCCTTCTCAACGTGGTCGACAATCCCGTGCGCGCCATTGCGAACGCGAACTACATCGGCATCCTCGCCTGGGCGGTGGCCGTGGGCATGATCCTGAGGAAGTCCCGCGAGGAGACCCGCATCGTGCTGGGCGACGCCTCGTCGGCCGTCTCCTCGATCGTGCAGATTGTGATCCGCTTTGCGCCGATCGGCATCTTCGGCCTCGTGTCCCACACGCTCGCCACGGAAGGCTTCCAGGTGATGCTCGAGTACGCGCAGCTTCTTCTCGTGCTGCTCGGCGCCATGGCCTTCGTCGCGCTTGTGCTCAATCCCTTCATCGTCTGGGTCGCCACGCACGACAATCCGTACCCGCTCACCTTCATGGTGCTGCGCGAGTCGGGCGTCTCCGCCTTCTTCACGCGCTCGTCGGCCGCGAACATTCCGGTCAACATGGACATCTGCCGCCGCCTGAAGCTTCCCGAATCCACGTACGCGATCTCGATTCCCGTGGGCTCCACGATCAACATGGCGGGCGCCGCCGTCACGATCACGGTGATCACGCTCTCGGCCGCGCACTCGCTCGGCATCCAGGTCGACATGTTCTCGGCGATCTTCCTCTCCGTCATCGCGAGCGTCTGCGCCGCGGGCACCTCGGGCGTTCCCGGCGGCTCGCTCATGCTGATCCCGCTCGCCTGCGGCCTCTTCGGCATCGACCAGGACACCGCCATGCAGGTCGTGGCCGTGGGCTTCATCATCAGCGTCCTGCAGGACTCGACCGAAACTGGCCTCAACTCCTCCTCCGACGTCCTCTTCACGATCGCCGCCTGCTACCGCGCCGACCGAATCAGGGCCGAGCAGGAGGCCGCGAAAAACAACTGCGGCAATAACTGAGAATATCTGTAAAATACGATGGTTTGCCTAGGGGCGGTCAGTCGAAACCGCCCCAGGGGCAACGCCAGACATTCCGGCGCGGACGGTCGCCTTACGCCGTCCGCGCCTTTTTGCAACCCACATTTTCCCTAGGCATTCCCACACATGACCGAAGCCGACCTGACACCCAAGGCGCCGCTCGTACGCGAGGACGAGCACCCCCAATTTGAAAGAACCATGAAGGCCCGTCACCTGATCATGCTGTCCCTGGGCGGCGTGATCGGGACGGGCCTTTTCTTCAACACGGGCTTCGTGATCGGCCAGACGGGCGCCTTCGGCACCGTCGTCGCCTATCTGATCGGCGCGCTCGTCGTCTACCTCGTCATGCTCTCGATGGGCGAACTGTGCGTCGCGATGCCGCAGACGGGCAGCTTCCACCTCTACGCCTCGACCTTCATTGGGCCGCGCACGGGCTTCACGGTCGCGTGGCTCTACTGGGTGACCTGCACGGTGAGCGTCGGCACGTCGCTCACGGGCGCGGGGCTCGCGATGCAGTACTGGTTCCCGAACGTCGACGTCTGGATATGGTGTCTCTTCTACTGCCTCCTGATTCTGGCGATGAACGTCTTCACGACGAAGTTCTTCGCCGAGGGCGAATTCATCTTCTCGCTCATCAAGGTGATCACGATCCAGGTCTTCATCATCGCGGGCGGCCTCGCCGTCTTCGGCGTCATTCCGCTCTCCGACGGCTCTTCCGCGCCTTACTTCAGCAACCTCACCGAAGGTGGCCTCTTCCCGAAGGGCCTGCTGCCGCTGCTCACGACGATGATCGCCGTCAACTTCGCGTTCTCGGGCACCGAACTCATCGGTGTCGCTGCAGGTGAAACGCAGAATCCCGAGAAGGTCATTCCGATGGCCGTGCGCACGACCGTCGTGCGCCTCGTGCTCTTCTTCATCGGCACGATCGTGATCCTCGCCGCGCTTCTTCCGATGGAGGAGGCCTCGATCCTCAAGAGCCCGTTCGTGACGGTCTTCGAGCGCATCGGCATTCCGTACGCCGCCGACCTCTTCAACTTCGTGATCCTCACGGCCGTCATCTCGGCCGCGAACTCGAACCTCTACGCCGCGGGCCGCATGATCTGGGCCCTCGCACACGACGGCATGCTGCCCGCCTGGGCCTCGAAGCGCACGAAGCGCGGCCTTCCGGTCAACGCCATCATGCTCTCCATGCTCGGCGGTTGGCTCGCTCTCTTCACCTCGGTCTTCGCCGCCGATACGGTCTTCGTGGTCCTCACCGCCATCGTCGGCTTCTCCGTCGTCGCCGTCTGGATTGCCATCAGCGTCGCGCACATCGGCTTTCGCAGGCAGCTCAAGGCCGAAGGCAAGTCCGCCTCCGACCTCGCCTGGCACTCGCCGCTCTTTCCCGTCGTGCCCGTCCTCGCGATCATCCTCTGCTTGGTCGCCTTCATCGGGCTTCTCTTCGACCCCGAGCAGCGACTCGCGCTCTACTTCGGCGTTCCCTTCGCCGCAGCCTGCATGATCCTCTATCCCGTCATCGCACGCCGCCGCAACGCCCGCCGCGAGGCCGCACGCCTCGCCGAAGCCGGCAGGCACTGACACCCTGAAGCCTCTCTGAACACAAACGGCCCCGCTCATGACAGGATGAGCGGGGCCGTTTGCTTTTGGTATTCAGGACCCTTCAGGGTCCTGTTTTCATCTCAAGGCTTTCAGAACGTCCTGAAGGCGAGGGCGGGATCGACGCCGCAGGCGAGCGAGAGCTGCACGAGCACACGGGCCTTCTGCGGGTTGAGCGTCCCTGCAGGCACGAAGCCCGCATCCTGCCACTCGGCGAGTCCCTCGACGGTCATGCCGCTCGGGGTTCTCGAAGCGCGCATGACGAGTACGCCGTGAGCGGCAGCCTCCATGAGGGCGCCTTCCGTCTTCTCGTGAATCGAGCCGTTGCCGGTCCCCGCATGCACGATTGCACGGGCGCCTGCAGCCATGGCCGCACGAACCATCACGCCGTCGTCGTCGACGTGCGAATACACGATGTCGACGCGGGGCAGGGCGCCGTCGGCCGCAACACGGGCTTCGAGCGCCTCAAGCGTGAAGGGCGTGGCGGCCCCATGGGGCTTTTCGGACCTCGCGATCCACTCGATGTGCGTGCCCGCGATCATGCCGAGCATGCCAAGATCCGGCCCCCTGAAGGTGGCGACATTGGTGGGATGGGTCTTCGTGGCGTCACGCGCGGAGACGATCACGTCGTTGAGCGCGATGAGCACGCCCCGGCCCGCAGCCTTCGGATCGGCCGCGATGCGAACGGCGTTGAGAAGGTTGAGGGGCCCCTCGGCCGAAAGGGCCGTGGCGGGACGCATCGCGCCCGTGAGCACGACGGGCTTTTCGCTCTTCACCACCAGATTGAGGAAGAACGCGGTCTCCTCCATGGTGTCGGTGCCGTGCGTAATCACGACGCCCGAGACGTCCTCGCGGCGAAGAGCCTCCTCGACCGCGTTCGCGAGCTTCAACCAGACCTCCGAAGTCATCGAGCTCGAGTCGATGTTCGAGACCCGGGCGGCCTCGACGTCGGCCACGTCGGCCAGCATCGGAACGGCCGAGAGCAGGTCCTCGACGCCGAGCTCCTGAATGCTGTAGCCCGTCATCTGCGTGGCGGACGCGCCCGAACTGACGATGGTGCCGCCCGTGGCGAGAATCACGACCTTGGATGCGCAATGCGGCATGGTGTCTCCTTTGTCTTTTGTCTTGAAGATGGGTTTGTCAGTTTTTTCAATGATCCCAACAGCATACATCGCCGCCGGACAAAAAAGGCCCTCCCGCCGCCGGCGAAAGGACCTTTTCCTCCGTTAAATTCCCGTCAGGGTCTTATTTCCCTGCCGTAAGCCTAACGAGTTCGAGCGTCATCTCGAGCGACTTGTGCAGGCTCGGGAGCGGGAGGAACTCGGCATAGCTGTGGAAGTTGCACGCGCCCGTGAAGTAGTTGGGCGTGACGAGGCCCTTGGCGGAGAGGGCGGAGCCGTCCGTGCCGCCGCGCATGGCGATGGTGTTGGTGGTGATGCCGAGGTTGTCGGCAGCCTTGTAGAGGAGCTCCACCGGCGAGCGGTCGTCGCCGAGGCTGTCGGCGATGTTGGAGTAGACGTCGACGAGTTCGGCCTCGATGACGGCGCGCGGATGCTGTGCGCGCACGGCCTCGACCGCCTCAAGCACGAAGGCCTTGCGGGAATCGTAGCGGCTGCGGTCGAAGTCGCGGATGTTCATCGTGAGGCGGCACTCGGCAGCGTTGGCTTCGCAGTCGGTGAACCACCAGTAGCCTTCCTTGCCCTCGGTCTGCTCGGGCGTCTGCAGGCGGTCGAACCTGTTGATGAGGTCGGTCGCAACGAGGAGCGGATTGACGAGCACGCCCTTGGCGCTCATCGGATGCGCCGTCACGCCCTTGATGCGGATCGAGACCGAGCAGGCGTTGAAGGTCTCCCAGACGATTTCGCCAAGCGCGCAGCAGTCGATCGTGTAGGCGAAGTCGACCTTGAACTTCTTGAGGTCAAGGAGCTTGGAGCCGCAAAGACCGATCTCTTCATCGGGCACGAAGGCGACGCGGATGTCGCCGTGCGGACGGTTTTCCCTCGTCACGACGGCGAGCATCGTCATCACGTTCGCAACGGCCGCCTTGTTGTCGGCACCGAGCACGCTCGTGCCGTCCGTAAAGACGATATCCTGACCCGCATATGCGGCAAGTTCCGGATGCTCCTCGAGACGCACCCAAATGTCCTTTTGGGCATTGAGGAGAACGTCCCCGCCTTCGTAGTGAATCACCTGCGCCTTCACGTCGGGCGAGAGGCTCACGGGCACCGTGTCGAGATGCGCGACCCAGCCCACGGCGGGAGCGCCCTCGACGTTGGCGGGCAGAAGCGCCGTCAGGATGGCGTGTTCGTTCAGTTCGATCTCGACGAGCCCGAGCGCCTCAAGTTCGCGGGCGAGAAGCTTCGCGAGCTCGCGCTGGCCCTCGGAGCTCGGCACGCGGCCGACCTTCGGGTCGCTCTCGGAGGAGACGGCGACGTAGCGCAGGAAGTTGTCTCTGAGTTCGTCGACATAGGGAAGGTGGATGTCTGTCATGACGACGGTCCTTTTTTCTTGGATTGCAGGAAAATCGGTTTTGCATGAGAAACCCCGCCGGGAGCCGAAAGGGAGGCGTCCTCGACGGGGTGCGGGCAGGGCGCGGTGCGCCTCTTACTTCACGGGCGGGTAGACGTAGCCCGAATCGAAGCCGATCGGGATGCCGATGCCCCAGAAGGCGTATAGCACGAAGGTAAGCGCGACGAGGAGCGCGAGGGTGTAGGGGATCATCATCGAGCTCAGGGTGCCGACGCCCGCCTGCTTGCAGTACTTCTGGCAGTACATGATGAGGAGCGGATAGAACGGGAACATCGGGGTGCAGACGTTCACGGCCGAGTCGGACACGCGGAAGGCGGCCTGGGTGAGCTCAGGCGAGATGCCGAGCATCATCAGCATCGGGACGAAGATGGTCGAAAGGATCGCCCACTTGGAGGTCGCCGAGGTGATGAGAAGGTTGAGCATGCCGGTGAAGATGATGATGCCGAGGAGCGAGCCCGCCGACGGCATTCCGAGGTCCTTGAGGAACTCGGCGCCCGAGATGGCGAGCAGCGTGCCGATGCCCGACTTGCCGAAGACGTAGAGGAACTGGGCGGCGAAGAAGGCGAACACCATGAAGCCGAGCAGCATCTTCATGACCTCTTCCATCGACTTGATCACGTCGGACGAGGACTTGAAGGTGCCTGCGGCGTAGCCGTAGACGATGCCGGGGAGCGAGAAGAAGATGAAGATGAGCGGAACGATGGCCTGCATGACGGGGGCCTTCGGGCTCGTGAGGGAGCCGTCGGGCGCGCGCAGCATGGAGCCTTCGGGCCAGCAGAGCACGAAGAGCAGGGCGGCGAGGCCGAGGAAGACCGTGCAGGCCTGGCGGTAGGCGCTGTTCTCAAGGGCGCTCACGGGCGTGATCCTGAGGTCGGGATCGTTCTCGAGGCCCTTGTCGAGCGGCATCGTGGCCCAGAGGCGCGGCTCGACGATCTTGTCGGTCACGTACCAGCAGGCGGCGATCACGAAGAAGGTGCCGCCGAGCGCGAAGAAGTAGTTGCAGAGCACGTTCACCGAGTAGGACGCATCGAGCGTCTGGGCGGCGGCCTGGGTGAAGGACTGCATGACGGGGTCGATCACGGACGGCGTGTAGGAGGCCGTGAAGCCGCCCGAGAGACCGGCGAACGAGCAGGCCACGCCCGCGAGCGGATGACGGCCCGCACAATAGAACATCAGGGCTGCAAGCGGCATGAGGATCACGTACACCGAGTCGCTCGCCACATGGCAGAGGATCGAGACGATCACGACGGCCGGCGTGAGCGCGGCGCGCGGGATGTAGCTCATCAGCTTCCTGAGAAGCGTGTGGATGAAGCCCGATCCCTCGGCGATGCCGATGCCGAGCGTCGCCACGAGCGTGATGCCCAGCGGCGGGAAGCCCATGAAGTTCTTCACGGAATTCACGACCAGATCAAGCAGGTTCGCGGGGGCGAGCATGTTCGTCACGGCGATCACGGCACCCGTGGACGGATGCCTGTAGTCGAACGAGACGTAGGAGAGCGCGAGCGAGATCACGAGCGTGATCACGAGCGCCCAAATGAAGAGCATCGTGATGTGCGGCAGCTTGTTGCCTGCCGCCTCAATGGCGTTGAGGAAGCGGTTGAGGCTTCCTGCAGCTTGCGGGGGAGTGGGATTCATTTGTAGTCCTTGAGGATGGAAGGACGGTCTCCGTCAGGCAGAGACCGAAGGCTCTATTGTACGGAAAATCCCGAATTCGGTTTTTCGGCCCACAAAGCCTGTGCGACCGACGTCCCCAATTGCCAGTGATGATGGAGATGATTCATGGCCGATATGCCGCAATTGCAACGGAAACACATGACGTCAGCCTCAGCGCGAGCGTGGCGAAAAAGAAATACAATGGCGCCAGTAACACTTGTCCCCCCGACGTTTTTTGCTCGCGCCGCATTCAAGTCCGCCGAGCGTCTCTTCGTCGAACCTCAGGCCGAGCTCACCTGGGCCTGGGTCGAAGGCGACGACTTCCGTGCGGGCCGCAGCTTCACGGTTCACCAGGACGACTATCAGAGCCTGATCGGACGCGTGGGCGTGCGCGCGGGCCTTGAGTTCCCGAACGAGAAGAGCACCTTCTACGCCCGTGTTTCGGGCGCCTGGGAGATGATGGGCGAGGGCGAGGACGAATACCATGCCGTCGCCGACGCGGGCAGGGTCGAGTCCTTCCGCACCGAACTTGACGGCGGTTGGAGCGAGTACGCCGTCGGCGCGAACTTCAAGCTCGCACCAAACGCCTTCGTCTGGGCTGACCTTGAAAAGATCGCGGGCGGAGACATCCGTGAAAACTACCGCTACACCATCAGCGCACGCCGGGTCTGGTAAGGCGCCTGAGGGGACTGTAATCCCTTGACGCTCGCCTGAAACACCCCGCCGGTCCTCACGGGCCGGCGGGTTCGTCTTTGGACGACGGGGCTTCAGCGTCGGATAATCGAAGGCGTGCATAATCGATTGAATGATGGAGGCAGTGCCTCCCGGACATCCGCGTCCGGCGCCTCCAGGCAAGACCAACCCAATTGAAGAGGAAGAAAAAGAAGATGTCCATCCTGCGCACCGCCGCCGCGCTTGCAGCCGCCCTTACGCTTTCCACCGCCTTCGCCGCGCCGCCTCCCGAGGTGGTCGAGCTTGAGGGCCAGTGGCGCGGCCGCCTCTGCACGGCCGAGGGCAATCCCACGAAGACGAATCTGAGCATCGACAAGTACGGCTGCTTCGTGCTCTTCCAGACCGACGTCAACGGCGCCGCCCAGTCCGCCGGCACCGTCACGGTGAAGGAAGGCGTCATGACCCTCGTCGACGCCAAGACCGGCCCCTACATGGTGCTCAAGGTCTCCGACGACGGCCGCCTCGTGCAGGACGTCCGCGGCAAGCTCCCGAAGAACTGCTGCTACCTCAAGCGCCGCTGATCCATCAGCCCCGCCTCATTCGAAGCCCCGTCCGCTCCGCGCTCGGGGCTTTTGCACTTTCAGTGTGCGGCGCACGCGCCGCCCCCTCCATCGGGAGTATTTCGCCAGCCGTCCCGATCGTGCATAATGTGCCTCTCATACTAGGAGCAACCCCAATGTCCATCGAGCAGACGCGTGAAATCCTCTCCCATGAAGAACTGTCAGACGCCGACATCGTTCATCTTCTCGGCCTCACGGATCCCGAGGAGTGCGAGCTCCTGCGCAAGACCGCCTACGACAGGACGACGGAGCTGATGGGCAGCTTCGTGTACTACCGCGGCCTCATCGAGTTTTCGAACATCTGCACGGCGAGCTGCCGCTACTGCGGCATTCGTCGCGAGAACCACGACGTCGAGCGCTACACGATGTCGAAGGAGGAGATCGTCGCGGCCGCGAAATGGGCCGCCGATCAGGGCTACGGCTCGATCTGCCTTCAGTCGGGCGAGCGCCGCGACGAGAAGTACCTCGCCTTCGTCGAATCGTGCCTTGAGGCGATCCACGAGGCCACGGTCTCGGAGAAGCTCCCCGACGGCGTGGGCGTGACGCTCTCGCTCGGCGAGCAGACGATCGAGACCTACCGCCGTCTCGCAAAGGCCTCGGGCAATCCCTCGAATCTCAGGTACCTCGCCAGATTCGAGACCTCGAACCCCGAGCTCTTCAAGGTCCTTCACGGCGCCCGCGGCGACCATGAGAAGGAGCTTCAGAACCGCTTCCGCATGCTTCGCGACCTTCGCGAGGCGGGCTATCAGGTGGGCACGGGCGTCATGATCGGCATTCCCGGCCAGTCGCTCGAGGACCTCTGCCGCGACATCCGCACCTTCCAGCAGTTCGACGTCGACATGATCGGCATGGGCCCCTACCTCATGAGCGAGGGCGGGGAGCTTCAGGAATACGGGCAGATGGAGCCCAAGGCGCTCCTTCAGCTCGCCCTCAACATGATCGCCGTCACGCGCCTCGTGCTCGGCCCCGTCAACATCGCCGCCGCCACGGCCCTTCAGGCCATCCGCGACGACGGCCGCGAGCTCGGCGTCTCCTATGGCGCCAACGTCGTGATGCCCAACCTCTCGCCACAGCAGTACCGCGAGGGCTACCAGCTCTACGACAACAAGCCCTGCCTTGACGACGAGCCCACCCAGTGCGCCTCCTGCCTCGAAAACCGTCTGCGCCCCATCGGCCGCAGCGTCGGCTGGAACATGAGCGGAAGCTCCCGCAGGTGGCTGCGCCGCAACGGCCGCCCCGACGAGGCCGTACCCGAGGGCCTGCGCACCAAGACCCTCGAAGGCCGCAGGATCATCCCCATCGCCGCGGGAAAAGTTGCGTGAAAACAACACCCGCCCGAAATCCCGCCGCGGCTCCCCGTGTGCCCGGCCTCCGGCAAAGCCCCGCCCCGAGCGGGGCTTTTTTCACCCCTACGTTCCTCATCCACAGGGCATTTTCAGTCCGCCCGTGCAGCAGTCGAAAGCAGGGCGTCCCGCCGGGAGGGAAATCTTTGCAAACGCGGAGAGCAGGAATTGCTGAACGGGTATTGACGTTTTCGCGCCGCCAGGTAGAATGGACGGTTTCCCAAAAACTCGGGTTAACCCGAGCAAGACCCAAGAATCAAATCCCGCCCTCATGAAGTCCGAAATCCGCACGATCCTCCTCGGGATCGGTCAGTTTCTTTTCTGTGCGTTGCTGAGCGCGTCCTCCTACGGCCTCTACGTCCTGAACCTCAGGGTAAGCGTCCCCGTCGAGAGTCTGATCGAGCTGGGCCAGGAAGCGCTGCTCCTTTCGGCGGCGATCTTCACGCTCAGGACCGCGTCGCTTGAGAAGGCACTCTCGGGCGGGCTGTGGCTCGTCGGCGGCTTTCTCGTCGCGCTCTTCATCCGGGAGCTCGACGGTTGGATCGGCCACGCCTGGGTCTACTGCGAGCTCGTCTGGCTCTGCGGTGTCGCCTGGGCCGTGAAGGCCGCGGGGCTCGGCACCGTCATTCCGGGGCTTGCCCACTTCATCGGCCACCGCGCCTTTCCGATCATGTGCGCGGGCGTAGCGATCCTGCTCGTCTACTCGCGCCTCTACGGCATGCAGACGCTCTGGCTCGCCTATGCGGGCGAGGCCTGCTCGGGCCTTTATTCGGTGAAGACCCTCTCGGAAGAATCCACCGAACTTCTCGCCTACATGATGATCTTCACGAGCGCCGCCTTCTATGCAGGCAACTGCCTGCGCATGCGCCGCCGCAGGGCCCGCGCCGAACGCCTACAGAAGGAGGCCGGCATCAAGACCGCCTGACAAGGCCGCAGCCCGCAAAAAGGAAGGGACCCGAATCCTGATGGACATGGGTCCCTTTGTTCATTCCGCCTTCGAAAGCCATCGGGGCCTTTCAGAAGCGTTCGACCGTTTCGGCGCTGTTATTTTAACTTAGCGAGCATTCCGCCCGCGATCCTGCGCACGAGGCAGCGGGGAAGAAATCGGGTCATGAAGGCGCCGAAGCGGCTGGTTGCGCCGTCGAGTACGACGACGCGGCCCGCCATCATGCCCTTGAAGCCCGTTTCGGCCACGCGTTCGGGGTCGGCGGAGAAGCGATCGAAGGGGCTTTCCTGCGAGAGGCCCGCGGTCACACAGAACTGCGTGCGCGTGGGGCCGGGACAGAAGGCGGTAACGGTGACGCCCGAGCCCTTGAGCTCCTCTGCGAGCGACTCGGTGAAGGAGAGCACGTAGCTCTTGGTGGCGCCGTAGACGCCGAGGTAGGGGCAGGGCTGGAAGGCGGCCGTGGAGGCCACGTTCATGATCCTGCCGCGGCCCTCGCGCTTCATGCGGCGCGCCATGCGAAGCGAGAGGCTAGTGAGCGCCATGACGTTGAGCCTGATCATCTTCTTCAACATCGCCTCGTCCATGTCGGACGCAGGACCGAAGGCACCGAAGCCCGCGTTGTTGATGAAGATCTCCGGCACGATCTGCCGATCCGAGAGCCAGCTCGAGATCTGGTCGACCGCACCCGCCGCCGTCAGGTCGAGCGCGAGCAGGTGGGTTTCGGTCCTCAGGTCGCGGCTCAGCACTTCAAGAGCGCGCATGTTGCGGGCGATGAGAAGAAGCCGGTAGCCCTTCTGGGCTGCGAGCTTCGCGAGCTCCCGGCCGATGCCGCTCGAGGCGCCTGTGATGACGGCGAGCGGCTGAATGTGGTCTGGCATCGATCTGACTCACTAGAATGCATGGATGCCGCAAGTGTACAACGGCTTGCGCCCCAACGCCCGCCCCTTCGAGGCGGTAAGACGCCAACACGGGATAGTCCCATACGGCAAACAACCTAGAGACATTGAGCCATCGCATGACAACCCCCATTGAGCGCCCGAACGGGACCGATTCCGGGAAAAATCTGCTTGCACAAATCCTTCTGCTTCTCACGGGCATGGCCGTGCACACGCTCGGCATCGCGCTCATCACGCGGGCAGATCTCGGCACCACGCCCATCAGCACGCTGCCGCTTACGCTCTCGGCCGTGATGGGCGTCACGCTCGGGACGTCCACCTTCATCATCAACATTGCGTTCTTCCTCTCGCAGATCGCGATGCTCGGCTCAAGGTTCGAGCGCCGCCAGTGGCTGCAACTCCCATCGGTCCTTCTCTTCAGCGCGATGATCGACGCCTGGATGGCGGTTCTCTCCCGCGTCCCCGTCGAGGGTGCCGTTGCGTGCTGGAGCGCCTCGCTCCTGGCGAACGTCGTCATCGCGGCGGGCATTCTTCTGCAGCTTCGCTCGAGCCTCATCCTCCAGCCGATCGACGGCGCCGTGCTTGCCGCCTCGATCGTGACGGGACGTGCGTTCCCGACCATCAAGATCGCCAACGACGTGGGCTGCGTCATCGCGGCCGCCGCGGTCGGCCTCGTCTTTCTCGGAAATCTTTACGGAATCGGCGCGGGCACGCTCGTCTCCGCCTTTGCCGTGGGCTTGCTCATCAAGCGCCTGAAGCCCGTGCTCATGCCCGGAGAACAGCTCTGAGGACGTGTCCCTCCGGTCCCGCATGCCTCAAAGGATCCACGAAAAGACGGCCCGCCTCTCGAATGTGAGAAGCGGGCCGTTCTTCTTCAAGGGACGCCGGGATCCGTCTCAGCCCTGCGCATCGGGATCAGTTCGCCTTGGGCGACGGAACGATAACGAGTGCGGGACGGGTCTGTGCGGGATCGGGCAGGGGAGGCGTCACGGCGAGCGTACCGAACGTCCTTCTGAGTTCGGAGATCTCGCCGAAGCTTATCGCGCGCTGCGGACAGGCTTCGACGCAGATGGGCGCGCCGCCCTTTTCGAGACGATCAAGGCAGCCGTCGCACTTCATCATCTTGCGGGCCTTTTCATCGAGCTGAGGCGCACCGTAGGGGCAGGCCTGCGCGCACATGCCGCAGCCGATGCACTTGTCGCGGTCGATGACGACGAGGCCGTCCTCGGCGCGCTTGTAGTGCGCCTTGGTCGGGCAGACCTTGACGCATGCCGGGTTCTCGCAGTGGTTGCAGGCGATCGAGACGTACCAGGCGCGAACGTCCTGATGCCAGGCGCCCGTCATGCGGTCCTGACGCCAGCTGCCCGAAGCTTCTTCGAGCACGCGGCGCAGATTGAGGCCGACGGGCAGATTGTGCGCGTCCTTGCATGCAACGGCGCAGGTCCTGCAGCCCGTGCAGCGCGAGACGTCGACGACGAAACCGTATTGCTTTGTCATGTTCTATCTCCTTTTGCTCAAGCCTTGACGACCTCGACGAGGTTGGTGTGCTGCGGATTGCCCTTGGCGAGCGGGCTCGGGCGAAGCGACGTGAGCGTATTGATGTTGCCGCCAACGTCGACCCTTCGGCCGTCTTTCATCACGGGCCTGTACCACGCGCCCTGCGGAATCGAGACGACGCCCGGAATGATGCGCGGCGTCACCTTCGCCACAAGTTCGACCGCACCGCGGTCATTGAAGACGCGCACGCGGTCGCCCGAACGGATGCCGCGAGCATCTGCATCGAGCACGTTGACGAGCACCTCGTCGGGGAACTGCTCGCGAAGTGCGGGCAGGTTGTGGAAGGTCGAGTGAATGCGGCCGTGGCCGTGATAACCGTAGCATTGGAGCGGATACTTCTTCTGCAGTGCGTCGCCCGGCATCTCCCAGGTGCGCACGAACATCGGAATCGGCGAAATGACGTCGCCCTTGGGAAGCACCCAGTTCTTCGCGATGTTCGCAAGGCGCTCGGAGTAGATCTCGATCCTGCCCGACGGAGTTTTGAGAGGATTGGCCTTCGGGTCCTTGCGGAACGCCTCGAGCGCGATGCCCGCGTTGGGAAGATCATGGATGTGAGCGGGCCCCGTCTTCCAGAAGGTCGCGAAGTCGGGAAGCGACGGGATCTTGCGGCGCGTTTCGTTGTAGCACCATTCGATCCACTCGAGCTGGGTCTTTCCTTCGGTAAAGGCCTCTTCCTTGCCGAGATGCCTTGCGATGCCGCGGCAGATCTCCCAGGTCGGGCGCTGCTCCCACTGCGGTTCGACCGCCTTGTGAAGCGGCAGGATGGCGGCGGAGTCGCCGTTGGAGCCGCCAGAGGCCGTGACGTCGTCCGCTTCGGGTCCGAGCGTGTCCGGCAGGAGAATGTCGGCGTAGCGGGCCGACGGGGTCATCATGTTGTCGCAGACGACGATGAACTCGCACTTTGAGGTGTCGCGCAGTATTTCGTCCGTCCTGTTCGAATCGCTGTGCTGGTTGATGAGCGTGTTGCCGCCCGAATTGACGATCATCTTGATGTCGTGACCGAGCGTCTTCACGCCGCGCAGGCCGTCGTGGACGTCATCCATCTCCCTACCGCGCACGATGGCATCGGTCCAGAGGAAGCACGGAATCGTCGCCTTGACGGGATTGGTGCCGACGGGCAGATAGACTGCGGGCACGGCCGTGTTGCCTTCCTGCTGGCCGGTGCTCGTGCCGGGAAGGCCGACGTTGCCCGTGAGGATCGGAAGCATCGCAATGGCACGGCTCGTCTGTTCGCCGTTGGCCTGCCGCTGCGGGCCCCAGCCCTGTGAGAAGAAGACGGGCTTCGTCGTACCGATCTCCTCGGCGAGCCTCACGATCGTCTCGACGGGGACGCCCGTGATGCGGGAGGCCCATTCGGGCGTCTTCTCGATGCCGTCGGGCCCTCTGCCGAGAATGTGGCTCTTGTAGTCCGAGCCCTTGGGTGCGGAAGCGGGCAGGGTGCCTTCATCGTAGCCCACGCAATATTGGGCGAGGAACGCGTGGTCCACACGGTCGTGAACGATGAGCTCGTGGGCAATCGCCTCCACGAGCGCCGCGTCGGTGCCGGGACGGATCGGGATCCATTCGTCGGCATGCGCGACGGCCGTGTCGCTGTAGATCGGATCGATCACGATCATCTTCGGCTTCCTGCCGCCCTCGGCTTCGCGCGTGCAGGTCATCTGCCAGGACTTTCCGTGTCCGGAGCCGCGCGTGACGGCGGGATTGTGGCCGAAGGTCACGTAGAGCTTCGCATTGGCGATTTCCGAGATGTCAGAGGACGGGCTCGCGCCGTAGGTCATCGGGAAGGCGGCCGAGATCTGAGCAGTCGAATAGGAACCGTAATACTTCAGATAACCGCCGCAGAGATTGAGCAGGCGCCACCAGGCTCGGCGGGAGTTGACGAGCGACTGCTGGCCCGAGCAGTACTGCCAATAGAGCGATTCGTTGCCATACTTCTCGACGGTCTCGCGAAGCTTGTCGGCGACGGTCTTGAGGGCCTCGTCCCAGGAGATGCGCTCGAATCGGCCTTCGCCGCGCTCGCCCACGCGCTTCATCGGATACTTCAGTCGATCGGGACTGTAGAGGCGCTCGCGCATGTCGCGGCCCTTGAGGCAGGCGCGCAACTGACGCACCCTGCAGCCGTCCTTCACGGTGTTGTCGGTTTCGATGCGGATCACGGTGCCGTTCTTCGTGTACGCGCGCAGCGGGCAGCGCTGGCCGCAGTTGATGACGCAGGCAGTCCATTCATATACGCCGAAGTCCGCCACGGCGTTCGCGACGGCCGCGGCAAGCGGCGACGAGGCAAATCCTGCGGCCGCGAGCAGGGCCGAGGCCGTCAGCACGCGGCGGCGCGAGACGGGACGCTCGAATACGGTTTTTTCTTTCATATTGGGGTCTCTCATTTATCTGAGCGTCCGTTGATTTGAAGCGGGCGCCGGTCTTTCGAGGGTCGTTCGAGGCCGCGGGGACGGCCTCGCAGAGAAGTCTAGAGAATAGCCGAAACCCTGGAAAGGCCGTCATTTCGATGATGAACAGCGCTCGAGCGTCTTTTGGAGGATTTCTTGACGGGAGGCAAGCGCAGGCCGCCGTCTTTACCGCCCGCAGGCTTGAGGATGACGATGGACGGAGCGTTTCGAGCGGCGGTGCATCGCGACGCTGTACAATGCCGCCTTGGTCCGGACGGACCGCCTTCTCACACGCACTCCAAGGAAAAGACAAGACAAATGACCTCAGTACGCCGCATGCTCACGGGCTTTCTTCTTGCCATCGCCGCAGGCTTCGGCTGGGGCTCCATGGGGGTGGCTGCTCAGGTCATGATGACGGACGGCGGCTTCACCGCCCAGGACCTCGTGGCGCTTCGCGTCTTCGGCGCGGGCGTGCTCCTCACGCCCATGACGCTCCTCACCGAAAGGGGCAGGGTCTCGAAGCTCTTCTCCGACATGGTTCTGCTGCGTGACGTCGTGATCTACGGCCTCGGCGTGCTGGCGACGCAGTTCACGTTCTTCCTTGCGATCCGTGATGCGGGCGCCGCCACGGCGGCCATCATGGTCATCACGGGTCCGCTCTTCGTGATCGGCTGGATCGCCGCCACGACCCGCAAGCCCGTCTCGATCCTCGAGCTCGCCGCCTTCTGCCTTGCCGCCACGGGCGTCGTACTCATCATCACAAAGGGCGACCTGAGCGTCGTCAACTTCTCATATTCGGGCGTCCTCTGGGGGCTTGCCTCCGCCGCCTGCGGCGCCTTCTGCACGCTGCAGCCGGGCAATGCCGTCAAGAAACTCGGCGTCAACGCCGTCGTGGGCTTCGGCATGCTCTTTGCGGGCATCGGCGCGCTGTTCGTCTATCCGCCCACGAAAATCGACGCCGTCTGGACTTGGGAGACCCTCGCGGGCTACCTCTACATCATCGTCGTGGGCACCGCGCTCGCCTTCGTCTGCTATCTGAAGAGCCTCGACTACGTCCCGCCCGCCGTCACCACCATCCTCGGCGCCTCCGAGCCCCTCACGGCCGTGATTCTCTCCGTCGTGCTGCTCGGCACCTCCTTCACGCCCGTCGAGAGCCTCGGCGCAGTCCTCATCTTCGCCACCGTCTTCATCCTCGCCATGAGGGAGGGGAGGCGCAGGGCCTGATCCCGATCCTGTCTTCAACACCGCTCATTTGCTCCCGCTCAAGCGAAACCCGGCGACTGAGACAGAACCGACAGAAGCAAAAAATGGCGGGACTTCCGTTATGGAAATCCCGCCATTTTCAAGTGAGGCAGGCCGGGCATTCATCCCGCCCTCATGACAAGAAAGGCGGAAAGAGGCCGGCAAGCTCGGTGATCAGTCCTTGGTCTTGCGGTTGCGGAAGTACACGGCCTCCTGGATGTCGGTCGTGCGCTTCGTGAAGCAGTCGTCGAGAAGCGTTTCGCAGAGCTCTTCGCCTTCGGCGAGAACACGGAGATTGAAGTCGTTAAGGAGCTTCGCGGCGGCCTTTTCGTCTTCGGCATGAAGCTTGACGAACTCGGCTTCGAAGGCGGCCATGCGCGGGGCGAGGTCGGCCTCGAACTTGGCGAAGGCGGTCTTGACCATCGGGGCGAGGCCGGCGTAGTCGGTCATGACGAGCGTCTGAAGCCTGCGGAACTTCCAGTAGACGGAACGGCGGTCGCAGTGGTCCGTGCCGCAACCGTAGTGTTGGGGAACAGCCTCGAGGCCCTGGTAGAACGGCAGGTAGACGGAGAGGTCGGCCATGCCGAAGGCGAGGTGGATCAGGCATCCGATGGCCTGCGGGAGCCACGGACGGACCTGCATGATGTGGGACTCGTACGTGCGGAACACGCTGATCGGGCGCCAGGGCTCGTCGCCGCGCAGACCGAACTGGTACGGGTCATGCTCGGACATGTCGTAGTGATTGCGCATCAGAGCCTTGAGATCGTCGACCGTGATGGGCTTTTCGGGCGTGAGATAGACCTCGAAATTGCGGCCGTCGTCGACGGGCTGCTCGACGGACGGATTGAGGTGCTTCTGCATGATCCAGACGCGCGGGTCGTTGTAGACGCGGTCACGCTCGTCGTTGCGGGTGTAGGCGGCGGCGAAGTCGAAGGGACCTTCCTCGGGGTTCCAGAAGCCGTGCTCCTTCGCCCAGCTCATGACCGTGGGCGAGCCCATCATGTCCTCGCGTTCCGGATCGTATTCGCGCAGGCGGCCCTGGTTGCCCGTGGCCATGTACTTGTCGGCCGGGGTGCGGTGGGCGATCCACTGGTGGCCCGTGCCGGTCTCGAGGTACCAGACCTCCTTGCTGTCGACGAAGCCGACGCCGAAGCCTTCACCGCAGCCGGCCTCCTCGATGATGCGGCCCAGAAGCGCGCACGCTTCGCGGGCGGTCGTGCAGCGGGAGAGCAGAACGTCGGGAATGTCGTCCTCGGTGATGCCGGAGGCCTTGTTGTACGGGTCGATCGAGAGCGCGTCGTCGCGGGCGAAGATGGACTCGGTGCCGGTGAGGCCCACGCCCGCTTCGTTGAAGCCCACGGCGCCGTGGAGCTGGGTCTGCCAGTTCGGCACGGTCGTGAAGCGCATGCTGCGGGCGGGCTGGGGCCATTCGAAGGCGGTGGCGCCCTTGTGGTCCTGCGTGCGGTACATCGAGCCTTCGGGCCATTCGCGCGCTTCGTGAATCACGAAGTGCTGGGCCTTGAGGGCGCTGCTGTCAGCGCTGCGGGCAAGAAGGAAGGAGCCGTCGGCCGTGGCCTTTTCTCCGACAATGACGGAAGTGCACATCTTGGATGTCCTCAGAAAATGCGCCGGCCCGAAAGGGAGAAAGACCGGCATTCAGGGCGCATATTTTAGGCGGCACCCTCTGAAACCGCCATCGGCGTTTACCTGAGGTTTCCAAGGGAAAACCATCTGAAACGCCCGTCCGGACGGCAATCCGGAAGACAGGCCCAATAGGGCGGATGACGACAAGGGACGAAGGAGGTAAACCCGAAAAAAGGGCCCGCCCCGCTTCCCCTCTGTATATACAAAGGGAAGGCGAAGAACGAGCCCTTTTGGGAGAAACCGCGTCCCCCGGGAAGAGGAACACGGGCTCTCATCAGAAGCGGTGGACGATGCCGGTCGTGAACTCGTAGCCGTTGGGCTTGGCTTCGGTCGTGCCGTTCTCGACCTTCTCCTGAGACCAGCCGGTCATGGCGTAGACGGCGGTGCGCTTGGAGAGGGCGTAGTCGTAGCCGAGGGCGGCGATTACGCGCTTGAAGTCGACGTTGTCCTTGTTGTCCATGTCGCGGTAGGCGACCTGAGCCTTGGCGACGCCGCCCATGGCGGGCACGTTCACGCCGAGGCTCACGCCGTAGCCGTCGACGAAGCCGTAGTCGCCAGCAACCGCATTGATGCCGTCGAATCCGACACCGGCACGCGGCCTGGCCTTGAGTTCCTGGTCGCCGAAGAACTGCGTGAAGGCGAGGACCTTGACGCCGCCGTCGAACGTGTAGTTGCCGCCGAAGGTGACGGTCCAGCCGTCATCCTTGCTGGCGGCGGTGTCGGTGCGGTACGTGCCGTACATCGTGGTGTCGGCGACGAGCACGGCCTCAAGAGCCCCGGCCTTGTAGCGTGCGGCGAGAGAGGCGTAGCGGTCGGATTCGCCGCCGTGGCCTTCGACGCCGCCCTTGGAGGAGTCGTTCTTGAAGGAGTACATGGCGTAGCCCGTGAAGCCCGCAACGGTCGGGGTCACGTAGCTGAGCGCATTGTCGACGCGCGTCCAGGAGGAGGCGGTCACGTGGCCGGAGCCGAAGGCCTTCGTGTAGTTCGCAAAGAGCGGGTCGATGGCGCGGAAGAGGCCGTCGGCGCCGAGCGTGCTGCCAAAGACGGGCATCAGGCCGGCGGAGAGCTTGCCGAACGGACCGACGAGGTCGACGTGGGCTTCGCGACCGAAGAGCTTGCCGCCCTGGTCGAGACTGCCGTCGTCGGACTTGATGCCGGACTCGAGCACGAAGGCCACCTTGTAACCGTTGCCGAGGTCTTCAGAACCCTTGAGACCGAAGCGGGAGCCGAATTCCTTTGCGTTCTCCATCGAGAAGGAGTTCACACGGTCGTGGCCGGCAATGTCGGCGTCGCTCGACACGAAGGAGAGGCTGGTGTCGATGAGGCCGTAGACCTGGACGTCAGCGGCCTGGGCGCCCATGGCCGCAGCGGCCACGGAAAGGGCGAGAAGAGACTTCTTCATCATGATGTTCATTTCCTAATGGGTTGAAAAGCGGAATGCGCTTTGAGTCAGGAGGGCGCTTCGCCTCTCCTGCGGGCAGGACGGAATAATACAGTATCAACGAGTACTTTTGTTTCTGTCTTTAATCACCGCCTTACCTCCGGCATTCCTTCCGCCGATTTCGGGCGGGAACGGGCGCCGCGTCCGACCGGACGAAGCGCCCGCCGATACCTGCACGCGGGAGGTCTCAGGCTTCCCGCTCGCAGGGCGCATCTTCAGGCGTTGACCGGGATCAGGCCTTCTTGAAGGCATCGCGGGCTGCGATGCGGCCGAAGATCATGCAGTCGGCAACGGCGACGGTGCCGAGACGAACCATGCCGTGGACGCCGCCCGTGGCTTCGCCGGCGGCATAGAGGCCCTTGATCGGGGTGCCGCGCACGGACATGACCTGGGCATGCTCGTTGATCTCAAGGCCGCCCATGCAGTGGTGGACGCGCGGCCAGAGGCGAACGCCGTAGAAGGGACCCTTGTCGTTGACGCTGGCGCCCTTGAAGAACATGCAGTCGAACTCGGGGTCCTTCATGGCCTTCATGTAGCCGTTGAAGGTCTCATTGGTCTTCTCGAGCGTCGCGTAGTCGATGCCGTAGCCGGCAGCGAGGTCCTTGAGCGTGTCGAACTTCTTGACGACGCCGGTCTTGAGGGCGTGCTCCCAGAGCTTGTCGGTCATGTTGTGGCCGACGATGGCGTTCATGACGTTGGCTTCGCAGGTGTAGATGACGCAGGGGTGGCCGATGGCGACGATGGCGTCGGCGCGGACCTTGCGGTTGCCCGTTTCCTTGATGAAGCGCTTGCCGGTGGCCGGGTCGACCATGGGCCCGAGGCCGACGCAGGACTCGACGAAGAGCGGAGCCACGCCAAAGCCCTTTTCATCGGGCGAGGTCCACGGACCGAGCTGGATCCAGTCCATCTGGACGGTGTTGGCGCCGATTTCCTGGGCCTGCATGATCATTTCGCCCGTGGAGCCCGGATGGTTCGTGGAGGTGAACTTGTCCGTGAGGCGCGGGTCCTGGCTCATGCGGTACTTGACGTTCTGAGCGAAGCCGCCGGCGGCGATCAGCACGCCCTTCGTGGCGCGCACGTAGAGGACCTTGCCGGAATTCTCGCGGCCGAAGCGATAGCCCTGGCGGGCCTTGACGCCGATGACTTCCTTCTTGTCGTTGACGATGATTTCGTCGACGATGAAGCGAAGGCGCGGCTCAATGCCGAATTCCTTGAGCTTGGCGAGCATCGGAAGAATGAAGCCGGAGCCGGAGTTGTTCGTCACGGCGTGCGAACGCTTGACGGAGTGGCCGCCGTGGTAGGTTACGGCCTTGAACTGGACGCCGATGTCGTCGCGCAGCCACTTGAAGTTGGCGACGGATTCATCGGCGATGCGGCGGGCGAGGGCGGGATGGCAGAGGCCGCCGCCCGCCTTCATGATGTCCGCAAAAAGAAGGTCGGCGGAGTCCTTGATGCCTTCCTTTTCCTGCATGTCGGTGCCGGCGGCCGCGACGGCGCCGCCGTTGATGATGGAGTTGCCGCCCGGCGTGCTCATCTTGTCGACGAGCATGATCTCCTCCTTCTTCGCGCCGAGGTAGTGCGCCTCGAGGGCGGCGGCGCAGCCGGCAAAGCCGGTGCCGACGATGAGAAGACCCGTAGTTTCGTCCCACTTCTGCGGCGCTTCGGTCGAGAAGGCGGGAGCGGAGACGGCGGCGGCAGCGGAGGCTGCGCCGAAGAGGGCGCCGGTCTTGAGGAACTGGCGGCGGGACTGGTTGGTCATGCTGATACTCCTTTTCATGAGTGATGGTCGCGGGACGGACCTCCGTGTGCGGCGGAGGCTCCCGCCGTCCTGCGGCTGGTCGGCCGTCAGGACGCGGTGAAAATCATCGGGCGTTCGAGGGACGGTCCCGTCAATCCGGGCCCGAAGCGATGCCTGTCAATGCCTTTCAGCGCCTCAGGGCACCTTGAAGCCGAACTGGTGGCACTGGTCGCAGAAGTTCTCCGTTTCACCGTGCATGTAGTGGCAGTTCGTGCAGTCAAGCTGGTCCTGATAGTGCGGGGAGACGTGCGGATTCGTCGGCTTGACGTCCTTCGTCTTCTCGACGAGGTCCTTCGTGTTGTGGCACTGCGTGCACGTCTTGATGTCGGGCGTGGCGGGATTGGCCTTGTCGGGGCCGTGGCAGGTCTCGCAGGTGAGACCCATCGCCGCATGACGGTCGGCACCGAACTTTCCGTCGGCGGCAGAGGCGGTGCCCGCCGCCATGAGGGCGGTCATCATCAGGGCGGCAAGCGTCTTGAAATTTGTCATTAAAATCTCCTGTAGGGGCGGATGGTTCATGGGGGCCGAGCGCCCTGTTCGAGTGAATCCTAGTCCATTAAGCCTGCCTTAAGACGCGCCGACTGAGCCAACTTAGGGTAAGCCTCCATCGAAAGTCCCCACTAGTTGGGTGTTCTCCATCAGGGTTCCTCCGAATAAAGAACCAGAAAAACCGCCGTTCGTGTTGCTTTTCCGCCACACGCCGTTTCGAGAGGAGATGCGCTTCGCAGGGCTTGCGAAGCGAGACCGTCATGCCGCATCCGAAGCCTGCCGAAGGAAACGTTGCGCTCATCAGTCCGCCTGAGGGCGCCGTCGCCGCCGCTGCGCCCGCGCCCGAAGCAGACGACCGCTGGGTCTGGTTTGAGGACGAGCACGGCGAGCGCTTTCGCGTCCCGCGCTCCTGGGTTCAGGGCGCGCCTGCGGACGCGAGCAATGCAGGCGGATCGGCCGAAGAGGCGGACCCGGACGAGGCGGGCGGAATCCACATCAAGAATCCGACGCTCTCGCGCATGTTCGAAGGCGTGCGGCTCACCTCCGGTCAGGCCTCGCTCGTTCCGAAGCTTCAGGCGTTTCTTGACGACGACGAAGCGCGGATCTTCATACTTCGCGGCTATGCGGGCACGGGCAAGACCTTCCTGATGAAGGGCGTCGTCGACTATCTTTCGGCCGTCAACCGCTCCGTGCACCTCATGGCGCCCACGGGCCGCGCGGCCAAGGTGCTCTCGACGAGAACGTCCCGCAGCGCCTCGACAATCCACGCACACCTCTACTCGCCCCGCGACCAGGACGATCCAGACGACGAGGACTTCACGCTCGTGAGCGACCTCACGTCAAACACGGACGAACTCGACGCGGTCTACGTCGTCGACGAGGCCTCGATGGTCTCCGACCGCGAGACGCAGAATCCGCTCCTGCAGTTCGGCTCGGGCCGCCTTCTCGCCGACCTCCTGCACTTTCTCGAGGACGCCCCCTGCGCGCACCGCAGGCACATCCTGTTCGTGGGCGACGCCGCGCAGCTCCCGCCCGTCGGCATGACCGTCTCGCCCGCGCTCTCTCCCGTGCACCTCGAGGAGGAATTCGGCCTGAAGCCCTCGGAGCACACGCTCACCGACATCGTCCGCCAGAAGCAGGACTCGGGAATTCTCGCGCTCGCGACTGCGCTCCGAACGGGACTCAAAAACAAGACGTACGCTCTTCCAAGGCTTCCTGCGGACGTTCCCGACGTAGAGCGGATCGATGCGCGCGACATGGCGCGCCTCTGCTGGGAGGTCATGGGACGGCGCATCACACGCGACGCCGTCATGATCGCGCAGACGAACGTGCGCGCCCAGCAGCTCAACCGCGCCTTCAGGCGGCTGCAGTTTCCGGGCGTCGAGGAGCTCGCCGCGGGAGACAAGCTCATGGTAATCCTCAACACGCACATGCACGGCGAATTCATCTGCAACGGCGACTTCTGCCAGGTGCTCCGCACGGGAGCGCGCACCAGGCGCAGCGTCTCCTTCCGCGTGAAGACCGGCCCCGCAGGGAAGGGCAGGCGCCTCGTGAACCTCGACCTTGAGTTTCAGAGCGTCACGCTCAAGCTTCGCGGCAATACGGGCGAGTGCTTCGAGGTCTCCTGCATGATCCTTCTCAACCAGCTCGAGCCCGACGACCTGCCCGACATGACGCTTCTCCTTCACGCCCTCATGGCCGACTTCAAGAACCGCTTCCCGAGGCTCAGGCGCGGCACGAAGGACTGGCAGGACGCGCTCGCCGAAGACCCGTTCGTCAACGCGCTTCACGTCCGCTACGGCTACGCCGTCACCTGCCACAAGTCCCAGGGCAGCGAATGGCCGCACGTCTTCGTCGACTGCGCATGGACGGGACCGAGATCCTCGGCCGACTACTTCCGCTGGCTCTACACCGCAGTGACGCGCGCCAGACAGAAGCTCCATCTCGCCCGCTATCCGAAGCACGCCTACGACGACCCGAACGAAGTCCTTCCCGTGCCCGACGACGCCTGGCCCCGGCAATGGCAGGCCGAGCTTCCCGCAAGACATCCCGGCGAAGACCTCGAGACGTTCGCGCTCGAGCTTCCCAAAGACGACGGCGAAGTCTTCTGACGCCCATGGAAAAACAGGCGGCCGCATTTCTGCAGCCGCCTGCGCTCCCTGAACCCGCCTCTTCGGACAAAAGAGGCGTTCCATTGAAGCTCCCCTGTCTAAAGACAGAGGATTCACTTTGACCGTCAGACAGCTCTTTCGGGGGGCAAAGCCGCCTGAACGTCACCGTCCGTACATAGTGTGCGCGGCAGACCTCTTTCCCGTTCCGCCTTGCTCCCACAATTCGGCTTCGTGAGCCCCGAAGCGTCTTTCGATACTTCAGGGTCGCTACAAGGTTCTACCGCGCCTTGACGCTCCGCGTCCCGCAAAGCCACACGGCGAAACATTTGCAATGCCTCAGGCTTCCATTTTTGGAATTACCCTCTCTCCGAGCCCATCTCCCTGAAAACAAATCGGGCCCGCGGTCAGAAGGCCTGCGGACCCGAAAGGCAGATGAAAATGTCGAAGGCTAGAGCTTGTCCGCCTGCCAGGTGTTGCAGACATTGGGATTGCCGCTCTTGAAGCCCTTCTTGAACCAGTTGAGGCGCTGGAGCGAGGTCCCGTGCGTGAAGCTGTCGGGCACGACGCGGCCCGTGGCCTCCTTCTGCAGGCGGTCGTCACCGATGGCCGTGGCGGTCTTGAGCGCCTCCTCAAGGTCGCCCGCCTCGAGAATCCCGCGCTTTTCCATAAAGTGCCCCCAGACGCCCGCGAAGCAGTCGGCCTGAAGCTCCATCTTGACCTGGAGCGCATTTGCTTCCTTCTTCGTCACGCGCTGCTGGAGCGTCTGAACCTGCTCGGAAATGCCGAGCACGGTCTGCACATGGTGCCCGACTTCGTGGGCGAGGACGTATCCGAGCGCAAAGTCGCCGCCCCCGCCGAGCTTCTTCTGCATGTCGTCATAGAAGCTCAAGTCAAGGTAGACCTTCCTGTCGGCGGGACAATAGAAGGGGCCCATCGCCGACCAGCCGTAGCCGCAGGCGGTCGAGGTGCTGCCCGTGTAGAGCACGAGCTTCGGGTGCGGATACCTTTCGCCCGTGGCGCGGAAGATCTCGGTCCAGACGTCCTCCGTCGTCTTGAGCGCAACGCGGGAGAACTTCGCGAGCTCCTCCTCGGCTGCCGTGCCCTTGTAGGGCGCCGAAGCCGTCGTCTGCGTCTCGACGGGGAAGGGCTCTCCCGTCAGCAAAGGCGTGAGGTCGATCCCGTAGTAGCCCGCCACGAGCACCACGATCACGACGGCCAGCCCCGTCTTGCCGCGAAGCGGAATGCCGCCGCGGGTGCGAAGGCCTCCCGAACGTCTCATGCCGCCCATCCCCCTGCGGTCCTCGACCGACGAGCTTTCTTCAAGATCCTGCCAGCGCATGAAAAGACCTCCCTGAAGCATCAAACGCATTCCGAATTGTAGCCCGCATCGCGAAGGTCTTCCGACGGGGATCCTCGCGACGAACCGCACCGTCCGCGGAGCGCCTCCGGACACCTTTCGGCAAAATCGCCCGCCTTTTTCTCTTAAAGAAAGAATTTGACTTTCTTCGTGCAGATTACGGTTTCTAGCCCATTTTGTTTGGCAATGTTGTCCGCGCTCGAGCGACACGAGTCTCGCGATGTGCCTCCAGACGATGCCGTCGGACATCGTGGTCGCGGAAGTCGACCGCATTTTGGCAGGCCGTGCCGACGCGTCGCTCCCCGTCAGCGCCCGGACTCCGGATCTTTCCACGAAACCGGACTGAAAAGACCGTCGCGCGTCGTCCCGGAACGGTTTGAACTGTTCGATGCAGACGGTCTGATTGGCGGGCCGTCAAACAAGAAAGCCCGCCTTTCCGTTCCTTGCGGCCGGGAAAGCAGGCTTTCGAACGATTCCCTCGGCAACGGCTCAAGCCGAGGAAAGCGGGAGAAGGACGGCGCAAAGAGCATCGCGTCGTCCTCCTCTGAACAGTTGGAATTATTTCGACTCGCGGAGTTTCTTGACGTCGATGTTCTTGAGTTCTTCGTCGGCGAAGATGGCGGTCATCGGAACGCCGTCCTTGCCGATGGTGCCGCGGTACATGCCGAGGGAGTTCATCGGGAAGGCGAAGTTGCCCTTGGCGTCGAGAATGATCATGCCGCCCGTGCCCTTGATTGCGCCGACCTCGGCGATGGCGGCGTCACCGGCCTTCTGAACGTCCTGGCCGAGGAGCTTGTAGTGGGCATGCACGTTGTAGGCGGCGGACGTACGGATGAACATTTCGCCCGAGCCCGTGCAGGAAACGGCCACCGTTTCGTTGTTGGCATAGGTGCCGGCCCCGATGATGGGCGAGTCGCCCACGCGGCCGAAGCGCTTGTTGGTCATGCCGCCGGTCGACGTGCCCGCGGCAATGTTGCCGTCCTTGTCGAGCGCCACGGCGCCGACCGTGCCGTACTTGTAGTCGTACATCATCGGGTCGATGAAGAGTTCGGCATTGGCGGTCTTGGGATGATCACCGTCGTGGTCGAGAATGATCTGTTCCTTTTCCTTGGCCTTCTGGAGCTGCTGATAGCGGAAGTCCGTGAAGAACCACTTCGGATCGACGGTTTCGGCGCCGTTCTTCGCGCAGAACTCTTCGGCGCCCTTCGTCGCCATCATGACGTGCGGCGACTTGGTGCGGACGAGGTCCGCGCAGTTGATGGGGTGCTTCACGTTGGTTACGCCCGCAACGGCGCCGGCGGAGAGCGTCTTGCCGTCCATGATGGACGAGTCGAGTTCGTTCTTGCCTTCGCTCGTGAAGACCGCGCCGCGGCCGGCGTTGAAGTTGGGATTGAGTTCCATCTGATTGATGGCGGCCTTGACGGCGTCGACGGCCGTACCGCCCTGTTCGAGCACGGCATAGCCCGCCTGCAGAGCCTGTTGGAGGCCTTCGTGGTACTTCGCGGCACGTTCGGGCGTGAAGTCTTCACGCGCCATCGTGCCGGCGCCGCCGTGAATGACGAGACGAATGTCGGCGGCCTGCGCCGTAGCGGCCAGGGCCAAACCCAGACCGAGCGCCAAGAGAGAACGCTTCATGGTGGTACTCCTCATGAGTGGAGACGTCGTCGCACGCCGACCGCATGGGGCCCGGCGTCGGTCGGACGATGTCGGTGGACAAGTTCGAGGATTGTATCTTGACGGAATCGTTTTTCGCCACCCACGATTTCCCGGTCGGTGCAAACCCGTAATTTGCTTTGGAAAAACATCTTTTCAGAGTTATTAACTAGGCTTTGATTTAGATTAGTTTACATCTGTTGTACAGTTCCATGATGACTGTAGCTAACCGCATTGATGTCCGAAAGCTTTCGCTTTCAGCCCAGAAAGCCCTCCACCAACGCGTTATCGAGGCCTATAAGAAAGGTATAAAGCGCACCCAGATTGCCAAAACCTTTGGCATGTCTCGCCGGTGGGTCTGGAAAGTGTTGCGTGCCTTCGAAAAGCACGGAGAAGAGGCTGCAATCGCAGGACATAGCCGTGGCCCAAGCCCGAAACCAGCGACAAGATGCGACGCCTCTCCCGACAAGAGGAAGCGAAGTTGATGGCGTGGATTATTGATTCCAACCCGTCTCAGCTGAAGTTTCCTTGGGCGGTCTGGACGCGCAAGGCCGTGCGCGACCTCATCCGCCGATGCAAACCGTGTTTGGGCACGTGTCTACACGGGTAAATCCACATACGGCAAACGCAGCGTCGAGAGCGACTACACGGCGTTCCAATTTGGCTATGATCGCCAGGTTCAACCCGGTCTTTGGGCAGGCGCCGCGCTTTCCTTCACGGACGGCTCAAACGATTTCGCGTTCGGCAGCGGTGACAGCTCGATTGCAGCCTTGACCGGCTACGTCACGAAGCTATTCGACAATGGGGCATTCCTCGACGGTACGCTGAAATCGACAACGAGTTCAACATCACGTCCAATGCGGGCAACGTCAAGGGAGACTATTGGAAGGGAGAGGCGGGCTACACCTATTCGTTCGAGGGCCATAGCCGAAGTCTCTCTGAGGATCTTGGCGGCACTTGGTATGAATACGGCCTCGGCGCCAACTTCAACGCCACGAAGAATCTGCACCTCTACGCCGACATTGAAGCGGCTGACGGCGGCGAAGTCGATACCGACTACCGTGTGAACCTGGGAGCCCGTTGGAGCTTCTGAGATCACTGAAATCGTGTCTGCCAAGAATGAGATCTGACGATCTCGCGCAAAAGCCGACTTCTTCCGGAAGTCGGCTTGTTCATGGTGTGCCCGAAGCCTTCCGCTGGCATCGCGGCGTCGCGTTCAAGCACGTATTTGACGGTGACGAGGAAAGTTCCGTCAACGGCATCCGGCTGGACGTGCCCTCGATCAAGGGCAACACCGGCATTCTGGATCTTGGCGTCGCCTATCAGCCTGCCCGGTTGACGAACTTGCAGTTCAATCACGGAGCCAAGGGCTATGTTGGAGACCGCGAAGGCGCCTCCGTGAACTTCATTGCGCTTTACGCCTTCTAGTGCAACTGCCAACCGCCATGACCGGGATCGACGGCGCCTGAAGACGAGATGCCGGCACCATGGTGACGAAGCAACCACTCCGCAAACGGGCCGCCGAAGCGGACGCGCTTCGCCGCATGGCGCCACACCACCGAAGGGCCGGTTCGCCCATTTTTTCATCTCTGGCGAAGGCCTTCCTGCTGTTTCCAAACGCCTTTTCCCAAGGCCTTCGTGCCTGCGCACACGTTGTACAATACCCGTCGCACGCCGGACGCTTCCGGCACCCTTCATCGCACAATCTCCAAGCGGAGTCTCCAGATGCATTATCCGATCGCAGTCGCCGGCCTCAAGCGCGACCTGCCTCTCTTTCCCATTTCCGACGAGCTGCAGATCGCAGCCTTCATCATGCTCGGCGATCAGGAGCTCACCGTTGCCTGCGCCTCGGCCCTCCTTGAAAAGGCCCCCGAGTACGACTACATGCTGACGGCCGAAGCCAAAGGCATCCCGCTCATTCACGAAATGGCCCGCCAGGCCGGCGCCCCGCGCTACTTCGTCGCCCGCAAGAAGATGAAGCTCTACATGGGCGAGGCCCTTGAGGTCGACGTCCAGTCGATCACGACCGCCGGCATGCAGAAGCTCTTCCTCACGGAAGAGGACGCCGCCCTCATGCAGGGCAGGCGCATTCTCATCGTTGACGACGTCATCTCCACGGGCAAGTCCCTTGAAGCCCTCGAGAAGCTCGTTGAAAAGGCGGGCGGCATCGTCGTCGGCCGCGCCGCGGTCCTCGCCGAGGGCGAAGCCGCCGAGCGCACTGACATCACCTTCCTTGAACCCCTCCCGCTCTTCAACAAGGCGGGCGAAGCCATCTGAGGAGACAGACACATGCAGATCACCGGCATCATCGGCGCGATGGACGTCGAAGTCGCGATTCTTCGCAGCATGATGAAGAACGCCCGCACCGAAACCGTCTCGGGCATCGACTTCATCATCGGCAGCCTCGAGGGCAGGCGCGTCGTCCTCGCACGCAGCGGCGTGGGCAAGGTCTTCGCGGCCCTCTGCGCCCAGACCATGATCCTCAAGTTCGGCGTCACCGAAATCGTCAACTCGGGCGTTGCGGGCACGCTCACTCCCGAGCTCCACATCGGCGACGTGGCCATTTCCACGGCCTGCGTCCAGCACGACATGGACACCTCCGCCGTCGGCGACCCCGTGGGCCTCATCTCCGGCATCAACATGATCGAGCTCCCCGCCGACACGAAGATCGCCGACGAGCTCGACCGCGTCTGCGCAGCCGCCAACGTCAACCACCGCCTCGGCGTCATCGCCTCGGGCGACCAGTTCGTCCACACGACTGAGCGCCGCGAATGGATCGTCTCCACCTTCAAGGCCTCCGCCGTTGAAATGGAGGCCGCCGCCATCGCTCAGGTCTGCTTCGTCAACAAGATCCCGTTTGCCGCCATCCGCGTCATCTCCGACGAGGCCAGCGGCGACGTCAAGATCGACTACATGACCTTCGTGAAGGCCGCCGCCGCCACGTCCTCCGACATTGCGCTCAGGTGGTTGCGCGCCCGCGCCTGATCAAGGCCGAAGCCCGACACTCAAAGGGATGCCGAAAAAATAACAGCATCCCTTTTTTTCACTTCGAATTCATGCCAACCCGAAATGCGTGCCCAAGCCGGCATGACGTGAACCTTGCGATTGCTCAGCGTGGCAACATTGTCCCTGGACAAAAGAAAAGGTAAATCCGTGTCACTTGCTTTCAATGCCGGCCTGCCCGCGAATCCTGAGTGCCAGGCGGATCAGACGGTCCGCCTGATCCGCCTGGAAGAGCGGTATGTTAAGAACATCGTCGTCGAGCTTCAGGTTGTTGAGCGAGAAGCGCACGCGTAGCTTCACTTGATTCTGCGCGAAGGCAAAAGCTGCGAGCAGACAACCGTTGTCGGCCATCGACAGGGGAGCTCGGGCGCGGAACCCGCATGAATGGCCGAGCCAGCCATCGTTCCGCCCGGCAGAACGCGTGAAACCGACAAGCGCTGCAGATTGTAGAGAAGGGAATTCGTTGCAGACTGAGCCTTCCGCCCGATGAGGGAGACAGGGAAGGGAAGGGACTAGGCATGACGAAGGGGACGCTGTAGAGCGCGTTGAGGCCGACGTAACGCGCGGACCGTCCTCAAAGAGGCTTCCGCCCCCGACAAGACGGCCGTATTCTGCATAACGATCGCCATCAAGGCCCAAAACGAAGACAAAGCGTCTGCATGAAACCTCATGGGAAGCGATACCGCCGAAACCGTCGCCTTGAGGAAACGGAAACTGCTGCATGCTTCTCACTACAGCAACTGTTTCGATCGGGACCGTTATTCGGACACGTCATACTTGTTGAGTCCGGGTTGAGACTTCTGGCTCAGACAGACGTAAACGATCACCGTCACAATCAGCGAGGCAACGGGAACGACCTTATCAAGAGCGGAGGCAAACATGCCTGCAGCCAGGAGGGCGAAATACCAGTAGCCAGAATAGCCCATGTCATGCAGACGACGGATCGTAACGAAGATGTTGGCGATGCCGAAGGGAAGGATGAGCAGAGCAGCGATAATAAACCAGAAGCTGACCACAGCATTCGTCAGACCAATGATGGTCCCGCAACCCATGGCAACAGCAAGGCCCAGGACAAACAGGCCGATCTGATAGATCCAGAAATTCCTGCGGCTCGTGCGGCCGTGAGCGGAGAAGCGGAATTCATTCTTGAAGTCGTTGATGATGGACATGTTGTTTCCTTTGATCCTGTTTTCGAAGATCGACAGTATGTGTCGAACAGGAACATGATAGGTGGGAGGATCCGCCGATCGAAAAACCGCAAATTTGTCTTTTTTGGCAAACACAGGGACCGAAGCAGACATCCGACGGTCATTTGGTCATTTGTGCGCAGACGGGCAGGAAATGCGCCGAACCCGGTTGTAAAGTCAAACAGCGGGAAAAGCCGTTTTCCGCTCTTTAGATTACTCAACATAATAGTAGTTATGTTGAATATTGGAAAAAGTGAAGAAGGACGGGTTTCCGTCCTTCATTTCACAGCTTTTCGAACTTCAGGTCTTCAGGCGCGGTCTGCGCCTTCGTCCGTCAGTTCCTCGTCGCGAACACAGGATGCTCGCGCTTCACCTGCGCCACGACGCGTCCGACGGCGGTACCGTCGGCAGCACCCTTCATGAGCGCCTCGTACGTGAAGCCCAGACGCTTCGCGGTCTGCTCGAGTGTCCTTCGGACGTCCGTCTCCCTGCCGCCGCTGAACGCGATGCTTTCTTCGAGCATGGCAGCGAGGAACTCGTCGTCTCCAGCAAATTGGGCGAGCGGATTTCCTTTGCGCCTTCAGGCACCTCGGCTTCAGCCCTTTTGAGGGCCTCGAGCGCAGCCAGCGCACTTTGAACCGCCTCCCCGAGCCTCGTGCCGTCGCCCGAACGCTCGAGAATGCCGAAGCCGTCGGTGCCGAGCGCCTCCGCGAGGTCGTCGAGCGCGTGAACGATCTGCGCCTCACTGCTCCCGAAGTCTTCTCCAGCAACCTTTTCAAGGCCGTCCGCCATTTCGTCCTCAGACGTAAAGTAAAGGAGCGGATTGATCTCGAAGTTCATGTCTCGCCTCGGAAAGGGAATGATTTCCGCCGGAATTCGGCCCTCGGAGGCCCTGCAGGACCCCTGAAGGCGGCAGGGGAGGCGGCGCGTGCCTCCCTCTTCCGGCGCCCTGCTCTTATCGATTGCCCTGCTCTTCGGCAGGGTTCCGGTCAGTCGGCACAGACCTCTTCGGCCGCCAGGCGAGTGCGCACGGCTTCGGCCTTCTCCTCCTCGGAAAGCGTCAGCGGACGCAGACGGGAGATGGCGAGCATGTGCTCGGCCTGCCAGACGTCGTGGCAGTACTGCAGGCGCAGCCACATGGCTGCGGACGGACCGGGAAGCACGTGGGCGATGCGTACGGCGAGCTCGGGCGTGACGGGGCCTTCACCCTTCATAACGCGCGTCACTGCGGCGGGCGTCACGTCGAGGTGCCTGGCAAACTGCCTGGCGTTGAGTCCCAGATGCTCCAGCGTCTCAGCAAGAATCGTGCCAGGATGCGGGGGATCATACATGCCGCTCATCAAAATCTCCTCAATGTTCTGCCCAACAGGCTTTTCACAACAACAAACGGCGCCCGTGAAGGCGCCGAAAAAGGACGTGAGTATATCGAAGGGGCAGTTGGCGCGCAAGCCGCTCCCCTCCCCTTTCTTACGTGAATATTCTTGCAGGATGCCAGCTTCTGCATCAGGATCATTCGGGCCTGCAATGCGCCGGACGCCCGCCCGGATTGCTCCGGACGGGCGCCGTGTTCATTCAGAATTCAGAAGCTTGCGCTCGAATCATCAGAACTTGTGAACGAGACCGAAACCGGCTTCAGCAGTCTTGGTCGTGACGGTCACATGATCGTTCTTGCCAGTCGAGTCGATGGAACCTTCGTTATAACCGGCGAAGCCATAGACCTTCGTGCGCTTGCTGAGCGGATATTCGTAGGCAGCGGCGAGACCCCAGCGGTCGAATTCAGCCGTGCGCTCCTGAGTCGTCATGTTGATGACGCCTTCGGATTCGCCGTCAACGTAGTTGACCTGGGCAAAGGCAGTACCGCCGAAAACGGGAGCGGCAACGCCGAACGCAACGGCATAACCCTTCATGCCTTCCTCGGCCGTAACCGTGCCTTCACCGGCCGAGATCCAGGCATCGGCACCAACGAAACCGCCGAGCTTGTTTTCGTTCTGACCGTACTGGGCAAAGCCGAGGACCTTCGCGACGCCGAAGTCGTAGGAAGCACCCCAGGACACGCCGAGGGAATCTTCGGAGTTGGCATCGGTGCCCTTATTCATGACCGTGTCAACAACGAGGCCCGTGCTGAAGGCACCGAGGTCATACTTCAGACCGAGACCAGCGCAACGCTTGTTGAGGGAGGACTGGGCGTCTTCAGCGCCGTTAGCGTTGAAGGAGTACTGTGCGTAGGCGGTAAGACCGCCGAACTTCGGGGTGACGTACGTGACGGTGTTGTCCATGCGGTCACGATCGCCGAGGTTGAACAGGCTCTTGGCGCCGACCGTGTCGCCCCAACCCGTACCGAAGGCAGTGTAGCCGTACACGACGTTGTAGGAACCAACGCCGGCGGAGAGGGCGCCGACACGACCCATGGAAAGCGTACCGAAAGACCTCGTTTGGGGACGGCTGTGACATTTCCACCCGAAGGAAGATCTGTACAAACGAGTGCGCAGTCACGGGAGATTCCGTTTCAGAAGACTTCCCGATCAGTCCACCTCCGTCGGTCGGCGTGGTACCGATACATACCTCGGGAGGTAGAATTTCGGCCTCTGCAGGCGCACAATTTCCTGTTCGGGCGCCTGAACGCCCGGGCGCCGGCCCCTCATCAACAAAAGACGGAAGGCAATCATGGAAGACAGCTTCGCCAAGGTGATGTCCCTGGCGGCATTCATCGTGCTCGGGCATCTGCTCAGGCGCTTCAACATCCTGAAGGACCAGGCCTTTGCGGCCATCAGCGCCCTGGTGATGAACGTCACGCTCCCGTGCGTGATCCTCACGAACCTCAACGGCGTCAGGATCGAGGGCGACATGCTCCTCATTGCGGGCCTGGGGCTCCTCACGAACATCATCTTCCTCGTCTGGGGGCTTTTTCTCTCGCGCAACATCGCGGACACGCAGTGGCGCGACTTCGTGAGGCTCAACGTGGGCGGCTATTCGGTCGGTCCGTTTGCGGTTCCGTACGTGCAGTCCTTCTTCCCGACGACGGGCCTGATGGCGACCTGCATGTTCGACGTGGGCAACTGCGTCATGGCGGGCGGCGGCACCTTTGCGGTGATTGCGGGCACCCGCGTGAAGACGACGCTCTGGCGCACGGTCAAGCTGGTCGTCTCGAAGCTCGTGCGCTCGGGCCCGCTCGTCACCTTCGCCTTCGTGGGCCTCATGTCCGTCCTCGACATGCGCCTTCCCGACGGCGTCATCACCAGCACCGCCATCGGCGCGCACGCCAACACCTTCCTCTGCATGATCATGATCGGTGAGTCGATCAGCTTCTCGATGGGCGGCGGCAAGATGGGCAAAGTGCTCAAGCTGCTTGCGAGCCGCTGGGTCGTCTGCATCCTCATCGCGCTCGGCGTCTGGCACTTCCTTCCCTTCGAAGAGGAGATCCGCATGGCGCTCACCCTCACCTGCCTCTCTCCGATTCCCGCCATGAGTCTCGTCTTCACCGCTCAGCTCGACGGCGACATCGCCATGGCCGCCAACATGAGCTCGTTGAGCGTCGGCTGCTCCATCATCGGCATGTCCGTCGCGCTCATGCTCTTCGGCGCGCTCTGACGCATCAGAAACTCCGCACCACGTTCGGGCGGTCCTCTCCGGAGGGCCGCCCGATTTCGTTCATATCTCCCCTTTTCCGCCCCGTTCTCCGTGCCCGCCCGGCCGCACGGCGCCACTCGCGGGCGCCTGCGCACGCGCGTGCCCCAAAACGGTGCATACTGGCAACCTGAATCACTTTAAAACGCCTCTGCTGCCGCCTTTAATCGAATTTCCTCACGCTTCAGGCCCCGTTGAGGTTCCATTTGCAGAATTTCGTCTCCCATAGACGAATACGGGCCTTTGGCACGCCTTTTGCTTAAGAATGGATCAAGGACGCGGGATTCCCCGCCATCCGCACAAAGCATCTCACTCATAGGGGAAAAACCATGAAGTACATCATTGCGGTCATCAAGCCGTTCAAGCTCGACGACGTGCGCGAAGCGCTCGCGGACTGCGGCGTCAGCGGCCTAACCGCCACGGAAGTCAAGGGCTTCGGGCGACAGAAGGGACATACGGAGCTCTATCGCGGCGCCGAATACGTCGTTGACTTTCTCCCGAAGATCAAGCTCGAGATCGCCGTTTCCGACGAACTCTGCGACAAGGTGGTCGAGTCGATCGCCTCGGCCGCGAACACCGGCAGGATCGGCGACGGGAAGATCTTCGTGATGGACCTCGAGCACGTCATGCGCATCAGGACGGGCGAAACGGACGACGCGGCCGTCTGAGGCAGTCGGCAGCACTCGATTTGACTTTAAAGTAGACCGAACACTCAGGAGAAAAGACAAATGTCCGCACTCATCCGAATCGCCGCATTCCTCGCTGCGGCGGCCCTTGCACCCGCGGCGCTTGCCGCCGAGGCCTCGATGGACAAGGCCGACGTCGTCTGGATGCTCGTCTCCACGACGCTCGTTCTCTTCATGACGATCCCCGGGATCGCGCTCTTTTACGGCGGCATGGCCAGAAAGAAGAACGTGCTCTCGATCCTTGCGCAGACGACCGTCATCTGCTGCGCGCTCACGCTCGTCTGGTTCGCTGCGGGCTATTCGCTCGCCTTCGGGCCGGGCAGCGCCTTCGTGGGCGGGCTCTCGCATGTGTTTCTCAATGGTCTCGACATCAACAGCATGTCGGGCTCCATTCCGACTTTGCTCTTCGTCTGCTTCCAGATGACGTTCGCGATTCTCACGGCTACGCTGATGATCGGCGCCTTTGCGGGCCGCATGAAGTTCTCGGCGATGCTGATCTTCATGATCCTCTGGTCGCTGTGCGTCTATTCACCTGTGTGCCACTGGGTTTGGGCCGAAGGCGGATTCTTCTTCGACATGGGCGCGCTTGACTATGCGGGCGGCACGGTCGTGCACATCAACGCGGGCGTCTCGGGCCTCGTCGCCTGTCTCGTGCTGGGCAAGCGCCTCGGCTACGGCCGCGAGCCCATGAGTCCGCACAACCTCACCTTTGCGATGCTCGGCGCCGCCATCCTCTGGATCGGCTGGTTTGGCTTCAACGGCGGCTCCGGCCTTGCCGCCAACGAGCGCGCCGTCATGGCGATCCTCGTCACGCAGATCGCAGCCGCCGCTGCGGGCGTCTCCTGGATGCTCGTCGAATGGATGCTTCGCGGCCGTCCCTCGCTTCTGGGCCTGATTTCGGGCGCCGTCGGCGGCCTCGTGGTCATCACGCCCGCCTCGGGCTTCGTCGGTCCCGTCGCCGCACTCGTGATGGGCCTCATCGGCGGCGTCTGTTGCTTCTGGGGTGCGGTCTTCCTCAAGCGCATGGCGGGCTGGGACGACTCGCTCGATGCATTCGGCGTGCACGGCGTGGGCGGCATCGTCGGCGCCCTCCTCACCGGCGTCTTCGCCTCGAGCGCCGTCACGGGCTCCGAAATGAATCCCGTCATGACCCAGGTCGGCATCCAGGCCGCAAGCGTCGTCGCCACGATGGTCTACGCAAGCGCCGTGAGCTGGATCCTCCTCAAGATCATCGACGTCGTCATGGGCCTGCGCGTCACGTCCGACGAGGAACGCATGGGGCTTGACCTCTCGCTCCATGGTGAACGCATCGAATGATCCCGGCATTCATCTGAACCCGGAAGGGCCGCCCGCCGCCGCGTGAAGACGCAAAGGCCGGGCGGCCCCTTCATTTGTTCGCGCGGATAACGAAGGAATTCTCGTGACGATGCTTGATGCAGGCCGCTCAGGATAAGGTGGACGCCCTTGCCTGCGGCGACGACCGCACCACGATCGAGCTCACGCCCGACGAGACCGAGCAGGCCTCGGGCGCGCTGGGCTGGGTCGACGTGACGAAGCTCATCGAGCCGAAGGCCTGAAAGGCCGCCTGAATCAGGCACAGGAAAACGGGAGGCGTCCGCAGGGAGGCCTCCCGTTTTCTGTTTCATAATGATTCGGCGCGGAAACCTCTTCCTTTAGGAAGGGGAGGAAGCGCCGCACTCCTTTCTTAGTTGAGTCAAAAACGTGGTTCGCTTCTCAACTAGCATCAGTTTTTTGAAGCTGACGCCGGCGGAAAGCCGGACTCCATCCAACGTTCGGACATCGAAGTATCCGAAGGAACGGCGACCGAAAATGAACCCAATTCTTCCCATACACTTCACCTTGTCGAATAGGCGAAAGCCTTTGACAAGGAATGGCGTCTGGTGGATGAACATCCCACGGTGCCTGTACATTCCAAACCAACGTAGCTCGCCTCCCCGAGGAGGTTTGCTGAGACTAGTCAATAAAGGCTTTTTCAAGCCTCCGCCTTGAGGCGGGGGTTATTGACCCTCAGGCCGTCGCCGCAGCCGTAAGTCGCGGATCCCTGAAGCCGCCCCGTCTTTCAGCGGCATGCTCGTCGCCGCCTGCCTTCATGCTGCCGAAGAGGTGCGAGCCCTCTGCTTCGTCCTCGCCGAAAGCCTCGTCGGGAAGGTCTTCGGGGTTTCCGTTCCTCGTCTTCATCATGAAGGCCGAGGCGTCTCGCAGATAGGTGTGGAAGCCTGCCTCGACGACGTCGTCGAGCTCCTCGAAGGCGGCCGAAGCGCACTCGAGCACGGCCGAGAGGTCCCAGGCGATGAACTGCAGGTACTCGTAGCGCACGCCCGAGGCGTAACCCACGACGTCCAGATATCCGTCCCCGAGTCCGCGCAGTCGGGCCTCGAGCGTTTTGCGGGCCTTGATGCGGCGGTCCTTCTTCGGCGCGAGTCCTTCGGCATCATCCTTCACGTCAAGGAAGAGGAAGCCCGCGCAGGCGCCTGCGGCGCCGAGAGCGTCCATGCCGATGCTCTTGCCCTGGCCGTAGAGGTAGCCGAGCGGCGGGCAGTGCGTGATGCCGTCGGTGACGTCGGCCAGAAGCGGCGCACCGGGCCTCGTGTCGGGCCGCATGCCGTACTCGTGCGGCAGCCAGGCGTAGTCCTTGAGCGTCATGCGCCTGCATTCGGGCGCCTTCTCGAAGAGGAATTCCCTGAATTCGGAGAGCGTGAGGCCTTCGCCCGAAGGGGCCTTCGGCACGAGCGTGATGGCGTCGGCGCGGCGCAGGCGGGCGGCCTCACCGACCGTGCGGTCGATGAGGCCGCGAACGGCCTGGAAGCACTCGATTCGAGCGCGCTCTTCGGTGCCCTTGAAGTCCTCGATGTAGACCAGAAGGCGCCACATGCCCTCGTGGGGCTCGGGCCAGATGAGCACGTCATCCGCAGAGAGCACCTCGTTGCCCGCCATGAAGGTCTCGAAGGAGGTGTCGTCCCTTCTGGCCCTGCCCGCCGTAAAGGTCCAGCGATCGGCAAGGGATTCGGGGACGCGCCTGAGGAATTCAAGGATCGGGAAGCATTCGAGGCGCCAGCCGTTGGGCGAGATTTCGACCTTGATGCGGTCGTCCTCCGCGCTCACGTCAAGGCGCCACCAGGAGGCGGAGACGGGCTCGAGGATGGCCGCAAGGCGTTTTTCGACCTCGTCGGCGTCCGTGACGGAATCAAACGCGTCTTCGAGCTCGGTCGCCTGCGCTTCAAGCGCCGCCCAGACCTCGTCCGCGCGGACCCTGAAGGGCTTTTCAATCGTGGGCTGGGAGAGGCCGCGCATGCAGACCTCGACGAAGAAGTCGATCACCTTGTCGTCGGGCCTCATGCCCGCGCAGGCCTTGAAGCACTTGAGGGCTGCGCGCCTCCGGCCGAGCCTCAGGTTGAGGAAGGCTCGGCAAAAGAGCGTCTCCCAGCGGCCTTCGGTCCGGTCGTCCAGACCCTCGAGCAGCGCAAGCGCCCTTTTCAGGTCGTCCTTCCCGGATTCGCTTCGGTTGGCGATCGCGCGGGCGAGTTCGAAGGCATAGAGCGGCGTGAACTTCTCCTTCGGGACGGCCTCGAGTCGCCTGATGATTTCGTCCAAGTTGCCGCGCAGGTCAAGGGCGCGCAGGTGCTTGAGGACGGCGGCCTCCTCGGGTCCTGTGTCGAGACGGCCCTCGATCCGCGGACAGCGCGAGGGGACTTCAAAGGAATAGTCGATCGCGGAGGGCCGCGTCGTGTCGGGCTCGGGCTTGGTGAGCACGAGGCGCACGCTCCTGTCGAGTCTTGCGCGGACTTCTACGAGGTGCTCGGGAGCGCCCTTCGCATGCTCGAGCACGTCGGAGACCGATTCGACAAGACGGGCGAGCCAGGCGGGATCCATCTTCGAGAGGCCCGCGTGGTTCATCTCGAAAACGAACGGCACGGCGTGGCCGGAGAGCTCGACCTTCATGCGCAGGAAGCTCTCGTCGTCGAGTTCGAGCCCCGTGGCGTTGAGCGCGATCAGGGCGTCTGCGTACCCGTCGGGATCGAGCTCGACGCAGGCCATGCGAAGGGCGCGCTCCGGAGTTCCAGGCGCCGTATGGTCAAGGTCTCCGTCCTCCCAGAGCGGGCGGGTAAGAAGGATGCGCTCGAGCGACTCGCGTGCCGCCACGAGCTCAAGGGCATGAAGGATGACGGGATCATCGGGACTCTCGGCATCGGCGCGCAGAAGCCATTCGCGGGCCTCGTCAAAGCATCCCTCGCCTGCGCGAAGAATGCCGAGCAGATAAAGAAGATGGACGTCACTTTCGTCTTCGCCGATCCCGGAGACGGCGCGGCCCGCTGCATCAAAGGGGCGGCCGCAGAGCATGCGCGCGATCGTCGAGAGCGTGAACAGAAGCATGCCGTCGGACCGGTCCTCCACGTATGGCGTCACCGCCTCAAGAATTCTCATCGCGCGCGCGAAGGCGGGATACCTGTTGGTGCCGAGCAGTGCCTCTGCGAGTCTGAGTGCGGCTTCCGGATCGGTCTCGACGTGGCACATGTCGAAGCGACCGGTATCAATGCCCTTGTTCACGATGCTCTCGATGAGCTCGAGGATCCGCTCGGGCTCCTCACCCGAGGCCCTGAGTGCGTCAATGGTCGCGAGCTCCGTTCTTGCGAGGATCATCATCCTGACTCCTGTTCTTGTTTTGAAACCGTGTTCGGATATCTTACAGAAGGTTTGAAAACTACGATTCCCCCGCGTCCTTCTCCTTCAGGAAGGAATGGCGGTCATGGCTTCATGAGCGGCATGCATGAACTGAAAAGCCGCCCGAATCGGTCGACTCGGACGGCTGGATGTTTCTGAAAGAACCTGAAGGAACCGGTTGCGGCTTACGGCACCTTGAAGCCGAACTGATGGCACTGGTCGCAGAAGTTCTCCGTTTCGCCGTGCATGTAGTGGCAGTTCGTGCAGTCAAGCTGGTCCTGATAATGCGGGGAGACGTGCGGATTCGTCGGCTTGACGTCCTTCGTCTTCTCAACGAGGTCCTTCGTGTTGTGGCACTGCGTGCACGTCTTGATGTCGGGCGTGGCGGGATTGGCCTTGTCGGGGCCGTGGCAGGCTTCGCACGTCAGACCCATGGCGGCGTGGCGGTCGGCGCCGAACTTGCCGTCGGCGGCAGCGGCCGTGCCAGCTGCGAGGATCGCACTCATGAGCATGACGGCGAGCGGACGGAAGTGTTTCATGGGATTCTCCTTTTTTTTGATTTCTGTTTCGGCGACGCCCCGTCTGGTCCCGGAGCGCGCGTGTCAACACTATACGACACTCGGGAACTTAAGGCTAGGGTAAGAAAAGGGGTACTCGGGAAATTGCCGATGGAGCCGGCGCGAACGAAAGACGGAAGACGAAGAAGGCCGTCCGCACGCGCAGCCGTGAAAGGATGCGTGCCCGAACGGCCGCGGGAGGCAGGGTCTTCGCGGAAGGCACGCACGGCGTCGAGTCCCTGACGTCGCTTGTGCACCCGAGAAGATGAATGCGCGTGGGCTCAGAGCCAGGGCGCCTTTTCGTCGCAGGCGACGCCGTCGTCGTTCGTAAAACCCTCGAGGCTCCCCGCCTTCGTCTGGATGCAGACGAAGCGGATGCCCTGATCGGCGGCGGCGCGGATGGCGCGGCGGCCTTCGGGCGAGATGCGGAACCAGTCGCCCGCCTTGAGCTCGACCACTTCGCCATCAATGTAGAGTTCGCCCCTGCCTTCGAGGACGCCGTAGACCTCCTCGTTCTTCACGTGCCGGTGCACGAACGGAACGGCCGCGCCTGCGGGCAGCGCGTTCACGGAGACCTCGCAGCCCGTGAGGCCGAGGGCGTCGTGGAGCTCCGAGCGCGGAGCGGATTCGAGCGAAATCCTGCGGAAGTTTTCGGTCATGATGATTGTCCTTTGTTGAAATGTTCGTTCGTCGTCGAACCATATGTTTCTGAAAAAAGACGGCTCGAATGGACCCGTCTCCAGTCTGAGGAGGAGGTTTCGGCAGCCATTGTGGATGGTCAGCCTGCCATTTCACCCCTCCATGGCGAGAATGATAGTTCGCCGACGAACGTTTGTCAATCCGAATACGGGAACCTGAATCGAGTTCGTCAGGCGCCCGTCGGATGCGGCTCGGGCCCGCATCCCGGTGGGAATTGCGGGCCCGTTTGTCACATGGATCGGATTTCTCGTTCATGCCCGGCGCGGAGCCGGTTGAGGCGCAGCGGCGTCAGCGGGGACCGCCTGGACCGCCCGGGCCCCTGCCGCCCGGCCCTCCGAAGTGAGGCGGACGCGGACCGCCTGCATGCGGCGGGCGCGGGCCCGGACCGTGCGGAGGCTGCGGAGGCCTCGGACCCGGTCCTCCCGGAGGCCTTCCGCCCGCAAAGTGCGGGGGCCTCGGAGGCGGAGGCGGACGACCGCCCGGTCCGTCGAAGTGCGGCGGAGGCGGAGGCCTGTGACCTGGAGGCGGCGGACGGTGCGCAGGCGGAGGCGGAGGATAGTGCCTGTAGTAGTCGTCGATCCAGAAGCGGCGGTAGGTGGCGGGCGTGTAGCGGTTGCCTCTGTACCACCAGTACCTGCCGTCCCAGCAGCCGTACTCGTAGTTGCGGTAGATGTAGTCGCGGATCAGCGCGTCGGAGACGCCGTAGAGAATGTCGGCGAGGAGCGGATCCGGCGCGGCAAGCGCCGGCGCAACAGGCACGAGGGCCGCAAGCGCGGCGCCCAGCACAAGCTTTCTTCTGGTCAGCATGGTGTTTCCCTCATGAAGACGGAATCATTGTTGGAACCTGATGACCTTATTTTACTGAACGGTTGTTCAGGATCACACGTCTCGTACATTTCGTGAAGCTTCTTGACGCAGACGCCGCCCGCCCCTTCGGATGAAGCCGGGGTTTTCAATGCCTTCACCACTCCCGCAGGCGAAAAAAGGGCGAAGCTCATGCTCCGCCCTTCTGGATAAATGTAAAGACATCCTTGCACTTCTCCGTTTTCGACCTCTTGTCAAGGCATCATGCGGCGTTCAGTCAGCGGGGGCCGTCCCAGTTGTCGCGCCTCTCGTCGTTTTTGCGCCCTTCGTGCCTGCCGTTGTCGTGCCCTGGTCCCTTCGGAGGATTCCGGCCGGCCTGAGGCCCGGGCTTCTGCTGCGGATGCTGCGGCGGCTTCGCGGGACCGCACGGCTTCTTCGGCTCGCGGCGCTCCTCGTAGTGCGTCGACCAGTAGCGGCCGTACTCGGCGGCCGTGTAGTGGCGGCCGCCGTAGTTCCAGTGGCTGCCGTCCCAGCGGCCTTCCTGACAAGTGCCTGCGGATGTAGTCCCGCGTCAGGGCGTCGGAGACGCCCGCGAGGATGTCGGCGAGAAGCCTGCTGTCGGACGCCATGACGGGCATCGCGGGAAGGGCTGCGGCCATCAAGGCGGCGGCGCCGAAAAGAACCTTTCTTCTGTTGAACATCTGCGGCCGCCTGTCATCAACGGTTGCTGCTCGAATGAGGCCATTTTAGTGAACACCCGTCCAGGGAAAGACCGACCGCAACAATTGGACATCACTCTTGATATAGACTGACATTTACTGCGGCACAGTCGTTTTAGGGAGACAAGAGCTGTTTGCAAAGCCCTCCCCTACGCCCTCTCGTCAGGACTCGCGCGCCTCAAGCGGACGTCCCGGACGGGCGTGCAGCGGATGACCGCCCCAGCTCCAGTGGTGTCCGTCCCAGCAGCGGCCGCAGGCGTGCGTGAAGTCCTGCTGCAGGGGCGTCCGTCGCTCAGCCTGAAGCCTTGGGCACGAAGCCGCCGCGCGTGCGGCAAGGGAAGCTGCGGGGGATGCGGCCGTCAGGGCCGCCATGGCGATGATGATCCGTCGTCTCGAAAGCATGAAAACTCCTCTCAAGGGCTTTTCTCAAATTCTGCCGCAGATGCGGCTCAATGCCAGGCGCCAGCCGTGTCGCTGCGGTCGTCACTACGATCGCCGGTCCTCTCGTCCTCGCGCGAGTCGAGCCCGTCGTTCTCGTCGCGATCCTCGTCGGCGTCGTCGTCACGGTGGTGCTCGTCCTCAGATTCCTCTTCGTCGTCCTGGTCTTCGCGAGGCTCCTCGTCATCCTCTTCCTCATCGGGCGCTTCAGGCTCCGCTGCCTGGGCGGACAAGGCGGGGCCGGCTGGCGCGGCGCAGAGCACAGGAAGGATGAGCGCGGCGAGCACGAGGCGCCTGCGGGCCTCGTCGGCGATTTCGGTCATGAATGTCTCCGAAAGAAAAGGCATTGTCGTCCGTCGATCTTATCAGGTGCGCGGTCCGCATGCCCGAGTGCGACGGACGCCTTTACGAACTTCCGTCTTCACAGGCGGCAAAGAGGCTGCAAAGAAAAGGCAGCGCACTCCTCGTCGGAGTCGCTGCCTTCTTGAAGTCTTCAGGAGGCCCCGTCCGTCAGGATCGGGCCCCTCGGCTCCCGTCATCACCAGTGAGGCGGAGGAGGCGGGGGCGGCGGACGGTGGTGCGGGCGACGGCGGCGACGGTCGTCGTCATCATCGTCATCGTCCCAGTCGCGGTGATGCGGATGCGGCTTCTTGCGCTTCTTGCGCTTCTTGGGCTTCTTCGGCGGATGGCGGTGATATTCCTCCGCCCAGTAGCGGCCGTACTCGTGCGGCGTGTAGCGGTGCCCGCCGTAGTACCAGTAGTGGCCGTCCCAGCGGCCGTCCTCGTAGCGGTCGCGGATGTAGTCGCGCACGAGCGCGTCGGAGACCCCGTAGAGAATGTCGGCGAGAAGACGCTCGTCGCGCGCAAGCGCGGGCGTCGCCCCCAGGCCGGCGAGCGCCGTAGCAACGGCACCCATGATGAGCTTTCTGCGTGTGAGCATGCGACACCTCCCGATGCGTATGCGTTTGAAGCTTTGGAAACCTGCAGGAGAAACCAATCTCCTCCCTCATGGACTCATTCTAGCCACAACAGGAATCACATGGCGTTCAGAAACATTACCCTTTCTTTGCAGAATATTGCAGCGCCTCCCTGCCGAGCCCCGCCCGCAGGGGCGCCTCTCAGGGCACCTCGCTCGAACGCCTGCTCGCCGAGGCGTTTTGGACGCACGGAAGTGACATTCCCCTCGAAAACCCTGCCGCAGAGGTTCGGGCGCAAATCCGTTGCCTTTAAACAACAGCAAGGCCGGCGCGCGGGGAGCGGCCGGCCCTGAAGTCGGTGCGATTGAGGAACCCGGGAGGCTCAGTTGAGTCTCTCGGTTCTGAGATCAAGCCCGATCGCGGCCATGACGGCGACGAGCGACTCGAGCGTCATCTCGCCGTAAAGCTCGTGAGGCACGGGCAGGCCCTTGAGTCGGCAGGCCTTCTCGACGGCCTCGACGACGCATCGTGCGTCACCCGAGCAGAGCGCCTCCTGGATCAAGGTGACGACGTTCGCATTTTCGCGTGCGCCCTTGCTTCCTGCAGCGTCGGGGCCAAGACGAGGACTGGATGTCTGCATATGGTCTCTGTGGAATGTCCTTGGGAAAACGGACCGTGTCCGAAGGATCGGGCAACGGTCCGTACTCATGAGTCTACACGACCTCAGGGAGGGGTTCCATAGAATTGCCGCGAGGGAACATCCGACTTCAGTCGGGTGAGGAATCGCGGC
>ERZ1673701.445-NODE-445-length-47541-cov-11.068547_pt1 | contig 47541 bp, 84 predicted proteins | sample MGYA00580231_ERZ1673701 | MGnify/ENA primary metagenome ERZ1673701 (study PRJEB41218, sample SAMN15661798) | gut metagenome | host: Homo sapiens | place: Canada: London | collected 2015-08-20/2019-03-30 | study: EMG produced TPA metagenomics assembly of...
AGGCGGCGCAGGCACAACACGGCGATATATGCTGGTATGACGGCGTGACCGATCAGCACTACGAAAACGGAAAATATTATAAGCTCGCCCCGCAGCCGCCGGAGATCATCGTGATCGACCTGACAGACTGCCCGGACGAGCCGGAAAAGGAGGATTGACCATGCCCATACCCGAAAGCAAGCGCCGCAACAACGACATTTACAACGCCAAATGCGACCGCATCAGCGCCCGCCCCATTAAGCCCATCGGCAACGCTATCCGCGCCGCTGCCAAGGCCGCCGGGCAGAGCGTACAGGCGTATGTGCTGCAAGCCTGCGAAGAACGCATGAAGCGCGAGGGACGCCCGCTGGAGCTTGACAGTCCCGCCGACGAATAACACAAATCCGACTTGCTATCGTGCAGAACAAAGCCCCGGCAGACCGTACCAAAACGGCCCGCCGGGGCATTTTTATCTTCTCTTGCTGCTGTACAGGTATCTGCACCGCCGCCGGAGCGCTTTTCGCCTCGCTCTCCGCACAAAAAGCCGCCTCATGCCCTCCACCAGCTTATCCACAAAATCCACGGTCTTTTCCTCCCATTCGCAAATTGTTTTTCCAGCGCCGCCCCGACGATCACGGAAACCCTTTCGCGCCACGCGCGAAGTCTCGAAAAACTTGTTCCTATAAGGCTGGTTTTCCTGTTCCGCCGCCGCTGTGTTCCGGTGCAAGATCAGTCGGCAAAGCAGCCCTTGCTCAGCCCCGCCGGACGGCCCAAAATTTTTTGCCGCTTATTATGTACGCGCGCGCGACGCGCGACGGGCCAGCGCCTCCGCTTCCGGCAGCTCCTCCAGTACCTCGCCCAGCCGCTCCATGGCCCTTGTGTGCCAGTCGCGGGCCGTACTGTCCGCCGTCCCAAGTCTCGCGCTGATCTTCGCCCAACTGTACCCACGCACATAGCGCATCACAATGACCTCTTTGTACTTACCGTTCAGCGCGTCCAGACAGGCGCGAATACAGGCTTCATCCCCGGACAAAACCCGCTCCGTCTCCGCGATCTCCGCCAGCCGCTCGCTCACGCCGTTTTTCAGCGCCCGCAGTCCGCTTTCCTCCGTCGGCTTTCCCGGCGACGAACCGCGCGGCATCCCGTCACACGCCAGCCCCCGCAGTCCGTAATAATTGCCCTCCAATTCCGCCCGCTCCTGCCGCAGCAGGCGCAGCATCCCCGGAATTGCCTTGTAGTACAGGGCTATGTGCTTCACGCTGCCATACCGCATCCGTCGCCTCCTGTTCTTGGCTCCTCGCCAAATCTCCTTGCCCGTGGTGTCAATCCAGCGTTTTCCCGAAGATCGGCTCTTTCGCGTCGCTCTCGTCCACATCCACCGGCTCGCCGAGAATGTCCGTCATGCGCCGGGCCAGCATATTGTAGCCGAACCAGTCCCCGCCCTCGGCCCACTCGTTAAACTGCCGGAATACGTCCTCCGTGGCGCGGACGGTCTCATTCAGCCGCTCCACGCCAAAGCCGAGGGCCTGACGCGCCCCCAGCGCATAGCATTTCACTACGATCTCCGCCGCTTCCCGCCGTTCGCCCAGCAAGGCCCAATCCCGGTTGCTTTTCGGTGCTTTTGACGCAGGCAGCACGAATTTTTCCGTCAGCAGGCCCTCCAGCTCCTCGTTCAGCTTCTTTTTCGCCCGTTCCATGCCCACGCCGCGCTTGTTGACGGCAAACCGCTCCAACGCGCCGTTTGCGGCGGTGATCATGCGGTCAAGCCGGTCTTTCCCGATGCCGTAGCGGTCATGCAGCGCCACCATGAAGCACAGAGAGATCACATGGCCCGCCGCCTCCCGGTTTTTCTCCACCCGCTCGCTCTCCGGCGTTTTCCCCCGCAGATAGCGCGTCTGCGCTGTCCGTGCCGCATTGGTGCCAAAATGCGCCGGGATATGCTTATTTCTCCTCATGCTCTGCCTCCAGCTTCCCGCAGAACCGCCCGCACATGGGGCAGAACTCCGCGCACAGCACATTCAGCCCGCCGCCCCGCGCCGTGCTGTCCATCACAAGGCGGGGCCTGCCGTCCTCGCCATATTCCAGCCAGAACGCCGTGCCGTCCACGGTCTCCAGCTTTTGGTGCCGCTGGCACAGGCCGCACACGGGCATTTCCTCCCGTTTCTGCTCCCTGTCCTCGAACCACGCCAGCTTTGCAAGGGCCACCTCGTAGCCCCTGCTGGAATACACACGCCCGTCGTTGTCGTAGTGCGTCAGCCGTTTTTCCCACATGATGATACCTCCTCCGCCAGCTCCCGCCAGCGTTTGATTTCTTCCTTGCTGTCCGCCGTGATGATCTCTGTGAATTTCCAGCCCGCCGGACGGGCGATCAGCTCCAGAAACACCCGCCGCCGTACAGGATAATCCCGCTGCATCCGCCGGACAAACTTGCTCTTGACCTCCACGATCTCCACCGTGCCGTCGGCATAGGTCAGCCGGAAATCCGCCGTGTACTGAACGCTCCGCAGCTTCACGCCGTTGTATTCTCCCGCCGGGAACAGCAGAAAGCAGGGATGCGCCTCCCACTTCACGATCTCCCCGCGTCCGATCTTTGGCACAACGGTGCCGACGTAGTATTCATACTCGCCCCGACTGTCAAATTTCAGCCCGGACATGGCAGCGGCACGGGCCGCCACCGTCACGGTGTCGCCCCGCTTTTTCCCTCGCCCGGCAAGCTGTGCCTCTGCCTGCGCCCGGTAACGCGGCGGCAGATCGGATAGCTCCAGCCGGTACGCCATTCACAGTCCCTCTTCGTGCTTTTCTCTCTGTGTCGCTATCATGTCCGCGTAATGCAGCTCCAGCACAAGCGGCGTTCTTTCTATGGCGGCATTCAGCGCCCGGCTCCCTCCACGGAAAGCATCGTCATACGCGCCCATGTGCCAGCGGATGGCAAGGGCCTCGTCGTCTGTCAGCTCCATGTGCTTCATCACGAGATAGACAGACTTCTCCCCGTGTCCCATGGGCATCTGATCTTTCACGGTGTAGTCGGGATATTCCCCGGCATAGTAGTTCGCCTTGCACACGTCATGCAGCAGCGCCACGATGGCCTGCGTCTGCGGCGAATACAGGCCGCGCAGATTGAAATTCCCCAGCAGGGCATAATATACGTTCAGGCTGTGCTTCACCAGCCCGCCCGGATAGGCCCCGTGAAACCGTGTGCTGGCCGGAGCCGTGAAGAAGTCTGTGCTTTTCAGCCACTCCAGCAGCTTGTCCGCACCCGGTCTCGTCACCTGTGACAGAAAAATTTGCTCGAAACGTTCGGCATCGTTCATTCTCATTTCCTCCTTGGTCGATATATATTTCCTCGCCCGTGCCAGCACTCGGCGCGGCGCAAGATCACAACGGTATGCCGCTGTCCGGCGTTACTCACCTTGGTTTCTACGCGGTTGAGCGTGTAGCCGGGGTATTTCTGTTCCCAGAACGCAGCGTCGTCTATGTACACGGTGCTGGCCTCCTCCAGCTTTTTGCGGCTCCACTTGGTATCGTTGGGCGGCGGTGTCTTGGGCTTTTCCAGTCCACGGCTCTGCCGCCAGCTCCGGGCGCACCGCTTGTTCTTGTTGATATATTTTACAAGGCCCTCCACGCTTCCGTGGTCAACGGTGAGATATTCCCCTCGTGTAAGGCCAATGCTGTTTCCGTTCTTATCGCTCCACAGCTCCTCCAGCACGTCACGGGTCAATCCCTCTGTGTGCTGGATGATCGCGTGGTGATGATGGCGGCCACAGATCGTCCCGTCTGCCATCACCGTCGTGTATTCCGTGGCGGCTACCCACTTCGGGCGCTCCACGCCGTTCTTGTCGCACCAGCGATATACCCGCTTGATGTAATTCGTCCAGTCCATATCCGCCCGCTTGGTGTCTCCCGGCGCTGGCAGATGATCGTCGTCATAGGTTCCCGTCCACGAGAAGTCGCCCTTTCCGAAGTTGGCGTTTACAAGCTGCACATGGTATCTCTTGGAACGGTTGTCGTTGTAGGTCTGCTGGGCGAGGGTACAGGCTTCTTTCTTCTTTGCTCTCCGGCTCGCCTTGTGCTGCTTTGGTGTCACGGGGTACAAATCGACCTCCATGTATCCCGCCGTGGCGTAGTCCTTGCCGCAGATATGCTTTTGTTCCCGATAATACAGGCTCATGCGGCCACGCCTCCCTCGTTTTTGCGTGTATGCGCCGTCACCGGCTTGCATACGGGCCATTTCAACAGTCGTATGCCGTCAGGCACACCCCTGTTTCATGGCTTGTCTCTTAACTTACTGCTGGTATACCAGCCCATTGCGGTCCCTCGGCCGCAACGAAAATTCTCTCCGGCACCGCCGGAAACAGGTCTCGCTTCAACCGGCAAGGCCGCGCCGCTCTCACGGCGCGACCGCCCCCGGTCGTCAGATTGTCGTTTTCTCCGCCAAGATCGGCGCAAGCATCTTTTCTCTCGCCGCCTCGTAGAAACTCTTGTCCACCTCGAACCCGTAGGCGCTGCGCCCCAGCTCGTAGGCGGCGCGTAATGTGGTGCCGCTCCCGGCCACCGGGTCGATCACCACGTCGCCGGGGTCTGTGAACACTTCGATCAGGCGTTTCAACACGCCCACCGGCTTTTGCGTGGGATGTATCTTCGGGTACTCCTTTCGGCTGTCTCGCTCCCAGCGGAACCAGTCAAAAACCATGTGCTTTCCGCCGTCCTCGCCGACGTTGCGGAACTTCGGCAGCTTGTCCCGGTAGAGGACGACCGCAAATTCCGTCGCGCCCACGATCTTCATGTTGGCTTTTAACACCTGCGCGGAATAGTTCTTGCAGAAAAATAGCGGATAGCTTTTTGCAAATCCGTAGCGCTTTCCGTATTCAATCACCGTTTGCATCTGCTCAAACGCGCAAAACACGATCATTGCCGGAGCCTGCCCCTTTTCCTTCGGTTCCTTGCACAGCATACGATTACAGAAGTGCATATACTCCGCAATTTTGAATGTTCCGTCCGTGTGGAAAAAGCTCTGCTTCGCAAGCTTACTTTCTCCGTTTTTATTATCCCCTCCGTTGTACCACATCGGATTGCTTGCATAGGCGTCCACGCCGATGTTATAGGGGATATCCGCAATCACAAGCTGTGCTTTTGGAATATTGTATCGCTTAAAATTCTGAAAATTGTCATGGTATAACTCGCATTTCATGCCAGCACCTCCTCCGGTCGGAAACTTTCTTTGATCTCCTTGCCGTCTACCATGATCGCCACGGTCACATAGCGTCTCTGCGGATGGATGTACGTCACCACACCGGTGCGGATTGGGTATAGCTTTTCGCCGCGCGCCTTGCCCGGAAACTCCTCCGGCACCGTCATAAACTGCGCTCGCACCTTGTCGCCTACTTTCATTCCGCACCTCCGAACGCTTCCTCAAATGTCAGGCCGCTCTCTCTGAGGATGCCTTTGATCACGTCGATGGTGTGCTGATTGTTGCCCGACAGCCACCACCAGATGTTGCTTTTGGAAATGCCTACCGCATCGGCAAGCTGGCGGCGCGTGTACTGTCGCTCGCAAAATACCTTTTTCAGCGCCGGATAGACGCAATAGGGAAATTCGATCATTTTCTCCCCACCCTCCGTTTGTATCGGTCTTTTGACCTCTGAATGTAATTGATCATCGTGCTTTCTTCGGCTATGCTGGCCGTTTCGTTGTTTTTTGCCTCTTTCTTTTCTTGCAGCCACGCAGCGTATCGTTCACAGGTCGAATGACAGCCGACGTGCCGCTCCTGACAGTTAAAGCAGCTCATTTCATCCCACCTCGTACTGCGGACAGGCCGTGACAATGTAGCTTGTTTCGTAATGCCTGCGAGCGCCGCCGCAAGAATTCATCAAAACCTTTGTTCTGATCGCGCGCCAACCTTCCACCGGCTGCCACTTCAGCTTCCGCGTTTCCTTGTCGCATTCCGACCAAGGACATTTCCCGCAGGCGTATTTGCACGACCAGCAAAGCGTCGAACTTTGTTCTGCCATTTATACTTCCTCCACCCATATGCCGAATCGCTCCAGCATCAGTTTTTTCTTGATGATATAATCCTTTGTCTTAAAGCCCTTTGCGTCCTCTACAATCGTTTTCCCGTCACGGGTATACACGAAGTCGGCTATGTATGTAACTGCTCGCACAGCGGCTCCTGTGGGCGTTCTCTGCGCCCCCACGAGCTTGTATGTCTGCTGTAGCTTCAAATCGTGTATTTTCCCCGCTTTCAGAAGCAGCCGCAGCTCATCATAGCGGTCTGCCTCGTGCTTGCTGTCAAACGTAATACCATGCCGCACGGTTTTGCGGTTGTGGTACTTGCCCGTTTTTTGAGCAAGTACCTTTTCAACCACCTGTTTTTGTGCCGCAGGCCCGAGACGTGCAAGGTCAGATGCCGTCAGGTTCATTTTTCCCTCCCGTCTGTCACCATGACCACGCGCACCTTGCCGAACTGCTCAAGTGCCATTGCCACGGCCTCCTTGGTCGCCAGCTTGTCGCCGTGGTCCTCAATGTCGATGATGATGCGGATCATGTGCCGGACTCCTTTTTAAGCCTTGCCTCCATGAGCGCCTCACGTGGGTCTAAAATTTCAAGCAATCTTATCCACATCAGCTTTCACCATCTTTCCGCTCGCCGTAGGAGCAGAAATCGTTGCTGCCAACATTGCGTCTATTGCTTGGTGCGTGCATATTGTGACAAGTCAGCGTACCCGGCTTCCCATACCGCCGGGTAAGCTCTGACGGCAATGTGCTGTGCGCGCAGTCCTTACACCGCGTCACGACCACGGCATCCACGGTTGGAGCGTATCGGATTTCTTCTTTTGCTAAAATATCTGCGTCGGAAATTCCGAACTGTTCTTCCAATAACTCCGCATCAATCAGCCGCATCGCTTGTTCCCTCCATTCTTTTTGCATGGAGAACAAAACAGCCTATCAACCCAAGACACTTTTCCGCTGCCGCCAGTGGCGCATTTTTTCGACTGGCAAGTCCTGTTCTCTTTGTGGAAATAGATGCAGTCCTTACACGGATTTCGCATCGTTATCACCTCCGTCCATCTTTGCACCGCAGTTGTAACAGAACCGAAACGCGGGTCTGTCATCAGGGTCGTCGTAATCGTCCGGTAATTCTTCCTTACAATGAGAGCATCTCCAACCCCATTCTCTTTCATATCCTGTAGATGGCATCCCTGTTTCTTCATCAAACCATTCCCACCGCCCATGCACCACCGGGGCAACATCCACAATGGGGACGCTATCAACCAAATCAAGGATTGTATCCTCGTCAACGGAAGATAGGGACGCATCCATAAGGGCCAGAATGAATTTATCAGCATCAATCAGCCTCATCGTTGTCACCTCCGTCCATCTTCGCGCCGCAGTTGGGGCAGTAATCCGACAACAATTCAAACCCATTTACAAGCACTTGCGCCGCATCGTGGCAAACAGAGCACTCGTGCCTGTCTGGTGAGGGAACAAAGTTTCCTGCTTCTTCCCACGAAATCCACCGCGCATGCACCACCGGGGCCACGTCAGCGGCGGGAGCATCACTTACTTCCCGCAACACCTTGGCGGCCTGCAAGTATGGGATTTCCTGTGGGCTCTCCGAGAACACATCCTTGGTGTAAATAGAACTATGATATCGCTTCGTGTTCTCGATTGCCCTCGCCCCGGCGTTCATGGCAAGCATAAGTTCTTCCGTGCGCTCGATGTATTCAGCCATTGTCAAAAATCCCCTCCCATACTTCTTCATAACCAGTCTTTTCGTAATCGATTTTCAGACGCTTTTCGCGGATCATGGCGTTCAGCGACCTGACACACGGGCGTCCATACGAATTATCCTCACAATAGTCACACATACTGCCGAATCCACAGCACCCAAAAGAGCTACCACCATCTGCACTGTGCCGGTTGCTCCATCTCTGGAAACCATTTTCCCACTTCTGTTTAGCTTTACCTGTGTTGTTACTTGATTGTTTCTCCGATGTGTCATATAACTGCATTTGGTCAGCCATTGTCAGCCCTCCTATTCCACGCTCTCGCCGCCGCTCCTTTGGCTTTATACGCCGCTGTTTCCGGTTGACATGGGCATTTATAATTCAAGCAACTAATATATTTTTTGCCATCTATGGAAACCAATCTGGCGGGAGGATTTCCACAGAACGGGCAAGGTTTCAGGTCAGTCATCCTTCATCGCCTCCAATGCTTTCTCAGCCTCCTCGAGGGTGAGGAATATGGTCTTGCCGAATCCGTTTAGCGCTACGCCATACTCCCGCCCTCTGGCGCCTATTGGTTCAAGGCCAATAAAGCCGATTTTATTGCCCATACCAATCCGCTTGACCTCGCACTCGCTTATATGCTTATCCGTGTCCAACAAGGCGAACACCCGCTGGCCCACCTTGCACGGCAGCACCACCAGCCGCCCGTCCTTGTCGGCCTCGGCCAACTCGCGCAGGCGGTCGGTGCTGATGTCTTTCACCGCTTCCAGACGCAGCGCATTCTCGGTGCGCAGCGCCTGCCCTCTGCCGTAAACATTTATGACCTGCTCAATTTCCTCCGGCGTCCACCCCGTGTCCTCGTAGGCGGCGAGGCGGCTCCACGCCGCTTCTTCCCACTTGCAATTCATGGCGCAGTTCCCGCCAACTTCGAGGCATTCGGGGCCGCGAAAATGTGTGCAGCAGATACCGTTTTCGTGCGATGTTTGCTTGCTATGTTTTGTCAGGCGTTCCATCACTCCACCTCCTGCATCCAAAACTCGCGGCGGCAAATATCACAGCCTCTTCCAGTCGGGCAATGCCCGCGTAACGTTGTATCAACAAGGCATGGGTCTAAAGCAACGTTATGTGTGTTCGTATATATTGGCGCATTTGGAAACTGCACATCGAGAATCTTTTTACCATCCAGTCCATTCACGAGTTTTGTATCTCTCATAGTTCCTCCCTTATGTCTCCTCCCCATTGCTCCGCCATAGCTTTGGCGATGCCAGGGAAGGTTTTGCTTCTTGCTTTTGCCGTACGCGGGTCATTCCATCGCATAATCTTACCAGTCTCGTCTTTTGCATAGTTTGCGCTTGCCCCCACACTGTATCCACCTGGCAAAATATCTCCTGCATCTACAATGTTTGTCGGTCGCAAAGCGGGTAAGCCTTTTAGCCATAGGCAAGTCTTTTTTCTTGCGTGGTGCCCGAATTCATACGGCTGGATAATACAGTCAGGCTTACGATAGTGTGTAGACATATATCCGACCGGATTTTCTACCGCGATTTTACAAACGTTGGCATTTACAAAGGCCAGGAAAAACGCCGCAGCTTCTTCCCGCAACTGCACCCGTCCGACCGCCTTTTCGCCATATTTTTCCGTGTTAAACCAGCGATTCCCTGTAACGGTTAGGTATGTGCACGGCGGGTGCGCGATCAGCAAATCCCATTTGCCGACGTCATGCGTCTCCCCGTCCATTGTGGTCACTTGCCCCCCATCGATGGCCTTGAGCGCATCGCCTAAGATGTGCCACTCAGGATGCCCACCGGACGGCTCCTGAATGTCACAGGAATATGCCTCATGCCCCAATGCCCGGAATGCCTTGCAGACTTCTTGCGATTCCTCGCAGGCAACTAAAGCCTTCATCTCAATACCTCACTCCGATGTAATCCAGAACCCGACCATAGCCAAGCCCATTTTCATTGGGTTTCCATAGCCCATCCGCGGGGTCAAACTCCCCGCCGCCGATGCAAAACTCATAGTGCTTCGGGTGCGTGTGCTTCATGCGCTCAAAACGATTCTCGCCTTTTTCGAGATGAGCCCCGAACGCGCAGAACATACATCCTGTTCGTTGGCACACCGTGCAATGCAGTTTGCAGCCGATCAGCGTTTCGTTGTAGTCGTTCTCACCGTCGCTGGCCACGATGTCGCCATATACGCTGGCGATAGGTAGCTCTCGGTCTACGATAAACCGCAGCACATCCTGCTCCGTCCAGAAACTCATGGGCTTTCCCATCGGGCGCTTGCCCTCAAAGGCGTTGCAGCCGGCCATTCCGGCAGCGGCATCCAGTGCGTGACAGCGGATTGTGTGAGATACCATCCTTCAAGCACCCAGCCGTCAGCGCCAAGATATCGCCCGACATCAACGATGTCCCCGTGGATATGCGGGACAAAAACAAGCACCTTTTGCATGGAATCCTCCGGCAGGCGCTCCGTCACGGGGACCCACCGTGTCCGCTCCTGCGCCACGGCGATCTCCTCGGCATAGCGTGCGCAGCGGTCGGTCAGCTTTTCGATCAGATCGGCGGCTGCGTCCAGCAGCTCCCGCTTGCTGCGGCTCTCTGTTACGCGCAGGGCGGACACAATCTCTTTTTCTGTCATTTTCATTTCCTCCTCAGATATTCTTTCATTTCAGCCGGTAGTTTTTGGACCCGGTAATATTCAGCACGCAGCCTTTCGACCGTTCCGCAATGCGCGAGCCTATCGCCTCGTCCCAGTCCAGCACGCGCGAGATCGTCCACTCGGAGCTGATGATTGTCACAAGGCTTGGCTTGATATACCGGGCATTGAGCAGATCAAACGCAATGTTGCGATCGGCCTCTGTCGCCGTTCCCTTGAGAAAATCGTCAATGTACAGCACCTTGACGCTTTTCAGTGGATCAATGGCATCTTGATATGCCTCGGCATCGTTGACCTTTGCTTTGATGGCCGGAATATCCGCACGCCATTGCACATAGCGCACCGGTAACCCGGCGTCCATGAGCTTCCCGCACATCGCCGTGCAAAGATGTGTTTTCCCGCTGCCGGGGCTTCCTCCGGCGTAAAACCATCTTCCGCGCCAATCGGCAAGATAGCGTTCCGCTGCCTCTTTGGCCTGCTTCTGCCACGGCTTAGTCGCGCGGTAGTTCTCCATCGTGCATCTCTGCAAAAGCTCTTTAAGCCCGCTTTTTTCGATGCGCTGCAGATTCCTTTTGCGGATGGAGCATTCGCATTCCCGATACTCCGCGTTTCCGTCTGCTGACCTCCGCACGGTGTACCCCACTCCGCCGCAGAGTGGACATTCGTCAGAGATTGACGGCTCCGGGGACGTTCCATTTTTTCGCATCTCGTCCAGTATCGTGACCATGTCCATTCATCGCGCCCCCTTTCTTCTCCAGCTCGCGCTTTTCCCATAGCTGGAATTTCTGTTGCCAGTTGTAGACCGGCTTGCCCTCGGTATCCCTCCACCCGGCGACGGAGTAAAACTCGTAAAATGGCTTTGGGTCAATAAGCCCTCCGCGCAGTTTGGCGTATTCGGCAACCTCGTCAAACGTGGGAACCTTTCGTGAGAGAGATATAGAGAGAGAACTATCGTTCTCTTTCTCTCTCTCGTTCTCTTTCTCTCTCTCTTTCTCCCCCTCTTTATCCTTGCGGGTTTGTTCCGATTTGTTTCCACTTTGTTCTTTTTTTGTTTTTATTCTGTTCTGCCGATTCGCTGCTTTGTTTCGACCGCTGTCCAGCGTTGGCCGAATCAAAGTGAAAACAGCGTGGGGAACTCCAGAAAGACATGGCTCGCTTTCATCAAGCGCATAATCGCAGATTGCCAGCACAACGGCCTTGAAATCTTTTGCGTTGAGCGCTCGAAGCGCGTCCCTGTAACTTCGGTAAAAAGTGAATTGATTACGCTCCATCGCTTTACTCCTTCGGCTTTGCCAACAAAGAAACCGTCGCACCGTATCGCGTCATGACCTCTGCAATATCGGTCGCGTCACTCTCGGACACTTCAGACAAGACAATGACCGCCCTTTCGTGCGGTGAAACGATATGCACCTCGTATCTCATGCTGCACCTCCATCAAAACGGAAGGTCCCCATCGTCCTCGACCTCGCTAAACTCGCCCGGGCTGCTTGATGCGGGGCTGTATGCGGCGGGTCCGTCCTGCGGCTTGCTGTCGGCAAAGTACACGCTATTGGCGATGATCTCGACCGAGCGGCGCTTATTGCCGTCCTTGTCGGTCCAGTCTCGCGCCTGCAAGCGACCGTCTACCACCACCTTACGCCCCTTGGCGCAGTATTGCGCGGCAAACTCCGCCGTGCGCTCCCACGCGACCACATCAAACCAGTCCGTTCCAGCGTCTTTGCCGTCGCGGTCGACGGCGATGGGAAAGCTGGTGACCGCCTTGCCGCTCTGCGTGCGGCGCAGCTCAAGGTCCTTTCCGATGCGTCCCATGACGCTGATCCTGTTCAAGCTCATTTCAATTCCTCCCTGTTTTTTCTGTAAATCATGTTCTCCCGTGTCCAGCCCTTCAGCGCGTCAGGGTGCTGTGGCAGGTTGCTGTAAACTCGTACCCAAGGTATCATAGGCGGCCTCCTCACTTTGGTGTTGGTGCAGATAGAGTACACGGCTCTTACCGATGGCGGCGTTTTGGGCGAGCCATGCGCGCGCCTGCTCGCGGGATAGATGGCTCTCCATCGCGCGGCTCTCATAGCTGAATTCTCCCGCCTCCAGCTTGCGCTTCATGCGCTCCTGTATCTCCTCTTCGCCGTAGTTGGCTTCGATCAGATAAAGGTCGTAGGCCAACGCAGATACCCCATTCAGCGACGCGCAGTCCGTCGCATAGAAGATGCTGTCGAAACCGTCCGATTTCTCGCCGTCTGCAAACTGAATATGCCACGCACAGTTCGGAACATCATGCGGAATTGGGTCGTACCATACATAAGCGGAAGTGCTTTCGGATAAAAGGTAGAACAGATCGTGACGCTGCATAGCCTCATCGGTCACGCGGCGGTCCACGCCGATGCGTCCCATCGGTTCCATGAGCCACGGAGGGACGCACCAGCGCAGCGCAGGGCGCAGGAAGTGCAGGCGCTTAATGGTCTCGGGGTTGAAATGGTCGCCGTGAACGTGCGTCAGCAGGACGAGCCTCAATCCCTTGCAGTATGGTTCGAGTTCCCGAAAGGGAACGCCGCAGTCAATGAGGATTTCATCATTCAGCAGTACGGCGTTCCCCTTGGAGCCGGTCGAAATGACCTTGACCTTACAGATCATTCATGCTCACCTGCTTGGGGGTGCCGGCCTTTCCGTCGTCCGGCGTACCGAGGGCATCAGCGGGAGCGGGCAGCTCGTCCTTGACCTCGCCTGTGGTCTCGTCCACTTCGACGGTCGGGAGATCAAAATACTGCTCGCGGCTCGCGCGTCCCTCTTTCAGTGAGGTATACACATTACGCAGGCGCACAATGCTCTGCGCCGTGAACGCTTCGGCCTTGCAGCCGATGTACTTTTCAAGGCACTCCATCGGTACGCCGAAGTCGTCCTTGAACGCCTGTCCCATCTTGCGTACGCGGTCGATCATGGGTTCATCGCTCTTTCCCATCATCGTCTTGGTACACGCCGCAAGAGCGGCGTCTACCACGTCGCCGGGGATAATGCCAAGAATGCACGCGCGCATACGGCGCGCGCCCTGATTGGCGACCATTTCATAGATGTCGCGCGGGTCGGTGAGGGCAACGCTGCCTTTCTTGGTGTAGCGGATATGCGGCACGGTGAAGATCTTCGTCTGGCGGGTGTTGGTCTCCAAATCCCAGCAGTAGGCCATGACGGTACTCTCGCCGTTCTTCTGCTCCAGCTCGGTAATGCCGAAGTCGAGGTTGCCCCAGTTTTGCGCCATGACCTCGGCGAGACGGATCGAGGGGCCGGTCACGTTCTCGCCGCCGCGCGGGTATTCATAGATCGCGCGCTCGGCAAGGCTCTTGCGCTTGCAGGCGTTGAGAATGCGGTTGTTCGCTTCGATCTCGTCACGGGGAAAACGCTTGGCGACGACCATTGCCGCCTGTACCTCCTGCGCCTGACGGGAGATCATCATTTCGGTGTTCACGCTCTTGGCGCTCACAACTTCGGTGCTGTTGTAGGTCTGCATTTCGTTCATGGTAATATCCTCCTCAAATAATCATTCGTACTGATAGCCATTGCTGACAAGGAATTGCTTCAAAAGGCGCAGGCGCTCGCGCGTATCGGTCACGCGGAACGACACCGTGAGGCGTTCGACCGCCGCCTGCTCCACGCGCTTCGGGACGACCTGCGGGGCCGCTGCGCCGGTATCCTCGCGGACGGGTGCTCCGGCAGCGCGGGCCTCCTCCATTTCCGTGCGGCGTTTCACGGCCTCGCGCTCCTCCTCGGCGCGGCGGTGACGCTCGTTGACAACGGAGATCGCAAGCGAGAGGTCGAGGTTCTTTTTGTACTCCACCATGATCTCCGGCGCGTTCTCGCCCATCGTGCCGATGGTTTTCATGTCCTGTGCCACGCCGTCCACCTTTAGCTTGATCTGCTCCATGAGCTTCTTCGGCGTCTTGGCTTTGGCGCTCGCCATATCGACCTTAACGCCGGTCTGCCCGAACGAAAGGAAGTCGATCTCGTTGACCGCGCATAGCTCCCGAAAATAGCCCAGCAGCATTTCCTCGCAGCGGCTCTTGATCTCGCTTTCCGTCGCGTCGATCTTGGCTTTCAGGTCTGCGTCGGCGCGCTTGTACGGGTCGGCGATGCACTCACGGTAGACGGCTTCGAAGCTGTCGTACTTCTCCATGATCGCGGCTTTAATGGCCTTGCGCTGGGTCTCGGCGTCGGCAAACTCGCGGTTCATCTCGGCGCGAATGTTCTTCACGCTGGTTAAAGTCTCGTCGGTGCAGACAAGGCTCATTGCCTCTGCGACGCGCTGCTCCGTCTGCTCCTTCCGGCTCCTCAAATGCTCCTCAATCACGGGGAGTTGCGTCACTTTCATCAGGGTGCTATCCATCTTTGGTCTCCTCCAATTCCTCAAAAAACTCTTCGCCGCAGTACGGGCACTCGGCGTTTGTAGACCATGTAAATTACGACCTCCCCGCTTTCCGTATCATCTCCGACAGGCCGTATGTCCGCCCGACAATAGACGCTATCCGAGCCATCTCGATCTTACGGAGCACTTCGGCTTCTGCCGGGTCGTTTGACAAGTAGTAGCCCTTGCCAAAGTTCATGATGCAGTATTCATCGCCGTCCTCCTCGCATCGTGCCGCCTCGATCACCTTGCGCAAGTGCCGGTCTGTCCAGCCGGTCATTTCGCAGAGCTGCCAGCGGCGCAGCGCGTTCTGCGCGCCGACGCGAAGATGGTTTCGCAGAGTGATAACATCGTCCGTCATGGCGACACCTCCTTGTAAACGTAAGCGGTTTGGACGCCAAACTCCCGCGCGGCCTGATGGTCGTCAAAAAATACGTCGATGCGGTTCTCCTTGATCGCGCCGCCGCAATCCTCGGCGGTGTATGTATGGCTCGTGCCGTCGGCAAAGTAGATTGTGACAGAGGAGCCGTAAGGGATCACGCGAGGGTCAACCGCAATCGTGCGCCCCTCTGTGGCGGTCGTGCCGGTCGCCGTGATGCCGTCCGTCTTGCTGCAGCACTTCATGCACGGGCAATAGGCGGTCAGCCTAAATTTGCCGAGCGGTTCGCCGATGTCGAGCACTGCGATCCCCTCTGCGGGCTTGTCCTCACCGGGGAGCTTGTCCTCGATGATCGGCGGCTCGCCGCAATACGGCTCCGCGCCTGTCTTGACCGTGAGCGCCGCGACAATGATGAGCAGCGCCGCAAGGAGCAGGCAGACGGCGGCGATGCGCGCCGAGGCGTCAGCCTTGCGCTGCTCGCGGGTGTGACGGTCGCGCCTCATGCCCGTCCCTCCAGCTTGTCCAGCGCCCGCATAATCCAATGCGTCACGGTGCCGATGCCGATAAAGATAAACAGCGTGTTCATTCCTTTTCTCCCTTCCTCTCGTTCGGCGCAAGGCCGACAAACTCAAGGCCGCGACCGCGTGCGTAAATCTCGCCCATGATCGTCCCCAGCTTTACAGGGTCAGGGGGCGTGACCCAGATGATCTTGTACTCTGGCTTTTTTCTCATTGCCTTTTCCTTTCTCCCGTGCTACAATAAGCACGGACACAATATCTTGTGGTGAGATTTGTCCCACCCGCCCCGCTCGATGCTGCAACATTGGGCGGGGCATTTTTTTACTTTTCATCGGGATTCAAAAGCTCGTCCACCGTGCAGCCGTAGAGCGCGGCGACCTCCGGCAGACGGCTTGCGCGGGGATGCTGCCGCCCGGTCTCCCACATATATACCGCTGCGTCGGAGACCTTTAGTTTTTCGATCACCTGCTGGACACTCAGGCCGGCAGCCAATCGAGCACTGCGAAAACTCATTTGTTCACCTCCAATTTGCTTTTACTTAGTTTTCATTGACTGCGGCGTGGGGATTTGCTATACTCTCATGCAGGAGGATAGAGTGAAAAGGCACGAGGCTCCCCATATTCTCATTGAAAGGAGGGAACCCTTTGCCGCGGAACTCCGTCCGGACAAGTAAGCGCGTTGCTTCCAAAGCGTCGAAAACTTTAAGCAACCGCAAGGCAAGCAAGAACTCAAAGGCTCTTGCCGCGTCCGCCTTGTCCAACCGCCGGTCAAAGTGACCGGTGAGCCGTCCCGATGTTACCGCATCGGGGCGGTCTCTTTTCCCCTCGCCGCAGCCAAAAAACTTAGCGAAAGAGCAAGAAAAACTAAGTTTCCCTTGACAACTTGGCAAACTGTGATATTATAAAGGTGCCAACGATCATAATATTTTTTCGCAGTCCGCTAAATGTAAGGGGGCTTGGGTTTTTATTACCCTTTATGCTAACTAGTATAAGCTAGCAATACTAGTTTGTCAAGAAAAACTTAGAATTTTGCTAGTTAAAAATTAGCCAAACTAGGCGGTGATTTTTTGGATAGATCGCCAATTGTTACAAGAATAAATGCTTTGCTTGCTAAGAAAAACATTTCTAAAGCAGAGTTTTACGAAAAATGTAATCTAACTTCTGCATCGTATTCCAATTGGAACACAGGGAAAACGCGCCCCAAAATGAAAAATATAGAGAAAATTGCAAGATTTTTGGGCGTCACTTCTGAATATCTCCTTTATGGGGACGGAGCAGAAAAAGAAAGCGCCCCCGATCCGAAGACCGAGGGCGTAAGTCCTACCGTTCAAGAGCTGTTTGATTTTATCGACACAGCGACCGACAACGAGCTGGATGAGTTGTTGCGCTATGCGCAGTTTTTGATGAGCAAGCGATGAACGATTGGTTGAAGGACGGGTTTGAGACCGGCTATATCAGTGAGGATGATTCCGCAGCTGGACAGCTCAAGAAATTAGAAGAAAAGCGCATCAATGAGCTTCGCCAATATGTTGCCTACCAACAGGCCGAGAATGACCGGAAGGAGAGACAGGCGGTCATTGATCGCCAGAAGCAGAGAAAGCACGACTTTCTCGTTGCCGGTTTCTCCAGCGTCACAAGCGTTTTGCTTACTTTGTTTGTTGAGCATTTTCATAAAGTTCTCTCCTTTGTTCTCTCGATTTTCTCCTGATCTCGCGCGCAGCAAGTAACAATGCGTTTTGCTGAGCATCGCTCATAGTGAGAATTTTTTCTTTCAGCTTTTCTCTAATCATTGTATCACATTTCGCGTAATTACACAACATCTTGCGTCCCTCCGTTTAGATCTAAGGCTATTTTTTGCTCCTCCTCCGCGAGGATGCGCTCAATCAGCGCGAGCATTTCGTCTTTCTGCTTCGGCGTTAGGAGCAGATAAAGCGCCGCCGCCGCTTGCACCTGTGCGTCCATGCTTCGACCTCCTTTTCGGTATTCATACCTATCCCCACAACAGGCGTTTGCTGCACGGCGCTGTGCAACAATTAAGAAATATTATAAAGCGGCGCGCAGCCGCAGGATCACTTTTTATTTTACTATGTGTCGATTATTGCACTTTGTGCAGCCGAAAATATAATAACAGAGGGGAGAAAGTTTATCATGATGTGTCCAAATTGCGGGAGCGAAAATGTAACGATTGAAATCCAGCAGGCTACGACCTACACGAAAAAACACGGAAACGGAATTGGCGGGCATCTGAACAATGCCGCCCGCGGCTTGACTGCGTTTTGCACTCTCGGCATGTCTAATCTTGTTTGGAAAAAGAGCAAGGGGAACGAAAAGACTGTCGTTAAAAACGAAAAGGTTTGCCTCTGCCAAAACTGCGGTTATTCCTGGACTATTAAGTAACTAAAGGCCCCGCCGCCCTCTGCAACAAACGGCGGGGCCTTTTTGCAGCCGGCGAGAAGCGGTCGTCGCTGCTTGTCTTTACCGTAGCCCACTTTGGCTTGGTAATTCAATGCCGAAGCCTTGCAATAAGGCAGCGTTCGACATGGTTCGACAAGCCCTCATCTTGCGACTTTGCGGCGCGAAAATCGAAAAAATTAAGGTGGCGTAAATGAACATCCAAGAAGTGTGTAGAATCCGTAAAGAAGAATTGAAAATGACCTATCAAGACATTTCCGACGCTTCCGGCGTACCGCTGTCCACCGTGCAGAACTTCTTTTCCAAGTTTTCTAAATCTCCGTCGATTTACACCGTCGCGCCGATCTGCAAAGCGCTTGGAATATCGCTTGATGAATCGTTCGGGATTTCCGAACACCTGACGCCGACCGAGGAAACTTTGCAAGCGCGGAATGATGAGCTGGAACGCCATGTTGACGCAAAGGCCGATACCATTGAGATCATGCGGCGCGGTGTCCATATCCGCAACGGCGCGATTGCTGTAATGTTTGTTATCATCGTTTTTCTCGCTGCGTGGTGCGTGTACATTGATTTTCATTGTATAGATTACGGATTTTGGAGGGGGATTCGATGAGAGTGGCATTGTATATCCGCGTCACGAGCGAGGAGCAGGCGCGGCATGGGCTGTCCCTGCAAGAGCAGCGTGACGCGCTGATAAGATATGCCAAAGCAAATAAAATGACCGTGGTTGGCATATATGAGGACGCGGGCATATCCGCGCGAAAACCGTACAAAAAGCGCCCTGCGCTCCTGCAACTGCTGGACGATTGCAAGGCTGGGAAGGTAGACACGATCCTGTTTATCAAGCTCGATCGCTGGTTTCGAAACGTTGCCGGGTACTACGATGTACAGACGCAGCTGGACAAATACGGAGTGACATGGCAAGCAACGGAAGAGGACTATGAGACGCGCACCGCGTCGGGGCGCTTAAAGGTCAACATCATGTTGTCTGTCGCGCAGGACGAGGCCGACCGCGCAAGCGAGCGAGTCAAATTTATCAACGACGGCAAGCGTGCAAAAGGCCAACCGGCAGGGTCAAAAGCCCCTTTAGGGTATATCATCAAGGACAGGAAATATCAGATTGATAACGATACGGCAGATGCCGCGCGAGATATGTTTGCGGCGTATGTCAGACTGCAAAGCGTGCTGGGCGTAAAAAAGTATATGCTCGAGACGTGGGGGGTTGACAGGGCGTATACCAAGTATGTAAACTATTTTCGGAACCGGCTTTATATCGGCGAGGTGTACGGCATCGAGAACGCTTGCCCCGCCCTGGTGAGCAAGCAGGATTTTGACATTGTAAATGATATTCTTCGCCAGCGGTCGCAGCGCTGCGCGGGAGTTGAGACAGATCGAGTTTATTTATTCTCGGGCTTGTTGCATTGCAAAGAGTGTGGAAAAACGATGCAGTCGGAAACGGCAAAGCAGATTTATACCTACTACCGATGCCGGACGCGAATGCTTGACAACTCCGCGTGCCAGCACAAAAAGAGGGTTCGCGAAGACGCGTTGGAAGATTATTTATTGCATGAGCTTGAGGGGATTGCCGAGCGAAACAATCGCTATTACAAAAAGGCAGAAAAAAAGCCCACGCAAAGCGCGGACGCGATACGCAAGAAAATGGGTAAGTTGAAAACGCTTTATCTTAACGACTTGATCGAGTTGGACGAATACAAGAAAGAGTACACCACATTAAAGAAATCCATTGAAGCGGTAGAGGAAAAGCCGAAGACAAACCTTGACGCGCTCCGAAATGGACTTGCTGAATATGACACTTATTCCCGGGAAGAGAAAAAGGAATTCTGGACGCGCTTTATCCGGAGAATTGACGCAGATGACGACGGCGCGTTTTTTGTAATGCCACGTTAGGCATATTTGACCTTTGTGTTCCCAAAGGTAAATTATACCTAAAAGAATCCCCCCGCCTTACGACGGGGGTGTTCTTATTTTTCGAGCTTCCGCATCACGCTGTTGTACACGCGCTCGTTGGCGATTTTGAGGCTGTCCATCAGCTCGTCCATGACCTCCCACGCTCTTGCCGGAGCCATGTCGGAGACGGCCTGCAAAAAATCGCTGTCGCCGTAGCTGCCTACCGTTTCAGACGCATAGGTCTTGACCGGTGCCGGAGCTGCCGAGTACAACATCGGCCTTTCCGGTTCTTTGGGCGCATTTTGATTTTGGATGATGTACAGTGCCGCCAGCTTTTGATAATTGGGCCAGCTCGATTCTTCTGTCTCAAGCCGCGATATCCACAGATTGACCTCTTTTTCGTCGATCAAGGGGACGCACCCCCTTTATTCCTCCATCAGGCTCGCGGCACGCCGCAGCGCTTCCTTTACGCGCTCGTCGTCCGTCTCGCGCATCATGTCGTTGATCTGCTCGCGCAAGTGCTCCATGCTGTCGGCGCGGCTGTAGTGTCCGCGGACGTAATGCGTGCCGCGGCGAGCATAGGAGCTGCCCCTGCCGTAAGTGCCGCGCATATCGGCCTGCCAGTCGCCGCCGCGAGAATAATCACCGTCGCGGGAATAGTCTCCGTCGCGAGAATAACCGTCGTCTTCCATCATCTCGATCTTGTCGATGTTCTTGATGGTGTCGGTCAGCTTGTGCGCGATTTCGAGATCGCCCGCGCCAAGCTCGCCCTTACGCGCCAGCTCGTCGAGTTCGTCGCACAGCATATTGCGAAGCTCGTACATTGCTTTCTTACTCATGTCCATTCTCCTTTCAGCAAACTCTTGTGATAATCAAGTTAGCGTTGCTTACGTCGATGCTCTGCCCGCTTACGTTGCGGATAGACAGCGACGCGCAACAACCCTTTGTAACGTCAACGTACTCGGATGCAGCCACGTTAAAAAATGCCCCCGCCGCTGCGGGCGTCACCGTCGCAACGGAGGACGGGAGCGGCTCACCGTCAACCGCAATGGCAACGGAGATGGGGCCGGGGGTCCCGCCGGTGCTTACGGCAATATTGCCGATAAAGTCCACCTTATAGCGGACGCGGCACTGGGAGCAGTTGCCGCGAAGATTGAACAGTCCAGACCCAGCGCGATGAGTCACAAGCCCCCTTGCGCAGGGAATGGGCGTTTCAGTAAAAAGTGTGTTCTGATTTTCCGCCACAGTCTGAGTAGCAATAGCGGTATATTCAGGCATGTTGATGCTCCTTTCTGTGAAAATGTTAAAAATTATTTTTCTCTTGCTTTTTGGTTGTTCCCTATAATGACTGGAACCTCAAGGCATTCTTCATCCGTCCAACCGCTCCTTTTCCGATTTGCAAGAGTATGCGGCTTTATTCCTGTTATTTCTGCCCATTGCGCAATCGTTTTGAACTCTCCTTTGTATGTCAAAAACACATTTCTTCTCGTGTTATTGCTTTGGTCTTTAGGAGTAACCCATCGGCAATTATCAGGGGAATAGCCTTTGCTGTTGTCGACCCTGTCAATCGACAGCCCGATAGCGTATCCGTTTTGAGTTGCCCATTCATAGAAAGCCAAGAACGAGCTGTTCCATTCATCATAAATGGAAATGCCAATAGCCCCATAAAGAGGATAGCTAATACAGGATTCTCGATTGCACCGCTCTTTCATTCCGTGCCATATTGAGTGGAGCCTTTCACCGACTGCGTCCCCTTTATAAATTCGGCATCGCTCAGATGTGAGTTCGGACTGCAAGCAGCCACAAGATTTGGTTAGCCCTCTTCTTAAGCTCGCACCGTTTATAGATTTTACGTTGCCGCAATCGCATTTGCACACCCACTTAGTTGTCTTGCTTCTTTTGCAATTAAAGTCCTGCGACAAGACTAAAAGGCGTCCAAACCGCTTCCCTGTTAAATCAATAATATGTGACACATTCGTTCCCTCCCGTGTTTAATTAAGTTTAATTAAACTATACCACATTATTAACTTGATTTCAAGGGAATGTTGTGTTAAACTTAATTAAATTTTAGGAGGTGCATTATGGCCCAAAATGAATTGAAAACCAGAGTTCGATTTTCCACTACTATTAGTTTTGAAGCCGAAAGAGCGATAAAAGAGTATTCAAAGCAAACAAGCGTGCCTATTAGCAAAATCGTCGATAAGGCGATTATCCAGTATATAGAGGGTAAAGAAAACACTTGAAAAATACAGCGGCGAGGCAATAGCCCCGCCGCGTTGTCGTAGTATCGGCACGGGGCCGACCATTTTGTTGGCGTCAACAAAATCGCCAACAAAAAGCTATGCTATGCAGTTGTCAGCAGCCGCAACAGGCAAACTGGTTGCAGCAATAGGGGTTCTGCACCGTGTAGGCCGGAATGGGAGAGGGGCGCAACTGCGAGACCAGATAGCTGTTCTGCGCCGCCTGGCTTGCCGCCAGCTTCAAACCCTGGTTCTCGGCCTGGAGGTCAGAGAGCTTGCTCTGCGTCAGGAAGTCGAGGATGGCGCGGCTGTTCTGGTTGTTCGCGTCAATGATGTCGCGCGTGGCGTTCTGCACGGTGTTGCGCGTGTCGCACGCCTGCGCCGCCATGTCGTAGCGCACCTGGGCGATAGCTGCACGGTTTTCGCAGCCATTATGTTATCGTAAAAGCTCTTTATCCTTTACTTCTCACGGTTTCCTCGTGAGTTCAGACTATATCTTCACCCTCCGTTACGGTAGGGGTCGGGCACTCGTGTCAGGATTATTGGTTTCCGTCCTCACCTGTTAGTCGTTGAACCTTCCGGGATACTTTTATCGGAATTCTCCCGGCTTGGCTGCTGATTGTCATATTTGCAAATGTACTTTGTGTTTTTTCTTGTCCCGTTCAAATATGGTGTAAGATACCCAGGCTTAAAACCAAGTGCTTTTTCTGCCGCTGCTTTTGATTCGTACCAAATTCCATTTACGATGATCGGCTTTTTGTTTTTCCATCCAGAGTTATGCTTTTCAAATGTCAGCTCTCTTCTCTCATCTTCGTACCGGCATTGAATGCCATCTGGGGCAAATCCATTTTGCGCCCAATGAAACACAGATGAATTTGAAACATTAAGCATTCGTGCTACATCTATTGCACTCTCGTATCGTTTTCCATCATAAATGATTGCACGGCATCCGCCTCTGTTATATCTCCCCATAGACGGTTGAATTTGTGGTTCGTCTTTGTATCGGCAAAGTTCTCCGTGGGAGTTTATCCCCTTTTGACACCAGCGTTTGATGGTATCGTGCGGAACATCGTATCGCTCCATAGCAGATTTTACAGAAGCGTACTCTTCACCGCCGATAACAACTGGGCGAGACTTAGCCCTTGCCACAGCTTTAGAAACCTTTTTGTCTTTCATCGGATTTTGCGTTTTCATTCTTTGGCGTTGTGTTTCAGACTTCATGACATTTTTGGTGGAATACTCATTCCGTCTTTCTTTGTTCCACCATGAAGTCGTGCCGCCTGCTCCGCCTTCGTAAATATTGCAAACGCACTGGCCGATTGCTTTTAATTCTGCAATTCGTTCATGTTCGTAAGAAAAAGCATCTTTCTCTTTCTCAAATTCTTTTATAATTCTGCTGTCACACTCTTGCCTTTTTATAAAATCATTGAAAAATTTATTATGCTTTCTTACCTTAAACCTTCTGCCAGTTCCTTTCCCAACATAAAAGATTTCATCGGTTTCAATAACAAACCACTCATAAACATAGTACATATAATTTACCTCCGCAATTTCTATAATGATTATACATTATATTTGTGCGAAAGTAAATTGCAAACTTAGATTTTCCAGCAATTCACCCGATTGCCAGCGCGGATTACGCCGCGCAAGTGCCTACTGCTTTATAACTATCAAAGGACAGCAAGGACTTTAAGCCGTCTTTGACCTTTGTAAAGAGTTTCTTTAAGCACTCCTGGTTCTGCATCTGCATGGCGTTGAGCTGCTGCATCAGCGCCGCCTGCTGGTTGTTGCGGGAAAGCTCGGCCTGTGCAAAGCCGTTTGCCATCGCCATGTTGGTGCCGTTGACAAGCTGCGCCTGCTGGTAAAACCCGTTGCAAAGGCCCTGATTTACACTGTCAATCTTGCGCTCGACATTGGCAAAATCAGAGGTCAGCACATAGCCGTCGACCACGCCGCCGCTGTTGCCGTTGTTCCCCCAGCCGCCATTTCCCCAACCAAGAAATGCGAAAAGGAACAAGATAATAATAAACCAGCTGCCTTCTCCGCCCCAGCCGAAGCCGCCGTTGCTGGAATTTACGGGCGCAACAGGCATAGTGGCCTGAACGCCGCCGTCAGAAAGAGACATAGTATCACTCCTTTGAAAAATTTTTATTCATCAAATCGTGGCCACGATGTTGATTTATGTTGATGATTACTGCATCAGGCTTTGAAACTGCTTCGCCATCTGCTGTAGCTGGTTGAGCTGCTGCTGGTTCAGCCTACCGCTCTGCAAGAGCTTTTCGACCTCGGCTTTGGGGTCGCCATTGAAATTTGATTTGAACTGGTTGAACTGCTGCATCATGTGCTGGAACTGGCCTACCGGCCCCGGCATCTGCCCGCCGCCCAGCGCGGCCATGAACGGATTAGTCATCGTCCTCGTCCTCCTCGACCTTGCGCTTCTTCTTGCTCTTTATTTCGCCCACAAGCGCCGCCAGCGCGTCAAACTCCTTGCGGGTGACAAATTCCACGCCCGGCTTTTGCGGCGCGTTAGAAGCCGTTTCTGCGCGCTCTACGAGGTCGTAAATCTTGAGCGTCGGCTTCCCGCTTGCATCGGACTGCTTGAGGTACACGGTGGGGGCGGTGGAATCCCACAACGCTACGGCAGAGTTGGGCGCGATGAGATAGCCTCTCGCCTCCTGCTCGCTGCTCACCCATTGCACGCCGCCGGTCGCAACAGGATTTTGCGGCACGGGAGGCGGAGCAGGCTGCATCATCTGCTGCTGCCGCATCTGCATAAGGTTGTCCGGCATCGGCTGTGGATAATAAGGGTTTTGATAGTACGGATTAAAAGCCATGTCATTCAGTCTCCTTTACCCAAAAATAGAGCACAGTCTCATTGCTGCTGTCCCACGAATCAAAGATCGTCCCGTCCTGCACGCACACCACATGGCCGGACAGGGCTAAAATGTATGTGCCTGCCGGATGCTCGTCCGCAAACTGCCCGACGGTATAGCACAGCGGACAGGTGTCCGGCACGATGTAGCGCCGATAACCGAGAGAGTGCAGATACGCGCCCCAGGTCGCATTGGCCGACGGCATATCACCGTCCAAGTAGCCTTGTATGGCGAGCGCGAGATACGTTTCACCCCAGTCTTTCCCGGTCGCTTTGGAGATCGCCCGGACGGTGCAGTCGCCCACGTTCTTACCATAAGGCGACGGATTATAATAGCTATACATGCAGCAGCTCCGCGAAATAAACATAGGTGCGCAGCTCGTCCGGCTCGGGGAACAGCACCAAAATATCCCTCGCCATCTGCTCGGTGAATCCCAATGCCAAAAGCCGTTCGTACATACAGCGCACCTCCTTTTCTGCCCCTATGGTACAAGAAAACCCCTTTCCCAAAGTGCCGGAAAAGGGGATGAAAAGTGTACGGCGAAATTTGTCGAACGATTGCGCTTGCAGATTCTGACGGAATATGCTATTTTTGTCACGACGTGCTCCATGCGTCATTCATACCCCCCCATAAAGGAAAAGAGCCTCACCGTTTGGTGAAGCTCTTTTCCTATTCAAAGACTTCCGATGCGATTTTGCGGTACGCCTTTCGGCGATACTTTTTGACCGTATCCGGCGACAGGTTCATTTCAAATGCCACCTGTACGCAGGAGCGGCCCCGCACGTCGCACTCGACGAGGCACGCCATTTCGTCGGGCGGAAGCTCAAAGGACCGAATGTATGCCAAGGCCCGCCGCGGGGCCATAGAGGATAATTTTGCGCGGATCGCTCGGTGCTGCTTGTCCATGCTGTGCGCCGGGGCTTGCAGAGCGCTCACGCGAGGGGAGGCATGCCTCCCGCCCGTTTTCCTTTCGTTATTTTAGAATTTTTTCGAGATATGCGTAAACATATTCCCCCCACGCTCTTTGCGTCGCGGGGCCGAAGGAGTTATCCACATCCAGCTCATAGCCGCAAGCGTTAAGAAGCTCTTGCAGCTTGCCGACCGCCGCGCCCTTGTCGCCGCGCGTGAGCACGGTCTTGTCCGCTGGATATTTCGGCACGCCGAAGCCGCGGATATAGCGCCCGTTGATCTCCAGCGTCCGGTAGCCGCACTCATGCTTGCTGCCCTTGTTCCCCTCGAACACATTGACGCAGTTCCCGACCACGCGCGTCACGATGCCCGTGTGGTTGGGCGCGCCCGTGCAGTCCGTGAGGGCGTAGTCCTTGCGGTCGTTCCAATGGTAGAAGACCTGTTCGCCGATTTTGGGAACGTGTGCGTCGTCCTCGACCCATTGGCCGCGCGCCTGATACCACCGCATCTGCTCGCCGCAGCTGCACTCGATGGGGAGCACCTCTGTCAGGCCGCAGAGGATCGCCGCCGCGGACACCATCGCCGCGCAGTAGTCGTCCGAATAGGCGAGCTTGTAGCCGCGCGGGTGCGGGAGGTAGCTGTTGTAGGCGTCCACGATGCTTTTATGCACCGCATCGCCGCGTACAGCGCCGACCCAGCCCGTCATGGTCTCAAGAAATTTCTTCATTTTTGCGTTTCTCGGTCTGCGTGCCGAAGTAGAAGGCGATGATGGTCGTGAAGATCGTCAGAAACTCCGTCCCGCTGATGCTGCCGCGCAGGGCAAGCACCGAGAAAACCGCCGTGAGCACGATGGTCACGATGCTCTTGACCGTGAGCAGATTGGCAATTCGATTTTGCATTTTTGAGCCTCCTTTACAAAAACCGCACGGCATAGAATTGCCGCGTCTGTGTGTTGATCTTGTTACACGCGCCGTTGATGGCGGCGACGTGCCCGCCGTCTAACATGACAGCGTATTCCAGCTTGAGCTTGTCCCGACAAAAGGCGTTGACCTGCTGCGCGGTCATGCTGCGGCAGTACACGCCGTAGAGCAGCCCGCCCTTGTAGCCGAGGACGGTGTGGTTGGTCTTGCGCAGCACGTCGCTGAACACCCCCGCGAAGCCCTCTGCGGCAGGGTTATAATTGCCGAGCAATCCCATGCCCCCGACCGCCCACACGACGCCGCCCAGCGCCGCCGCCGAGGAGACGCGGGCAATGCGCACCGCGCCGCCCGGAATCTTGTAGAGCACGCTCTCGGGGCGAGGATAGTGACAGCTCCAGTTGCGAACGACCTTGCCGCCGCGCACCAGGATGGAGCAGGGCTGACCCTGCCACGAAAAGCTCCCCGAGATGGCGTTGCGCGGCAGCGGCCCGCTCAGGTTGAGCGGGTCAATGTCGCGGGCGAGGATCGCGGGCTGGCCGTACAGCTCCACGTTCAGGGGGAAGCAGTCCGCGCCGAGCTTGGCCGCGATGTCGCTCAAGGTCTGGTTGCCGATCCAGCCGTTGTCCAGCGCGCCGACGGAGCGCTGGATGGCGCGGATCATGCGCACCTCCTCCGAGGTAGCGCCTTTGATGTCCCTCATACCGCGCCCCCTGTCAAAAGCCACGCCATGAACGCGCCCACGACGGTCGCGATCATCAGCTCCACGACCTTTTCCCAGCGCTTGGACGGCACGGCGGTCAGGCTCCGCACATTGGCCTTGATCTCGCCGATGTCCTCCTTCATGTGCGTCTGGTCGGTCGCCAGCTCTTTGACCGACAGCGCCAATTCATTCAGCGCCCGCTGATCTACCTCTAACTGCTTGATGCGCCCTTCGTTTCGGAGCGAGCGGTCCTTGACCTCCTGAAGCTTCACAGCCAAATCTTCCATAGGCATTATCTCTCTTTCCGGCGGCGCAAAAAAAGCCGCCTTGTCGTGCTTGACAAAGCGGCTTTAGGTGTGCTATATTTAGGCCAGTAAGAACGGCTGCCATTGCTGGTGGCGGTCGTCCCTCAGTGAGTTTATAGCTCGAAGGAAACGCCGCTTACCGCTATGGTGGGCGGTTATTTCTTATGTCTTGTGACCGTGAAGATCAGAGACGCAAGACCGATGAGCACAAGCGAATATGTGAACATATCAGCGTATGTAACCATCGCGCACCTCCTTTGCAGGAAGTGGACAACCTTGCCGTTCTTACCGGCAGGCGAATTATAGCACAGTCTGCCGCGCTTTGTCAATTTGCCGCCCTCCGGGGCGGCTTTTTTACTTGTTCAGCTCCGCGAGCTTGGCCGCGATGTCCTCGGGAATGGCACAGGTCGTCATCTTGACGCAGTAGCCGTCCTCGTCGTAGGTGAGCTTGTAGCAGGGGGCGACATAGATCTCCGTGCCGGCGCGGGAAAGGTCGCGCGCCATGACGGGCTGCACGATGCTGTTCTTGACACCCGAGTTTTCGCTCAGGCCCGCGGGGGTATCGGTGACTTCAATGGGCTTGCCGTCGGATGCGATTCTCTTGTAAGTAGCCATAGTTTTGTTCTCCTTTTCTTTGTTCAAAATTTATTTATCATCAGCGTATTTCTCGCCGGTGATCTCCTTTTTCTCGCGCGCTGCCGCACGATGCCGTGTAATTCATTTTTCCAGAGGGAGGGGGCCGCGGCCCCCTCCCTCTGCACTCCCTCCCATCAGGGGAGTTTTTGGAGGCGGCAGCCGACGTACGCGCTCGCGTTGGAAACGCCGCTGTAGTTGACGTGGAACATACCGTGGTCCAGGCTCTGACCATAATAGCCACCACGGCGCAGGCACGGGTAGGAGGCTCTATAGTACCAGCTATCGGGGACATAGGTACTGTCGCTGCCCGATGCGCCGGAGGCGATGAAGAGCGGCGGCAGGCCCGAGACGGTCTTGACGCTCAGCGCGCTGATCCAGCCGCTCGTCGGTATCCCGACACATTTGCCGCCGGAATTATCCGAAAAGGCAGACGGGTTGGGTATAGCATACATCCCGTTAACATGATAATAGCAGCCGTCCATCCAGTCGTAGCAGTTGTCCCACAGGCCCTCAATGCCGCGGTACTGCGTGGTTGCGCCGTAGGTCGTGCGGGCACTCGCCGTCGTGCCGGTGTGGTAAGGCATGGAATCCGTGTAGCCCATGCTCTGCACGCCGTAGCTGTTGCCGCAGCCGTAGCCGATGACTGCCTGACTGTTCCAGTTGGCGTACTCGACGATGTAAAGCAGCCAGATGGTAAAGGCCATCAAAAAGTCGCTCTGCCACACGGTAGAGCCGAGGGCGTGGATGCCGCTTCGCGCGGTGCTGCGCGTGATGTTGTTCTTCGGCGCGGATCCGCCGTAGCTCTTGTAGTCGCTGCTGCGGCAGTGGTAGCGTCCGATGTAGACCACATCACGCTCGCCCTTGCCGTCGCCTCGGTCCATGTGCGCGGGCGAGACGGAGAAATCGTCCTGCGCGGCGTTCGCGATCTGAATTTTCAGGCCGTTGCCGCTCTGCGTCAGCTTGTACCAGAACTTCGGGATCTTGACGAGCTTGCCGCACGTCGCGTCGTCCACGATCTCCATGCCGCTCCACGGCATGATATTGTCGAATGGAGAACCGTAGTTGCTGATGCCGGACATGTAGGCGACGGGATCGGGGAAATTCGCGGAGGCGTCGGTACGCGTAAGCTGCGGCGAGCTTGAGCCGTCCCAACTTACGCCGTAGATCGCATGGACGGTGATCGCCTGCGTTGCGGTCTTCGTCACGCCGTTCTCGGTGTAGGTGATCGTGATGGCCGTATCACCGGCTGTGAGAGCTCCCGCGGGCGAGAAGGTGTAGGACGGGCTCGTCAGCGTCGCGCCGTTGGAATAGGTCGCGGTCACGACCATGCCCGCGGGGTCGAAGGTCTCGCCCACCTTGTAGGCGGTTTTTGTGGGCGGTGTCGTGATGGCGATGCCGGTCAGCTTGATGCCGATAGCGATGCCGACGATCCGCTCGCCCGCTGCGTTGTGGGCAATGACGCCGGCCATGAGCGTCTCCGGCGTTACGGTGTCCCCGGTCAGATCAAGCAGGACTGTTCCGTCGCTGAGCTGGACTTTGTTGTTGGCCATGCCGCACCTCCTCAGCCGATGGTGACCGTCTTGCCTCCCTGCGCATTGTCGGTGTAGGCAATCGGGATCGCCGCGACCGTGACGGAGCTGAGGCAGTTGTACCCATCGTCGGGCAGGACCTCCTGCGAGGCAAACGTGGGCGTGACGCTCTTGGCCTGCGGCTTCATTCCCTCGCTGCCGGACATCGTGCCAGTCACGCCGAGGACGGTGATGCCCTCACGGATGTTGGCGGGGATCAGCTTCGCCTCTTCGGCTGCGTCGATCTGCGCCTTGCCGCTGCCGTCGTGGTAGCCCTGAGGGATGGTGACCGGCTTGCCCTTTTCCGTGATGCTGAGCGTCTTGGCCCCGTTGTTCGGCATGGTACCGGTGACCTTGCTGCCGGTGACATAGGCTGTCTTGCCGGCCAGAATTTCCGCCGCGCCCGCGGTGGCGTCGCCGGTGTCCGCGTCAAATTCGCAGGAGCCGGTGATGGGCGCGCCGTCCTTGCCGTGCGCGGTAAAGCCCTTGAGGAGCTTGTCCGCGACCACGGTGTCCTGGGTGAGGTCCATGAGGACTTCGCCGCTCGAGAGTACGATTTTGCTGTTGTACTGATTTTCAGCCATTGAAAATACCTCCGATAAAAATCGTTTTTCCGCCCGAGGGGTTTTCCACACGGGCGACCGCAATGGGATCAACGGTCACATTGTCTTTCAGAAGCCTGTCCTTTGTGGCAAGCTCCTGCGTCTCAAAGTTGGGCATCACGGTATATGGGCCGTCATACGGCTCGCCTCCGACCTCACGGACCGAAACATGGAAGCCGATGCCGATGGCCGCCGGCGTCCCGAGGAAAAAGGCTGCCTTTTTCCTGCCGACGTCAAACGTAATCGCAGCCATCAGATCACCGCCCTGCTGAGCGCGCGTTTAACATCGATCTGCTGCATTTCCGAGCCGATCACGTCGCCGCTCGGGAACTTCACGCGCACCTGCATGGGGCAGACGGTCGGAAGACCGAAGGTCTCCGTCTGCGTGAGGGGAAAGTGAAATTTGCCGTCGGAAAACGTGACATCGCCCGGATAAGTCTTGACGAGGTTCAGCAGCGCGATCTCGACCAAAGAGACGGCCGGGGGGCTGAGCGTCTGGCCCTCGTTGGTGATTTCAACCTCGATGGAATAAGCGTCGCCCTGTACCATTACGTCGTCACCTCCGTTGCGCTGACGGCGCCGGTGTCGTCCACCGTCAGTTTGAATTTTTTCGTGCTGCCCGCCGTCGAGGAGGGGATGATGATCTCGCCCTCGTCCACGCGCTGCAATAGCTCGTCGGTCTTCTCGCCGGTGTAGAGCATGGTGTAATAATCGCTCGGCATAAAAACCTCCTTAAACGATCATTCTCCGCCCGAGGGAATCGAGCAGGCCAAGGTTGTTGCTGGTCACGAGCGGGCCGGACTGAAGCTCTTTTTTCTTGCGGTAGTAGATGATGATGCAGCCGTCGCCCGCCTCGCCGCCGTCGGAGCCGCGACCGCCCGGGGCAGGCTGGGTGTCTCTTGCGGTTAGCGACGCCTGCGAGACCGATATATTTTCAGATGACGTCTGGTGCGCTTCCGCCACGCCGTTGGAGCCTGCGCCGCCGCCGCCGTGGCCGCTTGTGCCGCCGCAGCCGTAACGGCTCTCCTTGGCGGGCGGCGTTGCGTCTGCGCCCGCGCCGCCGCGCGCCGCCGTGACCGTCGCGAATGCGCTTGAGGAGCCGATATAAGCATCGCCGCTGCCGTTTGCAAGGCCGTCGTTTCCGTTGGAACCTGCCGCCGCGCCGCCGCCGTAGCCGCCGCGCCAGCTGTAGCCAACATAACCGTAGGGCGCGGTGTTGTATCTGCCCCGCCCATCTTCGCCCTCGACCTCCTCTTTGTCTTTGCCCGCGGAGTAGGTCACACCGTCGACGGTGATCAAGGGGCTTGGCTGGTAGGTATACTTTCCGCCGTCCCATGTGTAGCCGTTGCCCGGGCTGCCCGCAATGCCGCTTTTGCCTTTGGCGGCAAAAACCTCGCCCGTGATCGCGTCGGTGTAGCCCGCCTCGCTCGACGAGCCCGTGTCGCTCGTTGCGCCGCCCATTGTGGTCGCGGTACCGGGTGCGCCCGCGTCGTTTCCTTGCGAAAAGGCGCCGCCGTAGCCGCCCTTCCCGCAGGCATAGGAGACCTTTGCGCCGGGTACCGCGTCGGTGACGGTTTCAACCAGCACCTTGCCGCCGTCGCCCGCTTCTCCCGGCTCGCCGCCCTTGCCGCCCCCCAGCGAGACGCCGTTGTCAAGGCCGACGTAGCGTCTGAGAGCGTCAAATTTCTCGGTCCATGATTTCGGCGTGCGCACGGCGGGGCTTTCGCCCCGATGGCCGCTGCTGCCGCCGCGCCCGCCGCCGATAAGGACGCGGGTGTAGCTCGTGACGCCCTCCGGGACCGTCCACACGCCCGAGCCTGTGAGGATGACGCGTTCGTCAAAATACTCCGATGATTCCGGCTGCGGGGGCAGAAAGCCGACGAGCGCCGTCATTTCGCTCTTGAGTGTGCCGCTCATGGTCGTGTCAAGGCTCACGATGCACGCAGAGACCATCTTCTTATCGTAGGGGTGATAGACGCTGACCACGTGCCCGGGCTTCTCCTGCCCGCTTACAATGCCGTTGGTGATGGTTTCGCGGCACTTGTAATAGTCTGCAAGCCTTTTGGCAACGGCAGAGGAGTTAACGAGGGAGACGAGCGTCGCGTCGGTGACGGACTTGACGTTTTCCGCCGCGTTCTCTGTGACGGTTTGCGTCACAAGGCGCGTGTTGTGGATATACGTCTTTCCCTTGAGCGAGCCGGAGCCGGCGGAGATTTTAGCGTAGTTTGCGCCACTCTCCAAAATGGTGAAGCCTGTCGCTGTGAGTGAGTGCATCGGCTCGGAGAAGGTGATAATATCTCCCTGCTGAGATGTGCCGGAAAACAGCTTCTTTTCGTCGGTTCCCGCGATGTACTGATGCTCCGTGACGGTAACGGCGGAGACGGGGTCGCTATAGCTCACTTTCCCTCCGCTGGCATACATTCGGTTGCTGCCAATCGTGGACGAGGCACCATCCCATAACGCATCAATGTGCAAAACGCCGTTTAAATCGGTCGTCAAATACGCGCCGATAGCAAACAGCACATGCACAAGGTTGTCTCTTGCGCTTTTCCCCCGCCTATCTGCTTTTGGCTGGCAATACGGCAGCCATCCATATAACTTGGTGTTGGCAAATACGCTTTTTACAACAACAGGTACGTTCCCGCAGATTTCTTTAACGACTTCTGCCACAGTTTGCCCGGTATAGATGCCACCTTTGTGCGCCATTGCCGCCAAAAGCCCGACCGCAGACCATGCAACGAGCCGATACGAGGTTGCGCCGGTGCGTGTAATTGACCGGAGATAATAGGTCTGCATGGATGCGTCGGAATCACTTCCCCAAACGCGAATCGGGTCGTTCTTGGCAAATGCCATAATGGTCGGATCGTTGCATCGGACGACCGCAGTCAGCGTATCCGCCGAAATGCTTTCACAGCTTAACGATTGTTCGCGCGTCGGCTTGGCACTTTCAGTTTGCGAAAAAAGAAATGTCCAGTTTTTATAGGTGATCTTCATGCTCACTTCTCCGTCAACACGAGCACCGTGCCCGTCCAGTATTCCGCCGCGTTTGTCCCCTGCCCCCGATCCACGCTTTCGGGCGGCTCGCAAGTCATTGCAGCCGTGCGATAATCTCCCGTTTTAGGATCAAAAAAGTAGACGTTGAGCGTCCCACTATAAAGCTGGGCGAGTAACGCATTTAGCTGCGTTTCGGTCAGCGGCATACAGGTGCAGGTGATGACTGCTTTAATTGCCAAAATGTCTTCGGTGAAACTCCCATCGAGCATATATCCCTCGTTCGGACCTTTGATCTTTTTGTGCGTTACCTTATAGCCAACAGGAGTAAAGTACGCAGTGAAGTCAATGTTATTGATCTTGATCGTTTTTCTCATGCTCCACTCCTCACCGCTTCTGCTTCATTGTAAGGCACCATTTTCCGAGCCAGCACGGTGCCGTCCAGTTCGGTCGTCAGGTTGATAATGATTTGGCCTTCTTTCCCTGTTGCCATAGAGCCAATCCCGGACGCGATAGAGTTTCCAATAGCCGCAGCGCCGGAAGCTCCAAAATCAATAGATGCGGTTCCGAAGTCAAGGTTTTTCGAGATGTCGCGCTTAATGGATCCAAACTCGCTGTTCCAACCCTCCCCGAGACCCAGCGCCATGTTTTCGCCGATCCCAGCAAATACGCGAGACGGTGAGTGGATGCCGAGCGTCGATTTTACGCCGTCTACAATACCGTCAAAAAAGCCCTCGACCATGCTTTTAAGCCAGTCGCCCATCCTTTTTATGCCATCCCAAATGCCTTGGACAAGAGCGACGCCGATTTCGATTGCCGCTTCTCCGATATAGCTAAGAGACTGGATAAATGCAGACGCAAGATTTTTTACGATCTTGGGTGCTTCCGCCAAAAGGGTGGGCAGATTATCAACAAGCCCCTCAACAAGCGCGACGATAAACAGCGTACTTGCTTCAACAAGAGCAACAAGCGTGTCTGGTTGTGTCAGCACTTCCGCAATCTGTGCCACGCAATCTGCTAACTGCGGCGCAATTTCCGGCATAGCCGATGCAATTCCTTGCACCAATGCAATCAGCATTTGGACGCCTACGTCTAATAGCTGGGGTATGATTGACAGAATCGCTCCGGTAATTTGCGGCGCCATATCAGCAAGCGCCGCAACGATGCCGGGGGCTGCGTCTACCACGCCTTGCACTAATGCTGTGGCAGCATCTACAAGCGACGGCAAAACAGAGCTTACAAGCGACGGCAGTTGTTCCGAAATAACAGGTGCAAGCTTGACAATAAGATCGCCAAATCCCGTGAAAATCTTTTCAATGCGCGGGATAATGTTTTCTGCGGCCTTGCTGACCGAATAGGTAAAGTTTTCGATCAACTTGTCAAGGTCCGCGTTATCGTCTGCAATTCCGGTCACAAGGTTTGACCAAGCGGATTTCGTCATGTTGACGCTGCCTTCGATGGTGCTGGCCGCCTCTTCCGCGGTTGTGCCCGTGATGCCCATTTGATCCTGTATTACATGGATCGCCTCAATCATCTTATCAAACGATACGCTGTTGACCGTTTCGGCTGTTACCTCGACGGTATCTCCCAAAACGCCGGAATCGTTAATGAGGCGTGCCATCTCTGTTGCCGTCCCGCCATAACCGAGTTTGAGGTTATCAAGCATGGTATAGTTCTGCTTGGCAAAGCCCTGATAGGCATTTTGAATCATTTCCATACTTGTGCCCATCTTGTTGGCATTATCTGCCATGTCAATGACGGCCTGATTGGCGACCTCTGCCGCCTTTTCCGTGTCTCCGCCAAGACCTTGCAGCAAGGACGCCGAAAAAGATGTAACGGTATCCATGTACTCGTTGGCAGACAATCCGGCGGTTTCATAGGCGCGATTTGCGTACTCTATTACTTGATCGGCGGACTGCTTAAACAGCGTTTCCACACCGCCGACAAGCTGTTCATATTCCGCGTAACCGTCCAAAGACTGTTTTGTTAAGAGGGAAACGGCCCCGGCAGCGGCGGCAACTGCCGCCGTGCCGATTTTTGCCGCCGTTTTCAGCCCGCTTCCAATTTTTGACGCAATCCCGCCCAAATTGGAACTTGCTTGATCGTCTACGCTGATTTTGACAAATAAATCAAGTAGATTCATGTTTCACCACCAATCCGCACCGCGCGACAATATCGGCGGTAATCTCTTCGCACGTCCTGTTGTCCTGCTTTTTCGGCTCAATAATGTCCGCGTATCGCGCCTTGATGTAGTTCCCGCTCGCAAATCTGGCCGTATTTTCCGCAACCACGCGCAGCGCGTCGGTCACATAGATGCGGTACGCCTCGGTTTTCGCTCTCTCATTGAGCCGCGCCGTGCAGTACCGCAGGAACGGCTTTACTTGTTTTCGCCCTCGGTATTCTCCTGCGCAGAGCCAGAGGATTTCCCGCTCTGCGCTGAGAGAAAAAGCGCGCCAAATGCTTCATCGGTCAAAAGTTCCGTCGCGTCTCGCATCAGCTTGACGAGGTTCAGCGCGCCCTTGTAGCTCTCCGTGCTCACGCCCTCAATAGAGGCAAGAATGGCGATGATGTCGCCTTTGTGACCCTTGAGCAGCGCAGGGAGAGCTTTGCGCGCCCGCTGCGTTGCAAACTGCTTCACCGTCATGCCCTCCGGCAGCTTTTCCCGTCGGAACATCGCGGAAGCCTGTTCGTCCTCCGCAATGTTGGCGATCGGGTCGATGATATCCGCGATGACGTCAAAGACGCGCTCGCCCTGAATGTCGGAAAGTCTCATTTACGCCTCCGCCGTGCCGGCCTTGATGTAAATTTCAAAGGGAACGATGTCCTGCGCGCTCATGGAATAGTGGCCGGTAAACTCGAACGCAAACTGGCCCTTGGACTTGTCCGCCGTCTGAAGCTGGAAGCCGCCCGTGGAAAGCGCGTTGAGCAGCTTGATGGCGATAAAGCCGCCGTTGGTTTCGCCGTTCTTGTCGGAGTAATCGCCCACAAGCCAGATATCATCAAAGTCCGCGTCCTTGAGGTCGTTGCGCGGTGTGACCTTGGTCGCGTCGGTCGTTCCGATGTCCGCCGCGCCACACAGCCGTTTTGCAATAGCGGTATCGGCATTGACAAACGTACCGGTCATCTTTACCTCCCACGAATCGAGCTTTTTTAGCTCCTTCATGTTCTTCGGACAGTTGTCGATATCCTCGCCAAAGTCTGAATAGGTCGGCGTGGCGGTAAAATTGACGCCGCCGGTCGTTGCACCGATCTGCCCCGCCTCGCCAATGGTGCCGGTAGCCGGTGTGAAATCGGTCGTCAGAATACCGGCGTTGATCTGCAGCTTCTGAAACGCATCAAAAGGAATCTTGGTAAATTTCATGTCGTTGTCCTTTCATCAGTTTTGCGACAGGAACTCAACCGTAATGTTGAGATACCGCCGCTTGATGTTTTTATCGCTTTCGTCCGCGATGTTCTGGCACCACGGGGAGCCGCGCTTGATCCACATCGCGCCGCCGTCGTACGGCACCATGCACCCGCCCATGCCGATGGTGTCGGCGATCTCCTGCGCCTTTGCGTTCGGCACCGCCTCGCTCTCGGTGTAATACCAGAGATTGACCGTCAGCGCGATTTCACCGCTCTCCCATGATCCGGTGATCAGCTCATAGGTCAGCCACGGGAAAACCGCATCTTCCGGCACGTTGGAGGTCGGATAGGCCGGTAGGAATTGAGAAAACCACGCATGGAGCGCCTTGTCCTTTGTCATTTCGGCAGCTCCTTTCGCTCCGCGGTGAAGAATTTCAGCGCCCGGATCGTCGGGCCTGCCGACCGAGGCGCATCCCGTTCTTCCGGATTTGAGGTCACGCGGTAGGTGTTGCCGGTGGACGTGTCGCGGAAATAGTCGTTATACTCGATGGGAACGCTCTGATTAACCAGCGCGGAATACACCGAGGTCACACCCTCTTTTTCGGCTCTGCGGGCCTCCATCGAGGTGTCGAGCGCCTGGTAGTTGAGAAATTCCGCGCCCTCGGCCCATGCGACGATGTAGCCGCCTGCGCCGTCCGGCGTTCGCGTCTTTTCCATCAGCACGCATTTGCTTGCGAAATCGTCAAGTAAACTCACGGTTCCACCCCCTTGAGCTTTCGCCAGTCGTTTAACCGACCTCGGAAAGCGTCCTGCCAGCCGTTTAACGTGCCGCTGTCGCTTCCCGCGCTGCGTTTGGTGTAGGAGTAGCCCCCGAAGCTCTCGCTTTGATACGGGCTTGCAACGGCCTCCCCGTTCTTCTCCTGCCACGCCTCGATCTCAACCGAAAGATCGATTACGGCTTTCGGCACGGCAAGCGCCCACACAGAGCCGGTAAACGTCTCGTCCGTTAAATCGACCGCTGGATATTGATGCAGACCGTCGTTAAACACAGAGCCGACGATGCGGAAATATTGATTGGTCAGGAGAAAGGGCAGCGTAATGCTGCCATTCTCCACGGTGAACGTGCCCTCGTGAATCTCCACAAGGAACCAGTTGTTCAAGTGCCGTAAGACCTGTTCAAGCATTACGCTGCCCTCCTATTTAGCCCGCGCCGGACACAGAAACGGTAGCAACGGCAATGCCGTCCAGATACTCAGCCCACAGCTTCATGCCCATGATGGCGTACATATCGCCGGTGGCGCGGCTATAATCGCCGTCGACGTGAACGCCGATCAGGTTGGTCTCGCCCTTCACGGTGTAGTTCAGGCCCAGCTTGGCAAAGTCGCTGTCGCTGGGGTCCACATAGTACAGGTCGATGTTTTCCACGGGCAGAGCAATCACCTTCTTGGAGGCGATGTACTTCTCAGGCAGCAGGAACAGAGTGCGGTAGCCCATGAAGTTCTCCACGTAGTTGATGCCGAACATGGTCTGAACGGTGATCTCCTTGTCACCCAGGTAATCGTAAGCATCGATGATGTTGGCAAAACCCACAACCTCGGTCACGTCCTTATCCAGACTGGCAAACTTGTCCAGCACCTTGCCCTTGGCCATAGCCAGAGCGCGCTGCCAGGTCTTTTCCGTCACCTTGAGCGTGCCGGTGCCGAGGAATGTATAGAAATCGGTCAGGACCTTGTTCTGCAGCGCCACGAGGAAAGCCTCATCGGTCTTCTCCACGGCAACGTCAGCGCCGTACTTAGCCACGCTCTCAATGGTCACGCTCTTGGCATACTTGGAAATGTCGATGTCACCGTAGGCAACCGGCTCCACCTTCATCTTGGTGAAGGGGATCTCGTCACCCTCTGCCACGGTGCCGCCCTTGAGGCCGCCGTCCATGCTGGCCTTGTAGGAAACCAGCTTCGTGCCAGGGGCCTTGCGGATGGGACGCATAATGCCCATGATGTTCCGCAGTGCGTCCCAGTTATCAGCGAAGCGGGACACGAAATCCACCTCACGGGCGGAAGTGGTAAACTGTGCAGAAGTTGTTACGTTAGCTTTCGCAGCCATAAATAGCTCCTTTCAAAAAATCAGTTGTTTTCGCTTGCCATCAGATCGGCAAGCGCTTTCTGGCGCTCCGCCGTAGACATCACATAGCGGCCTTTATCGTCCTTCTTGTAGATGTCCTCTCGGGATTTTGCGCCGCCGGTGTTTGCCGGGGGATTGGCGGGATTCGCGCCCTTTGTCTGCGTGGTGGAGACAAGCCCCTTGTAAGTGCCGACTACAAGCGCATCAAGGCTCTTGGTGTCCTTGATCTTCTCGCCGTCCAGCTCCAATGCGGCCATTTCTTCGCCGCAGCCGCGCATAGCAAGGTCCAAATTCGCGCCGGTGATGTTTTTGCTCTCAAAGTAAGCGCGGACAGCCTTTTCCTTTGCCGCCTTGCTTTCCTTTGCCGTGATGTCGGTCTTAAAGGCTTCAAAAGCCGAGTGTTCCTTCTCGTACTTTTCCTTATAGCCGCCGTCACCCGCTGCCTTGAGGTCGTCCAACTGCTTCTGAACGCCGGGTAGCTTCTCCGCGTCCGCCTTATACTTGCTGACGTCAGCTTTCAAGCCGTCCACGGTGTCGGTATGTGCCTCGATGATGGTATCCACCTGTTCGTCGGTGAGACCCATGCCCTTCAAAAGTTTGCGTGTAAGTGCCATTGTTCTATCTTCCTTTCCCTTGTCCGCATTCCGTCGCGGCGATAGATTGTATAAAACCGCTGTACCTCGCGGTGTTTACCTAAAATAAAAGAGCCAAACAACACGCAAAATCTGCGTACTGTTTGGCTCCTATTGCCCTTTCCCGCGCCCTATTGCGCGGAAGTGCTGTATTTGATTGTTTTCTTGACTTCTAAGACGATGTACCCGTCGCCTTTTCGGCGTATTTCAGCATCGTTGCCGCGCTTGATGATGGCTTCAATGGCCTTGATGGTATCGTTATCCATTTTTCAGCTCGCTTTCCAGAATGTCCCGATACTGTGCGGCATGGTCAGCGGCAGCAGGTTTCAAAAACGGCTGTGCCTTGTTGCCGCGCGTGTAATGCCAGTTGCCTTTTGCGTCCTGGTACACCCACGGCGTAGGCCGCCCTCCTCCGCCTTCGGCGTAAATGCCGGTGCCAAGCTCAACGTACGCGGCGTAAGAATTGTTCGACCCGATGATAGCCGCCGGTTCCTGCTCGTCTACTACATGGGTAATGCTGTTCCGCAGATTGCCAGTGTCAACGGGGCACAGCTTTTTCGCATATCCCTCTGCCACCAGACCGATCTTTTCCAGCCCGCGCAGCAGTGCCGCCTTAATCTCAGCAGAAATCTCTTTGCTGTTGTCGTGGGTCTCAATGTTCATCGCTTAACGCCTCATCTTAATCAAATGCTCGCCGTAAGTCATGAAATTCATGTTGTCTATGTCCAAAAGCCTTTGTTTTTCTTCTTCCGAAATATCGGCTTTGGCAACAAACAGACCGTCATTGTCCTCTTCGGTTGTCTTGGACAAAAAATCCATATCTTCCAATGTAAGAAGCATATATCATTTCCCTTTCAAAATCTCTACAACTTGTTTTGCAATTTCGCCCGGCTTATCAGATAGGTAATACTGCGCAATACTTTCCGCGACAAATTCACCGGAGTTCCTCAACCCGTAATAGCTGAAACCTGCTTCCTTCGTCTTTTTCGCGAGTGCAGCTGTGTCCTTGTCAATTGTCCATGTTGTTTCGGCGCCCAGTATATCAGAAAATGTTTTTCTATATAATACATCAATTTTATTCTTTTTCAAGGCATTATTGTCAAGAATCATGTGCTGAACTGCGTGCCCTAATTCATGATATACAGTATGGAAAGCACTCCCTGTACTCCATGCGCCGGGTTCAAATTGTTCAACAGCATCTTTTGCCATTTTTTTCAGTGCGCCTTTTTGCTTCACAACAGGATTCAGAAAGACAGTGCGCAAAGAATCAGAGTATGCAGCATAGCTATTACTTGACCTATTCGTAAACAAAAGAACATTTTCCAAATACCCGGCTTCAGTCAAGCTCCCGAATGTATCACTTATTCTCGTGATTGCTTCATTTAACCCGTTCGCAACATCCAGATTCATCCCAAGCTGATATGCCGTTGTTTGCTCAAGGCCAAGCGCCTCTTTTGCATATTTAACAGCTTTATCAATATCGGTAGCAGGCGTAAATTTTTGGATGTAGCCGAATCCGGTAGATTTTGCTTTGCCCGTTTTCCACCCCGCCCATTCCGCATAGGTCATATCAGAAACAACCTCTGTTTCACCCGTAGACGCGTTTCTGGCTCGCCGTTGTGCGGTAGAGGTATCTACACCCTCCACGGCGGCAATCAGCGTACAGCGGCAGTTATATATCTCCCACGGTGGCCCTTGTGGGTCGCCTGGGAAGCGGCAGCCGTTGGAAAATTTCTTGGCCTGCGCCACTTGTTCGCCGTCAAGCATGGCATGAGAGTGGCGTGTACGCGCGTCCAGCGTAGCCAACCATTCTTTTTTGAGCTTAATGCCCATCTTCTCCGCCGCCGCGTAGCTGTCCATGCGTCCTGCGTTCTGCGCACCGGTCACAGCTGTACGGGCAGTGCGGATGGCGGAATCGCGGCTCATGGTGGTAATGCGCTTTTGCAGGTCATCCGCCATGTGCTTGATGCTCTTGCCCTGCAAGATGGAGCTTGTGATACTCTTGGTAATTTGCTTTTTGCCATACTCGAAGTCAATACCACGCTTTAAGGCGCGTTTCGGCGGGTAATATGGCATTAAATCGGGCTGCTCTACCATGAGCCGTTTGACCGTCTGCTCGTCCCATAGATCAAAGCCGACGTTGCCCGCGACCTGTTCGATGGTATAGGCCGAATAGTTGCGGTTGAGAGAGTAGATACCGGGCGTTGCATCGTTGGTGTAAGACACCGCCACGGCGTTTGCATCGGTCATACGGTGCGCTACCTTGTCACGCATGGCCTGATAGCGTTCCCCACGCCCGATCTGGTTCAGCCGCCATTGCTTATAGTCGGCCTCCGTCCATTCCTTACCGTTCTGCACGGTGCCGATCAGCGCCTCCATTTCCTCGTCGCGCTGCTTGAACTGCTCAAAATATGCGTCGATGGTCGCTTGCAGCTCTTTCCCGGCCTCACGGTACAGCTTCGCAATGCGCCGTTCCAGCTTTGCAAGCTCCTTGTCGGTCAGCTTGTGGCCGAGGTCTTCGTTTGGCATTTCTGCCTCCGTTTCACAATCTCATCATAGTGCGGCTTCACTCGAATTATATTCCAATCGCATTCCTCCGGTACTTTCCCATAAAAGATAACCCATTCCGGCGACAGCCGTTTTATCATTTCTTCGTAGCCACGAAGAAACAGCCGCTTGCTTTCCTTGTTCTGCTGTGTGCCTACCGAACTAACTGCAACTATTCCTCCGACTGGCTCGCCATCAAAGCACCAATCGTAACTATCCTCGTCGCTCCATGAAATAGATGGGTAGACCGTCATCCCGTGTAGTTGCCAGTACGCCGCCAGCCAGTGCTTGCGGTAATGATTGTATATCTGCATCGCAAGCGGCATGCCTGTGTAGGTGGAGAAGTCCGGCGCGCACACCGCCGCAAACTGCGACAGTTGCGGAATGTACTTGTCAGGCGTGTTCCAATACCGAATGAATTGATAATCGTCCACGAAGAAATGCACGATCTTGCTTTTCGTGTCTTTCGCCGTGTAATGGTAATTTACGGGGATAAACTCGCCATAGGGGTAATCTTTGACCGGCTCAATCTGCGGGATACCGTACTTTCCGACCCCTGGGAACATGAACTTGTCCAAATTTTCAAAGTTTATCATTGAAAATTGTTAAAAAGCCCTTGTGAATAGCTTTCGTTTTATGTAAGCAACGCTTTCATATTCGCCCACACTAATTCTTTGGACATCAAAACCCCTTGAGCGTATTTCGTTAAGTTGCTTGTTTAATTTGGTGACTTCCCTTGTTGGTGTGCTTCGGTCAACGCCGCTGAGATGCACAACGGCGGTATTCACATTTTCGAGGATGCCGTATTTGTCCTTTTTATTACCTTGCACTTGAACTGTTCCTTGACTGTTTTTCAAAACAGCGTGCGGCGTGCTCGTGTTTTCAATCCAGATAGTGTTCTGTGAGAGTTTTGCAACATCATTTTCTCTGGCAAAAAGGCGAGAACCAACAGAAACGCCTTGCACTGTGCGAACATTATTCTTCGTAGTGGCAGTTCCGCCACCGGCTCCACCTCTGCCGCCCATCACTCTACCTCCGTTCCAAATGCCCCGTTTTCATTCGCAAAGCTTCGGTCAATCTCTTCTGCCGCTTTGCGCTTTGCCATGTCCTCGTACTGGTCAATGTCACCGTTGATCGTCAACAGCTTCTTTGTGATGTACTCGTCATCGTAATACGCCGCGCCCAGAAGGATATTCTGCGTCTCCTCGCTCTTGTTGATGATCTGATTACGCGTGTAACTCGGCTGATCCTCAATGCCTGCCAAACGCAGAATCTCCACAATAAACCGCGTGACCTCGGATTCAAACTTATCCGTTTTCAGGTCCAGCGGCACATAGCTGGCCTTGATTGCGGTCGCCGTCTGGTTGCCTGCGGATACCGCCGCAGCATCAAAGCTCTGGAAATCTTCGTACAGCTTTTTCTTGAGCATATCAATGGTGCTGCTCGTTCCCTCATACGGTGCCTCGATGGTCCTGCTCTCCACCTTCGCGCCGTCGTCGCCGTTGGCGTGGGCGACGTGGGTGGTTTTCAAGCGCTCCACAAATTTCGCATCGTCAAGGTCGTCCATACCGTTGCAATTGGAAAGCACCCAATAGATCAGATTGCCCTCGTCCACGTTGTTGACCATGTTGGAGGACGCCAAATCAAGCGCGTCAATGGTGTTGCGCTTGCCAGCAATCTCGGAGAGACACCGCTTGTTGTTTTTCAGCGGTACGATGGGGAAACTCGGATAATTGCCGCCGTCGTAAATCTCTGTTTCGCCGACTTCGGCCTTGCGGATAACGAGCTTGTAGCTGCGTTTTTCCTGCAATACGCTCATATCTTTGTTCTTCGGCTGGAAATACTCGGTGAACCCGTCCAGCTCGTATAATGTCGCTCGCAAAGGCTTATCCTGCGCCACCTGCCAAAAGCGGATGCCGGCTTTCAGCGCGCCGTCCTCCTCATCGTAGAGGGGAACAAACTCAAGCAGAGAGAACACCCGCAGATGCGTCAAATCCCAAAAGCCGAAGGATACGCCCGCGATTTTCGCCTCACGCGCCGCGTCCATGACCTCCTGATCGAAGTCCGGGCATAGCTTGTTCGGCGTTTCCTTCTCCGCAAAGGTCACGCCGTTTCCCAGCAGATACGAAACCTCCTGATCCACCGCCAGACCGAAGAACCGGCTGGCCAGTTTGTGATTGGCCGTCCACATATCCGTGTGGGAACGCCCCTGCATATCATAGATGATCTTCTCATAGCGGTTAATGGTCGGGTTTAGACCGTTATAGTATTCCTCCGCATCCACCGCCGTTTTATACGCCGCGCTCTCGCGGTGCTCATTGATTGCACTGCGGATAAACTCAATGCGCGCCTGCTCGTTGTCGCCGACCGCTACAAGGTCGTTGTATGTTTTGATAGCCGCTCACCGTCCTATCTGTTCCAAAGTGGTGTATACTCACGCCGATACGCCTTGTTCTTCAGGACCGTATAAGCAAAATACCGTGTTTCGTCCATCGCGTGGTCGTTTTCTTTGATCGGTCTGTCATCGACGGATTTTTCGTCCCACCGATACAGCCCAAACTCCCGAATGCAGTCTTTGCAGCCGCGATGCACCTTGAGAATGCCGTCCTGCAAAAACCGCGCCGTTGTCATAATGCCGTTGGTTACGTCGTTGTTTGCTTTGCGAACCATATAACCGCGCCGCCGCAAAACCTCGATAAACGATGCGGCAGACGGGTCAACGATGATGCTTTTGACGTCCGCCTTGCCGATCAGCTTTTCGATTTCGTCGGCGTATTCCTCGTCCGTCTTATTCTTCTGGTTCTCGCGCCCGGAATAGTAATACTCGCGGATGCGCGTTGCCGTCTTGCCGTCCCAGCGCCACAGCCCTGCGGAAAACGGGTTAAGCGTGCCGTAGTCGCAGGAAACATAGTATTCGCCCTTTTCCGGAAGCTCGTCCACAATGCAGCTATCGCCAAACATGGGATAGATCAGTCCCTCGGCCACCACCCACAAGCCGCGAATGTATCGGTCGTAGAACACGCCGCTATACATGGCCTTTGTCCTCTCGATCATCTGCGGTGTGAGAATTGGGTTATCTTCCAGCAGGAAGTGAATGTGCTGCGTATTCTCCCGTTCGTTTTCAATCCACTCTTTGTAAAACCAATGCTGCGGTGATTCGGGGTTGCAGTTAAAAAAATACTTCGGATGCTCAAATGAAATCGCACGGGAAAGCGCTTGCTCCACAAACGAACGCGGCATAAGTGCCACTTCATCGAATAAGACCCCGGCAAGCGTGATGCCTTGTATGAGCATATACGAGCTTTCATCCTTACCGCCGAATAAGTAAAACCAATTTGTTCTATCCCCACACCGAACGGTTAAAATTCTCGTGGAAACCTTGTAATGCATGGACAGTGCAACACCCAGCCCGTCAATTTCCATCAACGGTTTTAAGATATTTCGCTCTGCCGCCTGCACCGTCTTCCCGCAAATAGCGAAATTCGTGCGGTCGTAGTTCTGCATCGCCCACAGCACAAACGCCATCGACATGACCGTCGTCTTTCCGGAACGGACGGAGCCGTCACAAATCAGCGCCATATCATCGGAGCTGATAAACTCCATTATTTTGCGCTGCTTTGCGGATAGCGTTTTAATTTGCATTGTTCTCGCCCTTTAACGCAGTAAGCAAAGCTTCCAACGCCGCAGGATCGCCGCTTTTTTCGTTCTCGGCGTTCCACCCAAAATTGCAGCCAAGCGAGAATTTCGCGCCGTTCGCACCGTCTTTGTCGTAGAGCCGAGATTCGGCGTATTCTTCACAGCGAGACTTCGCGCGCGTAACCGTGTCCGCAAACTCTGGCCTTGCTTGATAATCCAGCAATGCTTGTCTTCCAGTGAATCCAAGCGCCAATGCAAGCCCTGTGATTGTCGGCGGCTTTGCGTTGATGATGATCGGCACTCCGTACTTATCTCGCACAGCACAGCCGTCATCTCCGATAAACGGTTCGCCTTCGCACTTTTTGAAGTAAACGTCAATAGCTTCCTGCATTGCCTTTACGCTTTTCCATTTTCTTGGCGCTCCGCCAGCCATACGCTCACTCCCTTTCGTTTTGCTACCAGCCCCCGCCCCTTGGCCTTACATAGCAGACTTTACCCACCCATGCGGCTTTCTGGAAGCTCTCAAACATGGGGTACACAGTTATTTTGGCACCACACCGCGCTGCGCCTTTTCATCAGCCGCACACTGTTTTTGCGGATTAACTGTCCGCCGCTGTGGCCACCAGCTTGTGTGTACTTAACTTCTCGCGCTTCCTCGCCCGCTTGTGTGGTTGGTACGGCATTGCAGTCCTGCCCTGCTTTAGCGCTTCGGGGAAAGTCCCCGTCACTCGCTGTGGTCTCCCCTTACGGGGCACCTATGCCGCATATTGCCCTCAACCGCCCGCCCCGAAGGGCGGGCTATCAAGGGAGGAGGAAACAGATGAAAAAGCAGAGGCGTGAAGAGCCTCGCCCCATCACGCCTCTATTTTTGCATAGGTTTTTCTTATTTTTCCCCTTAAAAGGGGAATTTTCAAAATTTTTTTAGATAATCGTCCACGGTCATCGGATTATCCGTCCTTCCGAGCAGATAATCGACCGACACCCCGAATTTGTCGGCAATGCTTTCCAATGCGTCCGTTGTGGGCGTAGCCTCCCCCGCCTCGTACCGCCTCACCGCGTCACGGTGCAGACCGCACAGTTCAGATAAGACATATTGCTTTATTCTCTTTCTCTCCCGCAAGCGCTTCAAGCGCTCGGGAAACGCGTTCATACCACATCCCCCATTCCGATCTGCTCAAATTCAGGCTTTTCAAAAAGTGGAGCAAGCATCTTTTCTTTCGCTGCCTCGTAAAATCCCTTGTCCACCTCAAACCCATAAGCATTACGCCCCATCTCATAAGCTGCGCGAAGCGTCGATGCACTTCCGGCGCATGGGTCGATCACAACATCGCCTGGGTCTGTAAACACGGAGATCAACTTTTTCAGTACGCTTACAGGCTTTTGTGTCGGATGCACCTTTGGATATTGACTGCGCTTGTCCCTCTCCCACGCGAACCAATCAAATACCATGTGCCGCTCGCCATCCGAACCGACGTTGCGGAATTTTGGCAGCTTGTCTCGGTAGAGGACGACCGCAAATTCCGTCGCGCCCACGATCTTCATGTTGGCTTTTA
>ERZ1673701.448-NODE-448-length-47463-cov-22.269849_pt1 | contig 47463 bp, 38 predicted proteins | sample MGYA00580231_ERZ1673701 | MGnify/ENA primary metagenome ERZ1673701 (study PRJEB41218, sample SAMN15661798) | gut metagenome | host: Homo sapiens | place: Canada: London | collected 2015-08-20/2019-03-30 | study: EMG produced TPA metagenomics assembly of...
GTGCGTTTGGCAGGGCAGCGGCTTCGCCGCAGACCAGACAAATGCGATGCTGGCCACCTCCAACGGAGGTGATAAAAGCTCCCGTAAAAGGAAATCTCTGCGCCTATTGGGAACAGCAGGATTCGTGGCGGGATTTGCCATCTACAGCAGAGAAACAAGATGTTTCTTCTGCTGGCTTTCAAGGGATTTTTTCTCCCTTCACACAGCGCTATTCCGACATTCCTGTGTGGGGGTATCACTACCCTTGGCGTGTGCTTCATGCCGTCGAAACGCTGGGCGTGCAGGGGACACGGTGGCTTAATAAGCTCCTTGTCGTGTACTCGCTCCCCGTCGGCTCTGCGAGCGCACACAGCGGCTCACAGGGCAAAACACGGGGCGTTCTCACCGCCTGAGACATCGGCAGGGTCGATAGGGTCAACAGCTTGGGTACCCTGTGCATCGTCACTTTCGGCACGGCGCAGTTCAATGAGCCGCTTTCCGTTGCTGCGGCGCACCACGGCGGAAATGCCGATTTTGCTTAGTGCGGCAACGCTTTGCAGGATCAGACGAGACACCTTCTTCGGCGTGATGCCCTCGCTGCCCGCAGGGTCGATCTGCGCGGACAGCTCCGTGGGAGTGCCGATAAATTCCGCGCGGTCACGTATCAGCTCAGAGAGAAGAATGACGATCCGGCCGCCCAGCAGCTCCGGCTGCGTCCGGCTGTCCGACACCAGCTCCCACACGTTTTCCGCGTTGCGTTCCAGCGTCAGCTCACGATATTCAATGTCACGCCCGATGCAGGAGAGCGTCGCCTTGCCGCTGCCGCGCTTGTCCTCCACCAGCGTGAAGCTGGAATCCACCGCGCCGCTGATGGCCGTTGTGCCGGAGATGCGGCTGAACACATCGTCGGCAAGTTCCTTTCGCAGATGGTGGATCAACAGAATGGCGATGCCATGAGTGTCCGCAATACGCTTCAGCGCGGAGAGGTCACGGTAGTCATTGGCGTAGGTGTTGTCATAGCTGGCGCTGCGGATCATTTGCAGCGTGTCGATGATGACCAGCACCGTGTCGGGATGCTCAGCGAGGAACGCGCAGAGCTGTTCCTCCAGACCCTTGCCAAGGGTGTCGCTGTTGGTGGTGAAGTGGACGTTGGCGGGGGCGTCCTCCGTGATCTCGAACAGGCGGTTCTGGATGCGGAGGGTGGAGTCCTCCAGGCAGAGGTAGAGCGTGGTGCCCTGTTTCACGCCCATGCCCCAAATGGATTCGCCCTTCGCCACCGTGACGGCCAACCACAGCGCCAGCCATGACTTTCCCACCTTGGGTGAACCCGCAAGGATGTGCAGGCCCTGGGAGAGCAGCGTGTCCACCACGAAGTTCAGCGGTGTGAGCGGCTGGCTCATCAGTGTTTCACCATCGATGGTTTGTAATCTGTTTTCTTTTTTCAATTTCGGATCCTCCTTAAAAATATTGCTCCCATCGGAACGATGAGAGCGAAAAAAGCAGAGGGGCGTTACCACGGGACGGCGCGTGGTTTCTTCCCTCTGCTTGTATTGTGGAGGAATTTATGCTATGCTGAGAAAAAGCATGGACAGATTAAAATTCATGTAGGACAGATTTTACCAGGAGGGGCACACATGGAGGGCAGCATCGTTTTCTACACCTATGGCAGTACGCTGGAGCTATACGGTCAGCAGTTCACTGCCGGTATGTTGACCGCCGATCTGCTGAATCTGTCGCCGGACGAATATCGACCCATGAGCAAACGCATGAAGCAGGTCACCAGCCTTGCGGAAGAATATGAGCAGAGCGGGAGCATGGAGCTTTGGTGGAAGCTGAACGAGAAGATGGACGCGCTCTGCCAGAAACTGCGCCGGTATCAGGTGTTCCGCCTGCTGCTGGACGAGAGCGAGGACGCTTTCTTCTCTGTCATACGGGAGGTCACGGGGCAGTTCGATTTGTTTCCGAAAGAGGAGCATGAGCCGTCAGAAGAGATACAACGGAAACGACTTGAGCGCGTGGCGAATGAAATCTCCGCGCGCAGTGAAACGGTCAAGGATGTTCCGCTTGACCTGTTCCATCCGAGCGAAGCAGCTTTAGAAAAAGGCGATGCCTTTTATTACGAAATGCTTCGTGCCATCGGTCCTACCAAGGACGCATGGCGTGATTACAAAAAGTACATCCGCCGTTATGAAACATATCTTCACGACATTCGCGCTTTCAACGGTACTATTCGGAATTTCATCAGCTTTAGTCTGTCCAAGCTGAAGCATAACAGCCCAGAGGACTATGCCGCAGCACTCTACGGCTTCTACAATGATGAACGCATTGCGGAAAAGCTCATCGTCAATCCCATCCGCAACAACGGCGACTGCTATACGACCCACGATGCCTACGAGCTTTCCTATGTGCCGCGGCCGCTGCCGGACGGCTCTGTCGCTATCTGTCAGGAGCATGTGACCGACAGCTTGCAGGCGCTGATGAAAGCGGATTATATGCTGGCGCTGAACAGTGGGCACAACATCCGCCGCTGCATCATCTGCGGACGGTATTTTCTGCTCAAGAGCGGTGTCCATGCTTTGTACTGCGAAGGGGCGTGTCCCCACGCGCCCGGCTACACCTGCCGGCAGTTCGGCACGGTGGAGTTGCAGAAGGAGCTTGCGAAGGACATTCCCAAGGTCAAAGTCAAGGTGACCGCTTTTGCCCGCATCACGAAGGATATGCAGCGGGGTGCGATCTCACAGGAGGACGCAAGAAAAGCCAAGGACTATGTGCGGGATCTGCTCTATGACGCTCTACGTGACGCGAATATCTCCGTAGAGGCTTTCGAGCAGCGTATTTCCTCTGAGCGCGTTTACCAGCACTGTGGGATCACCAGAACGGCCAATCCGAGGGGCCGTCCGCCGAAGGAAAAGGCGGGTGAGCAATCATGACCAACGAGCAACTGGTTCGCCAATATTATGACGGCGATGATGCTGCGCTGGAAAAGCTGTACCATAAAAATATCGGTCTGATCCGCGGCATCGCCAAGGAAGCTGCGGCGGAGTTCAACTGCCTGATAATGGAGCAGCATCATCCGAATCAATTCTCCGCGTATACGAAAACGATTCTGGACGATCTCTGCGGCGAAGGCGCGTTGGAGCTTCTGACGCGGATACAGAGCAGAGAATACGACGAAAGCCGCGCCGCGCTCACCACCTATCTCTACCCGCATTTGAAGGGGCGCATGACCCGCTGGCTGGAGCAGAATATTGGCTGCATGGCGTTGAGCAAGGACGAGATGGCTGCCGTCCGGCAGGCACAGAGGCTGTATCATGTTGCATGGAAGGATACCGGCGAAATTGCGGAGGAGTTAGGCGTCCCCGAGGCTCGTGTCAGCCGATATATTCGCTACAACACTCATTTCCTCGGTGTGCATGATCTTGTTCCGAAGGATTATGACGGCGATCCCTACGAGCGGCTGATGCCTGGGATGCTCTCTGTTTCGGCGGAGCAGGCCGTGTACCGCAAGGTCTGCATTGAACTTCTCAGGGAGTTGTTCGACGCCCTGTCGAAGAAGGACAGGGACATCCTTGGCAAAGCCTACGGCGTTTTTGGATACTCGGAGGCGGCCTTGAAAGAGATCGGGATGTATCACATGATGAAGGAGTCCGCCGTGGAGAAGGCAAAGAGCCGTGCTGTCGAGAAGCTGAGAGAATCCTATCCCGGCAGCAGGCTTCAAGTGTGGAGGACTGTTCATCGTATGCTGCGGAGACCGGTTCCGCCGCCGGGGGAGGACAGTGAGCTGCGGCGCAATTTTCCGCAGTATGTCCGCGCCTTGGCGGAGGTCTATGGCGTGCTGAATGAAGCCACCTCAGATATAAATAACATCTCTGTATAGTCAGAACAGCTATACAGACTTTTGTACACCCCCTTATGGTAGCATCTATGCAAGCGTCACAACTGATGCTATACTATGAGAGGAGATGTCTTTATGCATTATTCCAAAACAAACAAGGTCTGCGCCACTTGCGCCTATTGGACCGGAAGCCGCAATCTGGTGAATTCCGGAAATTCTTCGGAGCCGACCAGCAATAGCGCCAAGTGCCAAATTCCAAACGGTTCCAATCGGGGCAGTACGAAGTTTTGCAGTTCTTCCTGCTCTAATTGGGCTAAGTGGCCGGTACTGAAGTAAAACGACACGGAGGGACTGCATTATGCTGACGGAAAAAGCCAATGCCATCTGCCTTTTGGAGGTTCTAAAGGAGTATTCCGATGCGGAACACATTTTGCCCATGCGGGAGATCATTGCAAAGATGCAGTCCCTCTACGGCATCAAAATCGATCGCCGCACCGTATACGGGGCTGTTGCGCTTTTGATTGAGCTCGGTTACGACATCTCCCTTTACGAGGATAACGGTGTGGGCTATTACTTACGAGATCGGGAATTGGAGCCGTCGGAAGTCCTGCTGCTGACTGACGCGGTATATTCTTTCCCGTTCATCCCGGCAAGGCAGACCGAGCAGCTTGTCCAAAAACTGCAAAAGCAACTCAGTGTCTATCAGCGTAAGAAATACCGCCATCTGACCGTTGCCCGGCAGGGACGCAAGACCGGAAACCGACAGATATTTTGGAATATTGAGCAGTTGGACGAGGCCATTACACGCAAGAAAAAAGTGGCCTTGGATTACTTGCACTACGGATATGACAAACGGCAGCATCCTACGGCGACCTACACTCTCAGCCCCTATGAGATGGTGTACACCAACGAACACTATTACCTTATCTGCGTCCCCGACCACGATCCGCACACGCGGTTGTACCGCATAGACCGCATGGCAGATATTCGGATACTGGACGAGCCCCGCAGCGAAACGCCGGCGCAGAAGCAAGAGGCACAAGATGCCGTTTACGCCTTTGTAGGCGCGCCGGAGCGGGTGGTGCTGCACTGCGACCGCGCCGTGCTGGACGATGTGCTGGACCGCTTTGGTACGGACATACAGGTTTTTGAGCGGGACGAGCAGACCTTTACCGCCGTATTGACTACCCCGCCGCGCGGTGTCAAATTCTGGGCATTGCAATATCTGTCGTATGTGGAGGTCGCAGAGCCCGCATGGCTGCGGCAGGAGATCATTGAGAGCATTGGGCAAAACTGGTATAGCACGGGAGAACGCTAATATGGGAAATCTCATTTCCGAAGAAACCCTTCATAAATTGGAAGCTGATACATCGTTCCAACAGCTGTCTCAGAAGATGCAAACGCTGAACATTTTTGAGGTCTTGGGTATTACAAATGCCGAGATCCGCCACAGTAATTTCTTGGCATGGCTTCTTGATCCCAACGGCAATCACGGAATGGGAGATAAGTTTTTGCGGGAGTTTGTCTCAAAGTTAGGGCAAAGAGAAGTGGTCCCCGAAAATGTGACAGTCTGTATTGTGAGGCGTGAGTGGCAGCACATTGACTTGTTGGTTTTATGCCAGAAAGAAAAATACTTGCTGTGTGTCGAAAATAAAGTGTTCTCTGGAGAACACGATGATCAGCTTCGCCGTTATCGGGACATGCTATTAGAAGAATACCCCGGTTACACCATGTCGTTTGCATTTCTATCTCCGGATGGAATTGCTCCGTTATCGGCAGATGACCAGCAATACTGGCAGCCAGTCAGCTATGCAGATATTTTAGACGCAATCGAAAGTGCGAAAGGCGGTAGTGCTCTTTTGCCGGAAGTAAATATGCTGTTGGATCATTATACAGCAGCTGTCAGGAGGCACATCGTGGGGGACGATAACATTAAAAAGCTGTGTCAGGACTTTTATGACAGACACAAAGAAGTGCTCGATACCATTTATGAAAACTGTAAAACCTCGCTCAACCCAATCTGTGAAGTAGTGGAAGATTGGTGTAGAGAAAAAAGCGAACAAGGCGAGTTGATTTTCAGTCCTCAGTGGTCCAATAATACATATACCCGATTTACAACCGAGACCATCCGAAAGTTGTTTCCCCAGCACACTAAACCCATCAGTGGCTGGAAAACAACAGATATGGCATTTTATGAAATCATCAAACGCGAAAACTATTTCAAAATCACGCTCTCATTGTGCAGCGACAATCTAACAGATGAGCAACGTGCGGCTTGTGACCGCGTCAGTCAGGCACTGAATCGTCCCGACAGAAAGGAAGATTGGCGATGGAAACGCATCCGGAATTGGCCGCGTCATACAATCGAGTCCGAGCCAAACAGCGAAAACTATAAAGAAGAAATCTATAGATACTTGAATACAAATTGGCGAGAAATACAAAAATTCGAAAATGATTTGCTCAATAAAACGGAGTAATCGCGCGGAACCCTGTACGGACATTTGTACAGGGTGCTGTGCTATTCTATCAGCAGAACAGAAATCGTACGAATGGTGCCGGGACGCGGCGCAAAGAAAGGATGAGCAACTATGAAATACACTTCTGCACAGGCAAATAAGCTGCTGAAAAAGCTGAATGACGAATATTCCGCCCTACTGGATAAAGAACAGCGCAGCCGGGATTTCCGCGCGGCGATGGGCGAGGACATTGAATCTGTGCGTCCCGCCTATGATTACGCAAAAACACAGGCGCGTCTTGAAGAACTGGAGGGAGCGATCCGCAGACTTAAGCACGCCATCAACCGCTTCAACACGACGCAGGTCGTGGATGGCTTCGGGATTACGATCGACGAGATGCTGGTCTATATTCCGCAGCTGACCAAGCGGAAGAGCAAGCTGCTTGAAATGAAAAGCAGGCTGCCCAAAGAGCGCGTTGAAGAGCAGTACGGCCGGCAGTCGAACATTATCGACTACACCTACACGAACTACGATCTGGCGGCTGTGGAGGCGGACTATGAAAAGACCGCTGATGAACTGTCTCGTGCGCAGCTTGCGCTGGATACTGTAAATCAGCGGGATTCCTTTGAATTCTGTGAATAAACTCTTTCCGTCGCATCGAGCGACCTGCCAAAAAGACCGACAGTTCCGTTTCCTACCTGCGTTTAAGGTCATAGACAGGAAACCGTTATTCTTTTTGTTATCTGTTATGCCCACTTGAGTTTAAGGATGGGCCACCAACATTGATCTGGCACGGTTCTCGATGTGAAAAAACTTTTCAGGGAACTGAAGTACGGTTATAGGTTCCCACACAGAATATACTCTGCACAAAGTTACGAGTTACTTTCTAAAATCGCAGAGCACCTTGACAGTTTTTACTTTATGGCCTTATCATATTAATAAAATCAGCCCTTTGCAGTAGCGTACAACCTAAAGCCAATTTCTTTAGGAGGGACAGCGAGTCGCTGTTCTGGATTTCAAGGTTATCCGCATCGCATAGCGATGCCCAAATCTGATACGCTCCGGCGAATAGCCAATCACTTCATGATTCTCGATTCGCCTCCGCTTAATCAGACCATTTTGTACTGCAAAGGGCGGATTTTTGGGAGGACGCTACACATGAAAATAGAAGGAAGCTGTGTGACCTTTGAGCCGTGCGATGCGGCTTTTGTGAAGAAGTTCGGACCGTTAGAAGCAGCAAATATGGTTTTGGATTACCATTCTGTCCACCCCAATATGCCATTTCTTTATGATGCCGAGCAGCTGGCCGGTTTCTTTGGCATAAGCTGTGGTGAATTAAACCATATTGTCAATCACATTCAAAAAGAGTATAAAAAGGCATTTCTCCCCAAAAAAGATGGTACTTATCGCAGCCTATACATACCAAGTATCAGACTTCAATTTTGTTTGGGCCCAATCAAGGATAGAATTCTTTCACAGTTCCCTGTTTCAAAATTTGCAACTGCTTATCAAAAAGGAAGCTCTACTCGCAAAAATGCAGAGCCACACATTGGGAAAAAGAACCTTCTAAAACTGGATATTACCGATTTTTTCGGAAGCATCTCTTTTGAGCAAGTCCTCTGCGCAGCTTTCAACACCCGCTATGTATCGAAGCAGGTCGGCTTTCTGCTGACTTCCCTGTGTTGCAAAAATGATGCTCTTCCACAAGGCTCTCCAACATCTCCTGCGCTCTCCAATATCGTCATGCGTCGGTTTGATGACCAGATCGGTCGCTGGTGTAACCAACGCCAAATCACCTATACTCGCTATTGCGATGATATGACCTTTTCCTCCGACCGTCCGCTTTACGGAGTCTATCAAAAAGTCAAAAAAATGTTGTTTGAGATGGGCTTTGAATTGAATGAAGCGAAAACACATTTCATCAGCAATGCTGACCGGCAGACAGTAACAGGCTTGGTTGTCAATGAAAAGCTCTCCATCCCCGGCAGCTATAAACGAAACCTGCGGCAGGAAATTTACTATACTTTGAAGTTTGGCATAGAGGACAGCATCGTACACGGTAATCGGTTGAATTTTCTCGAAGACGGTCAACCAATTCGCTGCCCTACATATATGACACACCTAATAGGAAGTGTGCAGTATGTCTTGCAAATCGAACCGGAAAATCGTTGGTTTCTAAATGCCAAGCAAAAACTGCTGGACTATGCTCGTGCATATTTTAGAGCCGAAGGATTAGGGGAAGAATACTATTTGCATCGCAGTCGCTTACGCGAAAAAGATGAATGAAATGCAGGGCAGCGACCTCGGACTTTAGGATCACATTCAGATTTATAATGCATCATACTCACATTACCAACCGTGTCATGCAGCAGCAGAAATTTCCTCCCGTAAAGCTATAATCATGCTATACTTTTCCGGCAGAGTGTGCTACGATATAGCAGATGTTCGGCTGGTCACGACCGAAATATCTTTTGAAGCGTTGGTAAAGATGTCCTTCCCTTATGATATGGAGGGCCCTGAAAATCTTTCACTAAGGTGACATACCCCTTAGGTTCCATTGCCAACAGGCGTGCGGGTTCGAGTCCCGCCGCCCGCACCAAAAAGGGAAAGACACATATTCATGTGCCTCTCCCTTTTTGGTATGATGAACAGGAGGCGGCTCTATGAAACGAATAGCGTCCATACAGGACATCTCCTGTCTGGGGCGGTGCTCGCTGACGGTGGCGCTGCCGGTGATCTCCGCCATGGGGGTGGAGTGCGCCATCGTGCCCACGGCGGTGCTCAGTGCGCACACGGCGTTTCCGGGCTTTGTCAGCCGGGATCTCAGCGACCAGCTGCCGGCCATCGCCGATCACTGGCGGTCCCAGCAGGTGCATTTTGACGCGCTCTATACCGGTTACATCGCCTCCGCGCCCCAGGTGCAGCAGGTGATGGACTTTTTCGACGCGGTGAAGAGCCCGGATACGCTGCTGATCGTGGACCCGGCCATGGCGGACCACGGGAAGCTGTACAGCGGGTTTGACGGCGCTTTCCCGGCGGCGATGGCCCGCCTGACGGCTCGGGCGGACGTGGCGCTGCCCAATATCACGGAGGCCTGTCTGCTGACCGGTACGCCGTACCGGGAGGTGGTGGACGAGGGCTTTGCCCGTGAGCTGCTGCGGGGAGTGGCTGCGCTGGGGGCGAAGAAGGTGATCCTCACCGGGGTGTCCTTTGCGCCGGATAAGCTGGGCGCTATGGGCTATGACAGCGGCGCGGGGACGTATTTCACCTGTCTCGGCCCGCGGAACCCGGCCTCCTTCCACGGCACGGGGGATATTTTCGCCGCCGTCGTCACCGGCGGGCTCATGCGGGGCATGACGCTGGAGCAGGCGGCTTCGCTGGCGGTGGAATTTGTACTTGCCTGTATCGACGCCACGGCGCGGGACCCGCAGGCCGGGTGGTACGGCGTGGAGTTTGAAAAGGCGCTGCCGCTGCTGTGCGAACGGGTGCGGGAGCTGCCGGAAAACTGAAAAGAAAACAGCCCTGCGGCGCTGCCGCAGGGCTGCTGTGCATTTATTCGGGGTCGCCGTCCGCGTGCTCCGCCGGTTTGTCTTCGGCGGGGGTGCTTTCCGGGTCCTTATCCTCCGGCTTCTCATCGTAGTTCGGCATGGGGATGGGCTCGGACACGATGTTGATGTGCCTGGCGGGGGCCTCGATGGTCTCCGGTACGCTGGGCCGGAAGGCGGGCTGGCTGCTCTTGCTGGCGCCGTAGTTGTCCACGGTCTCCGGGTCACGGCCCTCGATGATGGCCATCATCTCCTGGCCGGTGATCGTCTCCTTCTTCAGCAGGTACGCGGCGATCTTGTCCAGCAGTTCCCGGTTCTCCCGCAGGATCTGCTTGGCCTCCTCGTGGCACTGGCGCAGGATCTTGATGGTCTCGCGGTCGGCTGCGGCGTAGGTCTCCTGGGCGCAGGTCATGGAGTAGCCGCCGTCCAGATACTGGCTCTGGACGCTGCCCAGGGCCATCATGTCGAACTCATCGCACATGCCGAAGCGTGCCACCAGGTTCCGGGCCATCTCCGTGGCGCGCTCGATGTCGTTGGCGGCGCCGGAGGTCATGGTGTTGCACACCACCTCCTCGCTGGAGCGTCCGGCCAGCAGGGTACGGATCTCGGTCAGAATGTCCTCGCGGGACATGAGGAACTTTTCCTCCTCCGGCAGGTGCAGGGTGTAGCCCAGCGCACCCTGGGTGTGGGGTACGATGGTGATCTTGCTGACGGGCTGGGCATTCTTCTGCTTGGCCGCCACCAGCGCGTGACCCACCTCGTGGTAAGCGATAATGCGCTTTTCCGCCTCGGTGATGACGGTGCCCTTTTTCTCGCTGCCGGCGATGACCAGCTCAAAGGACACCAGCAGATCGTCCTGATTTACGGCCCGGCGGCCCTTACGCACGGCCCGCAGGGCGGCCTCGTTTACCAGGTTGGCCAGGTCGGCGCCCACGCAGCCGGCGGTGGCCTGGGCGATCTTTTCCAGGTTCACGTCCTCGGCCAGGCGGATGTTGCGGGTGTGGACCTGCAAGGTGGCCAGACGGCCGGCCAGGTTGGGCCGGTCCACGGTGATGCGCCGGTCGAAGCGGCCGGGGCGCAGCAGCGCCTTGTCCAGTACCTCGGGGCGGTTGGTGGCGCCCAGCACGATGACGCCCTTGCTGGGGTCAAAGCCGTCCAGCTCGGCCAGCAGCTGGTTCAGCGTCTGCTCGCGCTCATCGTTGCCGCCAAAGCGGCTGCCGTCCCGGGATTTGCCGATGGTGTCGATCTCGTCGATGAAGATGATGCAGGGAGCGACCTTGGCGGCCTCCTTGAACAGGTCACGGACGCGGCTGGCGCCCACGCCAACGAACATCTCCACAAAGTCGGAACCGGAGATGGAGAAGAAGGGGACGCCGGCCTCGCCGGCCACAGCCTTGGCCAGCAGGGTCTTGCCGGTACCGGGGGAGCCCACCAGCAGCGCGCCCTTAGGCAGCTTGGCGCCGATGGCGGTGTATTTGCCGGGATTGTGCAGGAAGTCGATGATCTCCTCCAAAGACTCCTTGGCCTCGTCCTGACCGGCCACATCCTTGAAGGTGACGCCGGTGGACTTCTCCATGTAGACCTTGGCGTTGGACTTGCCCACACTGCCGATGCCGCCGAAGCCGCCGCCTCCGGATTTGCTCATCAGACGCATGACCAGCATGAACGCGCCCACGATGAAGATGGTGGGCAGAATATACTGGATCATGATCATCAGGAAGGGACTCATCTTGGCCTCGTAGAAGCCGGTATAGGCCACATTGTGCTTCTCCAGCAGGGGGAGCAGATCGGCGTTGGAGAGGTACACGGTGTACAGCGTCAGGCCGGAGTCCTTGGACTGGGTGTAGGTTTTTGTCTCCGTCTTGCTGCCGGAGGTGACCTCCTCGGTGAAGACGTAGCCGTCCACAGGGGTGACATAGATGGTGCTGTCCTTGAACAGGATCTCCTTCACCTGATCCTTTTCGATCATGGAGATCATGTCGCTGTATTTGATCTCGTGACTGGTGCTCTTATTGGCGGCGTTGTTGTTGTAGGCGTTGAAATACTGGAACGCCACCGTCAGCACCAGTGCCCACGCGATCAGCGTGAGAACGCCGCGGAAACCGCCGTTTTTGCCGTTCTTGCCGCCGCGGTTGTTATTGTTGCTGCTGTTGTTATTGGACATATGTTTATCCTCCGTTTGACTTGTGAGGGGAATATAGTTTCCAAACAGTATACCACACCTGCCCAAAAGTCTCAAGGCAAAGGCAAAGGGTTTTCCTGTAAAATTTCTATGAATGTGCCTTTATATTGACGAAAGGATGTGGTATACTGATGACAATTATATGGATCGCGAGGTATGCCCCATGAGAGAGATAAAGGACACCGAGAACAGACGGCCTCTGCCCGACGCCGAGGCGGACGGCATCATCGAGGGCCGCAACGCGGTCATCGAGGCCCTGCGGACGGAGACGGCCATCGATAAAATTTACATCGCCAAGGGCGAGACGGACAAGACGCTGGGGCACATCGCCTCCAAGGCCCGCGCCGCGGGTATCGTGGTGGTGGACGCCGACCGGCGGAAGCTGGACGCCATGAGCCGCACCCATGCCCACCAAGGGGTCATCGCTCTGGCGGCCGTGCGGGAATACGCCACGGTGGAGCAGATCCTGCAGTCCGCCGCCGACAAGGGCGAGGCGCCGCTGCTGGTGGTGTGCGATGAGATATCCGATCCCCACAACCTGGGCGCGATCCTGCGTACCGCCGAGTGCGCCGGCGCCCACGGGGTCATCATTCCCAAGCGGCGCAGCGCCGGGCTGACGGCCATCGTGGCAAAGACCTCCGCCGGCGCGGTGAGCTATATCCCGGTGGCGCGGGTGCCCAACATACCGGCGCTGCTGAAGGACCTGAAAAAGCAGGGCGTGTGGGTGTTCGGTACGGCGGCGGATGGGAATACCACGCTGTACAATGCCGATCTGAAGGGACCGGCGGCCATTGTCATCGGCTCCGAGGGGGCGGGTATGACCCGCCTGGCGGCGGAGAATTGCGATTTTCTGGTGAGCATTCCCATGAAAGGGAAGATATCCTCGCTGAACGCCAGCGCGGCGGCGGCCATACTGCTGTACGAGGCTGTGCGGCAGCGGGGATAACGGAAAGCGACGCGGAACAGGACGAAAACAGGAAAGAACAGCATGAGAAGGCGACGGGACGAGGAACTATACGGCGCGTTCGACGAGCAGGAGGACGAGCTTTCACTGGAGGCCATCCTTGCCGAGTACGGCAAGGGTGGGCGTCAGCCTGTCCTGGAGGAGCCGTCGGAGGGGCCTCCGTCCCAGCCGGAGCCCGTTCCTGAACCGGAGCCTATTCCGGAGCCGGAACCGGTCCAGAAAGAGGAGCGGGTCCCGGGACCGGAATATGAATCCCCCGCGCCGGATCGGGTGGCGTTGAAGGATATCATGTCCCAGACGGTGGACGCGGTGCTGGAGGACGAGGATGACGGCGTCATCGCCCAGCCGGTGCCCCTGCGGGAGCGTCTTGCGGCGGTGCTGGAGAGGTTCCACCGTCCGGCGGCGGAGCAGAGGCGCCGTCCGGCTTTTCAGGACACCGAGCAGCTGTTCGACGAGCCGGAGGAGGAACCGGAGCCGGAGGAACCGCCGGAGCCGGAGCCTCTGCCGGAGGATGTGCTGCGGGAGGCCAAGCGCCGGTGCAGCCGACTACGCGGCGGACTGATATGGGGGATGCTCCCGGCGCTGGCACTGGTGGCCGCGGCGGTGCTGCAGGAGCTGGAAAAGCTGCCCTCCGCATGGCTGGACGAGGCACTGCTGCGCTGTGCCGTGCTGGGCGGCGGTCTGCTGCTGACGGCGCTGGCCTGTATGCCGGTGTGGAAGCAGGCTGCGTCGCTGCTGCGTGAGGGAAAGGCGGGCTGTGAGCTGTGCGCCGCTGTCGCCGTGCTGACGCAGCTGATCTGCTGTGTGTGCGGCGTGGTCACGGGCAGTACCCGGGCCACGCCCTATGCCGCCGCCGGCGCGCTGCTGATCCTGGCCTGCCAGTGGGGGCTGTACCTGGAGGCGTCGGCACTGCGGAACGCCTACCATCTGCTGGTGCTCAACGGCACCGTGCCCTATGTGGCGTCGGTGACGGCGGCGGGCGTATGCAGGCAGCAGGGGACGGCAGAGGGCTTTTACCGTCTGTGCAGCAAGCCCGATCCGGCGCGGAGATGGCAGAATTACGCCCTGCCGCTGGTGCTGGCCACGGCGGCGGTGCTGTCCGGCGTGGTGTGCTTTTCCAGCGGGAATATGAGCGATTTCCCCTGGGTGCTGACGGCGCTGACCACCGCCGGCGCGGGGCTGGGGACCCCCCTCAGCGGGGCCCTGCCCATGTACTATCTGTCCCGGCGGCTGAGCCGCAGCGGCTGTGCAGCCGCAGGCTATGCCGGGGCGAAGGCGGTCAGCCGGCCGCGGCGGCTGGTGCTGACGGACGACGATCTGTTCCCGGCGGGAACGGTGACACTGAACGGCTATAAGGTCTTCGGCGAGGAGCGCAGCCGCGCGGTGTCCTACGCCGCGTCGGTAGCCAGGGCGGCTGGCAGCAGCCTGACGCCGCTGCTGGAGCGCCAGCTCACCGCCGAGGGAGGTTTTCACCTGTCGGTGGAGTGGGTGAACTACTGCGAGGAGGGCGGCGTGGAGGCCAATATCCGGGGCGAAACGGTGCTCATGGGCAGCGCGTACTTTATGAAAAAGCGCAAGGTGGCCCTGCCCCGGGATATGAAGCTGTCTACCGGTGTGTTTCTGGCGGTAGACGGGGCGCTGACAGCGGTGTTTGCCGTGAAATATCAGCCCTCCCGCAACGCGGAATGGGCCCTGCGGACGCTGAAGCGGTTTCACATCGTGCCGGTGCTGGCCGTGCGAAGCGGCAACGTGACACCGGGGCTGATCAAGCGGAAATTCGGCGTGGACGCCAAGCCGGTGTATCCGGACGTGTCCACGCGGTTGGCGCTGGCCCAGCTGGCGGAGCAGCAGGGCGAGCAGCCCTGCGTGGCCATCTGCCGGGAGGGGCTTATGCCGCTGGTGGAGTCTGTGGCCGGGAGCCGCCGGGCGGTGAAGGCTGTACGGACCGCCACCATCCTTAGCTATATCGGCGCGGCGGCAGGCGTGGCGCTGGCCTACTATCTCACCTCTGTGGGCAATTTTGACCTGCTGACGCCCATTGCCATGGTGCTGTATCAGGTGCTGTGGCTGCTGCCGACGCTATTGCTGGCGGGGCTGGTGAAGCACTATTGACGGAGACTCCGTCGCTTTGCCCATAGAACAAAGCCTGCCATTGTACAACCTGACGAAAAGTGCGGGATACTCCCGCACTTTTCCCACAAATATCTAAATTAGAGGTTGTCAGGCTTGAAGAAATACTATATAATCGGTACGTTGAGCTACTGTCCGCGGCTGTGGGCGGCGGACTTCAAGAAAATGAAGGGAGAACATCATCACTATGACTGCTAACGACATTCGCAATATCGCCCTGCTGGGTCACGGAGGCTCCGGCAAGACCTCTCTGGCTGAGCAGATGCTCTTTATGACCAAGGGTACTGACCGTCTGGGCAAGACCGCCGACGGCAACACCACCTGCGACTATGATGCCGAGGAGATCAAGCGCCAGATATCCATCTCCCTGGCCTTTGCCCCCGTGCAGTATAAGGGCAAGAAGATCAACGTCATGGACGCCCCCGGCAACTTCGATTTCTCCGGCGAGGCCGTGTGCGCTATCCGCGCCGCCGAGTGCGCCGTCATCGTGGGCAACGCCAAGGACGGCCTGTCCGTGGGTATGGAGCGTACCTGGAAGATGCTGGGCAAGAAGCCCCGGATGATGTTCATCAACCGCGTGGAGGAGGCCAACTCCGACTACGCGTCCTGCATTGAGGCCATCAAGGCCAAGTACGGCACCGCCATCGCCCCCATCGTGGCTACCAAGGCCGACGCAAACAAGGCCGTCACCGTCATTGTGGACCTGCTGCACAACAAGGCCTACGACGCCAAGGGCGAGTGCGCCATCCCCGGCGACATGGCCGACGAGGTGGAGGCCCTGCGCGCTGAGCTGATGGAGGCTGCCGCCGGCGCCGACGAGGAGCTGATGGAGAAGTTCTTCGAGACCATGGAGCTGTCCGCCGAGGATATGGCCAAGGGCCTGAAGATCGGTGTGCGCGACGGCAGCGTGTGCCCCGTGCTGTGCGGCTCCGCCGTCACCGGCATGGGCGTGGATATGCTGATGCAGACCATCGTGGACCTGGTGCCCGTGGCCACCGATATGCCCGCCGAGGCCGCCGAGGACGACGACGGCAACGCCATCGAGGTCGCCTATGACCCCAACGGCCCCACCGCTGCCTTCGTGTTCAAGACCATCTCCGACCAGTACGGCAAGTTCTCCATGATCAAGGTCATCCGCGGCAAGGTCACCAGCGATATGTCCCTGTATAACATGACCACCGGCAACACCGAGAAGCTGGGCCGCCTGTACACCATGAAGGGCAAGAAGGCCGAGGAGACCAAGGAGATCTGCTGCGGCGACATCGGCGCCATCGGCAAGATGGACAAGGTCAAGACCGGCGACACCCTGTGCGAGCCCAAGACCTATGTGAAGTTCGCGCCGCTGGCCTTTGCCCCCGCCTGCTACGAGCGCGCCATCTCCCCCAAGACCAAGCAGGAGATCGAGAAGCTGGGCACCGGCCTGAACAAGCTGAACGAGGAGGACCCCACCTTCTCCGTCACCAATAACGCCGAGACCCACCAGACCGTGATCTCCGGCGCCGGCGACATCCAGATCGACGTGCTGTGCAGCAAGCTGAAGAGCCGCTTCGGCGTGGACGCGGAGCTGGATACTCCCCGCGTGGCCTATCGTGAGAAGATCCGCAGCACCGTCCGCAAGCAGGGCCGCTATAAGAAGCAGACCGGCGGCAGCGGTCAGTTCGGCGATGTTCACATTATCTTCGAGCCCCAGAGCGAGCAGGAGGATATGATCTTTGAGGAGAACGTGTTCGGCGGCTCCGTGCCCAAGAACTACTTCCCCGCCGTGGAAAAGGGCCTGCGCGAGAGCTGCCTGCACGGCGTGCTGGCCGGCTATCCCGTGGTGTTCCTGAAGGCCACCCTGGTGGATGGTTCCTACCACCCCGTTGACTCCTCCGAAATCGCGTTCAAGCTGGCTGCCAACCTGGCCTTCAAGGCCGCGCTGCCCGAGGCCAAGCCCGTGCTGATGGAGCCCATTGGTGAGCTGAAGGTCACCATCCCCGACAGCTATCTGGGCGATGTGATGGGCGATCTGAATAAGCGCCGCGGCCGCGTGATGGGCATGAACCCCACCGGTGACGGCGAGCAGGTGCTGGAGGCTGAGGTGCCCATGGCCGAGATGATGAGCTACGCCATCGATCTGCGATCCATGACCCAGTCCCGTGGTACGTTCACCTTCAACTTCGTCCGCTACGAGGATTGCCCCGCCGCGGCGCAGGAGAAGGCTATTGCCGAGGCTAAGGCGCTGGCCGAGGCCGAGTAAATTGAAATGAGGAGCCCGGTACGCTGTGTGTACCGGGCTCCTTTGCATATTTTCCGCACCGATAGGGGAGGCTAACAGGCGCTGGAAAAATTTTTTGAAAAATTTTAAAAACCCTCTTTACAAAGCAAAATCAATGTGGTATTATAATAATGCAAACGATAATTGTTAGCGATAAGAGAGGAGCGCCGCAGATGCATAACACACGGTACAGCCCCAAGCGGGACGCCATACTGCAATGCCTGCGTTCCACCACCTGCCACCCATCGGCGGAGTGGGTGTACAGCCAGCTGAAGCCCCGCATACCCGACCTCTCTCTGGCCACCGTCTACCGCAATCTGGCGCGGTTCCGGGCGGAGGGCGCGGTGCAGGTCATCGGCTGTGTGGACGGTGAAGACCGCTACGACGGCAACACCGCCCCCCACGGGCACTTCGTCTGCCGCACCTGCGGCGCGGTCATCGACCTGCCGCCGATCCCGGTGGAGCTGCCGGATATGACAGCGGTGGGCGAGGCGGACAGCTGCGGCGTCGTGTTCTACGGCCGCTGCAACGGCTGCCTGGCCGAGAAGAAAACCAGTTGACAAATGCCGCTGCGGCGGCGTCAAAATAACAAACACAACGACATGAATACATTTATGGAGGTAACGATTATGAAGAAGTGGGTCTGTCCTGTTTGCGGTTATGTTCACGAGGGTGATGTTCCCCCCGCCGAGTGCCCGGTCTGCCACGTCAGCGGCGACAAGTTCCTGCTGCAGTCTGAGGAGAAGTCCTGGGCCGCCGAGCACGTCGTGGGCGTAGGCAAGGTCTTTGGCGACGATGTCCCCGAGGATGTCCGCAAGGAGATCATCGATGGTCTGCGCGCCAACTTCGAGGGCGAGTGCTCCGAGGTCGGTATGTATCTGGCCATGGCCCGTGTGGCCCACCGCGAGGGCTATCCCGAGATCGGCCTGTACTGGGAGAAGGCCGGCCTGGAGGAGGCTGAGCACGCCGCCAAATTCGCCGAGTTGCTGGGCGAGGTCATCACTGACAGCACCAAGAAGAACCTGCAGATGCGCGTGGACGCCGAGAACGGCGCTACCGCCGGCAAGTTCGAGCTGGCGAAGCTGGCCAAGAAGTACAATCTGGACGCCATCCACGACACCGTCCACGAGATGGCCCGCGACGAAGCCCGCCACGGCAAGGCCTTCGAGGGTCTGCTGAACCGCTATTTCGGCAAGTAAGCAAGTTTGATAAGATAGAAAAGCAGGGAGCGTTTCGCTCCCTGCTTTTGCTGCTCCGGCCTCGTGTCAGCCGGCCATGATCTCGAATTTCAGCACGCCCTCTGCTGCGGCGGGGACGGGGGGGCTTTACGCCGCTGCGCGGCGACACCTCATCCGCTCCCAGGTGGAAGGCGTGGGAGGTCAGTCCTCGCCGTTTTCGGCCACCCAGCGGCGGACGTAGTCCACGAAGCGGCGGGTGGAGGCGGACTGGGCCTTTTCATCCTTGACGGCGATGCCGATATTGCGGTAGAAGCGCTCGGGGGCATGGCAGGCGGCCACGGGATAGGGGCTGCGGCGGACCATCAGCTCCGGCAGGAGGCTGATGCCCAGGCCCTTGGACACCATGGCCAGGATGGTGCGGTCCTCGCGGGCGGTGTATTTCACGTTGGGGTGGACGCCCATGGCGTCCAGGGCGGCGGTGAGCTCGTAGTCGTGGCCCTCCTCCAGCCGGATGAAGGGCTCGGCGGACAGGGCCGACAGGGGGAAGGCCGCCGCGTCCGCCAACGGGTGGCCGCAGGGAACGACCACCAACAGCTCATCCCGGTACAGGGGGTGGGCGCAGAGGGATTTGGCTGAGGGCAGGCGCAGGAAGCCGCAGTCCACCTTGCCCTGGAGGATCCACTCCTCGGTCTGGCCGTAGAAATCGGCATCCACCACCTCGAACTCGATGTTGGGGTAGACGTCGCCGAAGCTTTTGAGGATGGAGGGGAGCCACTGTGCAGAGACGCTGGAGAAGGTGGCCACCTTGACCAGGCCGGCGTCCAGGCCCTTCAGGTCCGCCGCGGACTGCATGAGGGCATGGTGGGCGGCGCAGAGGGCCTCGACCCGGGGCAGCAGCGCGCGGCCGTCAGCCGTCAGCACCACGCCGCCGCGGTTGCGGCTGAGCAGCGTGATTCCCAGCTCGTCCTCCAGCGCCTGGACGGCGTGGCTGACGCCGGACTGGGTGAAGTTCAGCTCCTCCGCCGCCCGGGAGAAGCTGCCGCACTCCACGGTCTTGAGGAACATCTGGTATTTGGATACGCTCATGGCGGGACCTCCTGTACAGTCGCTGTCGCTATTATATCATACTTTTTCTCATACTTGCAAATACAATTATGCGTTTTACAACTGAAAACTTTTGTGGTAGTATAAGGACAACGAAACGAAACAAGAATATGGAGGTAATACATTATGGCTATCGTATCCAAGACCACCCGCTGCGCCGTTTGCGGCAGCACCGATGTTACGTTTTCCGAGGCGACCAAGCACTATCACTGCGCGTCCTGCGGCGCCGATGAGGCACACGCCATGAACGCCGCCGATGTGGCGGCCATCAACAGCATCGCCGCACTGGGCGACACCGAAGGCAAGCTGGACGAGCTGCGCCGCCGCTATCCCAACCTGGACATCACCAGCTGGACCCGCGAGAACCGCGTCCAGATGTGATCTTACCCCCTCCTTTCACAAAGCAAAAACCGGCGCCGGGGGGCGCCGGTTTTTGCTTTGTCTTTGTCTTTCACCGCAGCACCGCTGTTACAGGGCGGCGCGGATGGCGGCCAGCAGGTCGCCGTAATCCTCGAAGGCGGGCAGGTCGGGGTAGTCCTGCTTGATCTTGTCGGGACCGCGGAAGAGAAAGCCGGCCTTGCTGTGGAGGATCATCTCCAAATCGTTATAGCTGTCGCCGCTGGCGATGGTGTCGTAGCCGATAGACTGAAGGGCCTTGACGGTGGTGAGCTTGGAGTGTTCACAGCGCATGAGGTGGCGGGTGATGTAGCCCTCGCTGTCCATCTCGAGGGTGTTGCACAGCAGGGTGGGATAGCCCAGCTTGGCCATGAGGGGCATGGCGAACTGGTCGAAGGTGTCGCTGAGGATGACCACCTGGGTATCCTTACGCAGCGCGTCCAGGAAGTCCTTGGCGCCGGGCAGGGGGTCGATGCGGGAGATGGTCTCCTGAATAGCGCTGAGCTTCAGGCCGCGCTGCCGCAGCAGATCGATGCGCCAGCGCATGAGTTTGTCATAATCCGGCTCATCGCGGGTGGTGCGGCGCAGCTCGGGAATGCCGCTTTCCTCGGCAAAGGCGATCCAGATCTCGGGGACGAGGACGCCCTCCATGTCCAAACAAACGATATTCATAGGGAACGGTTCCTTTCTTTTATTTCAGCACGTCGGACAGCACATAGTCCAGCATGGCGTCCTTGTCGATGACGTCGGTGTGGAGGACGGGACGACCCTCCAGGCCGCGGAGATTTTTGGGGATGTCCATGCCGGTGAGGGCGTGGAGCTGCTCCATCATGGCGAACTCATCGTCACCGGATGCCTCGCCCAGGGCGTGCAGCACGGCGGCGGGGAACTTGTAGGGCGAGGCGGTGGACAGGACCACCATGGGAACGCCCTCGCGGGTGTGCTTCTCCGCCACGGCCCAGGCCACGGCGGTGTGGGGGTCGCAGAGGTATCTGTGCTCGCGCCACACCCGGCCGATGACCTCCGCCGCGCCGACATCGTCGCAGCAGCCGCAGCCGAAGACGGCACGGAGCTGCTCCAGCATCCAGCCGCTGACCTGATACCAGCCCTGGGTGTTCAGCTCCCGCATCAGGCGCTCCACGCAGCTGGCATCCTGGCTGACCAGATAGAGCAGGCGCTCCAGATTGCTGGACACCAGGATATCCATGGAGGGGGAGGTGGTCTTGTAGAAGGGGCGGCGCTTGTCGTAGCGGCCGGTGGTCAGGAACTCGGTGAGCACGTCGTTGGCGTTGCTGGCGCAGATCAGGCGGCCCACAGGCAGGCCCATCTGCCTGGCAAAATAGCCGGCCAGAATGTCGCCGAAGTTGCCGGTGGGGACGGTGTAGTCCACCACGTCGCCCAGATGGATGCGGCCGGACTTCACCAGATCGCCGTAGGCGCGGAAGTAATAGACCACCTGGGGGGCCAGACGGCCGATATTGATGGAGTTGGCGGAGGAGAGCATGGCGCCGTGGAGGTCCTTGTCCTTGCAGGCGGCGAAGATCTCCTTCACGCCGGTCTGGGCGTCGTCGAAGTTGCCGCGGACGGCGCAGACGCGGACGTTAGCGCCCTCCTGGGTGGCCATCTGGGCCTGCTGAACGGCGGAGACGCCGCCGTAGGGGTAGAACACGGTGATGCGGGTGCCGGGCACGTCGTGGAAGCCCTCCATGGCCGCCTTGCCGGTGTCGCCGGAGGTGGCCGTCAGGATGACCACGTCGCCCTTCATGCCCTCAGCCTTGGCCGCCGCCACGATGAGGCGGGGCAGGACGCTGAGGGCCACATCCTTGAAGGCGGAGGTGGGGCCGTGGTACAGCTCCAGCACGTATTTATCCGCCACGGGGGTCAAGGGCGTCAGGTCGGACGTGGGGAACTTGCCGGCGTAGCTGTCGCGGACAAGCCGGTCCATGTCCTGAAAGTCCGGCAGCAGGGCGTGGAGGATATCCGCCGCCATGGAGAGGGTGTCCTTTTCCAGGGCAGCGCGCCAGTCGAAGCGCAGGGCCGCCGGGTCGCAGATGTACAGGCCGCCGTCCGGGGCGATGCCCTGAAGCACCGCGTGGGTGGAGGATGCGGTGAGCTGCTCGTTTCTTGTGCTGTGGTAGATCATGGTAAAAAAGCCTCCGGAAAAACTTTTGAAATTGGGTCTTGCATTTCTGATAAGGCTATGATACACTGTCCCCATCAAAAAAGCAAGTGTTTTTCTCCTGTGGACAGAAAATATTTTTTTGTCACGCATGAAAACCCTGCACACAATAACCAAAGCGAAAGAGGCAAGGACTATGTTGAAAGTGTTGAAATTCGGCGGGTCGTCCATGGCGGATGCCCACCAGCTGGAAAAAGTACGCTCCATCGTGGAGGCAGACCCCGCTCGCCGGGTGGTGGTAGTCAGCGCCGCCGGAAAACGGTTCAAGGACGATCACAAGATCACGGACCTGCTGTATCTGTGCCACGCCCACCTGCAGTACGGCGTCAGCTGCGACGGTATATTCGATATGGTACGCAGCCGGTATCTGGAGATCCGGGACGAGCTGGGCCTGTCCACGCCGCTGGAGGCGGAATTCGACGCCCTGCGCGCCAAGATGGACAAGGGCATCTCCGCCGATGAGCTGGTGAGCCGGGGCGAGTATTTCGCCGCCCGGATCATGGCCGACTGCCTGGGCTTTGACTTTCTGGACAGCAGCCTGTGGCTGCACTTCCGCATGGACGGCACGGTGGACCAGGAGGCCAGCTATCAGGCTCTGATCCATGCGGCCAGCGGGCGGAAGGTGGTTATTCCCGGCTTCTACGGCGTGCTGCCGGACGGCAGCATCCACACCTTCAGCCGGGGCGGCAGCGACATCACCGGTGCGCTGGCGGCGGCGGCGCTGGACGCCGACGTGTATGAGAACTGGACGGACGTGTCCGGCTTCCTGATGGCCGACCCCAAGATCGTAACCGACCCGCGGCCCATCGAGCGCATTACCTACGCCGAGCTGCGTGAGCTGAGCTACATCGGCGCGCAGGTGCTGCACGAGGGCACCGTCTCCCCGGTGCGGGAGAAGAACATCCCCCTGAACATCCGCAACACCAACCAGCCGGAGCACCCGGGCACCATGATACGGGAGGCCTTCGACGACACGGCGGCGGAGCTGCAGGAGAGCAGCATGATCACCGGCATCGCCGGAAAGAAGGGCTTTTCCGTCATCACCATGACCAAGAACGGAATGTCCTCGGAGCTGGGCGTTATCCGCCGGGTGCTGGAGATATTGGAGCGCTATCACATCAACGTGGAGTACATCCCCTCCGGTATCGACTCGGTATCGCTGGTGGTGGAGACAGGCAAGGCCGCGCCGTATCTGTATCAGGCACTGGGCGACATGGAGAAGGAGATCAAGCCCGACAGCCTGCACGTTACCGACGGCATGGCCGTGGTGGCGGCCGTGGGCCGGAAGATGGCCTTCCAGCCCGGTTCCTCCGGCAAGATCTTCGCCAAGCTGGGCGAAAACGGCATCAATATCCGCATGATCACCCAGGGACCGGAGGAACTGAATATCATCGTGGGCGTGGACAGCGCCGACTTTGAGAAGGCTATCCGGGTGCTGTACAACAGTTTTGTAAAATAAAGTGCGTCTCCTGCGCCCATACTTCGCCGCAGCGGCTTGCCGTACACAAGGTGCGCCTGCGCCGATGCGCCGCATCTGAACGCAGGATACGTCACTTATTCGATATCGAGAAAAGGAGTACATCATATGAAAAAGTATAAAGTTGCTATTCTGGGTGCCACCGGCGCGGTGGGCCGCGAGATGATGAAGGTACTGGCCGAGCGCGATTTCCCCATCGAGGAGCTGCACCCGCTGGCGTCAGCCCGGTCTGTGGGACAGGCCATCCACTGGAAGGGCCACGACCTCCCCGTGGAGCTGGCCTGTGACGAGGCCTTCAAGGGCATGGACATCGTGCTGGGCGCGGCGGAGAACGACATCGCCAAGCAGTTCGCCCCGGCCATCGTCAAGGCGGGCGCGGTGTTCGTGGATAACTCCAGCGCCTTCCGCATGGACCCGGACGTGCCCCTGATCGTGCCGGAGATCAATCCGGAGGACGTGAAGAAGCACAAGGGCATCATCTCCAACCCCAACTGCACCACCATCGTTTCGCTGGTGGCCATCAACGCTCTGAACCACGACAGCCCCATCGAGAGCATCGTGGCCAGCAGCTACCAGGCGGTGTCCGGCGCCGGCGCCGGCGGCCCCATCGAGCTGATGGACGAGGTGGAGCTGCTGCGGGAGGGCAAGCCGGTGGAGCCCAAGGTGTTCCAGTACCAGATCGCCTATAACGTCATCCCCCAGATCGGCGGCGAGGCCTTTGAGGGCTATACCTCCGAGGAGATGAAGATGCAGAACGAGGGCCGGAAGATCATGCACCTGCCGGAGCTGAAGGTCAGCTGCACCTGCGTCCGCGTTCCCGTGGTGCGGAGCCACAGCGTGTCCATCGTGGTGCGGACCAAGGAGAAGATCAGCGTGGAGCGCGCCCGGGAGCTGATCGCCGCCGCCCCCGGCTGCCGGCTGGTGGACGACCTGGCCAACAAGCGCTATCCCATGCCGCTGGAGACCAGCGACCAGGACCTGGTGTTCGTGGGCCGTATCCGGGACGACCTGACCAGCGACAACGGGCTGAACATCTGGTGCTGCGGCGACCAGGTACGCAAGGGCGCGGCCACCAACGCCGTGCAGATCGCCCAGCTGCTGATCGCGGAGTAATTGTAAACAAAGTGAGGCCGCCCGGAGGGCGGCTTTACTTTTGGCGCAAAAGCATATATAATGGGGAAAAGTCTATTCCCGGAGGAAGTCCTATGAAACGATGGAAACGGGGCGCGGCCATGCTGCTGTGCCTGTGTATGACGACGGCGCTGCTGGCCGGCTGCGGCAGCGGCCGCAGCGGCGAGAGCACCGCGTCGGTGGTGATGACCGGCAGCGTGTCCACGGTGGACCCGGCCTATGCCGCCACACCGGCGGAGCGCACCCTGGTGCTGCACCTGTTCGACAACCTGTACCGCTGGACGGCGGAGGGCGCGGTGCCCGCAGCGGCCCACGCCTACGACTGCACGGACAACGAGGACGGCACGCAGACGTACACGTTCCACCTGCGGCGCGACGGCAAGTGGTCCGACGGCAGCGACGTGACGGCAGAGGATTTCGTGTACGCCTGGCGGCGGCTGGTATCGCCGGAGACGGACAGCCCGGAGGCGGAGATCCTGTCCATGGTGGCGGGCTATGAGGACGCCCACGCGGGCGACCCGGAGGCGCTGGGCGTATACGCCGAGGACGAGCACACCTTCGCGGTGACGCTGAGCACGATGTGCCCGTACTTTGTGGACGCGGTGTGCACAGCGGCGGCCACCATGCCGGTGCAGCAGAAGGCTGTGGAAGGCGGCGAGGGCTGGAGCGCCAGCCGGACGTGGTTCGTGGGCAACGGGCCGTACCGCCGCACCGGCGACTGGAGCGACAGTCTCTTCGCCACGCTGGTGAAGCAGGAGGACCACTATAACGCGCGGCAGGTGCGCGCGGACCGGATCGAGATCCGGTTCAAGAGCGCGGCGGAGGCCGCCAAGGACGCGGGCACCGCGGACGCGGTCATCGGCGCGGCAGGAGAGGACGGCACCTACGGCGGCAGCAGCACCGTGGGCGTGCTGCTCATCAACCAGATGGCCACCAACATGGACCGGACGGAGCTGCGGCAGGCCATGAGTCTGGTCATCGACCGGGATGCGGCGGCCGGCGCTCTGGGCGCGGACTATGCCGCCGCGGAGGGGCTGGTGCCTCACGGCATACGCACCGCCGGGGGCGAGGAGTTCCGGGCGGTCAACGGCGCGGTGATCGACTGCGAGGCGGATACCTACACGGACCGGTGCAGTCAGGCGCTGGAGCTGATGACGCAGGCGGGCCTGCGGCGGCCGGAGGCGCTGATAAGCCTGGGGACGGTGACGCTGCTGTACCGGAATACGCCGGCGCAGACGGCACTGGCCCAGCGGCTGCAGAAGGTGTGGCAGGAAAAACTGGGACTGAGCGTGACCCTGCAGGGTGAGGATGCGGAGACGTATCAGCAGATGCTCAGCAGCGGCGCGTTCACCCTGGCCCTGACGGAGCTGGACGCGCTGTACAACGATGCATCAGCCTATCTGGACCTGTGGCGCAGCGGCGACACGCGGAACTACGCGCTGATCTACATGAACGCCTATAACATTCTGATGCGGGTGGCGGCGGCCAGCACCTCCGCCGAGGCGCGGGACGCCTATTTGAAGGATGCGGAGTGGCTGCTGCTGGACACGGCCAACGTGATACCGCTGTATGAGAAGGAGCAGGCCTACGCCCTGCGCGGCGACGTGACCGGCGTGGTGTCCGACGGCATGGGTGCGTGGTACTTCGGCGCACTGTGGCGCGTGGAGCAATAAGTGAAAAACGCCCGGACCAACAGGCGTTAAACGCCTGCCCGCTATACTGTACGGAGAAAGCGCATATTTCCGACCCCGCAGCAGAGAGGAGCGATCATACAGATGATAGAAAAAGCTGAGGTCACAGCACTTTTGCAGCAGCTCACGGCCATCAAAAGCGAATATTTCCATGAGGACGAGATCATGGCCTTCGCCAGGGATTGGCTGTGCCGGCAGGAACTGCCCGCCCAGCTGCACGAATACCACGATGCCAAGGTCACAGATTTCCATGGGAAAAATGTCATCGCCGTTATCGACGGCGGCAGACCCGGACCGGTCATCTGCCTGAACGGCCATCTGGACACCGTGCAGCTGTGCGGCGGTTGGACCCGCGATCCCTACGGCGAGCTGGACGGCGACAGGCTCTATGGTGTGGGCGCGCTGGACATGAAATCCGGCTGCGCCGCGCTGATGGTCACGGCTGCCCGCTTCGCCGCCGCCCACAAGACCTTTGCCGGGAAGATCAAGCTGGCGCTGGTCTCTGACGAGGAGGGCCCCTACGGCCTGGGCACCAATGCCCTCATCGAGGACGGCTATCTCTCTGACGTGGACTTCTCCATCATCACCGAGCCAAGCGCCGGCTTTGACGGCAAGCCCTTCCCCGATGTCTGCCTGGGCGCCCGGGGCGGCTATGGTCTGGAGATCCGCTTCTACGGAAAGTCCGCCCACGCGGCCAACCCGGAAAAGGGCCACAGCGCCCTGCTGGACGCGGCCAAGGTGGCGCAGGCCCTGGAGCAGGTGGACTATGTTGAGGACCCGCACCTGGGCAAGGGCACCTGCTGCGTGGTAGGCATCAGCGCCGACGGCGGCGCGTGCAGCGTGCCGGACTTCGCCGTGCTCCGCCTGTTCTGGCACATCGTGGTGGGCGAGAGCCCGGACACCATCGTCCGCGAGATCGAAAAGGCCGTGCAGCGCGCCGGTATCACCGGGCGGTACGAGATCTGCTTCCGCGAAGCACCGTCTGAGGGCTCCCGGGGCTTCATGCCCTACACCGTCCCCCAGGACGAACCCATGACCGTCTCCCTGCTGGAGTCCATCCGCAAGGTCACCGGCAAGGAACCCACCATCTCCTACTTCGCCAGCATCGGCGACTTCAACTACCTGGGCACGCGGCTGGGTGCGCCGGCCATCATCTTCGGCGCCGACGGCGAGAACTATCACAGCAGCGACGAATACGTCCTGCTGGACTCCGTCCACCAGACCGCCGAGGCCGTTTACGACTTCCTGGAGAAAACACTGCTGCCCTGAGCAAGCAAAACCACCCCCGGCGAGGAGCCGGGGGTGGTCTGTTTTTCAGAAGGTCATCTCCAGCCCGCATTTCAGCTGGTGCAGTCTGTCGCCCAGGACCGTCTCCATCACGCCGCAGGCCCTCTCCTGGGTGCAGCGGCGGCGCAGGCGTACTGCACGGCCAATTCCACTCTTGCGCTCCGCCATTTTTCACGGTAAAATAGCACCACAAAAAAGGAGGGCAATGCCATGATCTATCGTGATTTTCAGGACCTGCACCTGTCCCTGCTGGGCTTCGGCACCATGCGCCTGCCCACCACGGTGGACGGCGCCATCGACGAGGACACCACCCAGGCGATGGTGGACTATGCGCTGGCCCACGGCGTCAATTATTTCGACACCGCCTGGGCCTATATGCAAAATCTGTCCGAGACGGTGGTAGGCCGCTGCCTGAAAAAGCATCCCCGGGACAGCTTTTACCTGGCTACCAAATACCCCGGCCATACGCTCACCTGCGACCCGGACCCGGCGGACACCTTTGCCCAGCAGCTGGAGAAGTGTCAGGTGGACTACTTCGATTTCTACCTGCTGCACAACGTCTATGAAAACGATGTGGATATCTATACCGACCCCAAGTGGGGCATCATCGACTACTTTGTGGAGCAGAAGCGCCTGGGCCGCATCAAGCACCTGGGCTTCTCCACCCATGCGGACCTTCCCTGCCTCACCGCTTTTCTGGAGCGCTATGGCAAGGAGATGGAGTTCTGTCAGATCCAGCTGAACTATCTGGACTGGACCATCCAGCGGGCCAGGGAGAAATACGAGCTGCTGGAAAAGCACCATATCCCCGTCTGGGTCATGGAGCCGGTCCGCGGCGGCAAGCTGGCCGCCCTGGATGCCGACAGTGAACAGCAGCTCCACGCCCTCCGCCCCAACGCCAGCATCGCCTCCTTCGGCTTCCGCTGGCTCCAGGGACTGGATAACGTCCACATGGTCCTCTCCGGTATGTCCGACATGGCGCAGATGGCGGACAACGTGGCCACCTTCGAGCACCTTGACCCCCTCTCCCCCGCTGAGGAGGCGATCCTCTTTGCTGCGGCGGATAAGATGAAGAATTCCATCCCCTGCACTGCCTGCCGCTACTGCTGTGACGGCTGTCCCCAGCAGTTGGATATACCGGATCTGCTGCACAAGTACAACCAGCTCCGCACCGGCAGCGGCAGCACCATCAAGATGCAGCTGGACGCGGTGCCCGCGAACAAGTGGCCTCACGCCTGTCTGGGCTGCGGCGCCTGCGCCGCTGTCTGTCCCCAGAAGATCGTCATTCCCAACGAACTGGCAGCCTTTGCCGCCGAGCTGGACAAGCTGCCCGACTGGGTGGAGGTCTGCCGCCAGCGGGCGGAGGCCGAGGCGCGGGAGCGCGCCTCCCGCGGGCTGTAAGCGCATAAGAAGAAGTCCCTCCCGTCGGGAGGGACTTCGTTTGTTTACACCTGATATTTCGCCGCGCAGCGTTGGTACTGCTCCCGGAAGTCCGGGTCCCGGCGCCGCGCCGCATCCAGCGTGGCGTGCATATTCAGGTCGTGGTGGGCTGCGTCGATCACGCACCCGGCGATATTGGAGCAGTGGTCCGAGGTACGCTCCAGATCCGTCAGCAGGTCGGACCAGACAAAGCCTGCCTCGATGCTGCACTGGCCTTGCTGCATCCGCAGGATATGTCGGGTACGCAGCTGCTCCTTCAGATCGTCGATGACCTGCTCCAGCGGCTCCACCTGCCGGGCGGCGGTCATATCCTGCTGCCGGAAGGCGTCCAGCGCCCGCATGAGGATATCGTTGACCGCGGCGGACAGCACGCTCAGCTCCCGCTTCGCCTCGTCGCTGAAGGCCAGCCCCTTCTCCCGCAGCTCCTCCGCCGACTCCAGCACGTTCACCGCATGGTCGGAGATACGCTCAAAATCGCCGATGGCCTTCAGCAGCTCCGCGGACTCCTCGCTCTCCTGCTCACCCAGCTTCTGGGCGCTGAGCTTTACCAGATAGGTGCCCAGCACGTCCTCGTAGTGGTCGCAGCGGCTCTCATCCTCCCGGATGGCGGAGGCCAGCGCTTCGGTGTAGTGGTCAAAGCTCCGCAGGGCGTTTTGCAGCGCCCGCACGGCAATCTCCGCCATCTCGCAGGTGACGACCCGGCAACGCTCCAGCGCCACGGCCGGTGTGGTCAGCAGGCGCTGGTCCAGCTCCACCGTTTTATCGGCCGCGTGGGCCTTATCCGGCACCAGGTGGATAGCCAACTTCTCCAGCAGGTCGCCGCAGGGCAGCAGTATGGCCGTACACAGGATATTGAACACCGAGTGGGCCACAGCGATACCCGCCATAGACGCCGCATTGTTCAGCAGTACCGGGGCAAAGATGGCCTTGACGATGCAGAACACCGTCAGCAGCACCGCCACGCCGATCACATTGAACATCAGATGCACCACGGCCGCCCGCTTGGCGTTTTTGTTGGTGCCGACGCAGGAGATCAGTGCCGTGACGCAGGTACCGATGTTCTGGCCCATGATAATGGGCACCGCGGCGGCGTAGCTGACCTGGCCGGTAGAGGCCAGCGCCTGCAAAATACCCACCGAGGCGGAGGACGACTGGATGATCGCCGTCAGCACCGCACCCACCAGCACGCCCAGCAGCGGGTTCGTAAAGGCCAAAAACAGCTCTGCAAACCCCGGCACGTCCTTCAGCCCCGCCACCGCGGCGCTCATGGTGTCCATGCCGAACATCAGCGTGGCAAAGCCAAGCAGAATGGAGCCAGTCTCCTTTTTCCGACCGTCCTTGCAGAACATATAGAAAATAATGCCGATCAGCGCCAGCACCGGCGTAAAGGCGGTGGGCTTCAGCAGCTGCACCCACACGCTGCCGCCGTCGATCCCCGCCAGGCTCAGCAGCCAGGCCGTCACCGTGGTGCCCACGTTGGCACCCATGATGACATTGATAGCCTGCCGCAGGGTCATCAGCCCGGAGTTCACGAAGCCCACCACCATGACGGTGGTGGCCGATGAGCTCTGAATGATGGCGGTGATGCCCAGTCCGGTCAGGAAACCGGCACCCACGCTGCCGGTCATTTTATCCAGCAGCGTCCGCAGCTTGCCGCCGGCCCGGCGCTCCAGCGCCTGGCCCATGAAATTCATGCCGAACAGAAACAGGCACAGCCCGCCCAGCATGGTCAGCGCATGAAAAATATCCATTTTCTTTCCCTCAACTTTACATTTTCTCAGATGTCACCTTATTGTCCATCTACATTGTACGGTATAAATGTCAAGTTCGCAGGCCATCTTTTGTAAAATCCATGTAAAACAGCGCAAAAAAGAAGCACCCGCGCGGGTGCTTCTTTTTTATGCTTCTTTTACCGCTGGCCCTTGTCGTAGGGGATACCCTCTGCCTTGGGCGCGCGGGATTTCTTGGATGTGAAGGCCAGCACCACCAGCGTGATCAGGTACGGCAGCATACGGTACACGTGGGAGCTGATGCCGATCTCCGCCAGCCAATACACGCCGTCGCCGTTGATATCCAGGCTGGAGTACGCCGCGGCGATGCACTTGAACAGGCCGAACAGCAGCGACGCCCCGGCGATGTTCAGCGGCTTCCAGTTACCGAAGATCATAACGGCCAGCGCCAGGAAGCCGAAGCCCGCCACATCGCCGTTGGCCGTGCAGTTGGCCGTGGTCAGGGCGTAGACAAAGCCGCCCATGCCGGCCAGCGCGCCGGAGATGGTCGTACCGGCATAACGCATCTTGTACACGTTGATACCCACGGAGTCCGCCGCCTGGGGATTTTCACCGCAGGAGCGCAGCCGCAGGCCAAACCGGGTCTTGTACAGCAGGATCGACAGCACCACGAAAATGATGATGCAGATATAGGTCGCCAGATACACCTTGTGCAGGAAGGTATTGCCCAGGAAGCCAAGGTCGTCCGTCTTTGCGTAGCCCAGAGTGGTCTTCTTGATCATGAACCAACTGGCCGCATCGCCGGTGGCCATTTGCAGAGTGTTCTGGTTGGCGATGATACGGATGAGGAACAGCACCAGGGCCGGAGCCATCAGGTTCAGCGCCGTACCGCCGATGGTCTGGTCCGCCCGCAGATTTACGGAGGCAAAGCTCAGCAGCAGGGAGAAAATGGCGCCGAATATGGCCGCCACCAGCATAGCCAGCAGCTCAAAGCCCTGCAAAGCCACCCAGTCGCCGGCAGCCTTGGCCGCGTCGTAGACGTGGTTGGTCTGCATGATGTTCACGAACAGCACGCCGATAAACGCACCCAGGATCATAATACCTTCCAACGCCAGGTTGATGATACCGCTGCGCTCAGCGAACACGCCGGCCAGCGCCACGATCATCAGGGGAACGGCGTAGATCATGGTCTGTTGGATCAGAAATGTCATGCCTGCTCCCCTCCTTCCTCCGGCTGCTCAGGTACCTGCGGCGCTTCCTCCGTCGGTATGTCCGGTCTGTCCTCCGGCGGCGCATCCAGTGGCTGTGTCTCCGCCTCTGCCGGTATATCCGCCGTGGTGGTCTTGTTGGCCTCCACGACGAGCTTCTTTTTCCGTCCAGTCAGCATCATCTGGATGAGCAGAGAGAAGGCGGACAGATACACGATGACGGAGATGATCACGTCGGTGATGTACTCGTTGTAGGCAGTCAGGTTGGTCAGCTGCAGACCGACGATATCCAGCATGGCCATGAAGATGCCGGTGAAAATGACCGCGATGGGGTTGTTCACCGCCAGCAGGGCCACGGGGATTCCGTTAAAGCCCACGCCGGGCAGGGCCTGGTAGGTGTTCCAGTAGAACTCGGTGTTGCCGCTGAGCCAGTACAGCGCGGCGCCGGCGCCGGCCAGCGCGCCGGCAATGGCCATGGACAGCACGATATTGCGCTTATCGGGGATACCGGCGTAGCGGGCCGCATGGCGGTTGGCGCCGCAGGCCTTCAGCTCATAGCCGAACACCGTCTTCTCCATGATAATGTACACCACGATGGCCAGAATGATGGCCACCAGAATACCCGCATTGACCTGGGAGCCTGGAAACAGCTGATCCAGTCCCAGCTTGGGTGTGGCCACACCGTTGAAGGTGGTCTTGTAGATGTAACCGGACTTCGTGCCTTCTGTTACGTTCTTGAAGCTGCTGATATCAAACATCCAGGTGACAAGATTGGCTGCGATCCAGTTGGTCATGATGCAGGCCAGCACCTCGTTGATATTCAGCAGCGCCTTCAGCAATCCGGGGATCGCACCCCACAGGGCGCCAGCCAGCATACCGCCCAGAAAGGCCAGCAGCCAGATGATGCCCACGGGCACGGACTCGGAGGGGATGCCCAGCGCGACGGACAGCGAGACAAGCGTACCCATCAGATACTGGCCGGGTGCGCCGATATTGAACAGGCCCGTCTTGAAGGCCACCGCCACGGAAAGGCCGGTCATGATCAGCGGCATGGCGCGGAAGAGCATATTGCCCACATTCTGGGCGTTAAAGCCCCAGGTCAGCGCGCCCGCAGCGTCGCGGCCTGTGCTGAGGATGCCGGCAAAAATCAGCCGGACGCCCTCCCACATACCGGCAGTGGTGATCTTCTGCTCCGCCAGGCCCACAATAATGACCACGATGCTGCCCAGCAGCAGGCCGGCCAGGATGGACAGCAGAGAGGCCAGGACCTTCTTGGTGCCATTCTTGGCATACAGATCTGTCAGTTTTTGCTTCACGCCGTCTCACCCTCTTTCTTGTCCGCCCGCTTGGCGCCGGCCATATAGAGGCCCAACTCCTGCACGGTAATCTGCTTCGGGTCGAACTCACCCACGATCTCACCCTCGTACATGACCAGGATGCGGTCGGAAAGGCTCATGACCTCGTCCAGCTCCAGGGATACCAGCAGCACTGCCTTGCCGGCATCACGCTGCTTCACCAGTTCCTTGTGTACGTTTTCGATCGCGCCCACGTCCAGGCCGCGGGTAGGCTGGACCGCCACGATCAGCGGCTTGTTGCGGTCCACCTCGCGGGCGATGATCGCTTTCTGCTGGTTGCCGCCGGACATACTGCGGGCGGTGGTCACGGGGCCCTGTCCGCTGCGGATATCGTATTCCTCGATCAGCCTCTCGGCGTAGGCACGCACCGCGTCCTTTTTGATAAAGCCGCCCTTTTCGAATTCCGGCTCCTTATACCGCTGCAGCACCAGGTTCTGCTCCAGCGTAAAATCCAGCACCAGGCCGTGCTTGTGCCGATCCTCGGGGATGTGGCTCATACACTCTCCACGGCGACGGATGCTGGCGTGGGAGATATCCTTGCCGCACAGCGTCACCGTGCCGCCATTGCTCTTATCCAGGCCGGTGAGCGCGTGAATGAACTCCGTCTGTCCATTGCCGTCGATACCGGCGATACAGAGTATCTCGCCGGCGCGTGCATCAAAGCTGACATGGTCCACGGCGTTGCGCTTGTGGGTATGAGAGGGCACACACAGATCCCGGACCTCCAGCACCACATCCGTGGGCTTGGCCGGCTCCTTTACGACCTCCAGCTGCACCGGGCGGCCCACCATCATGTTGGACAGCTCCTGCTTGTTGGTGTCGCAGGTGTTCACGGTACCCACATAGCGGCCCTTACGCAGAACCGTCACCCGGTCCGCCACCGCCATGATCTCGTTGAGCTTGTGGGAGATGAAGAGGATGGATTTCCCCTCCGCCGTCAGGTTCTTCATAATGGCCATCAGCTCGTCGATCTCCTGGGGCGTCAGCACGGCGGTGGGCTCGTCGAAGATGAGGATCTCGTTGTCGCGGTAGAGCATCTTCAGGATCTCGGTACGCTGCTGCATACCCACAGTGATATCCTCCACCTTGGCGTCCAGGTCCACGTGCAGGCCGTACCGCTTGGAGAGCTCCTCGACCTTCCTCCGCGCTTCCTTTTTCTGCAGGAAGCCGCACTTCGTCGTTTCGGCGCCCAGAATGATGTTGTCCAGCACGGAGAATACCTCCACCAGCTTGAAGTGCTGGTGGACCATGCCGATACCCAGTGCCGTGGCATCGTTGGGATCGTTGATCTTCACCGTCTGGCCGTTCTTGCGTATCTCACCCGCCTCGGGCTGGTACAGGCCGAACAGCACGCTCATCAGCGTGGATTTGCCGGCGCCGTTTTCGCCCAGCAGCGCGTGGATCTCTCCCTTTTTCAGTTGGAGGGTGATATCGTCGTTGGCCTTGATGCCGGGGAACTCCTTGGTAATGTGAAGCATCTCGATCACATACGTGGGAGTCTTGTCCATGCCGCCACCTACTTTCCTCTATTATTTTGCCTAATGGCGATAAAGGCATAAATTTATTATATAGCATATATGCACAGATTGCAAGAAAAACAGCGGCGTTTTACTCATCGCATCACGGCGCTTGACGCAAAAAAAGAGACGCCCGCAGGCGTCTCTTTTTTTGTTAAGTACGTTCCGATTACTTGACCAGGTTCAGGGTCAGGCTGTCGGTGCTGTCCAGCTTGGAGTAGTCGTTGTCGACGACCAGAGAACCATCGGCCATCTTGGCCAGCATGGCGTTGTAGTCGTCCACAGTCCACTTGGTCAGGGACCAGGTAGCGGTGGGCAGGCCCACAGCGTTGTCCTTGGCGCCCAGGGTCACGAAGGTGCCGCCGATCTCGTCGAAGGAACCGTCATAGACCTTGCCGCAAGCCCACTGCACGGAGGCGGACAGGCCCTTCATAGCGGAGGTGATAACGGTATCGGACTGGCTGGACTGGTCAACGTCCACGCCCACCACGGCGCCGTCGTTAGCGGCAGCGGCAGCGGCGACAGACTGGAACATATTACCGCCGCAGGCGAAGATGACCTCGGTGCCGTTCTCATACCAGCCGGAAGCCATGGTCTGCAGCTCGGTGGAAGCGGCGAAGGAAGCGCCATACAGCCAGGAGTAGTTCATCTCGACCTTCACGCCCATCTCGGCAGCAGCAGCGGAAGCGCCCTGCACGAAGCCGTAGCCGTAACGGCAGCAAGCGGGGTTGTCGCCGCCGCCACCACCGGTGAAGCCCAGCTTGGTGTAGCCTTCCTTAACAACAGCGTAACCGGCCAGATAGCCGCACTGCTCTTCCTGGAAGCAGATGCCCAGAACGTTCTTCAGGGCGGTGCCGTCCTCGGTGGTCACAGCGCTGTCGCGGTCCACGAACACGAACTTGACATCGGTGAACTCAGCAGCGGCCTTGGTCAGGGCAGTGGCCTGCATAAAGCCGGCAGCCACGATGACCTTGGCGCCGCCCTCGGCAGCAGCCTTCATGGCATCGTAACGGTCGTCATCGGTAGCCTGGTCGCCGTTGGCGGGCTGATAGTACTTGTAGCTCAGGCCGTTGTTGGCAGCGTACAGCTTCACGCCGTCGAAGGTGCCCTGGTTGAAGGACTTATCCTTCAGCTGGCCCACGTCGGTGACGAAAGCGATCTCGTACTTGCCATCCTCGGAGGTCATCTCGTCGGCGATCTCGTCGGCGTTGGTGATCTCGGTGACTTCGGAGTTGTCGCCCTGGTTGTCGTCGGTCTTGGGGTCGTCCTTCTTGTCGCCGCAAGCGACCAGGGACAGCGCCATAACCAGAGCCAGGATCATAGCAAGAAACTTCTTCATGGTTATTCTACCTTCCTCAATTTTTTTATTTTCGCGCCTTGCGGCGGGAAAACCATCATTTCGGCACGGGGTTTTCCTCCCCCTGTGCCTTGCGCATTATAGCAGACTTTTTCGCCTTTGGCAAGGGAAAAACGCATTTTGCGGCAGAAATGTAAACAAATGTAATCAAAAATTTACAATTTGTTTCTACAAAACGCACAAATGTGCTGTTGATAACGACAGCACAGAGCATTACACCCTGTGCTGTCACACAAACGCTTATTCCCTTGCGGCCATCTTGACCGCCGCCTCCAGGGCGATCTTCATCATATTGGTGAAGGTGCTCTGGCGCTCATCGGCGGACAGCTCGGTGCCGTTGACCAGGTTGTCGGAGATGGAGCAGATGGCCAGCGCCCGCTTGCCGGTATAGGCGGCGGTGCAGTACAGACCGGCGGCCTCCATCTCCACGGCCATGACGCCCATCTTGGCGAAGCGCATGTTGCGCCCGGCGGCGTCATAGAACGTGTCGGAGGAGTACAGGTTGCCCACGGGCATCTTGACGCCCAGCTCCCTGGCGCTCTCCACGGCGGCCATCAGCAGGTCGAAATCGCAGATAGGGGCGAAGGAGCCGCCCAGCTCATACTGGCTGGCAAAATCGGAGTTGGTGCAGGCGCCCTGGCCGGCCACCACGCTGCCCAGCTCCAGGTCGGCCCGCATGGCGCCGGCGCTGCCCACGCGGATAATGTTCTCCACATCATACTGGGTGTACAGCTCATAGGAATAGATGCCGATGGACGGGATGCCCATGCCGCTGGCCATCACGGACACCGGCACGCCCTTGTAGGTGCCGGTATAGCCCTGCACACCGCGGACGTTGTTCACCAGCTTCGGCTCGGTGAGAAATGTCTCGGCAATGAACTTGGCCCGCAGCGGATCGCCGGGCATGAGAACGGTCTTGGCGAAATCGCCCTTGTTGGCGTTATTGTGGGGAGTCGGCATAGTGGTTCCTCCTTATATTTACTGTTCCATGGCCTTCACGGCCTTGACGATACGGCTGGTGCCCAGACGGTCGGCGCCCAGGGCGATGAAATCTTTGGCGTCGTTCAGATCCGCGATGCCGCCGGCGGCCTTGATCTTCACATGGGGCGCCACGTGGGCCTTGAACAGCGCCACGTCCTCACGGGTGGCTCCGCCGCCGCCGAAGCCGGTGGAGGTCTTGATATAGTCCGCGCCGGACTCGGACACCACGCGGCACATCTCGACCTTCTCCTCCTCGGTCAGCAGGCAGGTCTCGATGATCACCTTCAGCAGCCTGCCGGCGCAGGCGGCCTTGACCTCCTTGATCTCCTCCAGCACCTTGCCATACAGCTTGTCCTTCACCCAGCCCACGTTGATGACCATGTCGATCTCGGAAGCGCCGTTTTTCACCGCGTCGGCAGCCTCGAAGCACTTGGCGGCGGTGGTGTCGTAGCCGTTGGGGAAGCCGATAACGGTGCAGACGGCGATCTTGCCGTCCACATATTCCGCCGCCTGCTTCACATAGCTGGCGGGAATGCACACGCTGGCGCAGCCGTACTTGATGCCGTCGTCGCAGATGGCCTTGATCTCATTCCAGGTGGCACCTTGTGCCAGCAGCGTGTGGTCCACGCGGGAGAGGATATTCTTCAACTCTTCGTTCATTATCTTCGCTCCTTTTCGGGATTTTGCGGTTATATATGTATATTGTACTACACACCGCGCGAAATAGCAACCCGCGCGGCCCAACGGCGCCCACCTGCTGCCGTTCCGTAAAAAAGGACCCGCCTGCTGAAGTGCGCTCTTTTCTCATTTCTCGCCGACAGTCACGCTGCCGTCCTCGCCCAGCACGGCGGGCACGATGGTGCTCCGCGTGTTCCGCGCGATGTTGTCCAGCCGCAGCCGGCTGGGGAAGTCGCTGAGCAGCGTGTACGCCACGCCGTGCTTCTTGGCCCGTCCCGTCCGGCCGATGCGGTGGATGTAATACTCGTTCTCCTCCGGCACCTCATAGTTGAACACCGCGTCCACGTCGTCCACGTCGATGCCCCGGCTGGCCACGTCCGTAGCCACGAACACCCGCAGCTTTCCGTCCCGGAACCGCTGCATGACCTCCTCCCGCTTCCGCTGGGGAATGTCCCCGTGGATGCACTGGGCGTCCACGCCCCGCATCTGCAAAAACTTCGTCAGCCGTTCCGTGCTGCCCTTGGTGTTGCAGAAGCAGATCACCCGGTCATAGCTCTCATGCGCCAGTATCTTCGCAATGGCGTCCACCTTCCCGTCGGAGGGCACCTCCAGCCGGTACTGCAAAATGTCCGGCTTGTTCTCCTTGGTGGCCTGCACCGTGATCTCCTCCGGATCCCGCTGGTATACCCACGAGATGTCCATCACCTCCCGCGAGATGGTGGCGGAGAACATCCCCAGGTTTTTCCGGCTGGGGATCTTGTCCAGAATACGCGTCACGTCGTGGATAAAGCCCATGTCCAGCATCCGGTCCGCCTCGTCCAGCACCACCGTCTGCACGCTCTTCAAATTCACGGTCCGCCGCTTCATGTGGTCACTCAGCCGCCCCGGCGTGGCCACCACGATCTGGGGCCGCCGCTTCAGCGCGTCGATCTGCTTGCCGATGGGCTGTCCGCCGTACAGACATACCAGCCGAACGCCCTCGTGGCACACGGCGATGTCCCGCATCTCGTCGGTGATCTGCATGGCCAGCTCCCGCGTGGGGGCCAGAATGACCGCCTGTACCTCCTCGCTCTCCCGGTCGATGCGCTCGATGATGGGGATGCCGAAGGCCATGGTCTTGCCCGTGCCGGTGGGAGCCTTGGCGATCACGTCCTTCCCCGCCAGCATGGGGGGGATGCACCCGGCCTGCACGGGGGTGCTGACGGTGTAGTGCTTATTTCGTATGGCGCGCATGGTGGCCTCTGACAGGCCAAAGCTCTCAAACGGTGCGCCCTGTGTTACTTCCATAGTCGTTTCCTCATTTTTCCACATAGTATACCAATAAAGAATTATACCATATCTGTCAACGCCTTGCAACCGCGCAAAAAACCGTCCCCGCCGGCGGGGTAGCTCCGGCAGGGACGGTGCGGGGGAAGCGAATGTGTGCTGGGAAACATGAAGAATGTGAAGAAGATCGTGGTATCCTGGCGGCGCAGTGGTCAGCTGCGCCGCCGCGCGGGACCGATATCAGCCCCGGTTGCCGAAGAAGTAGTTATAAAACTCCTGCCAGTTCTCGGGGATCTGGCCGCTGTAACCGCCGTTATTACCGCCCTGAGAGGAGGTGTCCTCCTCCGTGTCGGTGCCGGTGATCTGGGGCTGTTGGTCGAAGGTGATGTCGGTGGTGATGTAGCTGCCGTCGCGGAACACGGTCAGGGTGGCGGTGTCGCCGGCGCGGTAGCTCTTCAGCGCCGCGGACAGATCCTGACGGCTGGTCAGCGTGGTGTCACCCATCTTGGTGATCACGTCGCCCAGGCGCAGGCCGGCCTTGTCGCCCGCGCCGCCCTTGACGACGGAGTAGACGAACACGCCCTGATCGATGTCGATGCTGTACTGAGCGGCCATCTGGGAGTTCATGGTGCCCACGGTCACGGCCATGTATGCCTTGCCGGTGACGGCACCGTTCTCCATAATGTCGGTTATGATGGACTTCACATCGTCAATGGGAATGGCGAAGCCCAGACCCTCCACCGTGGTGGAGGAGTAGGTGGAGTACTTGGCGGACACGATGCCCACCACCTCGCCGTACAGGTTCATCAGGGGGCCGCCGGAGTTGCCGGGGTTGATGGAGCAGTCCACCTGGATCATGTTGAAGGGAGTGCCGTCCACGTTGATGGCGCGGTTGCAGCTGGACACATAGCCGCCGCTCATGGAGAACGTCAGCTCGCCCAGGGGATTGCCGATGGCCAGCACGGAGTCACCCACGTTCACATCGGCGCTGTTGCCCAATGTCACGGGGGTCAGCCCGGCGGCGTTGATCTTCAGCACCGCCACGTCGTAGTCGCTGTCGCCGCCGATGACGGTGGCGTCGTAGGTGTTGCCGTTATACAGCGTCACCTTCACGGAGGAAGCGCCGTTGATCACATGGTAGTTGGTGACGATATAGCCGTCCTCGCTGATGATAAAGCCGCTGCCGCTGGAGGCGGACTGGGTGGTCTGGCCGAAGATGTTGGTGCTCTGGGAGGAGCAGTTGATGGACACGGTGGAGTTCACCGTGGAGGCGTAGACCTCGGCGGGCTGCATCTTGGTCTTGCCGTCCACCTTCTTGATCTGCACGGCGGTGGCCGTGCGGTCACTCTCATTGATGGTGGTCTTGCCGCCGGAGGTGCTGCCGCCTGCCAGCGCAGCGCCGCCGTAGCCTGCCGCGCCGCCCACCACGGCGCAGGCCAGCACCAGCGCCGTGACCTTTACCCACGTCCTGCGGAAAAAGCCCTGCTTCTTCACCGGCGCGGTATACGTGTTCTCCTGCCGGGGTGCGGGCGCGTAGTCGTCGTGGGGTACATCCCGGTTGGTGAAGCGGTACATATCGTTGTTGTTGAATTCGTCGTTATACATTGTGTTGACCTCCTGTGTCGCAGTTTCGTATAAGGAGCACTCTCCCATCTTGCCGCCGAGGGGAAAGCGTGGTATGATGGAGGAAGCAGACATGAAGAAGGGTGCCTGCTTCGAAGGGGCTCATCGCTCTTTCTGTTTTATAGCATACTCGCTTTCCTTAATTCTACCTTTAAGTTTTGCAGGAAAACCGTGAACTTTCTTTGAACACCCGCCCGCAGGCGCCAAGCCTTCCCCCTGAGAGGTCCGCGGTATTGAATGACACGCCGGTGGCGTGTCAGATCCGTGGACCGACTCGCAGGGAGACAGGTGTCAGCGAAGCTGACGGATGAGGGGCCTTTCGTCTCCTGTCCCGCCCGCAGGCAGTGTCCCCCCAATACCACGGCGGCGTTAGCCGCCACCTACCCATTGCGGTGCTCCGCGCCGCGATGGGCGCGATTTGATAATCGCCATTCGATCAGCGCACCAGCCCCTATCCTCTCACTGCATCAGCGGCAGCGGCGCAGGAGGTACAAGCAGTCCCCCGAACCGACAACGATACCCGCCGTACCAATTCCGCGAGATCAGCACCGCCAAATTTGCACTTGCCCGCCCCGCGCCAAGGGATCCTTAAACCGTAGGTCTAAGTGGTTTTCTTTGGTACCTTTCTTTTTACAAAAAAAGAAAGGTACTCGTGCCGGGGGCACGAAACTCCCCATCCCGCGCCCGCAGGCGCAACGCCTGTTCGCTGCCGCCCGCGCTTTCCCTCACGTAACCGGCGTTTTCCTGATCGTTGTCGTTCCCCCGACTGTGCCAGCACCGCTTTCCGCTGCCGCTGCCTGCTACTACGGCAAAAATTATTCGTTCTGCCGTGTCGCAGGCTAAGAAATAATTATATCCGTGCCCAACGGGCACACCTACCTTTGCCGCCTTGCGGCGGCAAAGGCGCGATTTGATAATCGCCACTCGACCAGCGCACCAACCCCTACCCTCACTGCATCAGCGGCAGCGGCGCAAGAGGTACAAGCAGTCCCCTGAACCGACAATGTTACCCACCGCACTTCATGCGCGAGTGCATACCGCCAAATCTGCATGACCCACAGCGCGCCAAGGGACCCTTAGACCGTAGGTCTAAGCGACTTTCTTTCCCACATTTCTTTCTTCGCAGAAAGAAATGTGGCCGCCGGAGGCCGCCTCCCCGCCAGGGGAAAGCCAACTCGCCGCCGCGGCGGCGAACCCCCACCAGATCCTATAAAAAGGAGACGCACCCATGCTCCGTATCGACCAACTGCGCCTGCACCCCGGCCAGCAGGAGACGCTCCTGCGCGCCCGGTGTGCCAAGCTGCTCCGCGTGGCTCCGGCGGATATCACCGCCTGTACCGTTCTGCGAAAGGCCATCGACGCCCGCGAAGACCTGACCCTTGTCTACACGGTGTCCGTCTCTGTAAAAAACGAGGCCCAGGTCCTGCGCCGCTGCCGCGATAAGCGCGTATCTGTCTATAAACAGGAAGTGTACTTCCTGCCGCCGCCGGTGACGGCCCCGGCGGTCCGCCCCATCGTGGTGGGCGCGGGACCGGCGGGCCTGTTCGCCGCCCTGGTGCTGGCCCGCTGCGGCGCACGCCCTATTCTATTGGAGCGCGGCCGGCCGGTAGAACACCGTCAGGCGGACGTTGAGCGCTTCTGGTCCGGCGGCCCGCTGGACCCGGACAGCAACGTCCAGTTTGGCGAGGGCGGCGCCGGCGCCTTTTCCGACGGCAAGCTGAACACCGGTACGAAGGACCTGCGCCACCGCTTCATTCTGGAGACGCTGGTCCGCTGCGGCGCACCGGATACCATTTTGACCGACGCCAAGCCCCACGTGGGCACCGACAATCTCCACATCGCCCTGCAAGCCTTGCGGCAGGAGCTGGAGGCGGCCGGGGCGGACATACGCTTCAACGCCCGGCTGGAGCATATACGGATACAGGACGGCGCGGTCAGCGCCGTCACTGTCTGCCAGAACGGGCAGACCTATGACCTGCCCGCCCGCCATGTGCTCCTGGCTCTGGGTCACAGCGCCCGTGACACCTTTGAAATGCTGTATCAGGCGGGGCTTGCCATGGAGCCCAAGCCCTTTGCCATGGGCGTCCGCATCGAGCACCGCCAGTCGGCCATCGATGCCGCCCAGTACCGTTCTCTGGCGGGCCACCCGGCTCTGCCGCCCAGCACCTACAAGCTGTCCTGCCACCTGCCCAACGGCCGCAGCGCCTTCAGCTTCTGCGTCTGCCCCGGCGGCCAGGTGGTGGCCGCCGCCTCCGAGCCGGGGCGCACCGTCACCAACGGCATGAGCGTCTATGCCCGTGACGGGGAGAATATCAACGGCGCGCTGCTGGTGAATGTCACGCCGGCGGATTTCCCCTCGGACCATCCCCTGGCGGGCATCGCCCTCCAGCGGCAGCTGGAGACGGCGGCCTACGCCCTCACCGGCGGCTATGCCGCCCCCTGCCAGCGGGTGGCGGACTTTCTGGCAGGCCGTCCCTCCGCCGGACCGGGGACCGTGCGCCCCAGCTACCGCCCCGGCGTGGTCTATACCGACCTGCGCCGCTGTCTGCCGGATTTTATCGGCGAGACGCTGGCCCTGTCCCTGCCGGTCCTGGGCCGTCAGCTCCGGGGCTACGACGACCCGGACGCCCTGCTCACCGGCGTGGAGACGCGCTCGTCCTCCCCGGTGCGCTTGGTGCGTGACGCACACTATGAAGCCAATATACGCGGCATATTCCCCTGCGGCGAGGGGGCCGGCTATGCCGGCGGCATCCTCTCCGCTGCCGCCGACGGAATGCGCTGCGCGGAAAAACTCCTGGAGGTATATACAACATGAGAAAGATCGCCATCTACGACAGCTTCACCGAGCCCAAGCACCGCCGGCTCATCGACGAGACAGCGGCCCGCGCCGGCTTCACTGTGGACTACTACGCGGCCCCCGCCGCCGTCCCCGCGGACAAGCGGGGTGACTATGAGGTCATCTACGGTATGCCCAAGCCCGGTGAATTAAAGGATTTTGTGAACCTCAAGTGGTTCTGCGGCAGCTTTGCCGGCGTGGACGCTTATCTGGACGACAGCCTGTATCCCTCTCCCGAGGTCATGCTGTCCAACTCCTCCGGCGCCTACGGTGTCACCATCGCCGAGCACATGGTCATGGTCACGCTGATGCTCCTGCGCCACGCCCCGGCCTACTGCGCCGACCAGGCCGCCGGCCGCTGGGGCCGGGTGCTCCCCATGCGCTCCATTATGGGCAGCACCATCACCATCGTCGGCACCGGCGATATCGGCACCGAGTTCGCCCGCCGCGCCAAGGTCCTGGGCGCCGCCGCTGTCCGCGGTGTCCGCCGCACCAAAAAGGCCGCCGACCCCGCCTTTGACGAGATCCATACCAACGACGAGCTGGACGCCCTCCTGCCGGATACGGATATCCTGGCCCTGGCCCTGCCCGCCACCGGTGAGACGAAGGGGTTTCTCTCCGCGGCGCGCCTCGCCCTGCTGCCGAAGACCGCCTATGTGGTCAACGTGGGCCGCGGCAGCGCCATCGACCAGGCCGCCCTTCTGGCCGCCCTGAACCATGACCGTCTCGCCGGCGCGGCTCTGGATGTGTTTGAGCAGGAGCCCATCCCCGCCGGCGACCCGGCCTGGACGGCGAAGAACCTGCTCATCACCCCCCACATCTCCGGTCAGATGAGCCTGGGCTACACCCGCGATCGAAACGTGCAGCTTTTCTGTGAGGACCTGGAGCGCTACGGTCGGGGTGAGAAGCCCCTGCGTCTGGTGGACCGTCGGATCGGCTATTGAACAGCCACCTGTGTGCGCCCCCTGTGCAGGGGGCGCACATGAAAATGATCGTCCGATCCTTCGTTTTTGGCCCCGAAAAGGGAGGCTGGAAGGAAGGGAAAGAGAACCTGACCCAACAGCGCATAAAAGGTGCATGAAAAGGCGCATGAGGAGCACATAAAAAGTATAAAGAAAGTATAGAAAAGGTACAGACATTGTATCATATACTGCCAAAGAAATTTGCTGTGCCGGGAGGTGAAAAGCATGGGAGAGCGCATCATACTGCACTGTGATCTGAACAGCTTTTACGCCTCTGTGGAGCTGCTGGACAAGCCCGCTTTGTGGGAGGTCCCGGTGGCCGTCTGCGGCGACCCGAAGACCCGCCACGGCATCATCCTGGCCAAGAACGAGCCCGCCAAAAAGTACGGAATACAAACGGCTGAGACGGTCTGGCAGGCCAAAAAGAAGTGCCCCGGCCTCGTGCTTCTGCCGCCCCATCACGACCTGTATAAAATGTGGTCCGTCCGCGTCAATGACATCTACGAGCGCTTCACCGACCTGATCGAGACCTTTGGGATCGACGAGAGCTGGCTGGATGTCACCGGCAGCCTCCACCTCTTCGGCGGCGACGCGGGAAAACTGGCCAATAGAATTCGAAAAACAGTAAAAAATGATACAGGATTAACGATTTCTGTGGGAGTTTCGTTCAATAAAGTGTTTGCCAAGCTGGGCAGCGACATGAAAAAACCGGACGCTACAACGGTCATTCCAATAGACGGGTGGCAAAATATCGTTTGGCCGCAGCCGCTGGGCAACCTGTTGTACGCCGGCCGCGCCGCCACCCAGACCCTGAAAAAATACGGTATAGAAACCATCGGTCAGCTGGCCGCCTGCGATCCCGCCATGCCCGAGCAGCTGCTGGGAAAGATGGGCCGCCAGCTGTGGGAATACGCCAACGGTCTTGACAAAAGTCCCGTCAAACCCCGCCACGCCGCCGATCCGGTCAAGTCCGTGGGCAACGGCACTACCTTCCCCGATGACCTGGTGCGCTGGGAACAGATCTGCGCCGGCTTGATGCCTCTGTGCGACAGTGTGGCCGCCCGCCTGCGCCGCCACGGCCTGTATGCCGGCGGCGTCAGCGTGACGCTGAAAGACGTATCGTTCAAAACATTCAGCCGTCAGACCCGCTTGGACGCGCCTACCCATCTGGTCCGGGATATTTACCGTGCGGCTGCGGACCTGGCCCGGCAGCTGTGGAAGCCGCCTGCCCGCCTTCGCTCCATGACCGTAACGGCGCTGTACGTCACCGAGACGTGCAGCACTTTCCAACAGTTGGATCTGCTGGACAGTACCGCTCAGGCCTGCGGTCAGCGGCAGGAGCAGCTGGAGGAGGCCGTGGACGCTATCCGCCAAAAATACGGCAGGACGGCCATTGCCTTCGGCAATGGCGAGGAGGGTGAGGCCCTTCCGGAGGAGGAAATGTAACACGGACGACGCTGCCGTCCGTGTTCTTTTTGTATAGGGACATTCCCATAGGGCATAGGGTGTTGTGAAAGGAGCGATGCGTATGCTGTCTGCTGCACTGTTGCTGCTGTGCAACAGCCTGTTTTTGTCCCTGCACCTGACCGGTAGCGCCGGGTCATTCCCCAAGCCCCTGTCCGCTGCCCGGGAGAGAGAGTGCCTGGAGCGCTGTGCCGCCGGAGATTTGGAGGCCCGGAATATACTGGTGGAGCACAATCTGCGCCTGGTGGCCCACATCATCAAGAAGTATTACACGCAGTCCACTGACCAAGAGGACCTGATCTCCATCGGAACGATCGGGCTTATCAAGGCGGTCAATACCTTCCGCCCTGACAAGGGAATCAAGCTGGCCACCTACGCCGCTCGTTGTATAGAAAATGAGATACTCATGTACTTCCGGGGACAGAAAAAATTGCAGGGGGAGGTGTCGCTGAACGAGGCGCTGGACACGGGGCCGGAGGGTGACGCATTGTATTTGGGCGATGTGGTGGGGGAAGAGGACACCATGCTGGAGGAACTGCAAAGCAAGGAGGATAGACGTCTGCTGCATCAGCTGTTGGCCCGGGAGCTGACCCCTCGGGAGGCGGATGTTCTGCGGCGGCGCTACGGCCTGGACGGCCATTTGCCCCAGACACAGCGGCAAGTGGCGGCCCATTACGGTATCAGCCGCAGCTATGTGTCCCGCCGGAACTAATGTAAGCGATGCCCGGAAAGCCTTGAAAATCAAGGGTTTTCCGGGCATCGGGCATGTTAGGGTAGCGCCGCCGTTATTGTAAGCGGTGGCAAAAAATTAAGGTAAGCGGCCATTCATCAAATGTTTGAGATACTTGCCCTACTGACATTAGATATCAACGTGAGACCAAGAGAGAACAATTTATCGTTCAAAGTCGTAATACAAATATTGTAGAGCATTATCATCTGTGATTTCTTCATTCTTTCGATTTTCTAACTTTTCATCCATAATCAATACTGACAACTTATGATTTGTAATTGCATCATATATCGAATCATTATATGGCGAAATTGAAATATGTGTAATTACCTCCGAGAAAAGAGTATCTACATAAGAGTGTAGATTAATCACAAGTCCTTCATTTAACCGATTATTTGAGTTGGCATCATGGATAATATAATTGCGAGCACGATAAATTCGATGTAAATGCCATGTAACGCGTTGAGTATGTGTGTTAAGGCCAAGCTGTTTTGTCCAGAAATAGCCGGTCTGTTTTGTCGCATA
>ERZ1673701.491-NODE-491-length-45408-cov-6.117412_pt1 | contig 45408 bp, 56 predicted proteins | sample MGYA00580231_ERZ1673701 | MGnify/ENA primary metagenome ERZ1673701 (study PRJEB41218, sample SAMN15661798) | gut metagenome | host: Homo sapiens | place: Canada: London | collected 2015-08-20/2019-03-30 | study: EMG produced TPA metagenomics assembly of...
TGGCACAGATTGCACAGCAGGACAATTTGGTTATTGAAGTAACAACAACCGCCGCCGCATTGAATAACGCAACAAAGAAAAAGTTGATTGAATGTATTGAGGGCGGAACAATTACCGACGTAATTTTGGTAACAAAAGAGGCTGAAGGGAAAATCAGTCATGCACGTGTTGTTGGTTGGTTGGTTGACACAACCAAGAATTCCCCAGAATACACAATTGATATTATTGACGCAAACAGCGGAACAGTGACAGCAATCAAACTTAATTAATTCAAAGGGAAAGAATTATGTTAACGAGAGAAATTTTAGTTGCAAATGCGGCATTAGCCGGATTAACCGACGAACAAATTGCGGCAATTACAACATTGTCCGCCAACGACGAAAATAGCGTTATCGCCCAAAAGACGGGCGAAATTTACGGCGGATTGGATGCCGATATTTTGGCGGTGTCCGGTATCGCCAAGAACGGAACCGAAAAAACGTTTGATTACGCCAAACGAGTATTAACCGAGTTCAAAACCAAAGTTGAGGGCGCAAACGGTCTGCAATCACAGATTGACAGCCTAACCAAAGAAAAGGCACGTTTGGAAAAAGCCATTGCCGACGGTGCGACGGATGCGGAAACCGCAAAGGCATTGAAGCAAGCAAAGGCAGATTTGCAAAGCGTTACGACCCAATACAATGACCTCAAAACGAAATACGACCAAGCCGAACAAACCCACACAAACGAGGTGTTCGGCATTCGTGTTGAAACGGCATTGCAGACAGCAACCGCCGGATTGAAGTTTAAGGCAGGGTTGCCGGAAAGCGCAACAAAGGTTTTGTTAGACCAAGCGATTGCAAAGATTAAGGGCATGAACCCCGAATTTATCGACGACGGAAAGGGCGGCAAAATGTTAGCGTTTAAGGACGAAAACGGCGCAATCATGCGCAACCCGAACAATCAGTTGAACCCGTACACCCCCGGCGACCTTTTGACCCGTGAATTGGAAACAATGGGTATTTTGGATAAGGGACGCAAAGCGGCGGGCGGTGGTACAGGCGCACCAAGTGGAGGCGGTGCAGGCGGTAATGTTACCGTTGACATATCCGGCGCAAAAACGAGGGTTGAGGCATACGACGCAATTACGGCGACGTTGGAACAGCAAGGGTTAAAAGTCGGAACGGCTGAATTTGACGCCGGAATGCAACAAGCATGGAAAGACAATAATATTTCCGCATTACCGGAAAAGTAAAAGACAACACGGGTAAAGGGTAAACCCGCATTTATAAACAATTAAATTTTTAAACGTATGAGTTTAATAGCAACGAGAGTACAAAATTGGCGGATAGAGAACCCGGAGTTAGACCGTAATATGTTCCGCCCGTGTGAGTACGGCGCATTGGATTTCTTTATTGAGCAAACCAACGCCCCCAACTCAATCATTAGCCCTAATTTGAGAGATAGGGCGTTAGTAAGTATCGGCAACACGGTACAAGTTCCGGTTATCAATTATGACGAAAACGTACAAGTTAGCAACGTGCGTTCATGCGTTATTGCTGATAATGAAAATACGTCCGCATTGGTAACGCTTGTTTGGGCTACCTATGCAATCGGGTTTACGATGGTTCCGGCGGCGTATTCAAACAATGAAATTTCGTATCAACATGATTTCATGCGCAAAATGGAGAAAACAACCCGTGCGTTGGCGGATGCTTTGGATAAAGGAGCCGTTGCCGCATTGGAGGCGAACAAAACGCGGATTTTCAAAACTTTGCTCAATTACACGGAGGTCGGACACGTTATTCAAGTTCCAACCCAAATGGCAACCGAGATTTTGGGCGACATTAACCCAATCATGCGAGCGAATTGTTACCCGGAATATATCCACCTTATCGCAAATGCGGGGGTTGATAGCCTAATTCGTAAGTTGGCGCAACATGGCGTTTACAACGACGTTAATAAGCGCATGGAATACGATAACAAAGTATTGCATTATACCAACAACGTAACCGACGAAACGGACAAAATGGGAACAATGTTTGCCGTTGCTGATGGAAACGTTGGTATCTTAACCCGTGTTGACCGTGAAGCGTACCGCCGTACCCGTGCGAATTTCCACGAATGGGACATTGTACGATTGCCGTACATTGATTTGCCCGTTGGTTCGCATTATTATACCGCCGTGGGCGACCAATCGGCGATTATGGGCGACGCAACCGCCGATTTGACGTGTGCGGTTAAGGAGTATTTCGGATTTAGTGTTGATGTTGCCTACATGGTAGCATATAACAGCAAGCCGGACACCGTGGCAAATCCGATTATCAAAGCCGAGATTGCAGCACGCAATTCGGACAAACCGTTAGGAATGCCCGTATATGTAACCAACGCCGGGGAATTTCCCGCCGGGGGTGCAGGCGCATAAGCCGGAAAACGGAACAATTATTTAACCGAGGGGACGGGGTGGTTATCCCCGCCCCCTTTTTTTAATTAATGATATGGAAAGTTGGAAAGTAATATACGATTTCCCAAATTATGAAATAAGTAATTACGGAAACGTGCGTAATAATACAAAGATAGTTAAAGCCGTTCCCAATAAGCACCGGTATAATGTTGTAGTATTGTGCAATGGTATTCGTAAATCTGTTAATATTCATAGATTAGTTGCGGCGGCTTTCATTCCGAACCCGGACAACAAACCATGTGTTGACCATATCGACGGTGACAAATCGAATAATAGGGCGGACAATTTGCGTTGGGTTACAACCAAAGAAAATTGTAATAATCCAATAACAAAATCACGCCTAAATAAAAAGATTGGCGAATATATGGTTGGGAGATTAGGCGGATTGCACCAACGAGCAAAACAAATTGCGATGTATTCCATTTGCGGCGATTTGATAAAAACATTCTTATCAGTAAAAGACGCACAACGGGAAACGGGTTTAAATGATAGTAATATTGTTAAATGCTGTAAGGGTATAAAAAAGACTTGCGGCGGTTATATTTGGGCTTATGTATAGGATTAAGGAAATACAAGATAAGTTATTGCACGTCGTCGGTTGGGAACAATCATATAATCCCGCCGAGGCAATCGCCGAGCAATTAACAGAAACCGAAAGCGGGTTATATTTTCAAGGGGCGCACCCGCTTGTAACGTTGGATAATATGGCGGCAATCGTCCCGGATAATTGGGGTTTTCAATACCCGGTTTGGAACGATACAAAGGAATGGAAAGCCGGAACCGTGGTACAATACGCCAACGATGCGGCGGGCAAACCCTTGTATTGGGTCGCTTTGGTTGATAACGTCGCCGAGGTTCCCGCCGAGGGTTCGACCTTTTGGGAGAAATACAATATATTGTCCGACTATTTGGAGCGTTTGACCCGCAACGGAATTTCCACGGCGGTACAAACGTTTACCCAAATAAAGGGGTTGGATAAGGAAACAAAGAACCTATTGGAACGGCGCACGTTCTTTGACGGTGCGGGACGTATTAGAGCGACCCAACCGAACGCACATAAATTGGTTGGCTTTGAAATAATCCCCGTCCGGGCAATGGGAGTTACCGCCCAAATACACCGGGTTGGCTTACAAATGACAGGCGGAACCGGGATTGTGAAATTATACCTTTTCCATAGTTCGCAGATTGACCCCGTAAAGACGTTTGATTTGAATTTTACGTTGACAAATGGCGGCTTTCAATGGTTTACGTTGGAAGATTGTTTTTTGCCGTATATAAGCGACGCAAACAACGCCGGGGGTGCGTGGTTCCTTTGCTACAATCAAGACGATTTGCCCGCCGGAATGCAAGCAATTAACGTGTCGAAAGATTGGAGCCGGGAACCGTGCGGAACGTGTACCGGGTACGGCAATATTGAGGCATGGCGGCAATTGACAAAGTATTTGCAGATTTCCCCGTTTATGTACAACGCCCCGGAAACATTCGCCGAATACCCGGAGTTGTGGGATATAGCGTACACGATGTACACTAATACGCTAAATTACGGGTTGAATTGTGAAATTACCGTTGGTTGCGACCTAACCGATTTTATCGTTGAACAACGGGCGATTTTCCAAACGGTAATACAACGCCAAGTTGCGGCAATCGCTTTGCGCACGTTGGCAATGAACCCTAACGTAAGGGTCAACCGGAACCAATCCAACGCCTCTAAAATGGAAATATTGTACGAGTTGGACGGGAACGTTGAGGGACGCCCCGGCGGTTTGGGTTATGACCTTAAAAAAGCGTTTGAGGCTTTGCGATTAGATACGCAAGGGATTGACCGTATTTGTTTGAGTTGCAACAACCGGGGCGTTAAGTACCGGACAACGTAATTGCATTATGGCGGGGTTACAATCAATAATTGATTTACGCAACCGGGTTAATACGTTTAACGACGGGTTGACGTCCGGGTTGATTATACGGGAAATAATCGACGACGGAATGACAACGGCGTTTATCATTGATGCCAACGCCGAGGAACAATTATTTGAACAGGGTATTAACCGATTGGGCGTTGACATTATGGATTATCGACCTTATACCCCGCTAACAATAGCCATTAAGGAGGAAAAGGGACAACCGACGAACCGGGTAACGTTACGGGATGAGGGCGATTTTGAGAGTAGTTTTTATTTGGAAGTCGGCGACAAACAATTTGAAATTAAGGCGTCGGATTTCAAGACGGAAGATTTGATAAAAAAGTACGGGCGGCAAATATTGGGATTGACGAACGAAAACATTGCTAAACTGATTTGGCAATACGTTTACCCGGATTTGCTAACCAAAGCAAAAAAAACGATATACGGAAATGGATAGAGTACCGATTATAAAGAACCCGGAATTATTCGACCGGGTTATTGCAAATATTCAAAAGGGATTGGCGGACGGGTTGCCGTGGCTTAATTATTCCTTTGGACGTTCGGAACGGTTGGTTAAGTCCATACAAGGAAAACGATATTACACGCCCAATATTTACGTCGGCGGCAATGAATATATGTTGATTGCCCCGGATAGTAATATAGGGAATTTTTCGTTTTTCGTGTTGGACGACCCGCAACAAATTGATTGGTTCCCCGGCGAACAAAACAAATATACAACGCCGTTTTCGGTTATCTTTTGGTTTGATATGCGCACGATAACCAACGACCCCAACAACCGCAATACGGAGGCGGTCAAACAACAAATCATGCGGGTATTGAATGGCGGTATTTGGTTGCGTTCCGGTTCCATGACAATAAACAGAGTGTACGCAAAGGCGGAAAACATATTTGCCGGGTTCACTTTGGACGAAATAGATAACCAATTTTTAATGCACCCGTTCGCCGGGTTCCGGTTTGCCGGGGAATTGGGAATTGATGAAACGTGTTTAACTGATTAACAACAAGTATATGAAAGCGTTTTTATTTTATACGGTCGTGGTTGCTTTGGTTGCGGCATTCGGGTTGACCTTGTTACGCAAATGGGGCGTTATCGAATGGGTGCAAATCCACGGCAACGAGTTTTTCGCAAAGATGTTTAATTGCGATTTCTGTTTGTCCTTTTGGGCGGGGGTTGCTTTGGCAATCCTTTTGGCGTTTATAACCGGGAACCCGGCATTGTTGTTGGTTCCCTTTTGTTCAACCATGATAACACGTTATTTGCTATGAAAACGGTTAAGATAGGGGAATACACGGTTGAGATATACGACGCAATCGACGAATTACCAATGTTGCGTTTCCATAAATACAATAAAATGTTGTTAGTTGATGCCGGGATTGGTTCGGATTTACAGGATTTCGACACGCATATTGAAAAGGCAATGAGATACGCCCGGAGCAAAACCCCGGAATTGGCGGCAATCGAATTGGATAATATGCGGCAAAACGTGTATTTCATTCAATCCGGGTTAAGCCCGAAATGTTTAGCGTTTGCCGTATTGGTTAAATCAATCGACGGAACCCCGTACAACGATTTATCCGACGACGGGTTGCAAAAGGTCGTCGATATGTTCGGCGACGTTCCGATTAAAGAGTTGACCGCCCAAATGGAAGCGGTCAAAAAAAAAATAGATGAAGAATTGCAAATGTATTTCCCCCGCATGTTCGACGATGCGACGATTAAAGAGTATTACGACGAATTGCGTAACCGGGCAATGTTAATGTTGGATGCGATTATAAACGGCGATACAGAGGACAAACGGGCGGAAATTGATAAAATAACGACGATGTTGTTGTTATATAATCGCCCGGTTGTTTTTAGCGGTTCCGATAACATGGAAATTCAGTACGATAAACAATTTGAAAATATGTGTTTAACCATATCGCAACATTTGCACGTACCGGAACCAAAGAAATACACCGTATTGGAGTATTACAACGCATTTGAGCGGATAAAGGAGTTGTTGAAACCAACCAAAAATAAAAACGGCGTCAAATAAGGCGATTTGCGGCGTTGTTTTTCTTTGGTTGATTAACTACATGGAAAAGAAAAGATAATTTAATACGGGGCAAATTGCCCGCAAATAACGTTAAGTATGGCAGATAATAACAACCCTATAAAATATAGCGACCTTGTAAGCCCGGACGATTCGATTACAAAGTTGATTAATCAGTTAGACCAACTTTCCGACGCCTATATGAACACTCTAAAAAATATAAAGAGTGAGGCGATAACGGTTAAGGCTGCATTGGAGGGCGTAAGCGGGGCGACCGAAAACGGACGTAAAACAATCCGGGGGGCGTCCGCCGATACCGACAAATTGACACGGGCGGCAAAGGATTTGGCATTTGCGGAAAGCGAGAACGCAAAACGGTTGGCGGAATTGAAGCAAGCGCAAAAAGAGGCGAACGAATTAAACAAGTTGACAACCCGGTTGAACCAATCCGCCGAGGGTTCATATAATCGTTTGTCCGCTCAATACTCAATCAATAAAATATACCTCAATAATATGACGGTTGAGGAAAGGGAGGCGACCGAGGAGGGGCGCAAATTGGTTGCCGAAACAAAAGCGATTTACGAGGAAATGAAACGGTTGCAGGAAGAGACCGGGAAAACGTCGTTAAACGTGGGTAACTATTCCGATGCCGCAAAGGGTTTGACGACCCAAATAGAGAACCAAACGAAGCAATTAGCATTGTTACGATTGGAGGGCAAACAAGGAACCGCCGAATATCAGCAATTGAGCGAAGAAACCGCAATGTTACGAGATGCGGTTAGGGATGCGACCGATGAAATTACCCGCATGGCGTCCGATACGTCCAATTTGGATGCCGTATTAGGTTTGGCGGCTGGTGCGTCCGGTGGGTTCGCCGCATTTACCGGGGCAATGGAATTGTTCGGGGCGGAAAGTGAGGACGTACAAGAAGCGCAAAAGAAGTTACAGGCAGCAATAGCCATTACAACCGGGGTGCAAGCCATACAAAACGCAGTACAAAAACAATCCGCAATTATGTTGGGTATTTCCCGGCTACAAATGGCGGCATTGAGCAAAGCGCAAGTTTATAACCGCCTTGTTACCATGCAGGGAACAAAGGCAACATTGGCGGCTACAATTGCGCAAAAGGCTTTCAATCTGATTGCCGCCGCAAATCCGTATGTTCTTTTGGCGTTGGCATTGGTTACGGTTGTGGGGGCTTTAGTTCTGTTTGCATCTAATACCGATAAATCGGCAAAGAACCAACAAAAACTTAACGAGGCGCAAAAGGCGTGGTTGGATTATTTGGAAACCGAGGCAACCGAAATGAACCGGGTTAGCAACGAACGTGTCGCCCAATTGAACCGGGAATTAAACATTGCTAAAGCCCGTAACGCTTCATTGTCTGAAACCCGAAAGATTGAGGACGAAATATTAGCCGAGCGCACAAAGGCGCATAATAAAAGCGTTGGTTTTTACGGTCAAGAATTAAACGATTTGGAGGCAAACCGGGCAAAGTTGAAGCAATTAAACGATATGTTATTGCAGTTGAATAACGCCAAAGCCCGTGGGGATAAGAAAGTTTATATTGATGTTGATTTAGACGGTAAAATTGATAAAGTCAAGGTTGATGAAGCAATTGAAGCCGTACAGGGTCAAATAGATAATACCGGGCGGGCGGTTGACATTGCCGTTAATCTAAAAACCGAGGGGGCGGATTTGGACGCCGAAAGGAAAATACAAGCCGCCCAAAGAGCAAACGAAAACCGGAACGCCGCCAAAGCGGAAACGGATATATTGCGCAAAGCCGAGGACGCCCGGATTGCCTTAATTAAAAATTCATTCGACCAACAACGGGCGCAACGTCAAGCCGCCAACGCCCGTGCGATTGCCGACATACAATTGCAGTTGAGGACGGAAACCAATTTAACGGTTAAGGCACGCAAAGCGTTAAACGACCAAATTGTTTTATTACGGGAACAATTGGCGGTTGATATGGTAGATATTGCCAACCAACAACGGGCGGCGGAATTGTCCGCACAACGGGCAACGCAGGACGCCCAAATTGCATTGATGGCAGAGGGGGCGGAAAAGCAACGGGAACAATTGCGGGTTGAGTATGAAAGGCAAATACAGGACATTAACACCCGGTTAGAAACCGAGCGGGGATTAACTGAAACGCAAGTTGCCGAATTGCTTAACCAACAATTACTTTTGCAACAACAATACGCAAAGAGTTTGGGCGAATTGAACGACCAAATTACAATAGACCAAATGCAAGCCGCCGCCGACCGGACGCAATTACAATTAGACGCCGCCCGTGAGGGTTCGCAGGAGGAAATAAATTTGCGTATTCAGTTGTTACAGCAACAACGGGCAATCGAATTGGCACAAAATAGGCAATTAGCCGAGGACGTGCGCCAATCCGAGGCGGATATTAACGCCAAATATGATGCCGAGGTATTGAAGCAAACGACCGAGTTAAACCAACAACGGGCGTTAATGCTATTCGACCAAACACAAGCGTTGGAGGCGTCCGAGTTTGATTTAATCCGCAATTCCGAGGAACGCAAAACCCGGTTCCGGTTAGCGCAAGAAAAGGCACGGTTGCAAAAGATTTTAGAGTTGAACAAAGCCGCCGGGGTTAAAATGACGGATGCCGAGGTTAAGACAATCGAAAATACCATTGCGAAAATCGACCAAGAAATAGAGAAAAGCAAAGGCGACGAACGGGGTAACGACATATACGGATTGTTCGGGCTGAATTTGGACGACGACCAAAAGGAGGCAATAAGTACGTCCGTTTCCTTTGCCATTGAGCAATTAAACGGTTTTTTGGATGCAAAGGTACAAGCCGCCGACGCCGCCGTTTCCGCCGCCGACAAAGAGGTTGACGCAAGCCAACGCCGATTAGATGCGGAATTAGAGGCACGGGCGAACGGTTACGCCAATAACGTTGCAATGGCTCAAAAGGAATTGGACGTTGCGAAAAAGAACCAAGAAAAAGCCCTAAAGGAGCAACAAAAGGCACAGAAAGCACAGGCGGCAATACAAACGATACAACAAATTGGCAACCTTGTAACGGCGTCCGCTTTGATTTGGTCGCAATTGGGGTTCCCGTTTGCAATCCCGGCAATTGCTATAATGTGGGGTTCCTTTGCCGCCGCCAAAATCAAAGCCGCCCAATTATCCAAATCAGCCAACGCCGGGGGTTCGGAAAGTTACGGCGACGGTACGGTTGAATTATTGGCGGGCGGTTCCCACCAATCCGGGGACGATGTGGATTTAGGAACCAAGCCGGACGGAACCCGGAGGCGTGCCGAGGGCGGGGAGTTTTTCGCCGTTATCAATAAACGTAATTCCCGCCGTTTCCGTCGTTTAATTCCGGACGTAATAAATAGTTTGAACCGGGGAACATTCCCGCAAAAGTACCTTAATGCCTACAATACCGACGGCGTTAATGTAACGGTTCAACAAAACAATACCCCGGATTTGCGGGATTTGAAAAACGATGTTAGAGAGATTAAAGAGCAAAACCGCCGTCGTCGTTATACCGATGGCAACGGCAATGTTATTGAGGTTTACAAGAATTTGACACGTAAAATTAAAAATTGATATGAACCCGATTTATAGACATTCATTTGTAAATGCGTTTTTAGCAAGTGGGGCGATAAATAGCAGTACTGGAAATATAGAAGGATATAATATAACTTATTATTATACACGTACATTTATTTCAATCCGTGATGTATATCCCCGGAAATTATATCAAAATTTCACCCCGGAAATGGGGGGTGTATTTTATGATAGTAATAAAAAAGTAATTGGCGGTTGGGGGAGTAACCCACCCGCTAATAATACGGAATTTGATATACCTAATAATGCCGTATATATCCGATTAAATATAAGAAAATCAGAATACGCAAACGGAACGGCATGGTTAAGATTGGGAACATTGGACGCCCCGAACGTCTTACAAGGTCAAACCGTGCATCCGATTTATAAGGACGATTTGGCAAAGGAGTATGAATTAGAAACCAACCAACGGTTTTATCGTGCCAAGTTATCCGGCAAAATAACCTTTGTCCGGGACGATTACGACTATATTAATAACCAATCGTTCGACAATGAATTTTTGTATTGCATTGAAAAGAGCGATGACGGCGGGCGCACGTGGTATCAATACTTTCAAGGCAAGTTTATGAAAACCGATTGCACGTTTACCGATTACGATAAAAAGGTTGTTGTACAACCGGACGCAATCGACGATTATAACGACGTGTTGGCGGGGTTGGAAAAGGAATACAATTTAATAACGTTAGCCCCGACAATACAACGGATAACGATAAACAAGCGTCCATTAATTCAAATATACGTTCCGGGCGATAGTGCCGTTTCTTGTTTTTTGGGCGGTACGAATTGGGAGCAAGACGCAAACGCCACGACCGACCAAAACGCATTGGTACAAACCTATCATTTTGCTTTGTGCAATATATTGAAAGAAATACAAATTACGTCCAACGGTTCCCCGGCGGTAATATCCGGGCTTTATACCGGACGAATGGCAACGGGTGCAAGTGCGGACGCATTCGAGGGGAAATTATACCCGGAATTGAATGTTAATTATTATATCTATATTTCACAACAACGAATTGACGGCGTGCCGTTTGGGGTTGCATTGGTTGAGATACGCCGACAATCGGACGATGTGGCAATGTTCCATTACCAAAAACTTACAACGTCCCCGTTTGATACGTTGGAGTTTGATTTAACCGCCGTCAAGGGTTCCGGGGCAACCGGAACAATGCACGCCGATATGAAAAGTTATAATATATACGCCCGGTATTTGTGCGACGTGGAGAAAATCGACGACCTTAATACATATCCATTGCCAGCCGATGATATAGTTGATAATAACCGTAATTATAGGCGTGCGATTGGTTACGCAATCGACGTGGCGTTTATTTCAAACAACTTTTCAGATACCCCGACCGAGTGGGGATTAGCGGACAACGGAAAGTATTTTGCGCCCCCTTATTCCATATACGGACAAACGTTTTATCCAATCGCCCGGTCAACGTGGCGTTATGCGTCGTTGTGGTTTGGGTTTTATTTGATGGATTGGTTATTAGAGGAAAAAGCAAGGAAAGAATATACTTTGCGGGATGCGTTCCCGGTTGCGTCGTGTATATCTGTTTTGCTTAATCAGATTGCGCCCGGAATTACGCACGCAGCCACGGCGGAATACAGCCAATTTTTATACGGTTCATATAATCCAATATCCGGGTTGAATTTCCGTTTGCTTGTATCGCAGAAAACAAACATTATAAACGGCGAATATCAGCAACCCGCACAAAAAGCCCCGACGACCTTACAACAATTTACCAATATGTTACGGGATTGTTTCAAATGCTATTGGTTTATTGAGGACGGCAAATTTAAAATTGAGCATATCCAATATTTCCGCAATGGCGGTTCCTACTCCGGCGGGGTTGTGTTAAGCCACGATTTGACAAAGGAATTGAATTTACGCAACGGGAAATCGTGGGCATTCAACACGTCGGAATATTCGTTTGATAAGGTCGATTTGCCGGAACGTTACCAATTTAAGTGGATGGACGACGTTACGGCGGCGTTTGAGGGTTTGCCGATACAGGTAATTAGCAAGTATGTAACGCCCGGAAAGGTTGAGGACGTAAACGTATCTAATTTCACGTCGGATATTGATTTGATGTTGCTAAACCCCGGCAACATGAGTTCGGACGGGTTCGCCTTATTTGCCGCCGTTCCGCCAACGTCCGGGTCGCAATGGATATTACCGTTTACACGTCAAACCGTCAACGGGGTTGAATACTTTTTGCAAAACGGATATTTAGCGTTTATTAATCTGCAATCGCCCTATTGGTTGTATGATTTACCCGCCCGTAGGGTATCAATAAACGGTTCCGAAACATACGCATACGGGATTGAGAGAAAGAAGAAACAAACGTTTAGTTTTCCGGCGAATGACGACCCAAACCCGATGCAGCTAATAAAAACGTATATCGGTAACGGTCAAGTTGATAAATTAAGCGTAAATTTGTGCAGTCGTTCAATTAAAACAACTTTGAAGTATGACACCGAATAATAATTTGTCCGTATTGCCGTTTTACGAGGGCGTGCAATACCAAGATTATAAAAAATCGTATGCGTATGGCGACGTTTACCCGTTGTTTACGCCTATCAATAAACTATTGCCGTTTCAAATCATACGCCCGACCCGTTCAAATAACATTGTATCGGTTCGGTTGTATGATTATAAATTTACCCGGATATTGGCGGACATAACAACGCCGATGTTGGAAACCGGATTGCAGATTGTCCGGTTTGCAAATTACGGTTATGATGTTATTGTTTACCCCGGTTTGTTGCCGATGGCTTTAGATTTCCCGGAGGGGCGTTATATGATTGGAATTAACGACGGCGTACAATGGTATTATTCCGATGTATTTACGTGGATTTCCGGCGGAATGGACGGTTATTTGTGCGTTGAATGGAGCGACGCCGCCAATATGGAAGTTGACGGCGGACAAATCGTTTACGAGGGCGTCCAATTCAAAAACCGGGTTTACGTGTGTTCGGAGTTAGGAAAGCCGGAATACAAGTTTGAGGAAGAGGGCGAAGAACGGGACGGGTATTTTTTCCCGGAAAAACAAATATCGGAAAAAACGTTTCGGTTTGTCTTTTTAGCCCCCGAATACCTTTGCGACGTAATGCGGTTAATCCGTATGAGTGATTTTGTAACGGTATATAGTCAAGGCAGGAAATACGATTGCGACACGTTTTTAATTACCCCCAAATGGCAAACACAAGGCAATTTGGCGTCCGTCGAATGTGAATTTGAATGCGCAACCGTGGTTAAGAAAATCGGACGGGGCGTTATTCCAACGACCGGGGGCGATTACAATAAAGACTTTGATAATGACTTTAATAACAATGATGTAGTTTAAATTTTTATCAGTATGGGAAATTACGAAGAATTAAAAGCCGCCGTTGCGTCTGTTATCAAGGCAAACGGGAACCAAGAAATTACGGGTCAAGTGTTACAAAATACATTGACAACGTTAATTAGTCAAATAGGAGTGAACGCAACGTTTGCCGGAATTGCAACGCCGAGTACCGCACCGGGAACGCCCGACCAAAATGTTTTCTACATTGCCGGACAAAGTGGAACATATCCAAATTTTAACTCTATCGTATTAGATAATGAAATTGCAATATTATCTAATAAATCGGGTATATGGGTAAAAACAACAACCGGATTTGCAACAAATGACGGTATCGGTAATGTAATTGGGTTGGATAATGTAAACGATAGACCCGTTTATGTTAATGCAATTAAATTTATTGGTTTTGTCCCAAATGAAGCGTCTAAAGACCACATATTTAGCATACACGGTTTTTCAAGTCGAGGCAATACAAAATCCGCAACGCCTAATATAACGGAATTAGATTTATTTATATTAGATGAAACTGCAAGTCAAGCGGCAGGCGCAGAGAGGCGGGCGGTTTCGCTTGCATTACCCGCAAATACAGATATAACTAAACCAACGTTTTCAAAAATAACGGGAAATTCGGGTACGTTGTATGTTATTATTGATTGGAACCCGGTTGTAAATTATCAAGTAAACGGGCAATATTCTTATATCGCTTGGGGAGCTAATTTTGCCAACCCGTCGGCATCTAATTTAGTGCGTATTCAAAAATTAGACGCAAACGACCCACGTATTTTAAATTGGGATAATGCAATTAAAACGGGTCAATTGGTCGGTACATACGGAGGAAGTGAAACAAACATTATCAATCAATTAAAAACATCTGCAATTATTGGTATGCCGTGCGGATTAGCTTTCAATTTTCCGAGTAGATACGATTCAGAGGTAAAAGCCATGCAGATAATTAAAAGAGCGTATTTTTCTTTTAAAGATGGCGTAACCCCCGTTGATGTTGGTATTGGCGTATTAGGTACTAACGGCGGGAATGGTACTAAATTTTGGTTCGGATTTGGACGATTAGACGGTACGGGTTCGGGATTTGGAACAATTCCGATGTTAGATGTTGATACATTGCCAAACGGTGTTGTTTCTTATTTAGTGGAAACGACAACAACCCGTTATTATGTTGAAATTGACTTTGACAAATGGCGTGAAATTGGTAATGTTATTTGGTCGTGGTCTACTCCATGCTGTAAAATGACAAATATAATTCCAAATGATAGTAGTATATGGGACGAAGTTTTAGCGCAAAATATCCAAAAGCAGAATAATACGGCATTTGCTTTTACAGAAGCATTTGCCCCGCAGGATTTACAACAAGGGTTTTACCAAGTAAGCGGACAAAAGGTTGTTATTTCGTCGGTTATTCCCGCTTCATATCGTAGTATAAAAATAGATTTATTAGCTAATAATATAAGTCGTATGCGTGTATCATTAGACCCGTACGGAGTTATAGTATATGGAGCAATATATACAGACAATAGCGATAATTATATTTCAAGGGAATTAAAAGGTAATGATAAGACGGAAATATACATGAATTACGAGTTGACAATACCAAGCAACGCACGTTATGTATATATATCGGGATATGCCGCAAAAATAGCAGAATTAAACCCCGGTGTTATGGCATATAAGTATGTTTATAACGCAAAATCCAACTATCAAATTACGGGTTATCCTAATAATGGCTTAGATTGGCGTAATGTATCATACCCTGACCCCGTTGTTGACATTGTAAATAAGGCAATTAAATTTATTGCTTTCGTTCCAAATGCAACATATAAAAATGATATGTTTACAATCAACGCATTAAGTTGTTACGGAAATGCGGGGTCGGGAACATTTAACCCAACATCTTTTGATTTATGGCTTTTTGATATGATTGACGGAAATCAATCAACGGTCAAATATACTAAAACAGATATAAGTAGTTTTAATTACGACTACCCCGAAATTATAAAGTCAATCGGCACACGTGGAACGCTTTACGCTATTGTTGATTGGAATGTTGTAAGAGGCTATTTTAATAAAAAAGTAAGCAAATGGTATCCCATTTTTTGGAGTTCGTCGTTTAACGACAAACCAATTGTGCAAAAATTAGATGCAAACGACCCACGTATTGCGGGATTTAATCAGATACCCCCGATATCGCCAACGCAATTTGCGGATTTTACAAAGTTGAATTTAGGAGTTGACGGCGATAGTATTACGGCGGGCAATCAATGGAGTTATTATGCAACGCAATATTTGGGGTTTGCAAATCATCATAATGTTGCGGTTGGGGCGGCTACATTTAGCGATAGAACACAAATGTATGACGGGGTTACTTATGTAACACAAAATTATGACGACCCCGATTTTGCCGGAATAAGTGGCAGTTGGCAACCAACAACCGACCCGGTAGAAATTCAAAAAAGGTGCAATAATTGCGCCCGTGTACACGTTCAAAAATTCATTTCAGAAGTAACCGCCGGGACATATCCCGTACCGGATATATTTGTTTTTGCAATGGGTGTAAATGACGAAACAATAGGTACGATTGAAGATGCGCTGAATGGTAAAGATGCAAACGATTTGTCGGCAGAAGTTCGGCGAACAATGGCAGGGGGCGCACGATGGGCGATACAAAAAATTATAGAAACATATCCAAATTGCCGTGTATATGTTTCAGCACCGATACAAAGAGCAGATGAAACAGCAAATGAAAAAGGATTGCAGAAAACAGATATATTGCGAGGTATTTGTAATGGTTTGTCGGTTGGATTTTTTAATACATTTGGAGAGTGTGGAATATCAGAAAAATTGGAAACGGGTACCGGAATATATTTGCGTGACGGTTTGCACCCGGACACAGAGGGACAAAAATTAATGGGTAGATATTTGGCAAAGGAAATAAGGAATAATTATTTTTAGTATGGAAAGAATTTTCAATTGGGAACAATGGCGTATGATATTTGCAACGTCGTTAAGCCCGGTTTTAGCCTATTTAACCCCAACGGCGGGATTTATGTACGCATTGATTATAATGTTTGCTTTCAATATTTGGGCGGGTATGCGGGCGGATGGGATAAGCGTAAGGCATTGCAAAAACTTTCGTTTCAGTAAGTTTAAAAACGCATTGGCGGAATTGCTTTTGTATGTTACCATTATATACGTTATTTATTCGGTAATGCTGCAATGTGGCGATAATGAAGCCGCCAAAGTAGTAATTAAATCGCTTACTTATGTTTTTATGTATGTGTATTTGCAAAACGCATTCCGTAACCTTATTAAAGCATATCCCACAAAGGTTGCGTTGCGTATTATTTACCACGTTATCCGGTTGGAGTTTACACGGGTATTGCCGGGATATTGGCAACCGATAATTGAGAGATACCAACGGGAACACGATAGCGATATTATTAACGATAAAGAAAAGGAGGGTGAACAATGAACGAGATTTTAAAACAGATTTTCCCAAATAGCACGGAGGAAAACCGGGCTAAATTTGCACAACCATTGCAATTGGCAATGATGCGGTACAATATTAACAACCCAAAACGAATACGGGCGTTTTTGGCGCAAATAGGACACGAAAGCAGGCAATTATCCGCCGTCGTGGAAAACCTTAATTACAGCGCAAAAGGATTGCGGGCAACGTTTGGGAAATATTTTAAAACGGATGCCGAGGCGGAGAAATACGCACGTAAACCGGAGGAAATCGCAAATATAGTGTACGCAAACCGATTGGGGAACGGCGACACGAAAAGCGGCGACGGTTGGCGATACCGGGGGCGTGGGTTGATACAGATAACCGGAAAATCCAATTACAACGAGGCGTCGAAAAAGATGTACGCATTGCCGTTGGGCGTGGATTTTGTGGACGAACCGGAATTGTTGGCAACCCCGGATTACGCCGCACAATCGGCGGCGTGGTGGTGGGAAAACGCCGGATTGAACGCAGTTGCCGACGGGTTGGGCGGGGCGAACGATACCGAGGTTTTCAAACAGATAACCAAGCGGATTAATGGCGGATACAATGGGTTGGACGACCGATTGGCAATTTACGAACGAGCAAAAACCGTGATAGTATGAAAAAGTATTTGATTTTGGCGGCAATCATTTTGGCGGTTGCCGCCGCCTTATGGGTACAACACGCCAAAATAAAGAGGTTGACCGACGAACGGGATAAATACCGGAGCAATACCGAAACGTTGTTGCAGGACGTCCGAACCTATCAAACAAAGGGTAGTTTGAATGCCGCAAAGGTTGGGAATTTGGAGTTAAAATTATCCGAATATAAAAAGTACCGGGCGGACGATGCGGCGTTAATCAAATCGTTGCAGACAAAGAACCGGGATTTGCAAAGGATTACGACGGCACAAATGGAAACGATTAACGAATTGCGGGCGAACGTCCGGGATAGTGTTGTATATTTGCCCGGCGATACGGTTACGACCGTTTTACGATGCGTCGATATTGTCGAACCGTATTTTGAGTTGCACGGATGCGCCACGCCGGACGGACAATTTACCGGGACGCATATAAACCGGGATAGTCTGTTAATAGCGGAAACGGTGCAATATAAACGCTTTTGGGGGTTCCTTTGGAAAACCCGAAAGATTAAGAACCGGGAAATTGACGTTGTAAGCAAGAACCCGGCGACCCGAATATTGGGGGTTGAGTTCGTAACCATAGAAAAGTAATAAACCGGGGGTTGTAACAAGGCGTTGCAACCCCTTTTTCTATTGAGCCATTTTTAGCCCGTTTCCGGGCATTTTATTTCAAAGTGGAAATTTACCCGTCCCGTTTGCAAAAGTCGCTTAAATCGAAAATTCTAAGAAAATAATATTAGTATGCCGATAGTATGAGAAATAAAAATAAAACTTCTTATATTTGCACTGTCAAAATACTAAAATATAATTTATGGAGAATTGGAAAGACATTAAAGGTTATGAGGGATTATATAAGGTTAGTTCATACGGTCGAATAATGACGGTAAGGAAAAACGCAATACTTTGTCCCGCAAAAACTATTAGTAACGGTTTAACCGTATCATTAAGTAAAAACGGAAAGAGTAAGACAAAACAAATTAGCCGATTGGTTGCAAATGCTTTCATCCCCAATCCGGACAATAAACCATACGTTGACCATATCGACGGAGTGCGTTATCATAACTTTGTTGAAAATTTGCGCTGGTGTACGCAAAAGGAAAATATGAATTACGAATTAGCGATAAGGAATAAGACAAAATACAATTTTCCAATTGAGGGCGTCGGATATGATGGCAAAGTATGTGTTGAGTTCTTAAATTACAAGGATGCACAAAAAAAAGGATTTGATAGAACGCTAATAAAAAAGGCTGTTGATACAGGTAAGCCATATAAAGGCATACATTATCGAATAAAAATTGAAAAATAAAAGATAAAACCTTTGGTAATTAAAATAAAGGTTGTATATTTGCATCATCAAACAAGAACGACCGGGCGTTTTCCCGGAAAATAGAGAGCGAAACAATATGAATACTCAAAGCATTTATAACGGATTAGATTACACAACAAAAGAGATTAACCGCAATTTCAAAATCAAGGTAAACGGAATTGTAAACGGCAAAAAGGTTAATGTATTGGTTGGCGTGTCCGGTTTAATAAAGATTGTCGGCGACATTAAGTTAGTCAATCGCTTGTTAAAACGTGCTTTCAATTGTTACGGCGACAAAGAGGTTTGCAAATTGCGCCGAGACGTTAAAATCACTTTCTATTATCAGTAAACAACGACGGGGCGTTTTCCCCGGAACAATATAAATTTTCAATCATGGCAAAGTACATTTTAGTTAAGAAAGTAAAGGGAAAGAAATACGAGTACCAAGTTATTGACGCCGATAGTAAGGCGATTGTATCAAAAAGAACGTCCGCCCGTGAATATGTGGCGTGTACCGCCGACGGGTCGTTTTATTTCGGTCGTTTGGATTTAATCGGCAAAGGCGACCACGGCAAACAGTTGAGCCATGCGACGGAAATATTGGCAAACCCGGAAAAGGCGTATAAAAAACAAATCGCATACTTTACGCCGGATTATCGGAGTATATGGATAGCCGAAAACCCCGCCGAACAATGGATTGCCCGAAACGTTGAATATGCGACAAAGGAAAAAGAGAGATTAAACGCAATTGCGTATTTGCAGTAATAACAAGCCGGGGGATTGCGTCCCCGGCATAACCATTTAGAGCGATGAATAAAACGAAACGTTACCGATTAAGTCAAGATATGTATAAGATAATCCAAAATGCAAACGGTGGGTTATTCTTACTTTATACCCGGCACAATCCCGACGATGTGTTGAACCTATTGTTAGACGGCAACGATATTGGGTTGATGTGCCGAGTTGAGAGCCGACACGACCAATATTATAAGTATTGCAAAGTAATTACGGAGGGCGTACAATGAGCCGTAACAGAGAGCGACAACAAGAATTGCAGCCGGGGCGGGTCGATTACGCCCGTACCCGGTTGGAGGCGTTGGGTTATCCGGTTACGGAGGTAAACGCCACGACCTTACAATTTACTTTCCGGGGTTCCCCGGTTACATTATACCCGTATTCCGGTTGGTTTACCGGGCGCACCGTTACCGATGGACGGGGAATTAAGAACCTATTAAAACAAATGCCTATGCGATTTGCGTTAAGACGTCAAGAAAAAATAAAAGCGGCTTTTGAGCCGAACGGGGACGAAATATTAGCCCGGATAAAAGAGAGTTTAACCCGGTATTTTTCCGCCGACCGTTCGGAGTTCCCGGAGGGGTTCCGGGATATTGAAAGCGATTATAACCAATTGCCGGGGGAACCGTACCCAACTATTGCAATAAACGACGTCGGAAACGCCAACCGTATGATTGAGTTCTATGTTACCGGGAAACAATACGACGTTTACCATGTAGCATTTAAGGGATTTACAAAGGGTTAATATATGGGAATGATAAAAAGGAATTGCGACAATTGCGGCAAAGAATACAACGCCGATACCCGGAATTTACGCCGAGGTTGGGGACGTTGTTGTTGTAAGAGTTGCGCCGCCCAATTGAGGGAAAAGAATAAACCCGGATATAACCCGGAACGGGTCGCCGTAAATAATGCACGCCGGAAATTTTGGGCGGATTGCCCGGAACCGGAACATTACCCGTTGAGTTATGACGGGGCGGATTTCGACCAATGGGGAGATTGTGAATTTGGAATACATGATTAAAAAGATAACCCCCGACGCAATGAAGTAACGCCGGGGGTTGGTACACAGTAACCGAGAGCGATGTTTTAGGTTATGCGGTGCAACAAAATTAGTGCTTTTTATCTGTATTACAAGCGTCCAACATGAACAAATAAAACTTTCAAAGGTTTTATTTTTGGTAATACAAATATTATTTATACATTTGCAGAAGCAAAAACCCACCGGGGGAGTACCCGGCAAAGATATGAGAATAAAAGAGAGCGATTTATTAAAAAAATTGGCGACCGATAGCGGGAAAACAGCCAACCAAGTTGCCGAAATTATCATTTCGGAATTACTCAAAAACAAAGTTATTGAGGACGACCCGGACAATTGGGGCGTTTCCGTTTTCGATGCAATAAACGAGGACGTAACCGAGGAACAAACCGCCAATTGTTATGCGGCTATTTCCGAGGCGTTGGGCGTGTATCTGAAACGGGTATATTTTATTGTCCCGGATTTGGATTTAATGGGTAACGACGATTGCCCGGAATGCGGCGGCGAAATGGAAGTTACCGACGGGGAATATAAACAGACCGGAGGCGATGGATATTTAACCCCGCCGGAATATACCGCAATTTGGGAGGAAAAAACGTGTACGCATTGCGGACACAAAGAGAGCAACGAACCGAGTCATTAACAATAAAAGACTAAAGAAATGGCAGAAATGACGAAATTAAGAGTAAACGAGGCAATCGCACGGGCGCAAACCGCCGGGATTAAGGTTTATAAAAAAGAGGTTGCCGCCCGTTTATGGGAGGGACGCACCGAAAGCGCACAACAAGTTAATATGACTAACTTATGTAACGGTACGACCAAACAGATACGCCCGGAATGGGTTGTTATCATTTGCGAAATGTGTAATTGCACCCCTAATTATTTGTTTGGATATGAAGAATAACGGGTTACAATGGTTTGAACGCATGGCGGACGTTATGTTTTCCGACAGGTTCCAAGCGAAAGCCATTATTGCGACGTTTGGAACGTTGGGCGTTGTTTGTCTGATTGGTGCATTTTGGAACCCGTGGCAATTGATGTTTGCGGGTATATGTGCCGTAATGGTATTATGTGGATTTTCAGAATTAAAAAAGAGTAGAAAATGAGAGTGAGCAAAAAGAAACCGGAAAACCCGGTACAAAAGACGGTTGAAAGTTTGGGAGCCGTTCCCGCCGACCAATTCCCGGAAATTACCGAGGAACAACAACAAATAATCCCACCGTTTGAAGCGGTCGAGGTTGAACAACCAACCGGAATATTTGAGATATTGCCGGGCATGACGGTTGAGGAAATGACGGCAATGTTTTTTGATGAAAAAACGTTGATTGAACCCCCGTATAAGGTTTGGCAATTGAATAGTAAGGGACACCGCTATTATTACCGATACGACGACAACGGGAACCCGGAGTTTTTCCCGTCGGTTACAACGATATTGTCCCAAACGTTACCCAAAGCCCCGCACTTAATACAATGGATTGCCAACAAAGGCATTGAGGAAGCGGAACGATACAAAGGCGAACGGGCGGCGTATGGTACGTTTATGCACGCCGCATTTGAGGAATTATTAATTAACCGGGCTTATGATTTGGACGGGTTAAAAGGCAAACTAAAAGAATATATTGAGGTTTACCGATTGCCGGACGATTTTATATATTATGCCGACGATTTGAAAAAGGACGTATTGGCGTTTGCTCAATTCGTATTAGATTACGACGTGCGCCCGTTGGCGGTTGAAATTGCTTTAGTGCATCCATATTACAAGTATGCCGGAATGATTGATTGCCCGTGTACCATGTTGGCAAAGATAGGCGGCGACGAACGTATTAACGCAATCGTCGATTTTAAGAGCGGACGCAAAGGATTTTACGAGGAAAGCGAGATACAATTAGGGATGTACCGGGATATGTGGAACGTCAATTTTGAGCAATTCCCCGTTACCCGTATTTTCAATTTCAGCCCGAAAGATTGGCGCAAACGTCCGTCGTACAATCTGAAAGAACAAACGGATAGCCCCAATATACGGAAAATCCCGTATCTATTGGAAATTGCGGCTATTGAGGACGAAAAGAAAGATAATACGTTTACGTCGGTTAATGGCATGGTATTGTTAGACAATGCCCCGGATTTAACGCAAAACGTAATATCCTTATCGTTGGCGGAATTGATTAAAACGAAAGCCCCAAAGGAGGCGACCCCGGACGAAAACACGGACGCCGCCGAGAAAGTCAAGGCAGATGGTACGAATATAAAAACAATCAGTTGTGAAATTTTTATAGATAAAATTAACAATGCTGATGATAATTATTCTTTGTATCATACCACAGATATTGCACAAACATACGGCGTTAATTTGATTGATGAGGGATTAGATTTAGACCAACACCGTTGGTATAGTATAGCAACAAACATTTATAAATGTTCTGATGGGTATGTAAAAGTAAAAGGAGCATTTCAAAGTTTTTCGGAAATGCAAATGTGGTCTGATATTGATGTACATTCAGAGGCGGAAAAATTGCAAGGTGATGAATTACGAGCATTTGAATTGAGAATGAAAGCGTATGCGATTGAAAAAGGATTAAAACAAAAAACAGAATTGGAAAAGGAACTAAAGAAAACAACCATTGTTAAACGTGCGCCCAAAAAGGCAAAGGAGGCGGAAAAGAAAGCCACCACGGACAAAACGACCGCAAAGCGGGGTAATACCACGGAAAAGAAAGTAAAGCCCGCAAACGAGCCTAAAAAGCCCAAAAATGAGAGTAGGAAAAAGATGTTGAACGACGACCCCGAAATATGAAAACGATAAAAAGATTTGATTGCTATTTGATAAACAAAAACGGCGTTGTTTTCTCTAAAATAACGGGGAAAGAATTAAAGCCGTTTTTGCGTAAGGGTTATTTGTGTGTTTGTCTTTATAATTTTGGTATAAAATATACTATCTATGTTCATAGATTAGTTGCCGAAACATATATTGATAATCCACGAAATAAACCATGTATCGACCATATCGACGGGAACCCGTTTAATAACCATGTGGATAATTTGCGTTGGGTTACACATTCGGGAAATAACAATAATCCGATTACAAAACAACGGCAATCTAAAAGCGCAAGTAAGCCAATGACGGGTAAATTTGGAGCCAATAACCACTTATCAAAAGCGGTTTTAATGCTTAAAAATGGCGTTGTTATTAAAGAATACCAATCTATAAATTTGGCAGAAAGGGACGGTTTTAATAATTCGCTAATAGTAAGATGTTGCAAAGGATTACGCAAAAAACATAAAGGTTATGAATGGAAATATAAAAGGTAGAATTGTTAGACCGGAGGCGGAAAAATCCCGTTTGATTTTGCCCCGTGTCGGACAAATAAAAATCGGAATGAAAAACGCCAACGGATACCCGCAAAGCGTGGATTATTTCATACCAACGGGAAAGTATGCCGGGTTATTTACACAGGCATACGGCGAAAAGCCCCAAACAATACAAATCGTATTCCCGGACGACGACCCGGCGAAAGTATGCAACGAGCGGTACGAGTACCGGGACGACGACGGACGATTGATTGCGGCGGGCGACGGCGAAACGTTCCAAGTTTGGGACGGAAAGAAATACGAAACGTTGACAACGGAGAAATACCCAAACTTAATGCAGTCGATAACCAAGCGTTACCCGAACAAAAAGAGCCGCCAACCCGATTGCGACGGTTGGGAGGTTACATTAACGCTAAACTTTATTGTTCCGTTGGTTCGTGGGGTTGCCGGGGTTTGGCAATTCGCCACAAAAGGCACGGCGTCCACAATCCCGCAAATTCGGGAAACGTTCGACGGTATGTTGTTTGAACGGGGCTTTTGCAAAGGCATTATCTTTGATTTGAACGTACAATTTGCCACGACGCAAAAGCCGGGAGACCGTTCCCGCTTTCCTGTTGTCTCATTGGTTCCTAATGAAAGTGCGGATAATGTTTTGAAAGTGCGCAAAGCGTGGGAACCTGCAAAGCAATTGGATAATGAATAAAAAATGCTATATTTGCGTCGATAAAACAAACGACTACCACCGTTTGCAAAGTATTGCTAATTTATTTAGCGCAAAGCCCGTTTTCCGGTGTGTGGTAGCCCGGATTGCGGGCTTTTATATTTTAATTATGGATTTTATTATAAAAAACAAATGGATTAACGAATTGCATTTGAAAGGTAATAAGTTAATGTTGTATGCAATGATACACGCCTATTGTGTTAGATATGGCGAGTATTCAAAGGGTATTTTGTATTTATCCAAATGTTTAGGGATAAACAAAAGCACTGTAATTGATTGCCTTAAATGGTTATGCGAAAAAGGATTATTAATAAAATCAGTTCAGCCCGTAGCAGAACCGGATGTTTATAAAATATCAATATTATGAAATACACGATATTAATAAACCAATATGCCGCCGTTAATAGCGGTTTAGATTTAGATTTAATAGATTTGGCGATTTTTGATTTTATAAAAGATTTCGCCAATTGTGCAAGTTGCGTTAAGATGCACACCCCGGAGGGAATATATTTTTGGATTTCCCACAAGTTAATATTGGAAGCAATGCCGTTATTGAATATAAAGACAAGTCAAGGCATGATAAAGCGTATTGATAATTTGATTAAAGCCGGAATTTTACAAAAACATCCTAATTGCGAATTGTATAACAAAACTCTGTATTGTTTTGGTGAAAATTACGAGTTACTAACATTTACCGAAAAGGCAGCAAGGATATTAACCGGAGTTGATACCCCTAAACAAAAGTTGATGCCCCCCATAAACGAAAGTTTAGGGGTACCCCTAAACGAAAATTTAGGGTATAATAGTAATAATATAGATAATACAATAAATGATAATGAGAATACCCCCAACAACAATGTTGTCGGGGAATTATTCCCGGAAGAACAAAAGGTTGAGGAACCAAAGGAGAAAAAAACGTTGTTCCGTAATTCAGAAGTTTACAAAATGGTTAAATTTGAAAACGGCGTCGGCGTGGATTATTCAGAGTTTGAAAGCAAGTTTGCGACCCCGGAATTTGAAAAGGTCGATTTGATTTATTACTTTCACACGGTTAGCGATTGGAGCGACCAAAAAAACATGAAGCGCACAAAAAACGGTTGGTTGGCAACCGTCCGTAATTTCATACGGAGCGACGTTGAAAGAAAAAAGTTACATTTGAAACCCGAATATAAGAAGCCGACGGAACGTTTAAACGTTGCCGGGGCTATTGAGTATTTGAAAGACGATTATTAGTATGGAAACATTACCCGAAAAGAAAAACAATTTGCCCGTTGCCCGTGAAAATGCCGTTGCAATTCTTTATAGCGGTACGGCAAAAGCAATCGACGTGCGCCGGGCTATGGTTGAATTGCCGGAGGTTGCCAAGGCGTTAACGACGGTTGAAAAGTACATTTTTGCAGCGTCCACGAAAAAACAGATTGCCGAGATAGACGACGAAACGTTGATTGCGAAAACCGGGCAAATATTCCGGTTCGTCGCAATGGACGTGGGTTTTATCATTCCGGCGGAACAAAACGATTGGGCGTACATTTGTACACGGTTGTTGGATTTGCTTAAAAGGTATTATTCGCAATTAACCTTATCGGAAATTAAGTTAGCATTTGAATTGCTAATAACTGGGGAATTGGACGAATTTTTGCCGAAAGATAGGGACGGGAACGCCGAACGCAAACATTATCAGCAATTCAACGCCGATTATTTCGCCCGTGTTCTTAACGCTTATATGCGAAAACGAAATCAAGTTGTTGGGAAAGCATACACGGCGTTACCAAAACCCAAACAGGGATTAAGCCCGGAGCAAAAGAGGTATTACAATAACCAAACGGTTACGACCTGTTTAATGTGCTTTTTGCGATACAAATATACCGGGCGTTTAGTCTTTGGATTAACCGACGAAATGTTTGTATATAAGTGGTTGTTAAGTGTAGAGTTAGCGGACGAAGTACAAGAAACCGACGCAGACCGACGGGAAGCATACCAACGTTTTTTAGCCCGTGCCGCACGTGGGTTAGTAAATGAATATACGGTTTATCATGTTCGGAAACAAGGCAAGGAAAGCCCGGAAATAGATTATACGGCTTTTGAGGTTGCCCGGCGTAAAGAGATTAAACGGACGTTCGACCGAATGATTAAAGACGAAATTTATATCTATCATTATTTAAGTTTTGAAAAATGAAAAAAAGAGTTTCAGCAACAAAGTAGTACCGACTTTGGGAAAGTATAAAAGCCCGTTGTTATAATCCTAAAAGAAAGGATTATAACAATTATGGAGGTCGTGGAATAACTATTTGCAAAGAATGGTTTTGTTTTGATGCTTTCAAAAATTGGGCTTTAGAAAATGGATATAACCCCGGTTTAGAAATTGACCGGATAGATAACGACGGGATATATAGTCCGGAAAATTGCCGTTTTGTTACTCATTCGGAAAATAATAGAAATAGGCGAATACGCCGAGATAACACAACCGGATATAAGGGAGTAACCCGGCATAAACAAACCGGGAAATATAATTATGAAATTCAAATCGACGGAATACGATACAGAAAGAGCGGTTTTATAACTGCAAAGCAAGCGTATGACGAACGATTGATTAAGATTGAACAAATAAAAAAGATGTTATGAAAATAGATTGCATTATAGGCATAGACCCCGGAAGCAATGGGGGTATCGTGGTTTGGCGACCCAACCACAACGCAACGGCAATTAAGATGCCTAAATACATAAACGAGATTCGGGATTTTCTCAACTATTATAAAGAGATAGCAACCCCGATTATCTTTTTGGAAAAATTGAGCGTTCGCCCGGACGACGTAACGGTTGGCGATACCGGGGCAAACATGGGTAAATTGTACCGCATTCAAAAGATGTTGCAAAACTTTGAACATTTGAAAGCCATTATAACCGTCGCCGAAATACCATTTGTTTTGGTTAATGCTATGAAGTGGCAAAACGACCTTAAATTGCGTATCAAGGTCAAAGGGAAAAAGGAAGAAAAGGCAGACCGCAAACGACGGTTCCGGGATATTGCCGGGAAATTGTACCCGGAGATTACCCCGGCGTTGTGGAATGCGGACGCAACGTTAATAATGCACTTTGGACGGTTCATTTTACAAAACAACCCCCGTTGGGTTTTGGAAAATTTGCCCCAACAAATGCACAATCGTTTATTTTAAGCCCGTAGGGGCGTTTAATTATTCAAATGGTACTTATATGGCAGACGAAACAAAAGCCCCGCAAATCGAAAATCCCGAAAAAATAACGGCAAAAGATTTGGCGGAAATGGTAAAACAGATGCGGCACAACCAACGACGTTGCCAACGAAACCCAACCCCGGAGAAATTGGCAACGTTGGAACGTTGGGAAAAACAAGTTGACGCCGTGGTTGCCGTATTGACCGATACACAAATGAAATTATGGTAGAAATATTACATTATCCGAAAGCGAGCGTCATATTAAATGATGGCGACGAAATAAGAGTAGAATATATACGCAAAGTATCATATAACGCAAAAACACTAAAACGGTTATGCGGTTGGGTTTATAATACGGAATTTATAGGAATAGTTGAAAATGGTTTCGTTAAATTCCGGGATAAAAAGAATACGCATAAATTTTCACATTGTGTTTATAATATAGAGTTGTATATTGTGCATCAATATGTACGCTTAATTTCTATTAAGCGACATAGAAAACAACTAACATTATGGTAATGGATTATATCTATTTAGGCGACCGATTGACCCGCCCGGAATTGCGACGTATGCCGTGCCGGGCGGTTCGTCGTGCCGATGGCAAATGTATAAGAGGGCGCAACGGCAATATGTTAGTTGAGTTTGACGGCGTGGGTAAATGCGTTATTTTTGGGCGATTATTGCGGAAAATAAAAAAATAACCGAAAATAAAAAATAAAAGTTTTGGTATATCCATTATTTTACATATATTTGCGGCATGAAAAAAGGTAAATACTTAATAGAATATGATTGTTACGTTGCTGAAAATGGCAATATAACGCAAAATGATAAGGAAATAAAGCCTTATTTGAACGGTGGCTATATGACTGTAAAATTAAAAATCAATGGTTTAAAAGTTATGCGGGTTCATAGATTGGTTGCTTTGGCGTTCATTACCAACCCGGACAATAAACCATGTGTTGACCATATCGACGGGAATAAATTAAATAATCATGTTAATAATTTACGTTGGTGTACTATTGGCGAGAACCTAAAATTTGAGAACGTTAAACGTGTATCAAAATTATATCCCGTTAAACGTATTGATAAATTAGGTAATATTGTATGTTTTGATAATATTTTAGATGCGTGTGTTTTTCCTTGGCAAAAGTATGTAATATTACAGGTATGTAACGGGAAAAGAAAAACATACAACGGTTATAAATGGGAACATAACGACCCGGCGATTTCCGGGAAATAAATAAATTTAAAGAGCGATGTATATTAAGAAATTGGAATTGTTGAATTTTCAAGTTATCAAAGAGTTCAACGCAGATTTTGAGGGTAATGTATATTTCATTACCGGGGACAATGAGTTAGGCAAATCAACCCTTTTAAAAGCAATCGGCGCAATGTTGACCGGGAACCGGGACGCCGTGTTGAAAAATGGCGAGGACAAAGGATTTGCAAAAATGGTTGTAGGTAACGACGGCGAAAATTACGAGGTCGAATTAAAGTTTACCAAAGCCAACCCACGTGGGACGTTATCCATTAAATCCCAAACAACCGGGATGCGTTCGGATAACGTTTCTATGCTGCAAAAGATTTTCGGCTACCAAGACTTTGACGCCGTGGAGTTTTCCCGTTGGAGCGAAACCGCCGAGGGACGCCGCAAACAAATTGAGGTTGTAAAGGCTTTATTGCCGGAAAAAGTGCGCACCCGGATTGCAGAAATTGACGCCGAGGTTATGACCATTAAGGACAAACGAAAAGACGCCAACGCCGAGGTTAAGACGTACACAACCATTTGCGCCAACGCTGAAAAGCAATTGAAGCCGGGCGACGTCAAAACGTATGCCGATAAAAAGGACATTACGGCGTTGATGGAAGAGCAAAACGAAAATGCCCGGTTGATTGAGAAAGCGAAAACGGTACGCCAAGCCCGGCAACAAAGGATTGAACAATTGGAGGCAATCCCCGGACGAATTAAAGAGGCGGAAGAAACCCGAAAAAGTAATATTAAGGCAATCGACGACAAATTAGCCGCCGAGGAAAAAGAAGTTGCCCGGATAATTGCCGAGGCAAACGCCCGGTTGGAAAAAGCCAAAGAAGATGCGAAAGCCAACAAAAAAGCCATTGAAAACGATTATAAGGAAACGTTGCAAGTTATTGTAAACGACAAATCCGAGTTTGTGAAACGCAAAGCGAATGCCGACAAATGGTTAGAGGAATACGAAGCCAACAACCCGGAACAATTAGACACGGCGGAACAACTGAAAAAAGCCGAGGAACACAACCGTATCAATGCGTTGGTTGTGGATTACATGGCAAAGAAGAAACAAAAGGAAGCCGCCGAGAAAACCGCCCGCACGTTTGAGGACAAATTAGGCGCATTGGCAAAGGAGCGGGAAACGCTTATTGCCACGTCCAAATTACCGATTGCCGGGCTTTCGTTCACGGACGACGGTTTAGAGTTAAACGGCGTGCCGTTCGTCGCCGGGAAAGTTTCAGATAGTCAAATCATGGAGGTTGCCGCCAAACTGATTATTGCAAGCAATCCGACGGTTAAGGTATTCCGCATTGCGAGGGGCGAAAGTTTAGGCGAAAAGCGTTTGCAGGCGATTATAGATATTGCAAAGGCAAACGGTTTTCAAGGGTTCATTGAGGAAGTAAAGCGGGGACAAACTGATTTAGTCGTTGAGGAATACACGGAAAACGAATAATAACCGGGGGCGGGCTTTCCGTCCCCTTAAAATCTAAAACAATGGCATATACATTGAACGATAATTTGAAACGTTGGGCGGAACAATACGAAACCGCCGAGTTTATCCAATCCGACCCGGTGCAAATCCCGCACCGTTACGATAGTCGGGTAAATATTGAGATTAGCGCATTTGTTACGGCGTGGATTGCGTGGGGTTCCCGCAAACAGATAATCCAAAAGGCGGATTTTATCGACCGGGAAATTTTCAAGGGTGCGCCGTATCATTACATTGTTGGAACCGATACGCAGGGAACCGCCCCGGAATGGAAGCAATACAAAGGCAGTAAAGAGAATTTTTATAGAACGTTTACATACGCCGATTTTCACGACCTTTGCGCCCGCTTGTTTGACGTATATAGTAAGTTTGAGAACATGGAAAAGGCATTGCAAGCGCAACCGGGTGTTCGTCCATTGGAGCAATTGCAATATCTTTTCGGCGATGTTAAGGGCGTGCCGGATATGGAAACGAAAAGCGGTTGCAAACGCTTATGTATGTTTTTGCGTTGGATGTGTCGCCACGGTTCCCCGGTTGACTTTGGATTGTGGACGATTTGCGACCCCCGTAATTTAATCATTCCATTAGATACCCACGTACATAAACAGGCATTGCGGTTGGGGCTTGTAAAACGTCGGACGCCGGATTTGCAAACAGCCATTGAGATAACCGACCGTTTCGCCGAGATATTCCCGGACGACCCAACAAAGGGGGATTTTGCGTTGTTCGGTTATGGAGTGAATAACGGTAAGGTTGCACCCGTTACGACGGAACCGGAGCCGGAAAAAGAGCAACCAACCGCCGTGGCTGATTTGTCAATTGCCGACGTTCTGAAAATGCGGTTGTTTTATGACAACGCCGCCGCCGAGGTTCGGGAAATATGGGAAAGTCGGGAAAAAGCCCGCAAAGCATTGAAAGCAACCGAGCGTTTGAAAGCGCACCCAATCGACGGGTTGCACAATGCCGGATTGTTGGAGCCGGGCGAATTTGTCGTTACGTTTGCAAAGATATTGGATAAGCGAGAAACGAAGTTATCACGGGCGGAACGGGACGTTATCCATACAATCGGAATGACAGCGTTTAATAAGACAATGAAAAAATTAATAGCCGATGAAAAAGCGAGAAATAACAGCAACGGGGACAATAAACAATAACGGCGGGTTGGCAATGTACATGGGGGAATTAAACGAGTTTTTCAAGGGTTGGAAAGGTTCCCGCATTATCGCCCGGTTCATTGTAGCGTCGCCCGGTTCGTCCGAGGCTTTGAAAGGGTATTATTATAACTATGTTGTACCGACGTTTAAGCACGCAATTTGGGAGGCGGGCGAACGTCTTACAGAGGAACAAACCGAACGACGTTTGCGGGAATTTTCCCCAATTATGTACGTTGAACGGGTCAACGAGGAAACGGGGGTATATTCCCACGATTTGCGCACCGTGGCGGATTTGTCGAACGCCGAGTTAATCGAACATATCGAAACGCTCAAACAGATAGCCGCCGAGGAATACAATACATTTATTGACGACCCCCGAACGTTGTAGGTATGTTTTGCAAGTGTAACGGAAAGCGGAAAAATTACCCGTTGGCGGGTTGGCGGATTATCCGCCACGAATACACGCCAAAGCATTACAGCCGGATAAAGTGTTTGCGATGCGGGTGCGTTTGGATTACACGGGCAAAATATGTTGAACAAACCCCCAACGAGGACGGGCAAAAAAGACTTTTTTAGTATGGAATTAAACGACAAATCCCCGATGCCGCAAGGTAAATTTAAGGGGCAACCGATGGAAAACGTACCGTATTGGCATTTGCTTTGGTTAGAGAACCAACCATATTGCCGCAAAGATGTAAAACAATACATTGAGGAAAACCGGGACGTTTTGGAGTTGGAGAAAAAGCGGGATAAATACCGCAATGGGAGCGAAAACAGTAATTAACGATTTAATATTTAAGGTTATGCAAAAAATTGATTTGAAAGATGTTTGTTTCTTTGATTGTGAAACAACCGGGGTTCCGGCAAAGGGTTTGAAATGGGATGCGGATTTTGAGCAATTCCCGCACGTCGTCCAATTGGCATGGTCGTTGGGCGATAAGGAAAAAAGTTATATTATCAAACCCGATAATTACGAGATACCCCCGGAAACAACCGCAATTCATGGTATAACAACCGAACGGGCAATTGCCGAGGGCGTGCCGTTTGCCGAGGTTGTGGACGAATTTTTAGCGGATGCCAACGCCGCCCCGCTTGTATGTGCGCACAACATTTACTTTGATAGTTCAATGTTAAAAGCAAACGTTTTGCGCTATTGTGGACGGGAATATTACGACGCACACGTTGAGGACGCATTACATAAGGGCAAACGCATTGATACAATGGTTAAAACGATTAAGTTTGTCGGCGCATTGTATTCAAACGGGCGACCGGGAAAATATCCAAAATTAGAGGAATTATATAGTAAGTTATTCCCCGGCGAAACATTCCCGGCGCATGACGCATTAGAGGACATAAGGGCGTTGCGCCGTTGCGTCCCGGAATTGGTTAATTTGGGGATTATTGAGTTAGCGCAAAAGGAATACCCGGCGGAACAACTCAAAGCCCAATTTGAGCCGGAAAAGCCCAAAGGCGGGCGCAATATTGAGTTTCACGACCCCAACCCGGTAACGGAACCAATCGGAACCGGGGAACCCGTCCCGGAACCAACCCCGGAACCGGAACGCCCGGCGGTTCCGTCGAATAGTAAGACACGGGAATTATTGGACGAAACAGAATTTTAAGTTATAAAACCGTTCCGGGCGTATTCCCGGTAACAATCAAATAATTAAAAAATGAGTGAAGAAAAAAAAGCCGCAAACGTTATGTTGATACCAAGCAAAAAGGCGTTTGCATTGTCGAAAGTCAAGACATTAAAGGACGGCGGGTTAGACGTACATTATGAAGTTACCGAAACAATCGGTAATGAGAGTTACACGAACAAATACCACGTCGAAAGTGCAAAGGACATACACCCGGATTTGCGGGATTGTTTCGACCGTTTGCGCCCAATCATGGGACGGATTTTTAATATTACGTCCTTTCTTTCAATGGTTGAAACGTCCGATTTCAAGGCAACCAAAAAGCAAAGCGAATTATCACGGGATTTTGCCGACGAAATGTTGAAAAACATAGAGGTTCGGGGCGTGTCCTTTTCCGGTCAAGACGATAACGTAGGGGTTGTTTTAACCGGGTTGTTTACCGTGTCTAACAATCAGAAAACCGCAATCAATTCGCCCCGCCTTAAATTCAATACGGAAACGTTCGGGTTTGAGGAAGAATTAGAAGGAATTGCCGCCGACATTGAAACCGAGGTTTACGCATTTCTTTTCCGGGGCAAAAAGGCGCAATTGGAGTTGTTCGGGGCTGATGGCGAACCCGCACCGGGTTTGAGTGCCGAAAAGGTAGAGGACAACGGATTGTTCCCGAACGTTGACGACCCGGCGGACGACCCGGAACCGAACGACGAAACGGCGGAAATGTAAGAATATGGAACCGATATTGCTAACAGACCGGGAGGAATACCAATTTGTAACCGATAGGGGGGGTTGCCCCCTATTGGATTACAAGCGGTTTACAATGGATATTCGGTTGCGTGTCGAAATCCAACGGGAATTGTTCGGGCATTGCGTTTTTGGTCGTGGGAATATCCCACAGGCAAACGAACGGTTTTTTAGGTGGATTTGGGAACATAAGCCGCACCAATGCGAGGAATGTTTGAAACCGTTACGGCATTATTCCGCCGTTTATTGTTCCCACATATTGACCCGTGGAGCATTTCCCGAAATGGCGCACGATGCAAGAAATATAAATATACTATGTTTTGAACATCATTCATATTGGGAGAATGGCGACCGGGAACGAATGAGAATATACCCAGCAAATATGCGGCTTATCGAGTTAATGGAAACAGAGTATCAACAATTACAAATCCGGTAAATGAGAACAAAAAAGAGAACGCCCGATTTTGGGGCAATTTCCCGGTCGTCAATCAAACGAGATTTTCAAAGGGTACAAAGATACCCCAAAGAGGAAAAACGCCCGGAAATCGAAGAATTGCCGAAAATAAATGCGGAACGCCGCATTATCCATATATCCGAAACAAGCGCATACGCCAAATTTGCCCGTTTCATTGTCGGCAAATTGATACGGATACGGGGAAAAGCCAACGTTGGGGGTAATTCATGGTATTGCGAGTTTGTACACGACGACGACCGTAAGGCGTTAAATATGGCGGCGGGTTGGTCGGACAACAAACGGGAATACCTGTTTGATGGGATTAAATTCAAAACATGAAAAAGACTTGCAACAATTGTATTCGTTGGAGAACAATGGATTGCCCGAATAGTTTTTATTGCTATTCCACGGAAAACAAACCGTTTTTCCAACCTAAAAAAAGATGTTCCGCATTTGCGGCGTTAATCAGTTTAATAAAAAAGAAATTTCGATTATGAGTGTAAACAAGGTTATTTTATTAGGATATACCGGGAAAGACCCGGATTTTAAGGAGTTCGACAACGGGGGTTGCGTGGCGACCTTTTCGTTGGCAACCACGAAACGAGGTTATACTACAAAGGACGGGCGGCAAATCCCGGAGCGTACCGAATGGTATAACGTCGTATTGCAAAACGGTTTAGCAAAAGTAGCCAAACGGTACGTCAAAAAGGGCGATAAACTCTATATTGAGGGGGAATTAAGAACCCGGAGTTATGACGATGCGCAAGGCGTGAAACGGTATATTACCGAGATTGTCGCAACTAATATGGAAATGTTGATGCCCAAAGGAACCGGAGCCGGAACGCAAGCCCCGCCGCCGCCCGTGCCGGATGCACCCGCCCCCGACGGGACCGACGATTTACCGTTTTAATCTGTTTGAGTATGGGAGCGATAAACGGACGGGTTATTTACAGCCCAAAGGGAAAAGCCGGGGAATATGCCGAGAACGCCGCCAACTTTTACGTTGGTTGTTCCAACGGATGTACGTATTGTTATTTACGCAAAGGGCGGGGCGCAAAAGTGTTGGGCGGAAATACCCCGGAATTGAAAAAGGCATTACGGGAATATCCATACGCATTGGATATATTTACGAATGAGTTGTTGAAGCATAAGGACGAATTGCAAAAAACGGGGTTATTCTTTTCGTTTACAACCGACCCGTTATTGCCGGAAACGCAAAGGTTGACCCGCCAAGCAATCGGCGTTTGTCAACGCCACGGCGTCCCGGTTAAGGTATTGAGTAAATGCGCCGAGGGTATCAATATTTTAATCGACTTTGCCGAGGCGTCCGAGGGTTGGGATAAATCCCGCATTGCCATTGGTTCCACGTTGACCGGATGCGACGAATTGGAGCCGAACGCAAGCCCAAACCGGATGCGTATAAACGTATTGGCACGGGCAAAACGCCACGGGTTCCGTACCTTTGCGAGCGTGGAACCAATACCCGTGGGAATGTTTGACCGGGCGTTTTCTGTAATTGCTTTGTCGTACCCGTTCGTTGACTTGTTTAAGATAGGGTTGCAAAGCGGTTGCAGATATACCAAGCGGAAAACATTGACGTTTTACAACGACGTGTTCGACTATTGGGAGGCGCACCCGGACAAAACGCCCCGGATATATTGGAAAGATAGTTTTGTTAAAGCGTCCGGGATTGACCGGGAAACATTGCCCGGTTATTGTGTCCCGGCAAATTGGAATTTGTTCAATGAAAAGAAATGAAATAAGGGTTGAAGTTCCCGCCGATTGTCGATTAGTTGGCGTAAGGACGGACGGCGATGTTGCCGTTATCATTTACGAACCAATTCAAAGCGTCCGGCAAATTGGATTTATCCATTACCCGGAACCAAACGACGAAAACGAGGACGAACCCGATAATAAAAAATGATTATGCAGTATAATAACAAAGATTATAAGCCGAAATTGCACGACCGTTGGCGTGCATTAACCGTTAAAAACCCGTATGCAACGCAGTTGGTAACGGCGGCGTATGAGGACAACGGGATTGTTTACGGCGAAAAGTGTATTGAGGTACGCAGCAAAAACACGCCGTACCGGGGCGATTTAATGGTTTGTTCGTCTGCTAATCCCGTAATTGCGGGATATGAAAGCGGCGTTACTTTGGGATTGGTTGAATTGTACGACGTTAAGCCCGTCGCCGATTTTACCCCGGAAGATTGGGATAATACCCGCATACCGCCCGAAAAACGTAAATCCATTACAAAGGGGTTCGGTTGGCTGATGCGGAACCCCCGCCGGGTAGTTGAGTTTCCAATTAAGGGACAATTGGGTATCTATAATCTCGTATATACCAAAGGCGTAATAACCGAATACCCACGGGCGTTGGTAGTTGATAAACAGAGTTACGAATTATTAAACAGAAAAGGAAATGAGTAAAAAACAAGTTGGAATTATCCGCAACAATGGCGACGTACATACGGCGCAAATTGGGTTCCATATCGGACGGGTTGGCGTATCTGTTTACGTCCGGGAATATTGGAAATATAAGAGTTGGTTTATTATTCCCGGCGTGTCTGTGGATGCGGTCAACGGTTACGACCGTTACGTTGACATTGAGGCGAAAATATTGTTTGTCGGCATTGGCATACGGTTTATATGGATTAAAAGAAAGGTAAAACGATGAAAGCAAAGATTTTATTGTTATCTTTGGCAACGCTTTTGTTGGGGGCGTGCCAAAGCGAGAACGAACCAACGGAAACATTTTATTTACTACAAAAATCCGAGAGCATGGAAGAAAGAAACGAGTTTGTAACGAATACCAAGGCGGCAATGATACAGATAAACGCCCCCCGGTATAATTGTGAGATTGTCGAAACCGCATTAGCGGGCGGCGATAGGGTACGAATTTGCGTAAAAGGCGCAAAGGAAGATTTGGACGCATTGTTTGACTATGTAAACGAAGCGGGCAAAGAATGAGAGTAAAGCAACCCGAACCGTTCGACCCAAATAGAGAATACAGCCCCGGCGAACGTTGCGTTTACCGGGGTATGGTATTGATTGCCGAGATATGGACGGCGGCGGATGCTCGATTAGCCAACAACAACCCCGCAATTTTCCTGCAACGATGCGTTCGTTGTAAAATCAAAAGGGAGGATTGCCCCGCAATCGGTAGGAAATGCGATAAATTCCATAGGAATGACAGAAAAACGATTTATTGGCGTTTTTTGAGGATTGCCGGAGAATTTAAAGATTGTGCGTTGGAGTTTAATTACAATGGAACAATAGCCGGAGTTAAGGCACCCGCCGCCCCGGATAGTAATAACAAATAAATTTTAGAGCGATGAATAAACAAGTATTAAGCCCCTTTGGTTGCGATATGTGCGCAATGATTGAGGACATTACACAACAAGAAATTAATGTTACAGCGTCCGATACGTCGATACGTTTAAGTTGGTCGCAAAATGGTAGCGAGGGAAAGGATAAGCCGGAGGCGCAAAGGATTGCAGCGTTGAAACAAGCAATCCGGGGACGTTTGGGAGACCGTTTTATTGAGTTCTCCTATGCTGATAACAAACAATCGGTTTATATGAAGTACGACCCGGAAGAATACCCGGAAGAGGTAAGAACCAAGTTAGCCGACCCGGACGCAACGGCGGGTTCCCGGTATTGCCGCATAATGTTGGAAGTTGATGCAATCCAATTTCGCCGGGACAACGTGAACGACGTATTGAAGTTTACAGGCGGCGGAACGGTTACGACCCCAAGAACCCCGAACGGAAAGGCGGTTTATTCATTCCCGGACGGTAACGGAATATTCATTGATGTACCGGAAGATTGGTTTATTATCCGGGAGCCAAACGGACGATTTACTGCCCGCCCCGAAAAGGATTTCAAACGGGAATTTGAGCCAAAAGAAATACCCGCCGAAAAATCCCAAATACAACCGGATGAAACAAGCGGATGCGGTAATTGTGTTCATTTCCTGCATGAAGATGCCGACGGCAACGGATATTGTGAAGCGTTCCAAGAAAAGCAAAATTGCGGTGTTATGCCGTGCCAACATTATATCAATAAACAACAATTGAGCGATGAATAAAAGAGAAAAGTTTGTAAAGGAGATTGCGGAAGTTATCAACCGCAATTCATTGGAGGGTAATTTCAATGATACCCCGGATTACATTTTAGCGAGTGTTGCAGTTGCAGCAATGGAGGCTTTTGCCGATGCGTCCAAAGTACGGGACGATTGGCACGGTTTTAGAAAGGCAGATAATGACCGGAAATATAAAGCCATTTGCGAAAGCCAAAAAGCAAAGCCCGTGAAAACTTGTAAGGGTTGCCCGCTTATTGATGTTTGCCCCGCCGTTCAAATGGAAAAGCAACCGGAACGCAAAAGGGAGTACAAAAAGCCGGAAGCGTTCGACGTGCTAAAAGAGGTGCAAGCAATGGCGGATTTTTTCGGGGAAATGTTTCCCGGAACCGAAGTTGAGATACACCGGACAGAACCCCGGAGAAAGCCACGGGATAAACGCCGGGCAAAGAACGAACGTAATAATCGGAAAGGAAAAACCATTTGAGGAATGAAAAAGGGAAATAATTGTTCCGGTACAATCCCGGATAAGTTGACCGGATGCGCCCCGGATAATCGGACACCCCAAAAGATATGCGGGACGTGTCGTTATTTTAACCCGGAATATCCGATAAACGGGAAACCCCGCCCGGTATGTTTGGCTTTGAAAGAAACCAAAGACGGGCATACGTATAAAATCACATTAGGAGTTGAACCGCATTTTCATTGCTCAAACGGAAAGTATGAAAATGGAATAGGACGATAGAGCAATAGCCCCGGAAACAAAGCCGGGGTTTTGCCGTTTATATGTGAGAGAGAACAAACGATTGGCAATGCGGCGAAAAAGCCGTAAATTTGCCCCGTGGTTAAAAGATAACCACCGAGATATAGAAAGTATTGAATAAGACAATAAAGCCTCTTAAAATGGAAATTCCGTGCAAATAACTTGCAAAAGGGCCAGCAACGTTTTAAGGAGGTAAACAGGGGAAAGGATAAAGCCCGGAACAAAAGAACAAAGGCAAAGGAGCCGATAAGGAGCCAACCAAAGGACGAAAAGGCGTAAAAGGCAGATTTTGACCCCTGTTTGACATTAAAAGAGGTTGGACGATGAAAAAGAGAAAGAAGCCATTAGGCTACAACAAACGTTCCGAGGAACAACGAATTTATGACATTCGGTTTTGTTCCGATTTGTTTTTGCGTGGGTATTCGTACCGGGAAATTGCGGACGCATTGAACCGGGATTTGTCCGCGCGTGGAATGGGTTATACAATAACCTTTCAAATGGTTTATTACGATTTGCAACAATGCCTTATTGAGTGGAAACGGGAACGGTTGGATAATATCGACGAATACGTTACGCAGGAATTGCGCAAATTGGATAAAATGGAGCAACAAGCATGGGAGGCGTGGGAAGCGTCGAAAACCGGAAAGATGCGCACCAAAGAGAAAACCAACAAAGGGCGACCAATCAAAACCGATGCCGAGGACAGCGACCCGGAATATTACGGGTACAATGAAACCGCAACCGAAACGTCCGCCGGGAACCCCCGGTTTTTGGATTTGCTTTTGAATATCCAACAACGCCGGGCAAAGATGTTAGGGTTTGACGCACCCGTTAAAATTGAGATACCCGGATATAACGCCACGACCGACGACGATAAACCAAAGTACGACGTTAAGGCAATCCCGGACGATATGTTGTTTGCGTTGGCTGATAAACTGCAATCCGCCGAATATCAAAAGGCATTGTTGGAGAAAGGAGGGGCGCAATAATGGCAAAGAGAGTAACCGCACCCCGTCCGGGAACCAAGCAACCGGAATGGCAAACCGAGATTTGCGACACGTGCCGTTTTTCGGAATGGATAACGGACGACCATAGACACCGGGATTTAAACGGGAACCCGATTTGTTTACGTTGCCCGCATTATCAATATTACATTGTCCGAGGTCGCCGGGCGTGTTCTAAATGGGAGAAAGAAGCAAAGCAATGAACAACGAACAATTATTGCAGATGTACGACGCAATCCGGCAACAACCGGATTTGCTTGTTAAAGCCGCCGCCCGTAAACGCCTTATCAACTTTGCCCGGTATATGCAACCGGATTTAGTATTAGAGCCGTTCCACGTCGTTTATTATACGTTGTTGGATATGTTCGCACACGGCAAAATACGAAAGATGATTGTACAACAACCGCCCCAACATGGCAAATCGGAGGGGTCGAGCCGTAAATTACCCGCATTTATGTTGGGGTTAGACCCCGACCGCAAAATATGTATCGGTTCGTATGCGGCGACAATCGCACGGGATTTTAACCGGGACGTTCAACGAATAATCGACACGCCCCGGTATCGTGAATTATTCCCCGGCACGTACTTAAATGGGTCAAACGTCGTAACAATGGCTAATACCTATTTGCGCAATTCCGATGTTATCGAAATGGTAGGGCGTAAGGGGTCGTTGCGTGTCGTCGGTCGTGGCGGTTCGCTGACGTCTAAAACCGTGGACGTTTCGATATTGGACGACGTGTATAAGGATTACGCCGAGGGTAACAGCCCGATAGTACGGGCGGCGGCGTGGAAATGGTACACGACCGTTGTACGCACCCGTTTACACAACGATAGTCAAGAATTGATTGTATTTACCCGTTGGCACGACGACGATTTGATAGGGCGCATTGAAAAGAGCGGCGAAACGATTATTGATGTTAAGTGTTGGGCGGATTTAGAGAACGTAACGCCGGGGGCGTGGGTGCGCATAAATTTTGAGGGATTGAAAACCGGGGAACCGACCGAGATAGACCCACGGGAACCGGGGGCGGCATTATGGGAAAGCCGACACAGTAAGCAAAAGTTGGAAGCGCAAAAAGCATTAGACCCGGTACAATTTCAATGCCTCTATCAAGGCAACCCCGGTTCCGCCGAGGGTCGATTATATCAACCGTTCAAAACATGGGTTGAAAAATCCGATTACGGCACGTACATACGTTCCGGCGCATACATAGATGTTGCCGATGAGGGGGACGACCTTTTGTTTGCCGCCACGTATGACGTTTATAAATCGGACAACATAATTTTCAACGAGAAAACAAAGCGTATGGAGCCGTTGTTATTTGCTTTAATTACGGATATGGAAATGACGGACGAAAATACGGACGTTACAACCGTAACCGTTCCGGCAATGATTAACAGGAACGGCACGCAAAAAGTATGGGTTGAGAGTAACAACGGCGGTGCGGGTTACGAAAAGGTTATTAAAAAGAAAATGCGGGCAATGACAGACCCGTTTTATCAAGGAGGCAATAAGGAAAGCCGGATAATTACGGCGTCCGCAATGGTAAATCAAAGTATTATTATGCCGTTCGGTTGGGAAACCCGGTACAAAGCGATTTACGACCATGTTACAACCTTTTTGCGCAATTTCGATGCGAACACGCACGACGACCCGGAGGACGGATTAACCGGGATTTACGAAAAAGAGATTGCCGACGGTAATATACAGCCATACGCACATGCAAACCGAGGCGTAAAACGTCGCAATTAGCATTATTTTTGAGATATGCAAGATTGTAACCGAAAAAGTTTATAACTTTGTAGCGAAAACAAAGGGCAAAGGGACAGCCCGGAGATAGTAAATAATAGTTTTAACGTTAAAAATTGAATTTATGATTACTTGTAAGTGTCCGGCGGCGGCTTCATTGCCCGATATTCCCGCCGTTAAATGTGCCGAAACTTTCGGGCAAATCCAAAAGGTAGCGTTTCAACGTCTAACCAAAGACGATGGAAGCAAAAACAGTTTTACGAGTGAAAAGGCAATTACTTCGCTTGCTTCATGGACGCCGTTATTGGCGGCGGATGATAGCACAAAAATTGTTGTTTCCCCGTATATCCAAGCCCCGACCAACGAAGCCGGAGCCGCCCGAACCTTTGGAGGTGGTAACGAAACATTGGGAGGCGTTGAGGAAATTATAGGGCGAGAACCTACCCCGTTCACGGGCGTAATGCGTAAAATCCCCCAATCAGTAATTAAGGCAATGAAAGAATTGCAATGCGAAAGTTGGGCGGATAATTTGGGCGTCTATCTGTTTGACGAAAACGGATGTATTGAAGCCATTCAAGACGGAAAGACCCAAACAACGTATTATCCTATTCCAATTCGTTCTTTGTTCATTGGCGACAAAGCACACGGCGGATTGGAAGCCCCGGACAGCAACGCAATACAATGGGCGTTTTTGCCGAACTATTCGGACGACCTCACAATTGTAACCCCGGATTTCAACCCGCTAACCGATTTGAAACCCGCAAACGTAGGAGGTTGACGATATGGCGGCAAAGGTTACAAAGGTTAAATTAGTTTGTCCGCCGCATGGTTTGACCGAAGAATTTGAGATTAAGCACGCCGAACGGTTGTTGCGGATGCCAAACAACGGCGGTTGGCAGTTACCTAAAGACAGCGATTTTAAATTTACCAACGACAATGGGATTGAGTATAAACGAAATAAAAAAACGGATAGCGGAGCCGAAAAAGCGTAAGACGATAAACAAAGCCGTTTATCATCAACAACGCATTAATTTTCACGCCCGCACCCGTATTACGTCGTTTGACATTTGCCAACCGGTTACGGACTTTATGGCATTTGTTTCTAACCTATTGCCGCATGACAAGTTTAAGATGTTCAAAACATTGTTCCGTTACCCCGTTAAGACAAACGAGGTAACGGGCGTTTGTTTTGATAAGTTGAGCCGGATTTTTGACGGTCGTAACCCGGCGTTCAATTATCAATTCCAAAACCCGGAACAAAGGGACGATTGGGAGTATTACCGCCAAGACGTATTACACGAACCGGAAATTTGGAGTACAAAAGGATGGGAGTTTTTCCAAACCGAAATAAATAGCGTTCTAATTGTCGATATGCCGAGCGAACAAAACCCCGCCGACAAATACCCGCAACCGTATTTCTATTGGTTGCCTATAGCATCCGTGATTGATTACATAGCCAACCCGACGACGGGGGTAATGGATTATATCATATTTAGGCAGGACGGGGAACGTATCGCAGTAATTGACGACGAACGTTATAGAGTTTTCAGAGAGGACAAAAACCACAATATCGGCGAATTGTTGGTTGATAACCCGCACGACGTCGGTTATTGTCCCGCCCGTTTCTTTTGGAACGAACCTTTGAGCCTATCAGAACCCGACGTTAAACAATCCCCGCTAACCAAGCAATTGGAGGCGTTGGATTGGTTTTTGTTTTACCATATCAGTAAGCGACATTTAGACTTATACGGCGCATATCCGATATATTCCGGTTACGAACAATCATGCGATTTCAGTAACGGCGAAAATGGCGATTATTGCGACGGTGGGTTTTTGAAAGACAAACAAGGGTTTTATAGATTGGACGCTGCCGGGCTTTTGATGCGTTGCCCCAAATGCGGGGATAGTCGTATTAACGGCGTCGGTTCGTTCGTTGAAATACCAATACCGGACGGGGATAAACAACCCGATTTGCGTAACCCGGTGCAAATGCTAACCGTTGACCGTGGGAGTTTGGATTATAACGTTGAGGAAGAAAACCGCCTAAAGAATGACATTATTACGTCGGTTGTTGGAACCAACGAGGAAATAACCACACGGGACGCATTGAACGAGCAACAAATACAGGCGAATTTTGAGAGCCAAAGCACGGTATTAAACCGAGTAAAGAAAGGATTTGAGGCGGCGCAACAATTCGCCGATGAAACCGTTTGCCGTTTGAGGTATGGCGGTTTGTTCGTTTCTGCAAAAGTCAATTACGGCACGGAGTTCTATTTATCCAACGCAACGGAGTTACGGGAACGTTACAAAGTGGCAAAGGAAAGCGGCGCAAGCGAGGCGGAATTAGACGCCCTACAAAACCAAATTATCGAAACGGAATACCGGAACAATCCAACCCAATTGCAACGTATGTTGACGTTGGCGGAATTGGAACCGTACCGACATTTAACCCGTAACGAGGTATTGGATTTGTACGGCAAACAGATTATCAGCGAAAACGATATGCGTATAAAGTTGAATTTTGCTAACTTTGTACGCAGATTTGAGCGTGAATATTTGAACGTGTTAGAGTTTGGGTATAATATGCCGTTCAACTCTAAGATAAATTTTATAATTAATAAAATGAATGACTATGCTAGTGAAAGTAAGCGAGGGCAAAACTAAAGACGTTGCGATTATCGACGTTACGCCCGAAAACTACATTGTCCCGGACAATGAGAAACATTTGTATCATTGCGTTATCGAAATTAAGAAATTCGACAGCGAAACGGGCAAACGGTTATCAATTCCCCGTATTCAGAAGTTCGGCAAAAAGGGTTATGAAAATAGCATTGCCGACAATCTGAAAAAGCAGGGTTACACGATTACCGTATTGCACGACCCCAACGAGTACATGAAAGCCAAAGCCGAGGCGGACGAAAAGGCAAAGGCAGAAAAAGCCAAAGCCAACGCCGAGAAAGCCGCCGCCGATGCCAAAGCGAAAGCCGAGGCGGACGCCAAAGCCCGTGCCGAGGAAAAGGCAGCATTGAAAGCCGAGATTTTGGCAGAACTGAAAGCGGCGGGAGTTATCCCGGCGGAACCCGCCAAAGAAACCAAAGCCGAGGACAAACCCGGAGCGAAAAAGTAACAGAGTGTTAAACAATTAAAAAATACGATTATGGCACAGATTGCACAGCAGGACAATTTGGTTATTGAAGTAACAACAACCGCC
>ERZ1673701.511-NODE-511-length-44112-cov-141.887237_pt1 | contig 44112 bp, 40 predicted proteins | sample MGYA00580231_ERZ1673701 | MGnify/ENA primary metagenome ERZ1673701 (study PRJEB41218, sample SAMN15661798) | gut metagenome | host: Homo sapiens | place: Canada: London | collected 2015-08-20/2019-03-30 | study: EMG produced TPA metagenomics assembly of...
GCACGGTCTATCGGATTGGTGTCAACTTCAGTGACGAGCTGCGGAACATTCAGGAGGTGAAGGTGGAAAAGGGAAAATAACATATACCATGGAAAACTTTGCCGCCATCGATTTTGAGACCGCCAACGGGGCCCGCAGCTCGGTATGCAGCGTGGGCGTGGTGGTGGTGCGCCACAGGGAAATCACCGACACGTTCTACTCGCTCATCCAGCCGGAACCCAACTACTACAGCCGTTTCTGCACGCAGGTGCACGGACTCACCCGCAAGGATACCGACTGTGCGCCCGTGTTCAGTCAAGTATGGGCACAGGTGGCCCCACTGATTGAGGGACTCCCCCTCGTGGCCCACAACAAAGCATTCGACGAGAGCTGCCTGAAAGCTGTCTTCCGGGTCTATCAGATGGACTATCCCGACTATGATTTCTATGACACGCTGGGTCCCTCCCGCCGCGCTTTCCCGTGGGCGGAAAACCACCAGCTGCACACCGTAGCCTCCCTCTGCGGATACGACCTGAAACAACATCATCACGCCCTGGCCGATGCAGAAGCCTGTGCATGGATTGCCAGGGAAATTTTGTAACCTTCCACACGGAGTTCTAATCGGCTGCTGAGAATCAGGAAAAGACACATGTTCTCCCAACGACATGAGTCTGACAGACAAAACCCAATCCAAAGGAACAGAACGAAAAAAGCCCGCCATTCTGTCGACTTTACAATGGCGGACCCCTCCTATCAACAGGTTTCTTGTTGCTTATCGTTTCAACCCAACTTTAATCCAATAAATCAAATTAAAGAATTACACATCTATATCGTCAGGAAAATCTACATCTTCAAGAGATTCACCTTCTGTTTTAGATGCAAGAAGTTCAGCTCTTACATCAGCCGCACTTTTCGTGATTTCTTCACACTCCGTGAAATTTATCCCATCTACATTTGACAAATCTACCGCAGCATCCAATGGGAAACCTTCTTCCGTAAAGGTATTCTGATAAGCGCTTAATACCTTCTTGCACTCCTTCATTAATTTTACCTGTTTCTTTACCGCCTTGATATCGTTCATAGAAGCTAACATTCCCGCAGCAGCACCTACACCGGCTCCTATCCAGGCACCTTTTTTCGACCCACCTATCTTTTTGCCTAATAATCCTCCTGCAGTAGCCCCACCACCGACCTTTAATAAGATGAAGGCTCCTGACTTGAGCGCAGAATTCAAATGCTTCTTTGCAGTATTAGCCGCACAAACATTCCCATTTTTATCAATCAACAGGTACTTATAACGTGTAGTACCGTCTTCATTGATGATGGCATTGCCTAATGAGTCGGTCTCTATTACTTTCTTTACAGAATAATAAGGGGCATTCTCCAGAAAATCTTTTGTAGAGATGCTATCGTTCTCAGATTGCTGTTCCGTCGATTCTTTACCCGTGTCACCATTAATCGTTTTGGTGACAGACTCCACCTTTTCTGCTGCACTCTTTAATTTCTTAAAAAATCCTTGCGCTGAGGCATTTACTGAACAGAAAAATGCCAAAGACATCAAAATTACCCCTTTAAGTAAAAATTTTTTCATAATAATACATTTTTAAATTGATAACAGATTATTATTTTACATACATCTTCAAACGAAACTGCTTTTCCATATACGTTCCCTGAGCCTGCTGCATCAGCTCAGCTATGGTCATATATTTAATTTTAATCTTACTATCTTTTGACGGACGGAACAAGATTCCTTGTGGAAGTTCTGTCCTGTCCAAATCAACTTCAACCAAACCATTCTCGTCGGAAACCCCGATTTGAGTGTAATCAACACCATTTCTCTCCAATAGTTTTTCAAATCTTTTATCCGAAGAGAAAGTGTTGGAAGAAACAGGTGACAATCCTTTATAAGCCCACACTTCCACTCCTGGGATTTTATTCCCTTCCTGCAATGTTTTCCATTCTACAACAGTGAATCTTATTTTCAGCGGCATCCCTGAAAGCAGATTCTTCATCCGTTCAATACGTGTCCGATAAAAATCATCTGGATTATATGCATTTACCATCTCCATGAATTCCACTGCAGCCGAAGCATAACGGGCCACTTCCTCCTGTGTAGCACCTCCATTTTTCTTTAACTCGGCTATTTTTTTGATTGCACCTGCAGCCAGGCTCTCATACAGCATACATGAATCACATTGTGCTATCGATTCCCGAATAGCAGGACGCAAAGTAGCAATCACATCTTCCGAATTCCAGGCGTCTTCATAAGCCAAACGGGCTTCTTTGTACTTTCGCATGCCAAACAGCTTTCCGCCTTCATTCATAAACGCACTACACTGAGTCACATATACATTTTTCTCTACCACAATGGGGAGCACCGCATAGCATTTTTTGGCACGGGGACCCAAGTCTCCCACTTCAACCGTCAGCCAGTTTGTCCCCGCCGCATGTATCCCGATGTTTGTCATCTGCTTGAAACTATTGGCCAGACTATCTTTTGCCAGTTCAAGCTTATCCAGCAAATCCCACTCTGCATCTGGAGCTTCTGCCATATTATCCAGCTTGTTCTTCTGGGCTGTATATTCCCTTTCTGTCTTTTCAATAAGTTCTCTTGCCCCAGTCAAAGAAATGATTGGGATTTTGACTGTCACTATCGAGATATTCGGATCGGCTGTACTGACCTTGCTCTCAACCACCGCATTCAGGTCCGGATGACATTCCACCTTCAAGTCCTTTATGGTGGTCGACAATTCAAGTACCGCAAAGTTGGCATCCAAATACGCATCGTTCGACTGGGTCTGCTCATCTTTCCATATCGGATTCTGCACTTCCTCCACTCGATATGCTATCAGGAAATCCGGCTTCACTTTTTGCACCAATTCCGTTTTATAGACACTTCCTCGCCGGCTTATCTCTAATTTTGGCGTAAGTGTTTCTCCCGCTTTAATTATCACACAATATTCATAATACCCATCCGGCCGTTCGCCTACCAGCCGTATGGACTTATTCTTGACATTCGGAAGAGCTATCACTAAATCTTTATGCTTGGACAACAGGATTACCCCTCCATCGCCAGCCAAATCTTCAAAGCGGTCTTCCTCTACGCATCGGCTGTGTGAGATATACTGTGTTTGCGCCTGCAATGCACACACACACAGAATCATCCACGCAGCTAAGATATATCTAAACAAATTCATAGTCAATCTACAATTTATTATTTTTTATAAGTCGAAGGCGCCTAAAGTAGAGATGTCATCATCCGGCTGCTGCCGTTTGCCGCCCACCCATTCTGGCTGCCAGGTACGTACATGAATAATCGGGTCTCTGCCATCTTCCGGAAACTCCCATAGCAGGAACAGATATCCTTCGTCACTGTAATTGCTGGAATTCCATTCCTGACGCAGACGCACACCATATTTGGTGGGATCGACCGTGGAACGAGTAATGCCCGCACATCCTCCGCTTTCACCGTTTTCACCAATTTCACTGAACTTCACATTAATCCATTTATTGCGTTTGAAAGCCTTTTTCAAGTTGCGGATATATTGCTCCTTCGTCTGTTTGGTGTATTCCACCTTTTGGCTCAACCCTCCAAAGTCATTATTCCTGCGTACCGTAATTACCTTTCCCGTAATAATCAGTGCGTCATCACTGAATATTTTTTCAATATAATCAGAATCACGCTGGTTGTAAGCCGTACGGAAACGTTCAATGTACTGCATAATAATCATTTGCTTTTCTTTTTCCACCACGCTGCCGCATCTTTCCATGCTTTCTGCCACATGCGCATCAAGTGCCAGGCGGAAATCGGTAATTCCGCCGTTAGAGTCAAATTCAATGACAGCCTCCTGATACGTGCCGACTCCAAAATTCTCACCCTCAGGAGTGATAATCAAAGGAATATGGCTTACCATCATCGTACCGTCCTTGAATATCCAGCACCGTTCTACCACTTCTTCATCGTCACAATAGAAAGGTGTAACAGCCCATAATCGCAGCAACGACCTCAAGGAAAAATCGTCCATGGGAAATCCTCTCGTAGTCAATATGGTCTTTGCTTGTTGGGCTCGATTTATCTCTGTCAGCACCATACTCAAATTTTGTTCAGCCCTGCTCAAGGCAGCTGGCCGGCCAACTCCTTCATCTACTGTCAGTGTTACGGTCACCGCCTTCATCTGGCCTATACTCCACATACACATGGATACAAACGCAACAAATGCACATATCAATCTTCTTCTCATATCAATTAATAAATTTGTGTTTCTATAATTCAAATCCAATCGCTCCACAACCACTATAGTTTTTCACACTGTCCGGCTTATTCGTCTTTATATTTTTCCTGCCGGGCTCCGGGGTAAGAGTTGCGACCACTTTTCCCTCCCGATTGTAAATTATCAAGTAGCATTTATCCGGATTGGCCAATGAAGCATAACGGCCATAATTTTTTATTTTACCATCATTCTTCGCCTGTTTGACCATCGCAGCCATATCTCCATATTGGGAACAGGCCGCAATTTGCGTCACAATTTCCGGCAAAGTCTCCTTGATGGATTCTTCGACCGGAGGGAGTGACTGATTCGGTATAACTACGGCATTCTCCGTAGGCAATATATCACTCTTCTTTACGTAGATAAATGAACGGTACATGTTACTGCCACGGGGCATTGACAGCATCGTCCATAATTCTTTCCGGTTATTCACTACCAGATTTGTACTTTTTTTCAGTTTCCGCTGCGTAGCGACCCAGGCATTTACCTCCTCATACAGCCTACTTTCCGCGTAACTGCGTGCATCCGCTTCCGTAGGAGCGGTAGATTCAGCATAAATGTACTGGCTACTCTTTTTTATCTTATTAATCTGCTTTTTCACCTCATCGGTCTGGTCGGCAAACAAAGAAAATAGAGGTAACCACGCTAATATAACAGCAAATAGAATATTCTTTTTCACGGCTCATTCTGTTTAAGGTTATCAATAAAAAACTTCTCTGTAATATTCTGTAAAGGAGTATAGACATAAATCCTTCCTTTCACCTTGTCTTCTCCTCCCTCCAAAATATTGAAAGGAAATTCCACGCTGATTGTATGATTATATGCCATTTTAAAATTCACGGCAAAAAGCGTGAGGGATGCACTCTCTTTCGTACGACTTTTGACGCCTAAATAGAGCATGCAATTTTCGGAATGGAAATAGGCGAGAAGCTGCTGTAGAGTGACTTCAATATCAGACTTCAAGTAACCATACTTGTCAATCGTCAGCTGCATAGGAATACTTTTATGAAAACATCCTGTAAGTAGAACATTGCTGACACTGCGCAAAGGTTTAGAGGAATCCAATAGAAGTTTCATGTCGGCTTCACTTCCCTGCAAATATAAATCCGAACGTATCTGATCGCTCAAATAACAACCATTGCTGATTATCCACACACTGTCTGCCCGCGACCGGGTTCCATTCTTCCACATCTCCCGCCATTTGTCTTCCACTGCTTCAGAGGACATACGCTTCACATCCCGCTCGAAAATATGCTCCAGTTCCACCGCATTCGCTCCCAAGAAAAGCTGATAATCGGCCGGAATTACCATACATATCTTTTGATTGCCCTTCTCCCAGCTGACAGTATATCTTCTACGCTCCACTTCATCAATCACGCAACCCATCTCGGGAGTCCGTTGAGCAATCATCGATGCATCGCCTTCAATGAAGGTCAACCGTTTCCGGACCGCTTCCTCTTCCTTGTCTACGTCTTTCCGTGGCACATCCTGCTCCAGCGCATAACGCTCTAAAAAATCAAGCAGCGGACGAGCCACATAATCCGCAGCCCACTGGGTATCGAACAGCTTATAACCGATATGCGAAACATCCCCATATACATTCGTCCGTATGCGCAAAGCCTTTCCCCGAAACTGCCATGTAGAATCATTATCCACATTCTCACCCAAGGAATCAGGCAAGTTCAGCTTCAGCGCACACGACAGTCTTTCCAGACAACGGGTATAGAATGGTGGGGCCGCATTCGCCTCCAAAGCGAATGCCGCCGCCACCATCAATGTCGCTATATGGAAAGACTGTCTCATGGTTTCACAGCCGTTTCATTGCCATCGTGTTTCCAATAACCGATTCCACTGATTTTCCCGTCCCGGAATTCTCCTTCAAACGTATCCCCGGGATTGGCCACAAAGTCTTTTGAAGACACAATCTTCTGACTTCTCTTATAAGTCAATGTGCCATATCCGTGAGGCTTTCCATTCTTCAAATCACCGGTATAAATGGCATATCCCAAGTCCACCGTGCCTTTTCCAGTAATTGGTACAGATTTCTTTTCCTTTGGCTCAGCAGGCACCTCTTCCTCCTGTTTCACTGAATCTGTCTTCAGCGTATCTTGCGGAACTGGCGTCACCACGGTTGTATCTACCCCCGCAGGTACCTGAGGCTCAGCCGACTTGTCACTGGTCATATAATAATAAGCACCACCCCCTAAAGCCAATACCAGAACCACGGCACCAATAATTATTGCCATTTTACCACCGCCAGGGCCAGTAGGACCAGGACCTGTAGTCTTCTCCTTCAAAGGTTGATGACACAACGGACATTCAAATTCACTTCCGGGTTCAACTTCTATTTCTTTCTTATAGTTTTCGCAATCAATGTTCACGCAAACTCCTTTTTTCTTTGCCATAGTCTTTCGTTTTTTTAGTCAAACTTCAAATCATTGTCACATAAATCTTCTGCCGCCTTGTTAAAGGCTACAAATTCCGGATTATTATCATTTCCACCCAAGAGTGGCAACAATACATTATCGAGGGTCTCACCCATCTTCAGCATCAACTGGTTCTTCTTTTCTACATGCTTATAGTTTGTATCCAGTTCGGTCTGCACAGCTTTCTTCAGGGCTTCCGCATCCATCGCACGACTCATCTTACACAGTTCATTCAGCGTCTCAATCATGTCGTTTCCAACCGGAATCCAACGGCTGACACGTCCCATGCGGTTTTTCTCACCGGCAAAACACATGGTTTTCACACCCGTTTCCACGTCTTCACGTTCTACCAGAAGGCCATCCAGGGCATAAGCCAGCAGCACAACCGGACGCAGACGTTTCTTCAAATCGCTTGCATCCAATGCAAACAATCCCGGCAAAGCCTTGGAGAAGGATTCTGTATGTACCACCATGCGGTTCACCTCGCTGCGTACCAGTACGTCGTATTTTTCTTTCAGCACACGCACATTGTCCACATAGCGCAACGGGAAACCGCTGTGCGCCGTAATCACTACAATCTGATTGCTCTTGAAATTCACAGAGACATCATTGTCTTTGTTGAAAGGAATTGTTCCACTTTCCCCAAAGTCCTTGATAAAATCGTTGCGGAAAGTGTCGTCGTCTTCGTACAGAGGCAAAGAAAGCTGGATAATCTTCTGATGGTTTGCAGCGGTTTCAGGACTTCCCTTTCCTTCTTCCGAGCCGTTGAACGGCAAGAAGCTTTGTGCGGCATTGTAAATCTCCTTGATAAAACGTTTGCGCTTGTCGGGAGTGCTGCAATCCGTATTTCTCAATTTGTCCAGAATATTCACATTGACCAAGCGTTGGTTTATATTCTTCAGCGAATAATCGTCCATCTCCTTCCGGGCACTTTCAATGCAACTCTTCAGCGTGATTTCCTGCAAAGCCGAAACATTGATTTTCTTTCCCAGACTGGCAAATCCCACATTGGTCGTACCCAAAGATTCCACGATGCTTGCACGCAGGCTGCTGGCATACGCCTTCTGATTGGCCTGATTCTTGAGGAATCCACGCACCGTGTCACGAACCAGCTTCGGATCGTATTCCTTTACCACCTCACTGTTCATGCTGCTGGTCTCTGCATCGCTCAGCTTGCACTTTTCTTCAGCCTGTTTTTTCATGCTGTCTGCAAATTCAGACAACACCCTCATGAACGGTTCCACACTGTTATTATTCAACAGCGTCAGCATATTGATGACTTCCGACATCAGTTTCACGGCGTAACTATAAGCTGCAATGGAAGTGGCCACCGTCAGCTGTTCGCGTTTCGCATCGGCAAAGCGCCCGAACGTCTTGGCCGATGCATTCGTAATCGCATCTTTCAGCCAACCGATATTGTTCCAGTCGGCACGGATTTCTTCGAGCTGCTCTGCCAAATCTTCATTCAAATAGGTAGTACGCTTGGTAATCTTCGATTTGAAGCCCTCTATACGTTCCGTACATTTGCTTATCAAAACTGCAATATATTTATGCACCTCGATGATGGACATCTCCCCATTCTTCCATTTTGCAAACAGATTATTCTCTATGCGCCGGCATATTTCCTCGGCAAAACCCGGAATCTGAGTTTCATAATCAAAATAGAATTTCTTGACGCCACATCCACGGTACATCGAATCATAGAACTTCTCACAAAGCTGGTTGAATTCTTCATACCATTCTTTCTTCTGACATTCAGCCTGCACATCTTGCTTGTAACGGTCTACATAGAACTCCCATCCTTGCACAATAGGTTTCCAGTTGGTCACGTGCTTTTCAATGGAAGGCAACGGCTTGCTTAATGTGAGATAATCGTCAGACAGCAAGTTCGCTTCCTTTTCAGCGTCTTTCTCCACATCGTGGATGAAAGTCTTTCCTACCATGTCTTCCGTACACTCGATGTAGCCGCGTGCCTCATCCCATAATCCATACAACATCTGCATGGAAGCCTGCCGTGCAAAATTGTAGGCTCCATACTCAACAACCTCCGTTTCGGGATATTCAATCCGCTTCACTCCAAAAGTCATAAACCGACGGCTACGGACAGCTTCACCTGTCTCATTGTTTTCCGGTAGAAGACCGTTGTTCTCATTGGTCTCCAGACGAGCCATCTTCCCTCCATTCTGCATGGAAGAAGCCACAATCTTCTGGAACAGGAAATCACCCACGATTCCCGGCAGCACCTTATGTATATTCACTTCCTTACCAGCTTCATTCACATTGGTATACAAATAGGCCATATCAAACGCATCCTGTCCCATCAACAAACGACGCACATTGCCATATTCGTCTGTATTTCCTTTCACATCCGTAGGAAAATAACGTTTTACCGACATCGCATTGAGTTCCAGCAAAGCAGCATAACCGTTCGGCTGGTAATAGCGGTTGCTGTCTTCGCCTCCCGGAATCTGAATGATTTTCTCCGGTACATAGAGATAAAGCTGTATCTTAAACTTCGAACGGTCGTCTCCCGTACGCTGAAATTCATTACGAATCTGAGCCACCGCATCCACAATGGAACCTGAACCTGTTCCACCACCGAGTCCGGCACAAATATGGAAGGTCACATCGTCCACATCTTCTTTCTCTTTCAACGCACGGACACGCGCATGTACCTGTCCTACAAATGTATTCTGGGGCAGACCACACATGTTATTGGCAATCAACATTCGCCCGAAACGACGGCGCTGGCCTCCAATGCCTTCACTAATAATGGCCCCGATGCCTTCCTTCAGCATTGCCTCATCCTTGCGGTTGATGAAAGCATTGATGCCCGGATATTGGTCGAGGTTACTCAACACCCCTGAACCGATTCCGTTGATTGACAAGCGCTGAGCCGGAGAAAGCTGAACAGACACACCTAATGTCTGCCAGTCTTCTTCATTGTTCAAATCGGCCAGACTTGAATCCACGTACAAATATTCTATATTAGCACTGCCTGCTGGATCATTTGAACGAAACTCTTCATAAATACGCTTACGCAAGGCACGCAAGACAGAGCCTCCCGTTCCTCCTAATCCAATAACTAAATGATTTGCCATAGTAATTAATTTTTTAATTTATATTTAATCATCATAACGTCTTCTTCTGCGCCCCGCTCCAGAATATCTGTGAGAATAACTTCTGCGTGTCACCCGTTCCATCGATTTGATTACGATGAAAGCACCGATTACCACAAAAAACAGACTCCAGCCTATGCGGCGAAGTATGAAATGATTCATCACCGAGCGCAGTTCCCCCGCCATTGCCGGTGCAATCGTTTCTGGTGTATGGCCTGAAAAATCAGCCAGGTTCACAAAGTAACCTACCAATGGCCACTGGTCCATGATTTGTTCCAATATTATCTGGCTTTCCGCTTGATTATATACGGTTCCGACAGGAGCGCCCCTTACCCAGTCATTGATGGCATATTCCACCTCATTGCAATAAGATTTAATGGTTACCGCTCCACAAAGCAAAACGGCCTGGACTGAAAGGAAGAAAAATAGGATAACGCCCACAATGTAACTTACCGGCGTAAAAGTGCTGTCACGGCGCCATGACCGAATCAAGACAAACATCAACAATATCCCTGCTACCGTGAGAAGAACTCCCAAAAACAGATTACCGATAGAATATCTGATAATATGAAATAAAACCCCCATGTTTTTCCTAGCTTTTAGATAATACAACAAAGTCAATCACCACAAATATATAAAATTTTTCACAAAGCATACATTTCTTGTTAATAAATCAAAGTCATCAGACATTTTTTTTGCTCTTTTTTGTCAATCCATATCATCCTCCCCCTTATTCATTCATTTTTGCACTATCTTTACACCCACAAACAAAAAACTATCCCATGATTGGAAGCATTCTCGGCGACATCGTAGGCAGCGTCTACGAGTTCCATAACATCAAGACCAAGCGATTCCCCCTTTTCACCCCGCAGAAGGGATATACCGACGACAGCATCCTGACCCTCGCCACGGCCGACTGGCTGCTGCACGGCGGGGACTGTGCGACGTATTATTTCCGCTATGCCACCTGCTACCCGTGTCCGCTGGGCGGCTTCGGCGGACGTTTCCGCGAATGGCTCCGGCAAGGACAGCAGACGGGACAGCTCCTCCCCTACGGCAGCTGCGGCAACGGCTCGGCCATGCGCGTAGGACCCGTAGGATGGGCATTCCGCACCGAAGAAGAGACCCTGGAAGCGGCCCGCGTCTCCGCCGCCTGCACGCACAACCATCCCGAGGGCATCAAGGGAGCGCAGGCCACGGCCCTCTGTATCTTCCTGGCCCGATGCGGGAAACGGAAGGAGAACATAAAAAATACCGTCGAAGCAAAATTCGGCTACAACCTGAATTTCACTTGCGACGGTATCCGTGACTCATATAAGTGGGACGCTACCTGCCAAGGCACCGTGCCCCAGGCCATCCGTGCTTTTCTGGACGGGACGGATTTTGAAGACTGCATCCGCAACGCCGTCTCACTGGGCGGCGACAGCGACACGCTGGCCTGTATCACGGGCAGCATCGCTGAAGCGTTCTACGGCATTCCCCTTGCCCTGCACGCACAGACGATGCATTATTTGCCGCCACTCTTCCAGCAGATTGTGACGCAGTTTGAGGCGTTATATCATTCTACGGCAGTATCGTGAAGCACTCCCCATGCGTCGTTCAAGGTGACCAGCAGCTCATCCGACTTCGAGAGGTCGATGGGCGCATCCTTTTCGTCGGCACCCGGCTCTGCCTCCAAAGTGGCTGAGTCTTTTCCTTCCGTATTGTCCGTAAACAGTTTCTTACCGATGGAGTAGAAATTATTGCGGCGGATGTCATACTGGTATTTCGTTCCATCGCTCGGAGCCTGTGCCACAGTGACATTCAGCACTTTCAGCTCCTTGTTGCCGCTGCCCAAGATGTGGATGCTCAACGTCTGGCTGGCCACATGCTCCTCGTAAGGCAAGACGAAGCGGCCACCGAAAAGTGAGTGGTCCACACATTTCAGGGATTGGTTTTCAGGCATTCCGTCTGCCAGCTGGTATTTCTTGCCATCTCCCCCTTCTGCGTTGAAGGTATAGGTCTCACCCAATTTTGCTACCGAATAGTTGCTTGCCGCACTCATGGTAAACGTCAGCAAATCAGCTGTTCCTGAATTTCCACTATCCCACTTACCATTCAAATCAGCTGTAGAAGGGAAAGTAAACCCGCTGGCTTCACGGTTGGCTCTCACCACCACCTTCTCCACCTTCTCGTTATTGACGTAGGCGGGTACATTCTTGAAGTAGGCCAGCATACCAGCCACCTGACGCTCCATCGTCACCTTGGGCTGGGTGGTAAACTTACCTTCCTCCGTGGCAGATACCGTAACCGAACCGGCAAACAGTTCCTCCACGTCAAAGCCTGTCAGTTTATTGACAGTCGTAAAAGTGTTGCCCGACAACGTAGCCGCATAGGGGTCCGTATCTCCGTTATAGGCATAAGAAATAATCGTGTACTCCCCGGCCTTCAGGCCTGCCAGCTTGATTTTCTTGAGACCGTTCTCACGGCTTGCCTCCCCTGCACCTTCAGTGGAAACCGCACTGTTCCATGCGGCACCCGCCTCATCCATCGGGTCATTGCTGCTCACCGCCGCACCGTCAATCTGCGTCACAGTGACTCCTTCGGCCACAGCACCGTCTTTCAATACGAAAAGCTTGTAATGGTCCACATTGTTGGCGGCTGCCGAACTTCCCACCGGACGCGCCGCGCGCGAATTGGCGTTTGTCAGACTAATTTCAATCATTGCTTCTCCTGGAGATAATGTGTCATCTCCGCCTTGCGCAGTTGTGGCAATTTCTTCGTTACTACACCCTGCCCATGCCAACATCAGCGCAAAAGCAGACATTTTGAATACATTTTTCTTCATAAGTTAAATTTAAAAATTAAAATCAAACACTCTCGCCTATAAAAACTCATTTTCTCCGCATGTTGTTCATGGGATTTTCACTGTCAATTTTTCGGCCTGAAGTGGGGTTTCCTGACTTTCCGAGTGTCGCAGCCAATGAAAAGTCACTGATAGCAAACAAAATAATGCATTCTTTCTCTAGATTACATTTTTTTGGCGATTTGTAGGATTATCCGATTATTTTCTTTACATCCGCACGATTTTTTACACTTTTTAAGAATATAAGATTCCGTTTTCGGACAGATTTCATTTATCCATGTACCAATCTACCGTAATTCTGCCGTCCTTTTGTCGCCACAGAAGGAACTGTCTGGAATCAACCGGTTCCGGCTTCTCATCCGGTCCGTTTGCAGTCTGAAAATATGTGAAGTTTTCCACAGAAATTAAGGAATCTTTTTCCCTCCCAAAGTGCCTTTACGCTTCCCCAGAAAACGCAAGTGCGTTTACACCAAAACGTCCTTACGTTTTACCCAAAACACAAGTGCGTTTAAAGGAAAACGTAAGGACGTTTTTTCATCCTATGAGACCCGCTGATTCACAGGCGCTTGCAGAATCCGTCTCTCAAGCCGGGAAACCGCCCGGCACCTGGCTGAGTTGTACTTTCTCGAACTTGTAGCCCAGGCGTTTCAGCTCGATGGCCGCCCCTATGCGGAACATCGTCCGGCAGGCACGGGCAAACACGTGGAAGGCCCGCGGACTCTGCGGCTCAATCTGTTCGTGGCGGATGGCATCTACCGCATACTGCGCACAGCGGCGAATCACTTTCTCCAGACGAGCGGCCTCCGCCCCGTCGAGCGGCAGTCCGAGCAGGTCGTGCACGATGTGCTCGTCCATGTCGTCAAAACCCTGCTCCCCGTAGTACGACTGGTAAGTGGCCTGCATGCAAGCCTCCCAGTCCTCGTCCCAGTGGCAGGCCACACCCAACCCCAGGTAAGCCGCCCAAGCCACCGACACCGTAGGATAGTCGGGAATCTGCTCCACGGCATCGGCCATGTATTCCGGTGCCAGGTCGTGCCAGCGCTTGTCCAAATCCTCGGTGGCCAGCAGCGTGCCGTCGAGCACCCCTTCGTGGGTACACAAATGCAGCAGGTTCTGCTGCAATCTCTCTTCAAAATGCTTCAAATATTCCGTATCAATCATGTTTTTCTGAATTTTCCGCCAAAGATAAGTGTTATATGAGACATTTTACACCTTGCGGGCGGATTTTTGCGGGTCATTTCCTCAGTTGCCGCATGACAGAAGGGATTTTATCTTCCAAATACGCCTGCCAGTGGGAAGGAGAAAAGCCCATGCTGGTGTGATGTATAGCTATGAAAGGCACCCGCCGTCCACCGGCACTCAAGAACCATCCCTCCCGCGGAAAGCCGTTGATGTAAACGGAATCATCCTGCCTGATTGCATAGTTCCCTTCTCCCACCCCTTCGATGCCGGTCTCGCTTCGGGTTCCGATAAACAAGCAAAAATCCGGCAGAAGCACGTCAGACAGGCCGGACAAGCATTTCCATGCGTTCATAAAATCCTCGTACGCCGGCCGTTCATCTCTTGCCCGCATCACGCGCTGGATGAAATTGTAGAATGCTATTTTGGACCAGAAATCATTCCGGCTCTCCAGACTGTCTTTCCCGAACAGACTGTACAATCCGGCAAACATCCTCCAAGGAGCATCGGAAGTTATCGCACAGTCCACTACGGCTCTGGTGGCATCTTTCTCCAACAGTTCCTCCAAGGCCTCCTGCGAAAACTCGTTCCCGTCTGTGGCATAATGACTGTCACCCAGAACAAGCACCTTAGGAGCCTGTCCGGCATAACGTGCCCCTACCCACGGATACCTTTCCAGCCGTCCCGCACGATTTCCTTCCATCAGCACATCCAACTTACGGTCGAAATCCGTAGTCATAAGCTCTTTTGTTTCCATCTTTTTCTTGATTTAATTCCACATTCATGCTTCTGTTCACTGAGACAAAGTTATCATTGAACACGATAAATTTAGTGATTTTATCCGAATATTTCCAACCGTCAAAGTACTACATTATCCCTTATGCCAAACTTACGTCAAGGCAACAAAAAAGGGCGTGTTCCCGTCGGGAACAGCCCTTGAAAAAAATGGTTTTTCTATAGAAAAACGATGCGTGACGCAGTGCGCCTCACACGACCTTATAATTTTCGGAGAATTATTTCACAGTCGCTTTAATATAACTTTTACCAGCCTCCAGGTTCTGGTCTTTGCCATAATTGGGGCTGTATTTCCCCACAGGCATATCACTCAACACAAAAGCATTGCATTTTCTTCCTGCCACCACTTTATCTGTCATGGCAGTACTTAAAGCCGTGGCAGCCATACTTACGACAGTTCCCAGTAATCCGCCTCCTGCATTGACACTTGTGTCTACATTCATCAAGCCTTCCCTGTGGTAAAGAGTTTCTCCTGTAGAAGTGGAACGCAAAATATATTCTATGTCCACAGTCAGTTTTCCAGTCATCGTTTTCCGGCTCCAGGATTTTATAACCGTAAACATCGCCGCATCTGCTCCCAACACTTTCTTGAAGATATTTATGTCATTTTCCAGAAACATCTCGCTGTCGTATGCACTTTCTGTCTGAAACATCTCCATTGTCAGATAAGGTGAATACACATAATAGCCTTTCTCACAAAGCGGCATATACATCGTAGTATAAAAGAAATCTTTTGCTTCTACGGAATTCGTCTGATTGATGGGAGGCATGATAACTATGGAAACAGGTTTCTCCTCGTATAACTTAGCATACTGCTTTCCGCGTGTAATCGTTTCCGCACATGAAGACAGTAGTATAATAGCTAATGTAACAATTAAATAGTTTTTCATTTTTCAAGCTGTTTAATGATTCTTGAGATATATTTTTCCGACTCCGGATAAACCTTTATTTCTTCCTTCAAGAAAGAAAGGCCTTCCTCTTTCTTTCCGGTCCGATATAACATATAGCCGTATTCCGCATACAATCCCGGAGGAACGACCCCTCTGGAACCCTTTTGCTTGTCAATCATCTTTTGATACTGTTCCAGCACTTTCACTTGAAGTTCTTCCGTGCTTTTCTTACTGTACTGATAAGTCACGTCTTCATAATTATACCACGAATACAATGGCTTCACGGTAGTACAAGAAGCAAAAGCCAGCATACAAGTACCCATAAATAGAATTTTTCTCATCATGGCAATGTGATTATTTTAGTTTCCTGAGTAGACACAAATATTTCCTTACTATAAATCGATTTTCCATTGTAAATCACGTCAATCTTCTTCCGCCCGGTAGAAACCGCATACGATGTTCCCTTGCGATTGGCATTTTTAGCCTTGACGACCTTCGCCTCAAAAGGCTTTTTGCCATCCAGCATAACGGTCACTTCCTTTCCTGCATATTCACCCGGACTAGTGAAGAGCAAATAAGCCATGTCTTCTTTTCCACTTTCCTGAGCCACAGGATAATGAGCCTTGCATCCGCACAGCAATGCAACCAGCCCAACAATCATCCATAATCTTGTTTTCATAATTACTTGGATTCTTCAATATAATATTCACTTAGTTTCGTTGCATCAATCGGAGCTGTGGCTGATACCTCCACAAAAGAATATTCAGTTTCCGGAGTATCGCCCCCTGTAGATATCACCTTGACCGTACCTATTTTCTTTCCTGGCAATTCAATCATCAAACCCGTCTGAGGATTTTTCACTTTCTTACCTTTTGACTTCACGCAGAATACATCCCCTTCTTCTATGCCTTGACTTTTTCCACCTGCAATCAACACCGCATCCGTATCATAAGAAAGGAAATAAGTTCTCCATGGTTTGTCTGTACATTTATTAATGATATTCTCCACCAGCTGTCCAATGGCTTCAGAAATGGCCTTGTCACTCAGTGTGGCATCAAAATCAGCACGTCCACCTATACCCATAGTTGTCTTAGTGGTCAAATCGGCAGAACCTTTTGCCTCATCCGAATAAATAATCAGGCCTGTAGACACATCTACCAGACGAATAGCTACCGCCGCCTCCACGGTCTGTGTTTTTGTGGTAGTAAAGACACCCGATTTCCCGGTATTCTTCCGGCCAAATTCCGTAATGGAACCAATAATCATATAATCAGCTCCGACCGTGGCCAAACCGTTCTCGCCCTTTTGGGCTTCTTCAAGCAAAGTGGACAAATCGCTTCGCTCCAACAGCAGGAATTTTCCGGAAGCAGCCAGCTTAGCTGAAAGAATATCCAGCGCTTGTTTGCCCATCGGATCATTCTCTTTATCATAGAATATGCCCTTCGCATATTGCGTTTCATTTGAGAACCGTCCAATTGCCACTTTACGCTTAATTACTTTCCCGCTAGTAGCTGCTTGTGTTTCTTGCGGGGTTTCTACTACCTCAACTTTTCTTTGAGCGTAACTCATGTCGACCAACAAGCATGCACACACAGCAAACAAACAAATTCTTTTCATCATACTTCATACTTTTTTAATCTATAATCAATATCCTGAGGTAAGTTTAGACATCCTTATTCAAGGGACATGTCAAACTGTAAAAACAAATGAAGAAAAAAAAGCTTCAGGGATTTCTTTCGACAATTATCCCCAAAGCTTTTCCATAAATTCAATAAAATATTACTTCATCTCTTCAATAGCAGCCTGCGCCACTTTCATATACGATTATTTCCCAATAGATTACATTACCGGTGTATGTGAAGTGTATGCGCTTTGGTATGACTTTTTTCTAAAGCTGCTACTTTCTTAGCATTATTATTCTATCGCAGCTTGTGCCTCTCCAATACATATCTGTATTTCAATAAGATGCAATATTTGTGTATGTAATCTGTATGCATCTTGATACAATGATTGGAATAGTTGCAATATATATTAAGGATGAATGATTTGACCTCTCTGTAACGAGATGACGCATTCATTTAAATTTCAGTATTGTTTATTTCCTATCTTTCAATAGCTCAATAATCACGTCCTTATCCTTCAGGTTTGAATCAAGTCGTAAAATCTGTGAGTTCAGACTCTCTATCTGCTCTTTCAGAAGCTTGATTGTTTCCCTCAGGTTCTCTGTTTCTTTCTTTTCGCTGGATAGCTGCACGGCCAGTTCTGCATCACCTATCAGGTTATTTGCATTTCCATCCAATGAAACGGCTGCAAGGTGTGCCGAGATATGATGCTGTTTCGGACAGAAAAGGGAAAAGAAATTGAAGTCCAATGCTTCGCTGACTTTAATAAGCCTGCTCGTTTCCATTGTCTCCCTTTCCAGTATGCGGTTTATGTGCTGCTGCGGTACACCTATTTTGCGCCCAAGCTCAGATTTGCTTAATCCAAGCTCGTTTCGTCTTTTGTCGATAGCCTGACCTACATGCACGTGTTTTATGTCATTATCCATGCGATTCCTTCAATAAATACATCTTAAACAATAAATCATCAAACAAATATTTGGTTATATAAACCATTTTATGTTACTTTGTGGTGTAACCTATTCATTTGGTGAATACAAAGTTAAACATTAAATATTAAACATCCAACAATTATGTCTGAAAACTTAGAAAAAATCCGTCCGGCACTTGTTGCCCTTGAAGTAGGTGAATCCGTTTCATTCCCCATCTCACGTTTGAAAAGCGTCCGTACCCAGGCTTCAGAGCTTGGTGCCATCTACAACCGTCAGTTCAAGACCAGGACTGACAGGGAAAACCATACCATTACGGTCAAACGAACAGTATAGAAAACCCAATCAGGTTTATATGAAGATATTACAGTTTCTGGACCATCTTATACCATACGAAACATTCCTGAATGATCTGTCCTCCAGAATTGTCAGGCAATTGAAAGCCGACAAGGATGATCCTGAATTCATAAGCCAGAGGAAGGCATACGAGCTTTTTGGCCGCAGGAATGTAGAAAGGTGGAAACGTCAGGGAAAGGTGGTCTCCTATAAAAGACCCGGTAAGGTGGAATACCGCACGGCAGACCTCAGGCTCCTGCAGCGAACCACCCAGGACTATTTTGATGAAAGTCAGCCGAAACAGGCAGAAAAACCGGTCAAGAAAGATAAGTGATAAACATATTATGGCTAATACTCTAATATTGATAAACTTTATTTGTTTATTTTAGCCGTGATACTCTATGAAATATAAAGAAAGCAATTATAGTAGGTACAGGAATGTGCGTCAGTAACCTTTGTTCACCAGCTTAACAATAAAGCCGGACAGATATTTGTATCGCACATTCATAATGATTTTATAATAATGAAAGAAATCAGACCAGCGTGCGATCCAAACGGTGTCTATTCAGTCAAGCGCACCTGTGCTGAACTCGGTATCAGCAACAAGACACTCAAAAAATACAGAGATAACGGATATATCCAACCGCTTAATCCTAATAATGTCAGCCGTCCGAAATACTCCGGCCAGTCAATAATCGATTGTTGGAACCTGCTCAGTACGTTATGATAAGCGAAACAACCATACGGAAAGTAAGGGAACTTGCCATTGAAGACGTACTCAGTCCTTATGTCAGGCTGTCCAGAAAAGGCTCAACCCTGATGGGACTTTGTCCTTTTCATACTGAGAAGACCGGTTCCTTTGCCGTTACTCCCAGCAAAAATCTCTTCCACTGTTTCAGCTGTAACCGTGGTGGTGATTCCATTACGTTTATAATGGAAAAGGAAAACCTTTCCTTCAGTGCCGCCGTGGAATTTATTGCCAGAAACCATAATATTCCGGTAGAATACATCAGTGAAGAGCGCAGTGAGGAACAGCTGGCCGAAGCCAGGCACCGGGAATCACTTCTGACAGTTCTCGATACAGTCCAGAGCTTCTTCCTTCAATGCCTCAGAGCAACAGACAAGGAAGAAAGCCTTGATGCCAGGGCCTACGCATACGGCCGGTGGCATGAGGAGTTCTGTGCCTTTGCCGGAATAGGCTATGCACCGAAGGACGGACAGGCCTTTATGGATTTCTGCAGAAGCAAGGCTCTGAACGAAGAACTGCTGTACGAACTCGGCATGTTCAAGCGTGGCGAGGACGGCAACACATACGCCATGTTCCGACAGCGTATCATGATTCCCGTGAGAAACAGATGGGGGCGCATCATTGCCTATACGGCCAGATACATCGGAGAAAATAGGAAAGTTCCCAAGTATATCAACTCGGCAACAAGCATGATTTACTCCAAGGGAGAAACAGTATTCGGTATTGACCGTGCCGCCAGACTGCGTGATGCCGACTATTATATCATTGTGGAAGGTGCTCCTGATGTACTGAGAATGCAGTCGATTGGATACGACAATACAGTAGCGTCACTTGGAACAGCCTGGAGTGACAGCCAGTTCGAGCAGCTGAAGAAGTATGTATCCTCACTCTGTTTCATTCCAGATTCAGATATTGCGGAAGGCAAGCCATACGGACCGGGATTTGAGGCGGTGATGACCAACGGGGCTGCAGCCATAAGAAAAGGATTCCATGTAACAGTCAGGGAACTTCCTTTTGCAGAAATACCATCCGAGGCAGAAGGAGAAATCCAATATGCCAAGAATGATGCCGACAGCTATATCCGCAGCAGGGAGGATTATACTTCACTTCCCGAAAAGCATTTCATTATCTGGCTGGCACAGAAACGTTTTCTGGTAGCCGGTTCTATGGTAGAGGAAAGAAAGTGTGTTGCGGAAATAGCAGACCTGTTGCGCTATATAAAAGACCAGCTTGTGTATGACCAGTGCATAGAACAACTCTCCAGACTGCACGGCAAGGTAAAGCTATGGCGTGATGCCGTTACCCAGGCACGTGGGGAAGCCAGGAGAAGGAACGACAAGCCGACGGCCATGAACGAGATGCAGCGTGAAGTTGAACTGCTTCGCCAGTTCGGACTGTTCGTCAGGGAAAACTGTTACTACTCCATCGGTGAAGATGATGATGAACCGTCAAGAATCTCCAACTTCATCATGGAACCACTGTTCCATATCGAGGATGAGATAAACGGAACAAGAATCTTCCGCATGAGGAATATGTACAATGTATGCAGGGTTATAGAATTGAAGGAGTCTGAGCTCTGCTCGCTTAGCAACTTCCAGCAGAAGGTCGGCTCACTGGGCAACTACGTATGGCTGGCCAAGATAGACAAGCTCAACCGTGTAAAGGAATACCTGTATTCAAAGACCGATACGGCAGAACGTATCAGAAAGCTCGGCTGGAATGCAGCTGAAGGATTCTTTGCTTTCGGTAATGGAATATTTTTTACCAACACATTCAATGCCGTTGATGATTTGGGTATTGTCCGTGGAATCAACGGCAAGGCCTTCTATATACCGGCCACTTCAAAAATCTATCTCAACAATCCGGAGATATTCCAGTTTGAAAGACTCATGGTGCATGAGAACCGTAACGGGATAAGACTGTACGATTACGTAAAAAGACTGATGGAAGTATTCGGTGAGAATGCAAGCGTAGCCTTCTGTTACCTGGTTGCCACCCTCTTCCGTGACATCATATTCAGACGTACCCGCCACTTTCCCATCCTGAACCTTTTCGGTGAGAAAGGAACCGGTAAGACAACCCTGGCTACTTCCCTCCAGTCCTTCTTCCTGCACGGAGTTGATCCGCCAAACCTTGGAGTAACCTCTGTACCGGCCATGAACGACCGTGTGTCACAGGCCGTCAATACACTTGCCGTGCTTGATGAATACAAGAACGACCTCGACATACGCAAGATAGCCTATCTGAAAGGGCTCTGGGGCGGTGGCGGCCAGACCAAGAAGAATACGAATACAGACGGGATGGCAGCACAGACCATTGTCACAACAGGTGTAGCCCTTTGCGGCCAGGACAAGCCGACACAGGATATGGCACTCTATACCCGTGTCATCTTCCTTGCCTTTTCAAAGACATCATTCAACCAGAATGAGAAAAGAGCCTATGAAGACCTTGTATCAGTCTGCAACATGGGACTTACCCACCTCACCCTGGAGATATTGGGACACCGGGAACTGTTTGAGAAGAACTTTCCGGAAATATATTCCATTACCAAGCGTGAGCTGGCTGCGAAACTGGAGAATGAAACCATCCATGACCGTATATTCGGAAACTGGGTTATTCCATTGGCCACCTTCAGAACACTGGAGACAGTCATTGACGTACCTTTCAGCTATGCGGAGCTTTTTGAAACAGCAGTTAAAGGAATACGCAACCAGAATGAACTGGCTCAGGAAAGTTCGGAAATAGCGGACTTCTGGAGTATGCTTCAGGGATTCCAGACTTCAGGTAAATGTATTGAGAAGGCACATTACCGTATAAGGTATATGAAATCCTTCCGTCCGTTGTCGGTAAAGGAAGATATAGAATTTAAGGAGGCACGTCCTATTCTCTATCTGAACACGGCAGCCGTGGCGTCACTGTTCAACAGCAGGAATGCTGGTTCTACCTCCAACCGGTCTAACTGGTCCACCATCATGTCCTACCTGAAATCCCATGCTTCATATTTGGGATTGAAACAGGACAGATTCACCATACTTCTGCCCAGCGGGCTTCCTGACTATACCATTGACATTGTGAATGGCGAGCAGGTTAAGAAGGTAAAGGTAAACCGACCGAAGGCTTTATGTTTTGATTATCTCCAGCTGAAGGAGACTTTCGGACTGGATCTTGAAACTGAAGTTGTAGCTGAAGTGCAGGACATGCAGGAAGAAATGACTTCCGGATACAAACAATATCCTGAGCAGAAAGGCTTATTTTAATTGAGAATTTACAATAATAAATTATCATCAGAAAAATCCAACCCTTTTAAATGTATTCGTCAAGGAATTATTTACAGTTATCTTTTGGAATTTCAAAACTTAACTCTTATTTTTGTAGAAATCTTGCAAAAAAAGGAGTTAAGTTTATGATTTTAGAGTTTTGTGTCAGTAATTACCTGTCAATAAAGGATGAGTTAAAAATATCCTTTGTTGCAACTGCTCTTAAAGATGTTCTTACCGAGTCAAATGATATGATAACTGTACCCGATACCGGATTATCTGTATTACGGAGTGCAGTGATTTATGGTGCAAACGCTTCAGGAAAATCAAATGTTCTGAAAGCTATTGCTTTTTACAGGCGTTTTATCACGGACTCTTTCAAAAACAGTCAGGCCGGAGAAGCAATTGATGTAGAGAACTTCCGGTTGAATACCACTTCAATGAATGAGCCGACTACAATGGAAGCAACCTTTATTGTTGAAGGTTACACTTACCGTTATGGTTTTGAGGTTGACAGCAAAGCTGTACGTGCCGAATGGCTGTACCAGCGCACAAATAAAAAGAGAGCCAAAGAAGTTGAAATATTCTACAGGACAGAAGAAGAAACCGCTGTTCATCAGAAAAGTTCTTTATTGATAGAGCTTGTAAACAAGAAAATGGTGCGTGACAATGCTTTACTGCTGTCTACCGGGGCACAATTCAATGAGCCGATAGCAGTCAGTATCCTGCAATGGCTGAATGATATGCAAGTGATATTTGGCAATGATGAGGAAAGACTGTGGAAACAGGCTATAAAGTCTATGGATGATGAGAACCTCCGTTTGCGTATTACTAACTTTGCAAAATATGCAGATCTTGGGATAGACAGTATCGTAAAAACAGATAACCGTATCGTTAGTACTCACCGGCAATATGATGATGAGGGAAAAGAAACCAATAGTGTAGCTTTTTCATTCAGCAGTAATGAATCGGAAGGTACAATAAAATATTTTTCTTTGTCATATCCCATCATTGATGCTTTGGATAATGGAAAACTTCTTGTTATTGATGAACTTAACTCAAAGCTTCATCCTCTGTTGGTTCGTAAAATCATCGGCCTTTTCAATTCGGCAAAAACAAACCCGAAGGGTGCACAACTACTTTTTACAACTCATGATACCTTCCTGTTAAGCGCCGGTATGTTTCGCCGTGACCAGATATGGTTTACACAGAAAAACAGTTTCGGTTCTACTGAAGCATATTCACTGGTTGAATATAAGGTACGCAGCAATACTCCATTTGAAAGGGATTATCTGTTGGGTAAATATGGTGCAACTCCCATTATCGGTGAAATGGAGAGGGTCTTTAATATGGAGGAATGAGTATGGGAAGACAAACAAAAAAGGACCATCGTTCAGGCAGTCTGACCAGAAAGCAGGGAACGAGAAATGTAAAACAGTCTTTTCTCATAGTATGTGAAGGGGTACGTACAGAACCAGACTACTTTAAAGCTTTCCGTATGACAACTGCTACAGTCAAAGCTATAGGTCAGGCAATGAATACCATAAGTCTTGTCAATAAGGCAATCAGTATACGTGATACTGAACAAAAGAAGAAACATTATTATGACCAGTGTTGGGTTGTTTTTGACAAGGATGATTTTCCTGCAAAGGACTTCAATCAGGCAATAACCTTGGCTCAAAAGAACGGTTTTCGTGTTGCTTACAGTAACCAGGCATTTGAGTATTGGTTCTTGTTACATTTTAATCTCTATCGAGGTCCTCTTCATCGCCAGAATTATGCAGATATGTTGTCAAAACTTATAGGAATGCCATATTCAAAAAGTGAAGGATTTGGCGCTGTCATGTATAATAGGCTTTATCACCTGCAATCACAGGCAATAAAGAACGCAAATGTAGTACTTAACGAGGTTTCAAATGGAAATCCTGCCATGGAAGAATCTTCGACCACGGTACAATTATTGGTTGAAGAATTGAATAAATATATCTGAAATTGTGTTAATATACAAATTATAAGATTTTAAACTGAATATAAATATTTCTACTCACCAATAACAGAAATTATATTATATAATTTATACTTGTTCCTTGGAGAATTACTTGAAGATATTCAATCATTAATATCTTCAAGTAAATCCTTAGATGTAACCTTTTTTATTATTATAGGAAGTTTTGATAAATCCATTTCTTGCTGTTCGGTAATATTGGGTACAGAAATGAACAGTTTTTTTTCTGCTCGACTAATACCTACATAAAAAACTCTATGGTGGTTTTTATGTTCTAAATCAGGCTTTAACAGGAAACTGATATCTTCTTCTTTTTCAAGAACTAATAATACATTTTCAAACTCGTCACCTTTTGCCTTGTGTACAGTTTTGTTGTTCACTGTATTATCTGAAATGCTAACATAACAAGCTAAATCCCAATAATAATGTTCTTTGTAAAATTTTAGATTATTCTTATTTGGAGAAGCAATCTGAATATTTAATTCTGTTTTTACAAATCTTAAAAAGCTTATTAAGTTATCATTTGAATATAAAGGATAGGCTTCAATCAGTTTCTTTAACATATAAGAAATTTTTTTACTGTCTTCTTCAATAAGCTTAAGACAATGATATGCTTCACCGTAATTTCCATCTCTGGTAAACTCTATTCCCTGTATAAGAGACTTAATGATGATTTTTCTTATAAGATTAGAATCAAAATCAGATTTTAAAAGATTCTCGCTTGGGGTATCTTCCTTTTGTGCTTTAAATGAATTAGCGATATGATTCGGATAAGAGAGAGTATGGATATCTGAGTTATTCAATAATTTCTTTTTGCAATAATTATAACAATCAAATTTGTCTCCTACAAGTAACATTGGGATAGTGTCATCAATATTCAGTATTTTGTCTTGTGTTAAATCTTTTCTAACGCAATTAAGTAAATCTATAATCTGATTACTACTTCTTCTATTACCTTTAATAACGTACCTATTCATCCCTTCAAGATGGAAATTGTCAAATTGTTGAATACTTGCTCCAATAAAGTCATATATTGATTGGCATCTGTCGCCAATGACTCCGATAATTATTCCGCTGTCACCTAAAATTTTAAATATTGCGATTTGAATTGGTGTAGAGTCTTGAAACTCATCTACGAAAAAATATGGATATGCAGATTTAATAAGAAATTTAATATTGGGGATTTTTGTTAGTAATTGATATGAAAAATACATAATGTCATCATATGTGATTACACCTTTTTCCCATAATATGTACTTATATGTATTATATATATAGTTAGGAAGGTAATATTTATCATTTGCTTTTATTGGAAATTTAGGTTTAAAATCTATACTGTCTTCTTTGAATTGCCAACGCGCTTGTGATATAGCTTCCGTTATTCTTTTGTTGGATACATAAACATAACCTGTTCTTTCCTTGACTGCTTGAGCTAATTGATTTCCAATAAAAAAATCATCCCCAGTCAACTTTAATTTTGAGTGATTTAACCCAAAATCTTTCGCAATAAAGTGAATATAAGGTTTCACTATATGAGTATAAAGGAAACTATGTATTGTGGCAACTTCCAATCTGTCAGAAGAACGACATACCCTTGACCTTATGGTGTTAGCACCCACATTTGTATATGTTATACAGGCTATCTTTCTTTTAATGCCTAAACGTTTGGAGTTTGATATTACATTTTTTATATGATTACATAACCAATGAGTCTTACCGGCCCCTGGACCAGCAGCGATTTTAAAACATTCATCGCAATCAATTAAATCATTAGATGTTATTGTATTATCCATTCTATAGCTTCGTTTATATATGGTGGTATATTCAAATATAAAGGTTTCTCAGATTCTAGATTATCTTCCAATTTTAATCTTAATTCAAAAGCATTCTCTCCTTTCCCCAAAGAGGATAAGTACCTTGTTGCTAATAATGATTTATATTTGATATCAACATGCCAATCTATTTTTTCCAATGCAGGAAGTAACCGTTCTTTGATTGTTTTATTCTTGCACTTATTAATTATAACTTTGGCAGTATCGTTAAATTTTCCTATATTGATTAGTTGTTGAAGTTCATTAATATTTGCAAGTGAATCAATAATTAGAATATCACTTGTAGTATTATAAAACATTAGATCATATTCTAATGTCTTGCCATAAATTGTATTATTTCTAAATATGCGAATATTGGGATGATCTTTATACTTTTTAATTGCTTCATCCGCATTAATCTTGTATTCCGTTTCTTCATCCACGTCGTACTCATATGGCCAACAAGTAGAAAATACTTTTGAACCTTTTGTTTTTCTTACAGGATCACGATCTGTAATTACAGCAACCTTTTTGCATATAGAATATTTATTATTCGAATCAAACAGTTTTAGAAAATGTTCAAAATATCTTCCACGCTCATTTATTACAACAATATGATGATCTGCAAAGTTAAATCCTTTGTATTTGGCTAATACAGGGAGTAAGAGTTCTTCTGCAATACCTTCAACAAAAACTATTTTGCTTGCAAAAAACATATCAGCATTTGTAGCATCTAGAAACCTTTGAACAAAGTGTTTGGATCCTTTTCCTTCTTCTGTATCATCAAAACATCTCCCTGGATAGGCAATTCTTATCTTTCCACTCTCTTTGTACATGCAAATCAAATCATCCAGTTTGACTGCTGACGTTATTTGCGTTGAATGTGTTGTAATAAACACTTGCTTGATGTTATGATTATCCCGATTCTGTCTGAGAAATTTAAGGAATTTATACTGCATGGAAGGATGAAGATGAGCTTCAGGTTCTTCTATTGCTAAAATAGGGAAAAGAATAGTATTGATTTTCATAAAATCTTCATCAGATTCTGCTTGCATTTTGGCTAATAATAAAGAAATATATAATAGGTTGTTATATCCAAGACCATTATGAGTCGCTGGAATTTCTATACCAATTTTATCTTTTACTATTAATTTGAGTATGGCAAGCAAATCACTTTCGGTAAGATTTCCACTGAAATCAGGGTAAGTCTTGTCAAAATTTGCACCTGTCGAATCTGAATAGTTGAGCATTACTTTTTTACCTTCAGAAAGTCTTTTCATCATGCTATCCATTAATGGCTCAGCTTTTTGTACAAACTCATCATGTAAAACTTTTATTTCATCATTTTTTTCTTTTTCACTTTTGTCTTTATCTTTCCTAATATCGTAATCAATAAAAAATTCTAACACATCACGTAATAACTTGTCATGTCCTGTAAACATATCACGACCTACATCCCTAATTGCATCAAGGAATTGAAAATCAAAACGGTTCTTAATCTTTGATATTGATATGCTCCTGTCATCAGTATTTCCTCCCCATAGTTCATATCTGTAAAGACGGATAAAATCACGTTTAATGATATTCCATATAGTATTTACATCCTGAATATCTGATACTTGCAATAAATATGATTCTAAATATTCATCTGGCAGATAAAAACAATAATTCATTTGTGCCATTAAAGGCTCTTCCAATTTTATTGTAGAACCTTCCCATATATTCAGTTCCTCATTCTCTATATCATCATTTTCACTTTGTGAAAGAACAACATTTATTTCAACTGAAGGAGCTTGTGATTTAAGTTTTTCAATTGTTGTATTTTTATTGAAATCATCAACAGAAAGCCTTCTGTATATATCATTAGATGTAACTAAACTTAATGCTTTTAATATATTGGTTTTGCCTGCATTGTTATGTCCAATTATGACATTAATACCATCGTGGAAATCTACAGTAGTATTATCAAAATTTCTGAATCCTTTAATTGTAATGTTTGAAATATACATTGAGTAAAAAATCTAATTGTGAATAATATCATCTCAAATATAATGATTATTATTGTTTTAATATTTAATAGACGATAAAAATATACTCAAAATAAGTTTTTAAATTTGATGGAAGAATTAGTATTGGAGGAGTAAATTCCCTCCAATACGTATAGCTTTTAATTTAATCTAAATTGGTGCTGACACAAATATTAATAATCCCATTTAATAGTTATCTGGTATGAGTTTGGTTGAGCCTCCAATTTATTACCTTTCCTAGTTGAACTGAAAGGACTTTCAATGATAGTGACTCTTCCATCATGATAAACGGCCAAGTCGTATATATCACTATTCTTCATGGCAAACTCATATTCATGGCAAGACATAATAATAGAGTCTCCATTCATGGATTTAACTTCAAGATACCTAATGTCCGTTGGTTGTGAATCTTTTTTTCTATAGGTAATATCATAGTGAAGGTTATCATTGCCACTTTCCATATTTAGTATCTTTGATTTACCTATTACATCAACAAATTGCGGAGAAGCTTTCATTGCATCGAATGTAGCCAATTCTGCTTTCTTTCCAGCATTAAATTTGGCACGGTCAGATATATAACCTTTGCCTTTTTTACTTCGTGAAACTTGGTCTTCCTTTTGATTAAAATCTTTTAATATACTATGGCAGCCTGTAAAATCAATTTTAATCAACTCCTTATCATATATTGATACTGTTTCATTATTTTCATGAGTCAAAACTTGCTTTTCAAACAATTTCTCTAATCCATGAAATTTTCCTATCAGCATTTCTGTTTGGTTTAGAATACTTTCAGATATATGATATTTAGAAAGTATAATTTCATATTCAGGAAAAATCGTTTTAGGAACTGGCTCGAATGATTTTTCTTCCGAGAGTTTAAATTTCTCATTTATAAGTTTTTTTATAAGTATGTCTAGTTCTGTAAGTGTTAACAGTTTATTCTTTATTTCTTCGGCTTTCTCTTCATAAAATGGTTCATTGAATTTTTGGCACATATCTATATAATTCTCAATATATAAGTATGCGTTATCGGAGTTGTTGTTTATCTTTTCAGCAGAGATGTGATAAGCATATGCATTATAGCGTTCTGTCAGTTTGTTACGAACACTTGCAAAATATTCCATATAGAAATCTTTTAAACCATTCGTCCCTAGTACAGAACAATCATCAATATCCAAACTTAGAAGTAGTTGGTGTAATTCAAATGGTTTCATATCGTCAATTGATGTGAAATTTTCAGGAAGACTGATTCTAGGAAATATATCCTTGATGTATTTTTTTGTGTCAATTGAATAATCTGAAAGATTACTTAGCTCCAATTCAACCCCTTTTATTTTACTGCATGACTTCCAGAAATTTTGCTCTGATTCACTTATTCCAATACTTTTAAGAGTAAGACTCCATGTCTCAGGAGTAATATCTTTATTACTGATATATTCTATGTATTTTATATCATGAGTTATAATATTACGGAAGTAATTGGCCATTGTACTACTATTAACCTTTAGTGCCATACAAACAGCTTCATTCAGGTTTTCACAAAAGACAGGATCGTTAATAGCATTGATACAGTTTGGATGTGATGAGCAAATAATGTACTGTACTCCCATACGTCCATTTCCAGATGTAGTTAGTAAGTCTCCTTCTTTCATGGTATTTATAGTTTCATCTATTTTATATGATGAAGTAAAAAATATGTGCAAATTATTACTCAATTGTTTTAAAGCATTTACAGTTTGTCTTATCAGAGATGTATCTTTTAAATCATCGCCAATTCTGTATGCCAGGAAATATTTAATGCGTTTAGATAAGTATATTTTCAAGTCATGTGTAAGTACCGTGTTTTCTTGGTAATTATCAAATGTAATATCAATGTTTTTAGATAGATTTACACCGAAAATTTGCGCAACTGAATCTTCACCAACACGGTTTCCAATTTCCAATTTGGGTAGATTCGACAATATTGTTTGAGGTAATTGGTCATTATCCCAATAATATATTTGTTCGACAGGTAGCCATTCAAGTTTTCCGTTCTTCCTTGCCAATAATCTTTTAAGATGTTTTGAACTAAGTTCTTTTAGTGTATTGTAATCGGCATGTTTACTTCTTATAGCTTCTCTAAGCTCCCTATATCTTTTCTGAATACCAAAACTATCTACTTTCTGTGATAGTAATATGTATAGTTGTTCAAGCGAAAGATTTGTAATATTTGTCTGTGCTCCCAAAGAAACAAGTAATGAATAGATTTTAGCTATACTCTCAGGATTTTGATTAACTGTCAAATCTTCATAATTAAATTCTAGTCCGAATATTGTAGAATTTATTACAGAATATGTTAGAGGAGCAAATTGTTTATATGAACGCATTTGATAAGCCGTGAAACTATATTGTACAGTCTCAGGTTTTATAGTACGATAAAACAAATTTATACTTGTATTTAAAATATTCTCAACTGATTTTTCATCTGAAACTAAAAGACATAATGCTTCTTTTAGTGAAAATTGGGAAAGAAAATCTTCTTCTGGAACATAAGCATAATTATATAACTTCGTGATTTTGTTATTGCTATCAAAATTATCACAGTAACGATTATCTATTTGTATTTTATTATTCCCATCCCTTGCTGCTTCAAGATATGAATAGTTATTACCATAGTAAATGTGCTTTTTCGGTACCCGACATGAGATACCTATTACTTTATATAGAAATTCAACTGCATCATTTTCATTCTCTGCACCTAAAATTTCTTTCCATTCTGAAGCTGTCCACATCAGCCACCATTCATCTGCAATTTTCTCACTCAAAGTTGCTGGAAAAGTTGAATCTTTCAATATCATTTCACAAACAGGTTTTTTCTCTCCTAATCTATTGATTAAATGAAATTCAGAAGAGAAACTAGAACGGTCTGTGGCCTGATTTTTAAAACACCATGTTAAAATTTCGCGCATGCTTTCTTTCGTAATATTCTCTATAGACCAACTTTCTATTTTTTTACGTATGGCAGTGTAATCTCCATTAGAAACAAATGATATATTTTGTAATTTTTCTGTAACAGAACGTATCTGTGTATTCCAAATATCTTGAAGTCTGGATATAAGTTTAGAGCTGACAGCCTTTATTTTTAGGCATTCCGGGAGTATTGTGTCACCGGCCATACTTAATACATAAGCCGGATTACTGTCAATGGCTGTTATAATACTATTATTGCCATCTACCAATATATTTAATTTATTGCGGCAGCTACCATAACTTACAATTGCATCAATATATTTGGCACGTTCATCTATATCCATATATTGTTTGCCAATATCATTCAAGTCCTCATATAGTTCGTCCAAGGTTCGTTTCACTTTCTTTAAGAATTGTTCTGACAAATGTCCTTCATTTGAAAAGTAAGTTTCATTTTGGTTAGCTATATGATAAATTAATCTGTTGTTTTGATTAATGCAATAGTTCATTTCTTCTAACCATTTGGACATTTTTTCTCCTAACCATATTGCGGTTTCTATATTAGAATAGCGATAATTAACTGTAGGCAGTATGTTGATATTATGGATTTGTTTTTCTATTGAATCTGAAAGTGATGAAAGTTTTGCTGATTCAATATCTGCTTTAGGTATATTTAATAAGTTGAATGCATCCCACATTTTCCCTTCTGGCAGCAGGTTGTTATTGGTTAAAAAAGCAGCCAGATTTATACCCATTCTTCCCAATGCTTGTAATACCTGGTTATTCTTCTCTGATTGTACCAAATGATTTCGTGATGCATTTAATTCGAAAGTCCCATGATATATAGCAGGAACGTTCAATCGGACATTAGTTGGAAAATATGAATGTAAAACTCTGCATATTTTTATATCACCCAAAGGATAGGCGACCGCAACTTCATATGTGCGATCTTCGGATTTATAACTGCTAACTACAAAATCTGATGTACTACCATTATCATCAATAGATATGGTTTGTATATTATTACCTTTATCTATTGGATGTTTACGTTGTATAGTTCTAGTTTTTCCTTTACAATTTATATGGATTTGATCTATATTTCTTAGAAACAATAAAACGGAAGATGGTAATTTGTTTAATTTTTGCTCCACATCATTTATTATTGTTCTATCCTTACAACATACTTCTATATCTGTTGTACAACAACCATTTGTGGTAAACGTATCTTTTTTAGTTATCTTGTCTGATTGAATTTCAGGGATAGATAATATTGGTAATGGGCATCCTTCTCTTTCCATTTCAAAAGATTGTGCATCCTTTTCTGATAAAGCACCTTCTTTAATGCCATTCTCCTTAAGAATATTCCATTCTTTATTCGCAATCTTTTCACTGAAACTGCATTGTACACCATTTGAATGAATAATTATTTCATCACTCCAATTAAGCAATGACCGAAATCCAAGTCCCTTATTACCAATTGGCTTAATAGCAGAATCCTTGTATGCAATATCTGTCTTTGTAGATATAAAGGAACGCATAATAGACAACATACCACCTTTTGTAAATGGTCTTTTCCCCCAATTCTTTATATGAAGATGATTGTCTTCTGTTAAAAGTAATTCTACTTGTGGTGAACCTTCATCATCTGCATTTTGTATCATTTCGTATAATTCACGTCCAGAATATTCCTGTTTCATGTCAAGCTCTATTTTCTTGTCTTGCCTGATTCGAGAACTAGTAAATTCTAATTGAGAGGTATATTCACGTTTATTAATAGTAAGTACCTCACTTTGTATATCAATAAAATCGTATTCCATTATCTTTGTTTTATGGTTAAATATCAATCAAATAACAAAGATACATATCTATTAATATAATACAATTGAAATATTAAGCTTTCGTTAATATAAGATCCCGGTATATATGAAATTCATTCATCAGTGATTAGTGAAATATATGTGATTATACATTCTATTATTGAATTAGTTGTTTCATGGTCCAATAAGTAGAGTATAGGTTTTATTTTCAACCATTTAGATTTGTCAATAACCCAATTCATAGTATTGGAGATTCATTCAGTACTGGTTCGCAAGAATATTGATGATTGATTACCTGATTATTTGTTTTATATGATAAATAGATATCGGGTAATAAATTAACTATTAAATAGTTCACATAATGAGTTTCTGAAGATTAATAAAATATTCAATATGAATTTGTGATACAGAAGTTATAGTTAATGTAGGGAATATATAGGAATATTGTGAAACTAGAATTAGTAAGTAAACATTTAGAAGTTTTATACGGTTAAATTTCTGATTATCAAAATATTTTCGTATATTAGTATAGCAAAAAAGATTATAAACAAAGGTATAACAAATAAATCCTATGATTATGGCAAGAACATTTACTATTACCAGTTATGGCAAGACTAAGGAATATCCAGAGAGCCAGCGTAAGAAAATGATTAAGGAGTTTGAGACGGCTATGCTTTGCTGTGATGGCAGTGAAGCTGAACGTTACAGGAATATATATGGTGACCTGGTTGCCGGTGAGAAGGAGTGTATGGACACAGAACGTCCATTGGGTCCTGAGCTTGAAGCAATGATTGAGCGAATGTTTGCTACTCAAAAGTAATATTCTACAATTGCAGATTTTTATGTTGCATACCTGTTTCTGATACGTCCAATTTTCTGAAGTAATTTCATTCTCAACTTTTCCGGATAAGCAATCTCCACCTTATCACCGAGAGCCAGTATTTCATCTACCAGTTCGTCAGTCACAAGAAGTGTGTAATCAAATGAAGTGAAACTTCCCATATTATTCCTTTCCACCTGCGAATGGTGGAAAGGATGTTTTCTCAGATAATCGGCAAATGGACCGTAAGCCCTTAGTGTAACCTCTTCCGGCTGCTGTCCGGTTGGAGCCACAACACCAATAGAGTCTGAAAGACGTTTGGCAAGCGAAAATCTGCAGTCTGTCTGAAACCTGTTTCCGCTGAGATAGATTTTGGTCAGTGCATCAAGAGGAACGGCACAGAACTCTGATCCGTTCCTGTACCCGAGCAGATACCAGCGGTTATGGAACAGCTTCAAACCTTCCGGTCGTAAACGTCCTTCCACTTCATTGCCCCTGTCATTCGTGTAGAATATGTACAGTTCATGTCCATCGCTGATACATTCCGATATATCCGGCAGGTATTCAATGCTATTTGACATGTCAGGCAGTACGACACGATGGAACAGACACGGACTGCTTTTAAGAGCCACATCAATGATACGGCTGTTGAACAGCCAGTTCCGGCAACTGTCACCGAGTATTTCATCCAGATTCTGAATATAGTATGTATAGTCCTTTCTGTTGCACGCAATAACTATGTCGAAGTTCTCCTCAATCATCTTTCTGTGATGATGGAATGTGCGCAGACTCAACGGCTTTCCATTGTATAGGAAATGGTGCTTCCAAATATCACAAAGCCTTTCAAAAGTAACCTTTCTTTCCTGATATACCGTATGCAGCAACCAAATGTAGCGGTTGTAGATATTATTCATAAAATCACCTCTTGTAACTTGTTTAACTATCTAAATATAAGCATTATAAATGAGATATGCAAGAAATTTGCATATCTGTTTTGTACAATATTTTCACTATAATCCGGGCTGGTTTTCAGTACAGATTGATTATATCCATACATCTTTTCCTTGCCTCCCTGCAGGTATAGAATGTTCCTCCATAAGGCTTGCCGTCATAATAGGCAATCACGCCACATGAATGCTCCAGCATGAAGTCATTGCGTCTTAGAAGGCATCCTTTGAAATAGTGTTCACTCAATACGATAACCCGGTCGGCCCTGGAAATTATATTCTGATAACGTTCATTTTCCATGGAATGCCACCGGCAGCTCTGTCTTCTGAAAGGTACAACGGCAATGAGCCGTATATTTGGATACCTTCCCTTCAGTGACAATACAGTCTCAGCAGCCATCAGGTCGAATCCCATGGCCATGCCTGAATAGAAGCAGGTTATACCCGATTTGCAGGCGACGGACACGGCTTCAACAAGCCGTGCCCTTATTTCATCCTGCCTTTCTATGGGAATAGTTCTGTGTCCCGTGAAAGCCAGTGACTTTGATTTTTCTGATAATATTCCGTTCATAGTTCTATACTTTATAATGGGTTCTTGCAAGGAAGATGCCTTCAATGACATTCGCTCCGAAACTCTCCAGCTGATTCGCATACATACCGAAACTGATTCCGCGTGTGATTACATCGTCAAAAACAATGACATCTTTCTCTTTGAACCACTCTTCATCAAACTCAATTATGCTAACCTTTCTGATTTCCTTTTCAGCCTTACGGTTTTCATGAATAGCAAGTCTTTCTCCGCATACCCTTACATGGTCATATCCGTTTATCGCTCCTGTGAGTTCACATACCCTTTTGCAGAAGTCCATGTACCGGATTTCATTCTTTCTTACCGATGATGCCGGAACCGGAATGAATACCAACTGTGAGCATCTGCTGCCGTGTTCGTCAATCATTCTTGCTGCCGTCATCTGTGCCACCGCTTCATGAGACCTTCCATCCTTGAAGTCATAAACCAACTGTCTGTCGGCGATTTCCTTCTCGCCCACATTCTGAATACGTTTGGGAAAATACTTGCAGAACCATGTCTGTGGTTTTTCCAACTGCTTTCTGATGTTTTCGTCCATCTGTACCATACGCTCTGATTTTTTTCCCTTCTGTCAGCAAGTTTTTCAGCTTGCCCGAAGGATATTTTTTGCAGTTCTCAGAAGCGCAGGCATTCAATAAGGCAAACTTCAAGGAAAGCTGAAAATACGCTCAACCCCGTTTGAGGAAGATTTTCAGCCCTGTGTTTGACGTTTGCAATGCCGGAGATACCTTTGCAAAGAAATATCTGAAGAGGCATGCTGAACAAACCTGTGGCTGTAATGGTACATTAGGATAACCATGTATCCCTTTCACATCAGATGTTTTCAGATAATAAAATGCACCCGTTTCAGGGGTGACAGTGTTGACAGAGAATATCTGTCAGTGTATCAGATACTTCATATAGAAATCATACGTTGACAAACGTTGACAAGTGTAGCCACAATTTTCTGTCCGCTAAAAATCCATAGCCAAACGTTGACACATTATAATACTCTATTCTTTATAAGAAAAATCAGAAAGAATATAATATACTGTATTACAGGAACTTCCCAGATAGACTTTATAATGGATTTTCATTGGATTTGCTGTCAACGCTGTCAACCATCAAATATATGCCTTCCTGATTTTCATAAAAAAGATTCGTTATCAATCGCCTTACCCCAGCCGTATTGAATATGACAGGTAACACATAATCCATACAAATTCCACAATCTCCAGAATAATCCCATATTTGATATATTGACAGCTAATAATCAGTTATTTACATTTGCGGTATCCCACAAACGAAAAGATTAACCAGCATGAGATATAATGAAAGTCGTTCCGGAAAAGACATATTCAGTAAAGGAGGCAGCACGCTACCTGGGTGTTCACCGCTGTACCATCTATGCCTATATCCGTTATCTGGAAAAGCCGCTGGCTTTCCTGAAGATACCTGATAAGGCAAAAAGGGTGTTCAGAGGAACTGACCTGATAGCCTACAAGGAAACCGGCCTGCCCAAACGTGGCCGCAAGCGTAAGAAACACCGTTAGTTCAGTCTGTCCCATGGAATGGTATCCAGGACATTATATTTGGCATTCATAGCAGCAAGTTCAAGAGCCAGCAGCCTTGCCCTTAGCTTGACATCCTCCATGTCAGCCACGGCCTGAAGGAACTCCGACGGCTCCATTGCTCCTGACTGAATCATCCATTCCTTTGCACATTGTTCAGGAACAGCGGCACTGACGAAAGAGAATATTTCTTTAGCTATGCAGCCGGCTGTACCGTTACCGGCTTCAATGGTAAAACAGAACGGCACACCGCTCGAAGTCTTCCGTTTGAAATTGAGAAACCGGATTCCATCCATGTTTTCCATAGAAACGCTCCACCCATGCCGGGCAGAGATATTAAAAATATTACGACAATTTTCCATTTACCATACAATTATAGTTTTGTTTTCATTTACCTGCTATAATAAGCAGCCGGTCTTGTCCGTGACGGATAGGACCGGCCACTTCTGTTTTCATACAGCCTATTCAAACCTTGCAAGAAATTCCTGAAGCCTGCTGTCCTGAATCTGTTTCAGCGGAACCGGTTGAAAGTTCTGCTGCTGTCTTACCTGAAGCTTGCCAAACCCCTGAGCACTCAGGTCAAGCTCCACATCCGAAAGCTCATTGAGGGAAATATACCCGTATTCATCCTCCATGAGTCCGATTACGATACCGAATAGAATCACATCGTCATCCTCCCTGTTTCCTTCAAGGATAAACCACCTTACAGAACCAAGGGCAAAAACCGCACGGCAAACAGCTTCCTTTCCCTTGCCGTCCTGGGAGTAGAGCGGATAACCCTCCAGAGCTTCCGCCAGTTGTGTCGTCATCAATCTGCACATATCAGTAAAAAATTAAAAAATTGTTTGATATTCATTCTCCTTGCTCGCATAACATTTGAATTTTGAAGTTCTGATTCTTTTCCCTCCAGTAAAGCTCATTGAGCTTCATGGCCGGGAAAAACTGTTTTATGTGCATTTGTGACTGCGGAACAGAGGGAGAAAAAGACAAGTGTGAAGTCTGAGAATGCAGACGGAATACCCAAATTTTTGAGGCATGAGAAAATTTGCGGAAGGCTGCCGTCAAGTCCTCCGACTGAAAGCGCAAGCGTCACTTGGCGTTTCTCCAGTCCGCAGTACCTTTGCACATAAGAAACGGTTCCGGCTATGATGCTCCAATGTTTTCCTGACATTCAGTATTCAAAGATTTCTGAAGAGCATAGTATCCGTTTTCAGACAAACCACCGGTAACCGGTTGCCAATGTCAGAGCCTTTAAAGTGAAGAGCAGCGTAACCTTAAAGGCTCTGTCTTTGACAACTGTCCTGATTTATCTGCATGATAGGATGAACCTATCGGCTGAAACTTGCCTTGTATCACAGATACGAAGCAAGTCAGCCGGTAAGTTTCCGTAGTATAAGGCAAGTTGTTCCGGCATCGCATGAAATACGAACAGTCGGAACAGCTTGCCTGTATTTTAAAACGAGTATTCAAGGATATAGGACGTTCCGTCAGTGCAAGCTTTAGCCTGTATAATCGGGACGGTCTGCTTGTTTTCATTTTCAGACATATTATCGATAACCAGTTGTCAATGTCAGAGCCTTTAAAGTGAAGAGTAGCGCAACCTTAATGGCTCTGTCTTTGGTAACTGCCCTGATTTATCTGCATGATTGTATGAACCTGTCGGGTGAAACTTGCCTGGTATTGTAGATACGAAGCAAGTCAGCCGGTAAGTTTCCGTAGTATAAGGTAAGTTGTTTCGGCATCGCATGAAATACGAAAAGTCGGAACAGCTTGCCTGTATTTTAAGATAGGTGTTCAAGAATATTACTTCCTCTAGTATTGCAGGCTTTAGCCTACATCTACGGGAGATTTTGATGTTAAACACATATATTGATAGCTAGTTCAACTGCTAGGTGTTTTGAAAATGATTACGTAATGCCATTTAAATAACTGCTAATTATATTCAATATTTAAATAGTGCCCATAATTGATAAAAGAAAGATATTTAATAAATTTGAATTATATATTATATATGGTATTTCGTACATTTGTATTAATTCTATATGATGTCAAGATGAATTAAGTGATGAATGTATTTGCATCTTCATTGATACTGTTAATTATATATAATTTAGGTTTTTTGTTCATCTAGGATATTAAACAAACTGAATTATAACAATCTAACAAAATAATTTAAACATGAAACAATATTATTTTCTTAATAAACATAGACAATGGAAAGGACCTTATAATTATTTACGAATGTTATACTTGTGTTTAAATGGTACAGTAACTATGCATTCATTTGTTTGGAATAATAAAATGAATGGAGAGAGTGTTAATACACCAACTGAATCTATTTATGCTCGTAAATATGCCTTTCATGTTTTCCCAAAGTGGGTATTTAAAGATTATTTAAAAGTCTACTTTATCAATAATATAAAGAAATTAAGATTTAAGTTTTCTAGAAAAAAAGAAGATTTTAAGTTTACAGAACCAATTCAAATAAAGTTCAATCCAAGTAAGATTACTCAATCGTATTTAATACCTTCAATAGTAACAATTAATGACTTCATTGCACCAGGAGACTTTAAAGTTAAGCTATTATATTTAGAATTTCAAGGAGATGTTCCAACTGTGAAATGCACAGAGTATCCAATTAAATTATTTTTAGATGACAAGCCAGGGATTAAATTTGAGATTTCAATGACTGTTCCTCCTTTAGTCCATGGAGTAATGCATGAAGAATCTTATGGATTGCATAGAGAACTATGGCTCAAGGGAGAAAAAACAATTATTCATATTCAAAAAAACAGTGTTTTTGATTTTGAGACAAAATTTCCAACACAACCTCAAGTACTTAAAGGTAGATTTAAACAGGCCAATTTTCATATTGATAGTGAATATGAAAACCAATTTAACAGATTAATTATATTAATACAAGATGATAAACCTATTAGTCCTCAAAATATTCTTGAAACAACTGGATATAATGTTTATGATAATGATAGTTTTAACATAAATCAATCATTAATCGGCTTGTCATTTAAAACAGGTGGTCCTTATACTACTTTGAACATTGCTAAATCAAGTTATAATTTTTATAATGTAACGGATGTCAAATCTAAACGTACATTGTTAGTGATTGAAAGCCAAAATAAAGAGGATCTTGATGTATTTAGGCAAAAAGCTGAAGTTATTAGAATTGCTTTTGCAATTTTAAGTGGTAGATTTTATGGTGATACTTGTTGTTATGTTAGTTCTAATGATTCGTCTTTTAAAGAAATTAATGGTGCATGGCTTGAAATAGAAAAAGAATCAGTAATTTCTGCTCGTCAAATTATTAATTTTGAATCATGTAAATACGTTAAAAAAGAGTTGCCTGCTAATAGAGTATCATCGGAACAGTTTTCACAACTTTGTGAGAAATTATACAATGATAAAGAGTTATTTCGTGTTTCTGAAATTGTTATAAGTGCCATTGGAAATAAAGATCCTATACAACAAGGAGCTTTATATGCAGTAGCATTAGAAACATTAACTACTAATTTAGGTGATAAAGAATCTAAAAAGCCTATAGAAGATAGAAAGATAGCTTCAGAAGTTGTCAAGGAACTAAAAAGTACTTTAGAGAGATATAAGAATAAAATTTCTGAAGAAAGTTTTAATATCTTGGATAAAAAGATTAATTCAATTAATTCTCCTACTAATAAGGATAAGCTGATAAAGACATTTGCTAATTATGGTATTGAACTTTCAAATGAGGATGAACAAATAATAGGAAAAAGGAATCTTTATCTTCATGGAAGTAAACCATTAAAGACCAGTGATATATTTGAACTAACGCAAATATCATTAAGATTACATACTCTAATTGTAAGTCTTTTATTAAAGTATACAGGGTATTCTGGCCATGTTGTTAATTTGGACTTTTATGCTCATCTATTAGATGAGAAAAGAAGGAATAATTTCCTTTTGGAATTTAGTAGCAAATTAGATGAATTAATGCAAGAAGTTCAAGAAGCTACAATGGAAAGGGATAATGAAAAATTGAATGCTCTAATAATTAAAATAAACGAAATGTCTATTGATGATGTGCTAATTAGAATGATTTAAGCAATTTTATGACTTGAAGCTTTCATAGTCAAGTTATAATGATAGTTAGTTCTATAAAATGACATATATATCAAGTTGTAGAAAAATAAATCATAATAAAACATGATATTTCAATCCTTACTATTCTTTTTAAAGAGTAAACTATTAACTTTGTACTAAAATATGCGATATTATGAGTAAAGATATAAATCGACTGAAAGTTGTTTTAGCTGAAAAGAAACGTACAAACAAATGGTTAGCAGAACAATTGGGCAAGGATCCTGCCACTATTTCTAAATGGTGCACTAATACCTTGCAGCCAAATGTTGAGACTTTAGTGGAAATAGCAAAGCATCTAAATGTTGACATACAAGAGTTATTTTGGCCCATTGAAGAAAATGGTAATAATCAATAGAATTAGTTCTAATAATGGAAGATAATAAGAGAAATATTCTAAATGGGCAGATAAATAAAATACAGGATGTTATTGATTGGTTAACTATCAACTTTAATCTATTAGATGTTGTTGATGGAGTTATTTTTATGGAAATTGTAAAAGAAAATTTTAAAAACTGTTTTCAAAGTAAATATGGCAAATATAGATATACAGAATACTTCTTCAAATATAGATACAAAAGGCATTTCATGGGTTGAAAGAATTTTTTCTCATCCAGAAAGGACTATAAGACTTGCAACTTCTTTCAGTGGAATAGGTGCTATTGAATATGCGTTTAAAAGATTGGGACTCAAATCTAAAATTATATTTGCAGGAGATATTGACAAAAATTGTAAAAAATCATATTTTGCCAATTATGAGATAGAAGAAGAACAATGGCATACAGATATAAGAGATTTTGATGCTAGTCCATATAAAGGTAAGGTTGATATATTTGTTGGAGGCGCTCCATGTCAAGCGTTTTCTATTGTAGGTGAACAGCGTGGTTTTGAAGATACTCGTGGTACATTGTTTCGAGAATTTGCTCGAATAGTAAAAGAATGTCAGCCTAAAGTTTTTATCTTTGAGAATGTTCAAGGCTTATTTAAACATGACAATGGTCGTACTTGGCAAGTTATCTATAATACATTTTGTGATTATTGTGGTTATGATGTACATTATCAACTTTTAAATGCTCGTGATTACGGTATACCTCAAACACGTGAAAGATTATATTGTGTCGGTTTTAAGAAAGAAACAAAATTTAAGTATCCCGCTCCAATACCTTTACCATATAGGATGTATGATTTTCTTGAAGATTATTCTGAATGTGATTTCTTTAATAAAGATAAAAATGTTAAGTTTTTAGCTGGTAATAAGGAACGTAGTAAATTACTTTCTGAAGGGAAAGTAAAAGAAGAATTTAATGATTTTATCTTCAAGGTTGATCAAATTGCAGACAAATATTATTTGTCAGAAAAGGTGGCTAAATATGTATTATGTCCGGGTACTAAAACATTTAAAACCCCTATCAAAACAGATTTAGACATTGCCCGTCCTTTATTGCAGTCAATGCATAAAATGCACCGTGCAGGTGTTGATAATTATGTTACTTATAATAAAGAAAAAGGAATTGATGGACTCAGAAAGCTTACACCTAGAGAATGTTTAAGACTGATGGGATTTAAAGATGATTTTAAGATCGTAGTTAGTGATACTTCTATGTATATGGAAGCTGGTAATAGTATTGTTGTTGATGTCCTCATAGCTTTATTGAAGCAAATGGATATAACTAAATATGGAGTAAATGAAGAATAAATACGCTGAAATTCAAAATACAAAGGCCAATATTGATTCAAGTCCGATAAGTTGGCAAAATCGACAGTTCTCATATCCTACGAGGACTATTAGGCTTGCAACATCCTTCAGTGGGATTGGCGCAATAGAACATGCATTCCACCGTCTTGGACTAAATTGTGAAATACAGTTTGCCGGTGATATTGACGAAAACTGCAAAAAAGCTTATTTCGCAAATTATTCCATAAGAGAAGAACAATGGCATACAGATGTACATAATTTTGATGCTAGACCTTTTAAAGGTAAAGTTGATTTATTTGTTGGGGGAGCACCATGCCAGGCTTTTTCTTTACGTGGAAAACACGGTGGATTCTCAGATACACGTGGAACCCTTTTTAGAGAGTTTGCAAGAATTGTCATTGAATGTCAGCCTAAAGTTTTTATTTTTGAGAATGTAAAAGGCATGTTGAGTCATGATAAGGGCCGTACATGGGAGACTATTAAGGAGACGTTTGAAAACGACTGTGACTATGATGTGTATTATCAAATATTGAACGGTAAGGATTATGGTGTTCCACATAGTCGTGATCGTATTTATTGTATAGGCTTTAAGAAGGAAACTGACTTTAAATACCCGGCTCCAATCCCTCTTACCAAGACATTATATGATTATCTTCAAAGTTCATTTGACAAAAAGTATTTTCTTAAAAGAAAAGGTGTAAATTTCATTACACGTACTATAAATCGTCAAAAAAGTTATACCCAAGTAAATGGCAATATCATGCTTTGTCAAAAGCGAAACCAACAATTTAATTGGCATGGCGATTTTGTATTTCATCCTAAATTGAAAGAGGATTCACTTACCCCAGATTCCGATGAGAATCTTTATTGTGTAAGTGATTTTGAAGAGAACTATTTCAATATATCCAACATAGAAAGATATGCTATACAATTAGATGGAGAATGTGGAAATGTTGTTAGAGCTAATATTGATGAAGTTGACAATCAATATGGTAGATTCAGAAAACTTACGCCAAGAGAATGTTTAAGGTTAATGGGATTCGACGATTCTTTTAAAATAGTATGTTCTGATACTGAAACATATAAACAGTCTGGTAATAGTATAATAGTAGATGTTTTAATGGCTTTATTAAAACAAATGGATATAACTAAATACGGTGAGGATTATGGCAGATGTAATATGTAGATGGCGTAATGCCACCCCAAAAACAGTTTGTGAGTTTGTAAAGATATTACCCCATAAAATGATGAGTTCGGAAGATTTTAGGTCGAAAATGGAACCTGAGTTCTTTCGAACAGCTTACCAACTGGCTTGTCAATTGGGGTGTAAGTATTCGGCCAACTACAGGTATTAAACCTTTATATACAACAATAGCGACT
>ERZ1673701.523-NODE-523-length-43582-cov-18.626370_pt1 | contig 43582 bp, 36 predicted proteins | sample MGYA00580231_ERZ1673701 | MGnify/ENA primary metagenome ERZ1673701 (study PRJEB41218, sample SAMN15661798) | gut metagenome | host: Homo sapiens | place: Canada: London | collected 2015-08-20/2019-03-30 | study: EMG produced TPA metagenomics assembly of...
GTATGCTATACTACGTTCAGAGAAGTTTTATACAGCCTGTCGGCCCGATCACCCGACTGGCGCTTTTACAACGTTTCGCTGTTTGCTTTTATTGCAAGGCAAGAAGTTAGTGCAACATTCAAACAGCATATTTGCGATATGCAATTCAACGTTGTTGCTGCTGCATTAAAAAGTTGAATTGCTATAGGAAGGAGATCAATCATGGACGCTTCCCGCTATTTTGACGCAATGCACAACGCCATGTCCACCCAGCACGCCGGTGCACAGTTGCTGCTTACCGTCCGTTTGCAGGACATCTGCGGCAACGATGCCTATCTTGAAGTAAAACAGCTGCCCGGGGAGCAAAGCGCCCTTGTGTGCTACTCCACCATGGGGCGGCGCTGCCTGAATTTCCAGCTGTTCCGCAAGGGCTGGCAGCTGTGCCACAATGCGGATGGGCAGTTGACCGGGCGTTTTCCGTCCAGTGCCGACAGCCTGCTGAGCCTGACCGACTTCCGCGCCTACTGCCGGGAGGATCGGCTGGATGCCGCCCGCACCCAGCGCCTTATTGAGGAGCTGGGGCAGCGCGCCGGGACCAACTATGTTGGCTCCATCCCGCAGAATGCCCGCACCGGTGCACAGATCACGGTGGAAAGTCACCTTGGCTGCGGCGCACGCTGGAGTTACTGGAATCAGGACGCTTCCCCCTGCCTGCCGCTGGGCGCAATTTTGTACTGGCTGGCAGATTTTCTGGCCGGGAACGAGCGCCGCGCCCTCCAGTCTGACCCGCAGGCTGCCGCACTGGCTGCGCAGTGGCTGGCAAAGGACACCGCTGTGTTCTTCTGCCCCTCCCCTACCCTGACGGTAGCCTCTGCGACCGGTCATAGTGTCCCTGCTGCACGGCGCACCCGCCCCGCGCCGGTGCCTGCCGCACGCAGCAAGAGTTGGCAGAGCGTTCTGGCCGCCATGGCTGCCGTGTAAGCAAGACATCGTTATTTCAGCATGGTTTGTATAAAAGGACGAGTGCATCGGCAAAACCGTGCACTCGCCTTTTTTCTTATTATCAAACAGCAAAAAAGCACCCCGCCAACCGTTTCCGGTCAGCGGGGTGCTTAGCGCTTATAGTTTACGGTTCAGCTTACGCTGCACAGCACAGGGAGGAAATCACTCCTCGATGTAGCCGTACTGGAGGTACCAGTAGCCGTACGGGCTGTGCCAGGTGCCCTTCAGAGAAGAGCTCTGCAGCCAGTAGTCGTTGTAGTAAGCGATGGGCAGGCAGCCCATATCCTCCATGAGGATGTCCTCAGCCTTGTGCAGCTGTGCAAAGTGCTCGGCAGGATCAGCAACCTTGGAAGCCTCAACAGCGGCATCGAAGTCGGGGTTGGAGTACTTGCCATCGTTGTTGCCGTTGCCGGAGCAGAACAGATCCAGCATGTTGGAGGGATCGTTGTAGTCCATGACCCAGCCGTTACGGGCAACATCGTACTCGCCTGCACGGCGAGCAGCGGTGAAGGCAGACCACTCCATCTTGTTGATGGTCAGGGTAATGCCCAGATCGCCCCAAGTCTGCTGCAGGTACTCTGCCAGAGGCACATGGTAGCCGGAATCGTTGGTGCTGTACTCAATGGTGGGGTAGCCCTCGCCATTGGGGTAGCCAGCCTCTTCCAGCAGCTTCTTAGCCTCGGCCATGTTTGCCTCGTAGTCGGCAGAGATGTAGGGAGCATTGCCGTTGTCGTGGAAGTAACCGTTCTCGTCCACGATGCCAGGGCCAACGATGCTGTCGGCGGTGGAGTAGGTGCCCTGCATGATGGTGTTGGCAACATAGTCACGGTCGATGGCCAGGCTCAGAGCCTTGCGGACCTTGGCATCCTTGAAGGCATCACGCTGCAGGTTCAGGCTGACGTAGTAGGTGCCCAGAATGGTGTCAACATAGAAGTCGCCGCCGTCCTCTGCCTTGGTCAGGCTGGGGATCTCATCGGTGGGCACGTCCTTGATCAGCACAGCCTCGCCGCTGTTGTAAGCTGCGAAGGAAGCGGAAGAGTCCTCCAGCAGCAGCAGGGTGATGCTGTCGGAAACGATCTTGGAGCTGTCCCAGCCGCCGACGTAGTTGGGGTTCTTGGTCAGGACGATACGCTCGGAGGGGGTCCACTCAGTGATCATGTAAGGGCCGTTGCACACATAGGTGTCGGGAGAGGTGCACCAGCTGTCGCCGTTGGCCTCAACGGTAGCCTTCTGCACGGGGCTCATAGTAGCAAAGGCAGCCATCTTGTCGAAGTAAGAGCAGGGGTAGGACAGCACGATGGTCAGGGTCTTGCCGTCGTCGCTTGCCTTGACGTTCAGGGCATCGAGGTTGGGCTCCACGGTGGGGTTGCCGTCTTTATCGGGGAAGCCGGCAGCTTCTTCGAAGCCGTCGATCATGCCCAGGCAGGTCTCTGCGTAGGGAGCAGCGGTATTGGGGTCAGCCATACGCTTGAAGCTGTACTCGAAGTCCTTAGCGTTCAGCTCGCTGCCGTCGCTCCACTTCAGGCCGTCACGCATGGTGAAGGTCCAGGTCAGGCCGTCCTCGCTGACTTCCCAGCTCTCAGCCTGGCCGCCGACGACCTCGTTGTTCTCGTTGATCAGCAGCAGGGGCTCAAAGACGGTGATGATGGTGTTTGCGCCATCCACAGCGCTGTTCAGAGCGGGGTCCAGAGTCTCGGGGTTTGAACCATACTGGACGGTGAAGCCAGCGGTGTTGACACTGCCGGTAGAAGAACCAGCAGAAGAAGCATTACCGGAGGTTGCGGTAGAACCGGACTTGCTGCCGCCACAGGCTGCCAGACCCAGAGCAGCGGCACCCACGCCTGCAACCTTGAGGAAATTACGACGAGAAATGCGTTTCATAATAATATCCTTCCCTTATATCAAATTTGAGTGTGCCAGGTTCCCCCAGCCGCCTCTATATTCGATCCGGTGCAAATGTACACCGGAGGAACACGAATGATTATAATGCGTTCTCATACCGGTTACAAGCCCAAAACTTGGACTGTAACCATTTTGTGACAACATTTCAGCACTAAGTTGAATTGCTTTCACTTTTTACCGGTGTGAAGTGTTCTCACTTCACGCGATCAAGGTGATGGCAGGCAGCCCAGTGGCCGGTGGAGACCTCCTTGAACTCAGGCACCTCGTTTGCGCACTGCTCGTCTGCATAGGGGCAACGGGTGCGGAAACGGCAGCCGGACGGCGGGTTCAGGGGGCTGGGCACATCGCCCTGCAGCACGATACGCTTGGACTGGCGGGCCGTAATGGGGTCTGCCACTGGAATTGCGGAGATCAGGCTGCGGGTGTAGGGGTGGATGCTGTGGGTGATCAGCTCGTAGCTGTCGGCCAGTTCCACCATCTTGCCCAGATACATCACGCCGATGCGGTTGGAGATGTGCTTGACAACGCTCAGGTCATGGGCGATGAACAGGTAGGTCAGACCCATCTCCTGCTGCAGATCCTCAAACATATTGACGACCTGTGCCTGAATGGAAACGTCCAGTGCAGAGACAGGCTCGTCACAAACGATGAACTCGGGGTTCACGGCCAGTGCACGGGCAATGCCCACGCGCTGACGCTGACCGCCGGAGAACTCGTGGCAGTAGCGGTTTGCGTGCTCACTGTTCAGGCCAACGCGCTCCAGCAGAGCGATGATCTTATCGTGGCGGTCCTTTTCGTTTTCGGCTAGATGATGGATATCAATGCCCTCACCCACGATGTCGCCGATGGTCATGCGGGGATCCAGACTTGCGTAGGGATCCTGAAAAACGATCTGCATCCGGCGGCGGTAGGGCAGCATATCCACTGCGATCTTGTTGTCCTTATCGAACAGCAGGTTGCCGTCATAGTAGATCTTACCGCCGGTGGGCTCGTACAGGCGCAGCAGGGTGCGGCCGGTGGTGGTCTTGCCACAGCCGGACTCGCCTACCAGACCAAGGGTCTCGCCCTTGCGGATGGCAAAGCTTACGTCATCCACAGCCTGAACGTACTTGCGGTTCTTACCCACACCGCCGGCGGGGAAATACTGCTGCAGGTGCTGGACTTCGACCAGCGTCTTATGTTCACTCATTCTGCCTTTTCCCCTTTCTCAAATGCAGCCTTCTGCTGCAGCCAGCAGTAGGTATAATGGGTATCGCTGAGCTCAGTGCGCGGGGGCATCTTGCTCAGACAGATCTTCATGCAGTTCTTGCAGCGGGGCGCAAAGGGGCAGCCAGCCGGCGGATTCAGCAGGTCCACAGGGGTGCCCTCGATGGGCACAAGGCGCTCGTGCTCTGCGGTGTTCAGCTTGGGGATGGAGTTGATCAGGCCCTTGGTGTACTCGTGGCCCGGCTGGTAGAAGATCTCGTCGGTGGTGCCGTACTCCACAATGTGGCCGGCGTACATGACGGCGATCTTCTCGCACATGGAAGCCACAACGCCCAGATCGTGGGTAATCATGATAATGCTCATGCCCAGCTTCTTGCGCAGATCCTGCATCAGTTCAAGGATCTGTGCCTGAATGGTCACGTCCAATGCGGTGGTGGGCTCATCAGCGATCAGCAGCTTAGGCTCACAGGCCAGTGCAATGGCGATCATCACGCGCTGGCGCATACCGCCGGACAGCTCGTGGGGGTACTGCTTCAGGCGCTTCTCGGGCTCGTTGATGCCAACCAGCTCCAGCAGCTCCTTGGCGCGTGCCCATGCATCAGCCTTGTTCTTATCGGTGTGCAGGCGGATGACCTCCACGATCTGGTTGCCGATGGTGTACACCGGGTTCAGGCTGGTCATGGGGTCCTGGAAGATGATGGAGACCTCGTTGCCGCGGATCTTGCGGAAGTCCTTCTCCTTCATGTTCTCGATCTCGTGGCCGTTGAACCACACCTTGCCGCCCACCAGCTTGCCGGGGTAAGCGGTCAGGCCCATAATGGAGTAGGCGGTGACCGACTTACCGGAGCCGGACTCACCCACAACGCCCAGAACGTCGCCCTGATTCATGGTAAAGGAAACGCCGTTCAGTGCCTTTACTTCGCCCGCAGGGGTGAAGAAAGAAAGGCGTTCATCTTTGATATCAAGAATTTTCTCGCTCATTTCTGTTCACCTCATCAATTCTTCAGCTTCGGGTCAAAGGCATCGCGCAGGCCATCGCCGAACAGGTTGAACACAAGGATCATCACGCTGATCATCAGTGCGGGGGCGATCAGCAGATGGGGGTAGGTGTTCATGCCCTTGACGGCATCGGTAGCCAGAGAACCCAGAGAAGGCAGCGGGGCTGCAACGCCCAGACCGATGAAGCTCAGGTAGCTCTCGGTAAAGATGGAAGCCGGGATCTGCAGGGTGGTGGTAACGATCAGAGTACCGATGCAGTTGGTGAGCAGATGCTTTTTGATGATACGGCCGCTGGATGCGCCCAGTGCGCGGGCAGCGGTAACGTACTCGCTCTCCTTCAGGATCAGGATCTGGCTGCGGACGATACGCGCCATGCCTACCCAGTACAACAGAGCAAAGATGATGAAGATGGAGATCATGTTGGGGCCAAGGGTCTGCATCCACTTGAAGCCGGGCTTGGTAGCCAGTGCATCCAGCGGATCTTTCAGAGCCATGCCCAGCAGGATGATCAGCAGAATATCGGGGATGGTGTACAGGATATCTGTAATACGCATCATGATATTATCTACCCAGCCACCGGCAAAGGCCGCAACCGCACCATAGGTGGCGCCGATGATCAGCACCAGCACAGAAGCGATCAGACCGACGGACAGGCTGACGCGGGTGCCCATCATGATACGCACAGCGAAGTCACGGCCCATACGGTCGGTGCCCAGAATGTGCGGGAATACCTTTTCGCCTGCGTCGATACGTGCCTGCTCGGAGGTAGAGTACTCAAAGGGCTTCAGGTTGTTGCTGCCCTTCATCTGCTCGGAGTAGCTGTAAGGCCAGACGGCGGGCAGCAGGTAGGCAAAGATGGCAATGGCAATGATGAACACAAAGCTGACCATGGCGATCTTGTTCTTCTTCAGGCGGCGGATACCGTCCTTCCAGAAGTTGACGCTTTCGCGCATGACCACCAGACTCTGCTTTTCCTCATTGCTGGCGGGCAGAAAATCCTCCGCGTTGAGCTGCAGGCTGAGCGGATTCTTTTTAATGTTTTCCATGAAAATCGCTCCTTTCTCTTACTGCAGCTTGATGCGCGGGTCGATGATCTTATAAAGGATATCCACGATCACGTTTGCAATGATGACCATGCTGGACAGCAGGATGGTGGTGCCCATGATCATGGTGTAGTCACGGTTGGTGATCGCAGACACAAAGTCGCGGCCCAGACCGGGCACGGAGAAGATTTTTTCCACCACGAAAGAACCGGTCATCAGGCTGGCCAGCATGGGGCCGACGTAGGTGATGACAGGCAGGATGGCGTTGCGCAGTGCGTGCTTGAACAGGATCATGAACTGAGACACGCCCTTTGCGCGGGCAGTGCGCATATAGTCCTGACCCATAACGTCCAGCAGGCTGGAGCGCATCAGACGGGTGATATAAGCCGAGGGATAGATGGCCAGTGCAGTGACCGGCATGATATAGGCGGCTGCGCTGTTCAGACCAACGGTGGGCAGCACCTTCATTTTCATACCAAACTGGTACAATAGCAGCACGCTGGAAATAAAGCTGGGGATCGCGATGCCACAGGTAGCAAACACGATAATAACGTTATCCAGCCACTTGCCGCGGTTGTAAGCGGAAATGCAGCCCAGCGGGATGCCCACGCACAGAGCCACAACCACTGCAATGCCTGCCAGACGGCAGGACACCGGCAGCTTGCTGGCGATGATCTGGTTCACGGTACGTCCGCGCTGACGCAGGCTCAGACCCAGATCGCCGTGCAGAAGGCTCTCCATGTAGTTGACGTACTGCACACCCAGCGGCTTATCCAGGCCATACTTTTCGGCCAGAGCCTGCTGAGCAGCGGCACTGATGGACTTTTCTGCCACGAACGGGCCACCGGGGACCAGGTTCATGACAAAAAAGGTAACCGTGGCCACAATGAAGATACTGAAGATACCCATTGCGACACGCTTGATGATGTACTTTGCCATCGTTTGATGCCACTCCAATCCTATCAATGAATTACTATTTTTGCTCTCAGGCCGAGCCATACTTTCCCGCAGTCTGCCAGCCTCACACATAGCGGACGTCTGTCCTTGGCACACGGACAGAAAAAGCGAATAATAAAACGATGGCATCTTGCGGTCGCATAAACACCATCGTCCATACCCGAGAAACACTCTATATATTATAAGGATAACCACGGATTTTGTCAATTTACATGAAAAAAATTCACTTCATTTCAGCAAAGCATGAGCGAAATATTATACTTTATACAAATTTTCTGTATATTTGTAGGTAAAAGTGCTACTTCTTCGGCTTTTGGGTTGATTGTTCCGTTGGTGCGTACAATCTGCCCTCCCCTGTCGGTGCAAAAAGCAGTGTCTCTGCCCCGGAACCATCCATCCATACCGTTAGTATTTTTCTCCATATTGCAGCAAAAACGGCAAAACAAAGCCACCCGCAGCCTTTTTCCGGTACAGTCAGTGCTCGGAGAAACAGTTGCGGGTGGTCATGGGTCGTTTTGCGGGTCAGGAGTACAGTTTTGCGGTCAGCTGGGAGTACATGGCGCTCTTCTGTGCTTTATAGGAGGCCATGGCCTGATCTGCCAATGCGGTGCTCTGGCCGTTGGCGGTCAGAATGGCGCGCATCTGGCTGACGATGCTCGCCACTTCCTTATCGTAGGATGCCTGCATCGCGTACAGTCTGCCGCTTCTTGCCAGTACGATGGAGACCTTGCGTGCCTGTGTTTGCTGAGACTCAGGCAGCGACTTGAACTCTGCTTTTGCTCCGGCAATGCAGCTGTTCAGTTCTGCCTCGGCACGCGCCTTAACGCTGTACAGCTGCTGCAGCAACGCCTTGACCTCTTTTTCATAAGCGGCTTCCTGTTTACTGGAAGAGGACGCCGGTTTTTCTGTACCGGAATTGGCTGTACCGGCATTCTCCTGCTTGCCGGAGGAAGCGGTACTGCCGCTCTCCGTCCGGGAGGCAGTGCTCCCCGAAGAAGCAGAAGAACCTTCCGGGGCCGAAGCAGCGCCCGCGTCCTCCTGCGGAGCACTGGCTGATGCTTCCTGTTCCCCACTGTTGGACGCAGCGGCTTCGCTGGTCAGTTCTTCCAGCGTGATCTCGCCGCTGAGCAGCTTATCCAGATCTTCATCCGTCAGGGTGAGCTGTGTACTGTCTGCCGAGGCGTCCGGCAGGGTTTCCGGCAGACCGGCTGCCATACTGTGGAGATAGAACAGCACCCCAAGGACTGCTGCTGCCAGCAGAACCACCAGCGCACCCAGCACGATCAATACGATTTTCAGGACCTTATTTTTCTTCATACCAAAATCCGCTGCCCGGGCAGAGTGCACCTCCGCCCGGGCAGTTTTCTCCTTGTAATAGGATCAGACCCATCTGCCCAAAAACTTTTTGGGCTGATGCAGGGTCACAGCGTCCAGCTCCTGATCGTGGAACAGCTCATCGCCGTTGCGCACGATGCGGGCGGCAGTTTCCTTACCCAGCAGCTTTTCCAGCTGCTGCACTCCCTGTGCCATGTGTGGCGGGCGCTTGTCCGGGGAATGGGTATCGGTGGAGACGACATGAACCAGCCCCCACTGGATGAACTTGCACAGCTTTTTGCAGAGCTTGGGTTCCAGCAGTGCGCCCACGTTGATCTGTGCATAGGCACCGGCGGCTACCCAGTCGTACAATAGAGTGGGATCCTCCAGCACATAGGGATAACGCTCGATATGCGCAATCAACGGCACGATGCCCTGCTGCTGCAAATTGTACAGGGTCTGCCGAATAAAATGCGGCTTGTGGGTGGTGGGAAACTCCAGCAGCAGATAGGCGGTGTCCCCCATACACAGCGCCCGGGTGTCCAGCTCGCACAGACCGGGAGAGAAGAATACCTCTGCACCCAGCTTGAAGTCGAACTGCATGGGCTGCCCTTCCAGCGCTGCGGTCAGCTGTTCAAAGGCAGCCTGCCGCTTTGCCGTAAAGGCATCCACCGTGGTGCGTTCGCTGTTGAAGTGGCTGGTGAACGCGATATTGCGCACACCATCCTCATATTCCCTGCGCAGCAGCTCCAGCGAGACTGCCGTATCCTTTGCGCCGTCATCCATGCCGGGCAGAATGTGACAATGCAGATCGGTCATAACAATGCTTCCTTATTATTTACCGGCAGTGGCATCCTGCTTGCCGTAGGCATAGTTGTAGTTGTAAGCATAGCTGTATGCGTAGCTGGAGCCCTTGAGTGCCTTCTTCATGTCGTATCGGGTCAGCACGCTGCCCAGCACCCGGACACCGGCATCCTGCAGCTTTTTCACTGCGCCGCGCACCGCATCGGTGGGGGCGTAGTCGGAGCGCACTACAAAGATGGCGCCATCCACATAGCGGCCGATGACGGCTGCATCGGTGACCACCGACACCGGGGGTGCATCAAAGATGACAAAATCGAACTTCTGGCGCAGAGTATCCACCATAGCCTGCATCTGCGGCTGGCTCAGCATCTCGGAGGGGTTCGGCGGCGGGGTGCCTGCGGGCAGGAAGGTCATGTTCATTTCCTTCAGTTCCTGCAAAGCCTCGTCCAGCGTGCACTGGTTGGACAGCACGTTGGAAACGCCCTTTACATTGTGACCGGCCTTCAGATAGCGGTGCAGCACCGGCTTGCGCAGGTCGCAATCCACCAGCGCCACCTTTTTGCCGCTTTCGGCCAGCGTCAGCGCCAGATTGATTGCCACATTGCTCTTGGATTCCTCCGGCACGGTACTGGTGATGACCAGCGTGTGCACGTCCATGGAGCCTGCCATAAAGTCCAGATTGGTGCGCAGAGACTTGTAAGCCTCCACATAGCCAAAGGGCATCTTTTTATCGGTGATCAGCTGCAGGGTGCGGTGCTCACCTTCTTTTTTCTTTTTACCAAACAGATTCCACATCGTCTTACACCTCCGGGATCAGGCCCAGCACGGGCAGGCCGAGCTTCTTCTGAATATCTTCGTCGTCCACAATGGTATCATGCAGCAGGTGTGCCAGCACCAGCACACCGCACACCAGAACAGCGCCCAGCAGACCAGCCATTACAACGTACTTCTTGGTCTGGGGGAACACCTTGTTGGGGTTGATGGCAACATCGCTCACCGTCTTGCAGGAACCGGCTTCCACCTTTTCCACCAGCACGTCGGGCACGATGTCCGCAATGGTCTGTGCGATCTCGCCTGCGCGCTCTGCATCCGTATCGGTGACCGTGATCTTCATGATCTGGGTAGAGTCCACATCGGCAACATCCACCATGTCGTACAGCTCGGCGTAGGTCATGTCCAGATCCAGCTCATCAATGACCTCGTTCAGCACGGTGTTGCCCTTGATGATGACCGCATAGGTGCTGATCAGGTTCTTAGCCGAGTTGAAGTTATCACTGGTGAAAGTAGTGGTCGTGTCCTGCCGGGTGTTCACGATCATGTTGATGGAAGCCTGATACTTGGGTGTAAGTGCAAACATACACACCAGCAGGCAGATCAGCGCTGCCGCAACAGCTGCTGCCACGATCTGCACAGCATGAGCCCACAGCAGGCGCGCCAGTTCCATCAGATCAATGGTCTCTTCGTCCTCCATGTTCCGGAGCGACTGTCCCATAGTTGTTTTTTCGTCCATAATAGAGAAACTCACCTTTCTTGTTTTTCCGCAGTGCAAGAAATGTACACCGGGTTCCTATAGATACACATTCGTTCTTTAATGATAACATATCTCGTTGTATTTTACAAGCAAAAATGCCATTTTCTACCGGCAAATACATGGATAAAATGTGCCATCTCCCGTACAAAAAAGGGCATCCGCAGCACGTTGATGGCTGCGGATGCCCTGATTTTATGGATTTTTAGCAAAAGCGCTTAACGGGAGCCCTTGTCGTAGGGGATACCCTCGGCCTTGGGTGCCATGCTGTTCTTGGAGGTGAAGGCCAGAATGACCATGGAGGCCACAAAGGGCATCATATTATAGATGTTGCTGGACCAGTGCAGCTGTGCGAGGAAGGTGGAGTCTGCGATGTTGGCAAGGCTCTTGAACACGGCAAAGAACATTGCTGCGCCAAAGATGTGGAAGGGCTTCCACTGGCCAAAGATCATAACTGCCAGTGCCAGAAAGCCTGCACCGGCCACGCCGACTTCAAAGTTCCAGGTTTGCACCGGGGGCACGATATAGGCCAGACCGCCGATGGCGCCCAGCGCACCGGAAAGGATGACACCGGCGTAACGCATCTTGTAAACGTTGATACCCACCGAGTCCGCAGCCTGCGGATGCTCGCCGCAGGCACGCAGACGCAGGCCGAAGCGGGTCTTATACAGCACGATGTAGCTGACCACCAGCAAAATCAGCCCCAACGGCACGAACACGCTGAGCTCCAGCCCGCCGATGCTGAACAGGAAGGGCTTGTTGGAGTAGTTCAGCTTGGCGCTGCCGCTCTCGCTGAAGTACTTGGAGATGACCACGGCAATGGCGGTGGCCAGCAGGTTCAGTGCCGTGCCGCCGATGGTCTGGTCTGCCTTCAGGTTGATGGAGGCAAAGGCCAGCAGCAGGCTGTAGATCACGCCCGCCAGTGCCGCCACCAGAATGGAAATGAGCACCACAAGGAAGGGTGACAGGCTTGCAGGCAGCATAGTCAGGGTAAGCACACCGGCCACACCGCCGATGACCATGATGCCCTCCAGCGCAATGTTGATGATGCCGGAGTGTTCGCTGAACATACCGCCCAGTGCCACCAGCATCAGCACGATGCCGTACAGCAGGGTATATTTGATCAGAAGCAGCATATTACTTGCCCTCCTTTTTGGTCTTTTCTGCGGCAGATGCAGGCTCTGCGTTCACATTGGTCTTTTCGGCATTCCGGAACAGCAGGCTCTGGATCTTGCCCCGGAACAGCATGGAGAATGCGCACAGGTAGATGATGATGCCGCTGATCAGATCCGAGATCTCAGTGGGGTAAAATTTGGTGGACAGGAAGGAGCCGCCGACCGAGATATGGGAGATGAACAGCGCAGAGAACACGGTACCGATGGGGTTGGAGCTTGCCAGCAGTGCCACCGAGATACCGTTGAAGCCCATGCCCGGCAGGCTGGTGGAGTTCAGCGGGTTCCACTGGGACACGTTGGACAGAAAGAACAGACCCGCGCCGAAGCCCGCCAGCGCACCGGCAATGGCCATGGAGAGGATGATGTTCTTCTTCTCGTTGATACCGGCGTAACGGGCGGCGTTCTTGTTCAGGCCAACGGCCTTGAGCTCGTAGCCGAAGGTGGTCTTGTTCAGCACCACCCAGATCAGCACGGCCACCGCTGCCGCCAAGAAGATGGCAATGGTGGTGCTGTTGGTCTGGAACAGCTTGTTCAGGCCGAAGTCCGGGATCAGGGACTGGGCAAAATCGGCATTCTTGCTCAGGTTCAAGGTACGGGTGTTTCGCACGTCGTACATGGGGCCGGTGCCGTTCTGGTAGATGAGCTCATTTACCAGATACAGGCCGATCCAGTTGAACATAATGGAGGTAATGACCTCGTTGATGTTGAAGTAGGCTTTGAAAAAGCCGGGGATCGCACCCCACAGGCCGCCCAGCACGGCTGCTGCCAGCAGGCAGACGAACCAGGGCAGCTTGAGCATAATGGCGCAGTACAGCGCGCCGTAAGCGCCCAGCGTATACTGACCGGCTGCACCAATGTTGAACAGGCCGGTCTTGAAGGCAAAGGCCACGGACAGACCGGTCATGATCAGGGGTGCGGCATTGGCCAGCTCCTTGCCCACGCCGTAGGGGGCATCGTGGAAGCCGCCCTTGATGATGCGCACAAAACCATCGCCCCATGCGTGTGCGGGGTTGATGGCCACCAGCACCAGAAAGCCCACCAGCAAACCAATCAGGATGCACAGCAGTGCAGCCAGCACGCTGGTAACAGAACTTTGCAGGCTGCCGCTGTGGGAAAGTTTTTTCTTATTCATGTGTTACTGCTCCTCCTTTCCCTGCTTGCGGGCGCCTGCCATATACAGACCCAGCTCCTGCACGGTGGTGGTCTTGGGGTCAAACTCGCCCACGATCTCGCCCTCGTACATTACAAGGATGCGGTCAGAAAGGTTCATCACCTCGTCCAGCTCCAAGCTGACCAGCAGCACGGCCTTGCCCCTGTCGCGCTCGGCCACGATCTGGCGGTGGATGTACTCAATAGCACCCACATCCAGGCCACGGGTGGGCTGCACTGCCACCAGCAGCTTGGGGTCGCGGTCGATCTCGCGGGCGATGATCGCCTTCTGCTGGTTGCCGCCGGACATACTGCGCACGGTGGTCACACTGCCCTGACCGCTGCGCACGTCGTACTGCTCGATCAGCCGGTCGGAGTACTCGCGTACCTTATCGGCACGGATAAAGCCGCCCTTCTGGAACTCCGGCTGCCAGTAGCGCTGCAGCACGATGTTGTTTTCCAGACTGAAATCCAGCACCAGACCGTGCTTGTGGCGGTCCTCCGGGATGTGACCCATGCCGTCCTTGGAGCGCTGGCGGATGCTCTCGTGGGTGATATCCTTGCCGTCCAGCGTAAGCTTGCCGCTAGACAGCTTGCTCAGGCCGGTCAGGCCGTAGATGAACTCGGTCTGGCCGTTGCCCTCGATGCCCGCCAGACAGACGATCTCGCCTGCGTGCACCTTAAAGGACACATCCTTCACCACGTCCTTCTTGCGCTGGTCGTTGTGAATGGTAACGTTCTCCACGTCCAGCACGGTCTCGCCGGGGTGCGCGGGCTGCTTTTCCACCTGCAGCTGCACGTCGCGGCCCACCATGCGGCGGGAAAGCTCTTCCTTGGTGGTACCCTTGATATCCACCGTGCCCATATATTTGCCCTTGCGCAGCACGGTGCAGCGGTCGGCCACAGCCATGATCTCGTTGAGCTTATGGGTGATGAACAGGATGGACTTGCCCTCCTTCTTGAACCCGCGCATGATCTCCATCAGTTCGTCGATCTCCTGCGGGGTCAGCACGGCGGTGGGTTCGTCAAAGATCAGGATCTCGTTGTCGCGGTACAGCATCTTCAAAATCTCTACGCGCTGCTGCATACCCACCGAGATATCGCTGACGAGTGCGTCCGGGTCTACCCGCAGACCGTACTTTTCGCTCAGCGCCATCACCTTTTTGCGTGCCTCGGCCTTCTGCAAAAAGCCCATCTTGTTGGGCTCCACGCCCAGAATGATGTTGTCCAGCACGCTGAAGCATTCCACCAGCTTGAAGTGCTGGTGCACCATGCCGATGCCCAGTGCGTTGGCATCATTGGGGTTGCGGATGGCAACCTCCTTGCCGTTTTTCAGGATCTTGCCCTGCTCCGGCTGATACAGGCCGAACAGCACGCTCATCAGCGTACTTTTGCCCGCGCCGTTCTCGCCCAGAAGGGCGTGTACCTCGCCCTTGCGCAGCTGCAGGGTGATATCATCGTTTGCCTTGATACCGGGGAATTCCTTGGTAATGTGGAGCATCTCGATCACATAATCCTCTGCCAATCTGCTCACTCTCCTTTCGTGCCGTAACGACACCTTTTCTATACTACAACCCATTATACCTGATTTTTTGCAGTTTGCACACGGCTTTTTGATTTTTTGTCAAAAAGCACAAGTAAAAGTATTACTTTTGTACAGTCTGCATGATTTCCAATCTGATTCTCCCACACAGGCATACAAAAAGGGCGGGGTGCCCCTGCATGAGCACCCCGCCCCTATTCACGGGAGTAATTCCGGGAAAGCAATTACTGGATGTAGTTGACCTTGGTGAACTCGCTGACGGTGGGCTTGGTAGCGTCGTCGGAGCTGTTGTCCACAACGAGCTCGCCGGAAGCGATCTTGCTCTTCAGGGTCTCGTACTCGTCCTTGGTGAAGGTCTTGAAGTTCCAGCTGTCATCAGCAGTGGGCAGACCAACATAGTCGCCATCCTCCAGACCGAAGTTGCCGTTGGTGGCAGCGATGCTGCTCCACTCGCCGGCCTCAATGTCGCCCAGAGCGGTGCTGACAGACTCAGACAGGCCCTTCATGGCAGAGGTGATGAACGGGTTGTAAGCGTAGCCGTCCTTCTCAACGCCATTAGCACCGATGTAGTTCTGGTCAACGTCAACGCCCACAACGTAGCCGTTGTTCTTCAGGGCAGCCTCGACAGCGGAGGTGTAGATGCCGCCGCCGCAGGCAAAGACGATCTGAGTGCCGTTGGCATACCAGCCCTCCATACGGGATGTGATGTTGGCATCGCCGTAGAACTGGCCGCCGTAGAAGTAGTTGATATCAATGTTGGTGCCCAGCTCCTTTGCAGCAGCGTCAGCGCCCTGCACATAGCCGTAGCCGTAACGGATAACGGCGGGCACAGCCATGCCGCCCAGGAAGCCCAGCTTGGTGTAGCCGTCCTTAACAACGGCGTAGCCTGCCAGATAACCTGCCTGCTCCTCCTTGAAGGTGATGCAGTAGCAGTTGGCGGGGATGCTGTCGGTGCCGATATCGCCCTGGGTCACGTCGATAGCGATGAACTTGATGTTGGGGTACTGCTCAGCAGCCCATGCCAGAGAGGCACCGTACAGGTAGCCCACGCAGACGATAACGTCAGCACCCTCGTTGACAGCCAGACGGATCATGGTCTCACGGTCCTCATCGGAAGCATCAGATTCGGGGATATAGTACTGGCAGTTCTTGCCCATGTAGCTGGAAACAGCAGCCCAGCAAGCCTGGTTGAAGCTCTCATCGTCGATCGTGCCGGTATCGCAGGTCAGAGCGACCTTGACGATCTTCTCAGCGCCGTCTGCTGCGCCGGAAGCGGCGGCAGAGCTGGCAGCTGCGGAAGAAGCAGTGCTGGTAGAAGAAGCGGAAGAACCGCCGCAGGCGGTCAGAGCAGCGGCAGCGGCAGCAGCACCGGCCACAGCCAGAAAGTTACGACGAGAAATCTTCATAAGAAACTCTCCTTTTATTTTAAAAAATTGCGTCAAAAGAATGAAATGTGCGCTCTGGCACATTTGCTGGCTCAAGTATAGCGGGTGGAAGTGACAGATGCAAGCAATTTCCGATTACAAATTCTTTACAAATCCCTTGTATAATTTATAAAAAAGCAATGCTTATTCACCAAATTTCCCCTGCTTGCGCTGTTTTTCAGAGAAGAACACTTACTCCCCTTCCACGGCGCTGTTGCCCGCCACGTTGGAGGGGCCAAAGCCGAAGGGCAGCAGCTCGTCCATGCTGCGCTCAATGAAATCCTCCGGGGTCTTTGCCATAATGACGTTCAGCTCCGGCCCGCCGAACTCGAACAATGCCTGACGGCACACCCCGCAGGGCGAGGTGATCTGCCGGTTCACCTCGCCCCGGCGGCTGCCCACCACGGCGATATCCGTAAACGTGGTCACGCCCTCCGCCACCGCCTTGAACAGGGCGGTGCGCTCGGCGCAGCTGGTGGGGGTAAAGGCGGCGTTCTCCACGTTGCAGCCGGTAAAGATGCGGCCGTCCGCAGCGCGCAGTGCAGCGCCCACCATAAAATCACTGTAAGGCGCATAGGCTTTTTCCCGCGCGGCCAGTGCCATGCGGATCAGCTGCTGCTTTTCTTCCATGGTCAATTTTGTCATGCTGTTTCCTCCTTTTACGGGCAAAAACAGCGCGGCTGTGCCTTGGGGCGGCAGCCGCGCTGGAAAATTATGCGATCAATACTCTGCGCCCAGAGCGACCTTCATCATATCGGTAAAGCTCTTCTGGCGCTCCTCGGCGGTGGTGATGCCGGGGGCCACAAAGCTGTCCGAGATGGTCAGCAGGCAGGCGGCGTTCTTGCCCAGCACCTGCGCGTTGGCAAACAGGGCAAAGCTTTCCATCTCCACGCACAGGCAGCCATCCTCGTCCCGCAGCTTTTCCCAGTAGGTGGGCTTTGCGTCCGAGGGCTGGCGGTAGAACACATCCGAGGAGTGGATGTTGCCCTCGATCAGGGGGATGCCCTGCTTTGCAGCGGAGGCACGCAGCTTTTCGTTCAAAGCTGCGCTGGGCAGGGTGATGTTGCCGGTAAATCCGCTCTGCACCCGGGCGTAGTTGCTCTCGCTCACAGCGCCGGTAGCCAACACGGTGTCGAACAGCTTAGCCTTTTCGGTATAGCTGCCGGCAGAGCCGATGCGGATAATGTTCTCCACGCCGTAGAAGCTGAACAGCTCGTAGGAGTAGATGCCGATGGAGGGCATTCCCATACCGCTGCCCATCACGCTGATGGGACGGCCTTCGTAGGTGCCGGTAAAGCCCAGCATCCCGCGCACACCGGTCACCTGCCGGACATCCTGCAAAAAGGTATCAGCAATAAACTTGGCACGCAGGGGGTCACCCGGCATAAGGACTGTCTTGGCGAAATCGCCCATTTCTGCGCTGATGTGAGGGGTAGACATAGATGATCTCTCCTTTTTATTCATGATACAGCAGAGGGGCTTTCCCCTGTGGAAAAGCCCTTGCTGCTATTTACCGATATTTGCTGCGGTTGAACACGTTCTGCGGTGCGATGTAAGAGCCGTTGCGCCGGATCTCGAAGTGGCAGTGGTTGCCGCTGGAACGTCCGGTGCTGCCCACATAGCCGATGAGCTGACCCTGCTTGACCGACTGACCGGCGTGCACCACCAGCGACAGGCAGTGGGCGTACAAGGTGGTGTAGCCGTTGCCGTGGCTGATGATGATGGAGTTGCCGTAGCCGTTGCCTGCACCGGCGCGGTTGTAGCCGGCCTTGGTCACCGTACCGCCTGCCGAAGCGTAAATGGGCGTACCGGCGGCGGCGCAGATATCCACGCCCTTGTGGCTGCCGCCGTACCAGCGGGAGCAGTTCCGATAGCCGGGCACCGGCCAGATAAACCGTCCGCTGCCGGTGATATAGGATGCACCGGAGGACACCTTTTTGGTGCCCACCGTAACTTTTTCAGTCACAGGCTCCTTGGTCACCACAGTGCTCAAAATCTGCTGGGAAAGCTGATTGCCGTTTGCATCGTACACCCGCTGTGCCGTCACGGTGCGGATGCCGTTCTCACCCTTCTGGGTAACGCGCTTGGTACCGGAGTTCAGCTCTTTGGATTTGGTGGTCTCGGTGGTGTAGGCGATCTCTTCCTCCCAGCTTTCCACCTTGGTGATGCGCACCTCCAGCGTCTCCTCCTCCCGCACCACGGTCAGTGCATCGCCGGGCAGGATCTTGGAGTTCTGGGTCAGGCCGTTTTCGCCGTTGGCGGTAAAGCCGGTGTTCATTTCGCACAGTTCCTTCACGGTCAGGCCGTTTTTCTGGGCAATGGACCAGATGGTATCGCCGCTCTGCACCGTATAGGATTTTTCCGCCTGCTGCACGCCGGAGAGCAGCTGCTCCACCTCAGCTTCCTCCTGGAAGCTCTCGTTGAAGTAGATGCCGTTTTCCAGCGTGACATCCTTGTTGAAGCCCACGGTGGTGTTGGGGTCATCGGGGTTCTCGTAGGGCTCCAGCAGGCTGCTGATGTATCGTTGCAGGCTGTTGCCGTCCGCGCACACGGCGGTCAGCTCGCCGTCCAGATACAAAGCCGTGCCCTCACTGATCTGGTCGCTGGAGGTTTTGAGGATAGCGTCAGCCACGTCATTTTCGTCCATCACGTCATGGGCGATGGTCACGGAATAAGTAGGCTCCACGGTAAAGCGCGCCTGTTCTGCACCGGAATAATTGATACGCTGCTGCACGGCCTCCAGCGCAGAGTTGAACACCTCTTCGTTGGCCACATAGCCCACGGTCTTGTCGTCCACCTGCACCTGCAAAGCGTAGGGCTGGCGGATGGTAGTCTGGAACACGGTCACCATAACAGCCAGCGCTGCCACCGGCAGCACATACATGGCCATGCGGGGCACAAGACGGATGTTATCAGCGATACCATGGGCAAGGAAGTGCCCGCTTGCGCGCAGCGCAGCGCCAAAGCCATTTTCCTTGCGCACCCGATGTGCGTGGCGCAGCAGCGCCCCGGTGCCCCGCAGGGCAAGCACTACCGGGCCGAACAGATCCCGCAGCAGCTGCGCCGCCCCGGGAAAGGCCATAGATGCGATATTTTTCAGCAGTTCTCTGACCGTTTGCAGCAGACGCTGCAAGCCGTGCTGCAAGCGGCGTCCTGTGCGAACAACGGCATACTCGGCAGAAAAGCCTACGGCGTACAGCGTCTCGCCCACTATGGGCGCTACGGGGTTATGCAGTAGCTTACGCCACAACGTTTCCCGGCGGTGCTGGCGCTTGCGCCGCAACCTGTGCCGCCGCAGCACGCCCCGGCACTGGAACTGCGCCCACAGCGAGCGCAGCCTCTGGCGGCGGGGCTGCCGTACCGGCTGCGCAGCGGGCTGCTGCTCCTTTGTTTTATCTTCAGTCAACGGGATTTTCTCCTTCCTACGCCGCTGCAGGGCATTTTTTCGGCCCGGAACACAGCAGCTAGATGGTGTACGTTCCCCTGTTCAAAAGGCCAACAGGGCCTGTACACAATACGCTCTCTTTTTTATTATACACTTTGCACGGTTTGAAACAAGCGCTTACATAAAATTTGGCTACTTTTTTCACGCAGTTTTCACGAAAAAAGCCCTTCCATATCCGGCGGCAGCGGGCTTTCCACCGTGACGGTGCGCAGCTGCAAGGGCATTTCTACCCGGATACCGTCCGGCAGCGGGGTGTATACAGGCACCGCAAAGCTTTGTCTGGCGCAGTGCAGCGCCTGCCGGCCAATGCGCTCCCGGCTGCCGCCGTAAAGGTCGTCTCCGGCAAGCGGATGACCAATAGACGCAAAATGCACCCGGATCTGGTGGGTGCGGCCAGTCACCGGCACGCAGGCCGCAAGGCTAAGGCCGTTTTCTTCCTTTATAATAGTATACTCAGTGCGGCTGGGCTTGCCCTCGGGGGTAACGCAGCGCCCGATGATGCTGTCGCTCCGGCGGCCGATGGGTGCATCGACGACCCCTTCCCCCAGCGGCAGCGCACCCTGCACAATGGCATAGTACAGCTTTGCCACCCCGCCCGCTAACAGTGGCGCTGCATAGGCGTTTTTCGCCGCCAGCACAAGGCCGCTGGTGTCCTTATCAATGCGGTTCACCGGACGGAACACCGGGCTGTGGCCGTGTTCTGCCGCCCACGCGGCGTAGCCGTTTGCCAGCGTGCCACCCGGGTAATTTAAAGTGGGGTGCACCGCCAGCTGCGGCGGCTTTTCCAGCACCACCGCAAAGGCGTCCTCGTAGACCACCTTGACCGGAATTTCCGGCTGCGGGGTCACGCCATCCCCTTCCGGCGGCAGTGCAAAGGAAAGCACCTGCCCGGGGAAGATGCGCCGGTTTGCCAGCACGGGCGCACCGTCCGCAAAAAAGCCGCCACCCCGGAACTTGACTGCCCGGGCAAGGTCCGTAGAGACGGCACACTGGCGCAGAAAGCTGCGCACCAGCACCCCATCGTGGGTGGTAGCCGTATCTGGCACGGCAAAATACAGCTGCATGGCCTGCCCCTCCCCTGCAAAATCCACAAAAAATACAAATGATATTATAACAAAAATTCGTTTCACTTGCAAATCTTACTTTTTTATGGTATCATGAGGAACGGAAAACGAGTGGAACATACGGCGGCGGGGCGGCTTTGACCGCTCTGAGGAAAGTCCGGGCCTCACAGAGCACGGTAACTGCTAACGGCAGCCGAGGGTGACCTCAGGGAAAGTGCAACAGAAAACAAACCGCCGCAGCAATGCGGTAAGGATGAAACGGCGAGGTAAGAGCTCACCAGCGCATGGGTGACCATGCGGCTTTGTAAACCCTACCGGAAGCAACGCCTATATGGGACGTACAGCGCTGCTCGCGTGTCCCGAAGGCGGCACGAGCCTGTCAGCAATGGCAGGCCTAGACAGATCGTCGTTTAATACAGAACCCGGCTTACGGTCTATCTCGTTTTCCCTTTTGTGTGTTTGCGCTGTCTGCTGCGTGCAGGCAGCGTTTTTTGTTGTTGTAACGCAAAAAGGCCACCACACAGTATTTGTGCAGTAGCCTTTTTGTTGCTTGCAAGACCATTGAAAATGCCCGCCGCATGCGCTTTGGGCATATTTAGCGGAATAATTATTTTAAATTGCATTCCGGGAAAATCTGCGGATTTTCCCGAGATGCCTTTTCACGCAAAAGGGACTGCTCAGTTCCCACCTGCGCCAAGGATGGCGTCCAGCACGGTGGAGGCGGCGCTGTACAGCGAGCCTGCGGCCTGCTCCACCTGCTCCTGCGTGGGCAGACTGACGGCGGGCGTCTCGGTGCTGCCGCCCTCGGCGGGGGTGGTCTCCGGCTGGGGTGTCTCGGTGGCGGCAGGCTGCTCGGCGGGCGTTTCCGTGGGCTGCTCGGTGGGCTGCTCTGCCGGTTGTTCGGCGGGCTGCTCCGGCACGCTTTCCGCAGGCTGCTCCACGATCACGCTGTCGGCAGGCGTCTCGGGCACCGAGACAGCGGCATCGGGGTCAGTGGTGGGGGTGTACACATCCGTCTTTTCCGGGGTCTGGGTGGTGGAGCTTACCGTGCCTTCGCCGCCCATCACCGCCGCGATCATCTCTTTGGCCTTTGCCACAGAGGCTTCGTCCGGCTTCATGACGTAGAGCTTCTGCCCCTTGGCAGAGTAGCATTTGGTACTGCTGCCGGAGGTGCCTGTAACGGTGTAGCGTTCAATATTCCACTCTGCAAAATCGCTCAGCTGCATCCGCACCAGTGCGCTGATCTGGTTCTGGGAAAGGCTGGTGACAAAGCTGTCGGAAACAGCATCCAGAATCTTGGTAAAGCCCATCAGCAGCGCCGGGGACTTGATCTTGTTCAGCATGGCATCGATCACCTTCATCTGGTTGATGCCGCGCTGCACATCGCCGGTCTTAAAGGCATGGCGCTCGCGGGCAAAGGCCAGCGCAGCCTTGCCGTCCAGATGGTTCCAGCCCTCCACAAAGGTGGTGGGGTCGTAGTAGCCGGGGCTGCCTACTGAGGTGAACGCCTGATCGGAGTACACGTCCACGCCGCCCAGCGCATCAATAATGTTGATGAACCCTGCAAAATTGATGCGAATGTAGTGCTGCACGTCCACCCCGTACAGGTTGCCGAGGGTGTCCATGCTGGTCTGCACGCCGTAAAGCCCGGCGTGGGTCAGCTTATCCTTGCTATTCGTACCGGCAAGGTCCACATAGTAATCGCGCGGGGTGTTGATCAGCACCACCTGCTTGGTAACGGGGTTCACGGCGGCAATGATATTCACATCGCTTCGTGCTTTATCAGTCAGATCACCGCGGGTATCTACGCCGCTCAGGTACACCACAAAAGGCTCTTTGGTGATCTTATTCGCCTCGGCGTTGCTCAAAAAACCATTGGTCATATTGCCCAGCGCTGCAAGGCCCTGCTGCGCCCACACGCAGCCCATTGCCATGGCGGCGCACAGCACCACCGAGAACACCCGGGACACGGTGCCTGCAGTTTTGTACTCCTGACAGCGCTTGACCAGCAGCCACAGCAGCGCCAGCAGCGCCGCCAGCACCACCAGATACAGCACCGGCAGCATCTGGGTGCGCCAGAGCTGCACCAGCACCAGAACGCTTAAAATTGCCTGTACGGTCAGCAAGATCTTCCCTCGTTTCGGGGGCAGGTACGCCCCATTCTCCCCGCCAGCAGTGCTGCGGGGGGTGTTTTGCTGCGGGCGGCGGGGCGGCGCGGCCTGTTCCGGCGGCAGCTCCGAGAAAAACGCGGCGCTGTCCACCACCACGGTAGCGTCCTGCTGCTCAGCCTTGTGCAAAAGACGGTGCAGGGAACGACCGTCCTCCTTGCGGGAATGCTCGTTTTCGTCCAACATGAGAATACTCCTTTTTTAGCCCACCGGAACGATGGTCAGCACGGCGCGGGCGGGCAGGCAGGTGGCGGTCTGATCCTCCGCCGACAGCCAGCCAAAGCCCTCGCAGATGTGATCCGGGCAGGGCGATTCAACAAACCGCGTTCTGCCGTCCTTTACCTCTATATGCACCGTATAATAACCGGTGTCCACACTGTAAGTCTCGTCCTTTTCCAGCGGAATGTCCAGCACAGCGTTATTGTCGCCGTAAATCAGCTGGGCAGTCAGTTTTCCTCCTGTGGCATTGTGGCTGCGCACGGCCAGCAGCACCGCTGCTATGGCCAGTACCACCACCGCAAACAGGATATTGGTCAAAAGCTTTTTCTTCTTCATGGCTTACTGCTCCCCGGGCTTGAGCTGCTCCAGCTCTGCCAGCCAAAGCGTGGCGCAGGCATCGCTGGGCATGCGCCAGTCGCCCCGGGGCGAAAGGGTCACGCTGCCCACCTTGGGGCCGTCCGGCAGGCAGCTGCGCTTGAACTGCTGGGCAAAAAAGCGCCAGTAAAAGTTGCGCAGCCACTTGTACAGCACGGCGTCCGTATACTCTGCCCTGCCCGCAAAGGCAGCCTTTGCCAGCCGGTAGATCTTTGCCGGGCCAAAGCCGCAGCGCAGCACATAATACAGGTAAAAATCGTGCAGCTCGTAGGGGCCGACCAAATCCTCGGTGATCTGTGCAATTTCGCCGTCCTTGGCGGGCAGCAGCTCCGGCGAGACCGGGGTAGCCAGAATATCCAGCAGTACATCGTGCAAAGCGGCGGTGGCAGCGGCTTCGGCTTCGTACTGCACCAGATAGCGCACCAGCGTTTTGGGCACACCGGCATTTACGCCGTACATGCTCATGTGGTCGCCGTTGTAGGTTGCCCAGCCCAGCGCCAGCTCCGAAAGGTCGCCCGTGCCCACCACAAGGCCGCCGGTGCGGTTGGCAAGGTCCATCAGCTCCAGCGTGCGCACACGCGCCTGCCCGTTTTCAAAGGTAACGTCCAGCACAGTCTCGTCCTGCCCGATATCCGCAAAGTGGCTGCGCACAGTGTCGGCGATGCGAATTTCCTGAAAGCTTACGCCCAGCTCCCCGCACAAAATCTCGGCGTTGCTGCGGGTGCGCTTTGTAGTGCCAAAGCAGGGCATGGTCACCGCCAGCACATCGGCGGCAGAGCGGTGCAGCTGCTTCATGGCGCGCACCGCCACCAGCAGAGCAAGGCAGCTGTCCAAGCCGCCGGAAATCCCAATGACCGCTGTTTTTGCGTGGGCGTGTTCCAGCCGCTTGGCAAGGCCATCGGCCTGCATCTTTAAAATCAGCTCACACCGGGCGGCGCGGCGCTGCGGGTCGCCGGGCACAAAGGGGGCGGGGTCAATGCGGCGGGTAAGCACCGTTTCCTCCGGTGTCAGGTCAAATTCCACCGTGACATAGCCCTCGACAGTGTGCTCAAAGCTGGTGTTGCGGGCACGCTCGGCCTCCATGCGCTGGCAGTCCAGCTCGGTCTCAGCGTGATCGCCCGCAAAGGGCACGGTCTCGGCCAGAATGCTGCCGTCCTCGGCAATGAGGTCGTGCCCGGCAAACACCATGTCGGTGGTGCTTTCGCCGTGCCCTGCCGAGGCGTACAGGTAGCCGCACAGCAGCCGGGCAGACTGGTTTGCCACCAGCGCGCGGCGGTACTCGGCTTTGCCCACGGTCTCGTCACTGGCGGAAAGGTTTGCGATGACAGTAGCGCCCGCCAGCGCATGGAAGGTGGAGGGCGGCAGGGCGCTCCACAAATCCTCGCACAGCTCCACGCCCAGCACAAAGCTGGGCATCTGGCGGCAGCGGAACAGCAGCGACGTGCCAAAGGGCACCTGCTGCCCGCAGACGGTCACCGTCTGCACCTCGGTGCTGCCGGGGGTGAACTGACGCTTTTCGTAAAACTCGCCGTAGTTGGGCAGGTAGGTCTTGGGCACGATGCCCAGCAGCTGCCCCCGGCACAGCACAGCGGCGCAGTTGTACAGCTTGCCGTGCACCAGCAGCGGCAAACCCACCAGCGCTACGGTATCCAGCGTGCGGGTCTGCGCAAGCAGCCATTCCAGCGCATCCAGTGCGCCCTGCTGCAAAGTGCGCTGCAAAAACAAATCACCGCAGGTGTAGCCGGTAAGGCAAAATTCCGGGAATACTGCCAGCTTTACCCCACGCTGCGCGGCAGCTTGCAGCTGCACCAGCACCTGCTGCGCGTTATAGGTGCAGTCTGCCACCCGCAGCGCGGGCGAAAAGGCAGCTGCCTTTAAAAAACCATCTTTCATAAGAGGATTTCACATCCTGTCTGTTTCAATGTTGCCATGGTGACCCATGTTGACCATAGTATACCACAAACAGCACAAAACGGAAAGTAACAGACTGGTAAAAGAAGTGTGAACGTGGGAAAACCCTCTCAGTCATCGCTGCGCGATGCCAGCTCCCCCGAAAGGGGGAGCTTTTGCGGTTACGGCAAAGTATCCGGCAAAACCACAAACTTTCCGGCAGCGTAAAAAAGCTCCCCCTGAGAGGAAAGACTTCCCCCGGTCGGGGGAAGATGTCGCGCAGCGACAAATAGGGGAATCTGGACGCGACCAACGGGAGCGGACTGAGAGGGTTCAGGCGGGAACAGCACCCCTTCCGTCAAAGCCTACGGCTTTGCCACCTTCCCCAAGGGGACGGCTTTGGGCGGTGATGGCAAACTTTCCGGCATTGCCAAAAGGCGCCCCCTTGGGGGAGCCGGCACGGCGCAAGCCGTGACTGAGGGGGTACTGCCGCAGGCTTTGACTAAGGGAGTTACGCAAAAAACACCCCCGCAGGCATAAGCCCACGGGGGTGTTATTATGCTAGTATGTTCCCTGCACCCCTAGGGGTACAGTCACGCAAGCATGAGCTAATCAGCTAAACTGATTAGGCAACCTTCCAAACGTTCTCGCTGACAACGTTCTTAGCGGTGCCGAAGCCCAGGTTGTAGATAGCAGCCAGGTTGCCAGCAACGTTCAGGATGCTGTTCACAACGCCCAGAGCGCCGTAGCCGAACTTCTGAGCGCCAGTGGACTCATCGGTCACATTATCGGTGTAGTTCTTCTTCCAGATGTTGCTGAACTGGCCGCCGAAGCCGGTCAGGCCGTCGCCGGGGGTCCAGGTGCCGCTGAACACAGCGCCAACGGTGTTGTCCAGGAAGCCCTGAACGTACTTGTTACCAACGATGGTAATCAGGTTCTTGTGGAAGTTCTGCCACTGAGCAGCGCCCATAGCGGGTGCCAGGTAGTCAGCAACGCTACCGCCCATAACGTAGGTCATCTCGTTCTCAGACACAGCAGAGAAATTTGCAGGCATCATCATAATGAATTACTCCCTTCAAAAATAGAAAAAATATTTTCGAACCGGTGTTTCCGGTTCAATCCTTGCTAGGATGGCAATAATATACCACACTTTCCAGAAATGTTCAAGTACTTTTTTGAAAAAAGTGTAAAAACTGTGAAACCTCGTCCCCGCTTTTGTAGCAAATGTGCACTGTTCATGCGGGTTTTTCTGGTGTGACAAGTTTTTTCGCAAATTTGTGAAAAATAGAATTACCAGAACCATAAGGCGGTGCTGCACAATGAAAACAGTTGTTTTTGTGGACGAATTGCTGCTGGTAAACTTTGCTGCAGCCGCCGCGCTGCTGCTGGGCGCGGGGCTTTTGTGCGGGCGCAGCTGCACCGGGCTGCGGCTGTGCGTGGGCAGCGCGGCGGCTGCGGCAAGCACCCTTGCCCTGCTGGCGCCGCCGTGGCCTGCCCCGCTGGCGATACTATATAAAATAGCCAGCTGCTGCGGGGTGGTGGCGGTGTGCTACGGCGTGCCCGGCGCGCGCAGCTTTGCCCGGCTGTGCGGGTGGTACGCGGCGCTGAACGGCCTGCTGTGCGGCGCGGTGGTGCTGCCCGGGGTACAGGCCAATAACCTGAGCGTGCTGCTGCCGGTGCGCCCGGGGCGGCTTTTGCTGTGCTGCGCCGGGGTGTATGCGCTGCTGCGCGGGCTGCTGGCGGTGTTTGGCCGCCCGCAGCGGGGCTGCTTTGCCGCCGTGCTTCACCTTGCGGGAGCGGCTGTGCCCGTGCAGGCCTACCATGACACCGGCTTTACCCTGCAAGACCCTCTTGCCGGGCGGCGGGTGGTGCTGGTGCAGTATCCGCCGGTGCGCAGTCGGCTGCCCGCGCCGCTGCGGGAAACCTTAGACAGCTGGTTTGCCGCCGGTGCTGCCCCGCCCCCGGGGCTGGGGGTGCAGTTTGTGCCCTGCGCCGCCGTTACCGGCCACTGCCTGCTGCCGGCCGTACCCGCCGTGCTATGCTGTGGGCAGCACCGTGTGCCCGACCTGCTGGCGGCCTTTTGCGCGCCGGATGCCCCCACCGGCGCGTGGACGCTGCTGTTGGGGGATGACGTAGCGGAGGAGGTGGGGGTGTAGGAGTTTTCCGCCCTCTCAGGCGCTCCCGCGCCAGCTCTCCCGGAGGGAGAGCCAAGTTTTAAAGTCCGTTGCTAAAGCTTTAGGAGCAATGAAAAAGTTTCCGGCAGTGCTCTTGGCTCTCCCTTTGAGGAAAGGCTTCCCCCGCTCCGGGGGAAAATGTCGCGCAGCGACAAAAGGGGGAATCTGGCAAGCCCGACAGGGCTTGACTGAGAGGGCGCACGCCGTTAACCCCATTGCTAAAGCATCAGATGCAAAGAGCAAGTTTCCGGCAGCGCCAGAGGCTCCCTCCCCGAGGGAGCTGGCAAAGCCGCAAGGCTTTGCCTGAGGGAGTTTCCTCTATTATACATATAATTAACAGTGCACAGGAGGGATTTCCATGTTGCAGTTTTTACGGCAAGTCTGGCGGCGGCTGTGGGGGCATTTGCGCTACTGCGGCGCGGTGCATTATCTGGCGGGCGGGCCAAGCCTGCCCCCGCCCCTGAGCCCCGAACAGGAAAAAGCCCTGCTTGACCGCATGGCTGCCGGGGACGCCGCCGCCCGCGAGGAGCTGATTACCCACAACCTGCGGCTGGTGGTGTATCTGGCAAAAAAGTACGAGAACAGCGGCGTGCCCGCCGAGGACTTGGTAAGCATCGGTACCATTGGGCTGATCAAGGCGGTAAACACCTTTACCCCTGCCCGCAGCATCAAGCTTGCCACCTACGCCAGCCGCTGCATCGGCAACGAGATCTTGATGTACCTGCGCAAAAGCTCCAACCGCCGGCAGGAAACCAGCATCGACGAGCCTTTGAACGTGGACGGCGACGGCAACGAGCTGCTGCTCTCGGACATCCTTGGCAGCGATGCCAACGCGGTAAGCCAGCAGCTGGAGCAGGACGCCGAGCGCGCGGTACTGCGCAGCGCCGTGGCGGCGCTCTCGGCACGGGAGCGGCAGATCATGGAACTGCGTTTCGGGCTTACCGACGGCGTGGAGCGCACCCAGAAGGAAGCCGCCGATGCCCTTGGCATCAGCCAGAGTTATATTTCCCGGCTGGAAAAGCGCATCATCCATACCCTGAAAGCCCGCCTTGAAAGCGAGTAGCAGCGGGCATAGCGCTTGACATTCTACATTGGAACGTGTATAATGAAAACACAAGAGGCGCTGGCCCTGCAAACGGCTAACTCCTTACCATACTAGATCAAAAGAAAAATGACCGTTCAGGATTGGGGAATCATGAAGGCGGTCATTTTTTCTTTTTATCATCACTGTGCGATACAGTCCATGTGATCTGAAAGGTGATGTAGATTGCTCCGCCAAGCAGCGTGAGCAGCAATACGACCTGTTCAAACGTCATGACGCATCCCCCCTTCCCGCCCTTAAGCGTCCGGGGAGAAACGAGATCTCAAAGAAAAAATTCGCTCTTACCCGGCACTCAGGTACCGGTAAGGAGCTAGCCGCCTGCGTTTGTGGGCACAGCGCCTGATGGACGGCTTGCGCCGCCAGTCACAGCATACCATAAAATTACAGCTTTGTCTACAAAGCGCCCCTCTTTTGCGGAGGGGCGCTCAATTTTTTCCACGCATAGCGCCCGGCGCACAGAGCCATACTTCCGGTAAAGCTAAAAGACCGGGGGCGTTTGGATGTACAACAAGGTGGAGCTATGCGGTGTGAACACGGGGCAGCTGCCTGTGCTGACCGAGGCAGAAAAGCGGCAGCTGCTCACCCTTGCCCACGCCGGGGACAAGGCTGCCCGGGCGCGGATGGTGGAGGGCAATTTGCGGCTGGTGCTCAGCGTGGTGCAGCGGTTTGCCCAGCGGGGTGAGAATCTGGACGATCTGTTTCAGGTGGGGTGCATCGGGCTGATCAAAGCCATCGACAACTTTGACCCCGCGCAGCCGGTGCGGTTCTCCACCTACGGCGTGCCCATGATCATCGGGGAGATCCGGCGTTTTCTGCGGGACAACAACGCCCTGCGGGTAAGCCGCACCCTGCGGGACACCGCCTACCGTGCCATGCAGGCGCGGGAAACGCTGGAAAAGCAGCTGGGACGCGAACCCACCATGGACGAGATCGCCACCGCAGCGGGGCTTGCCCGACGCGAGGTGACCGCCGCGCTGGAGTCGGTGGTGGAGCCGCTCAGCCTTGATGAGCCGGTGTACACCGACGGCGGCGATGCCATGTATGTGATCGATCAGGTGCGCGACCCGGACAGCGAGGAGAGCTGGATCAGTGGGTTACAGTTCCGCGATACGGTAGCCGCCCTCTCCCCCCGGGAAAAGCGCATCATGGAGCTGCGGTATCTGCGCGGCAAAACGCAGATGGAGGTGGCGCAGGAGATCGGCATCAGTCAGGCACAGGTAAGCCGACTGGAAAAGGGCGCGCTGCAGCAGTTCCACACCGGGGGATGAAAGCAGCCGTTTGAAAACCCTCTCAGTCAAAGCCTTACGGCTTTGCCAGCTCCCCCGAAGGGGGAGCTTCATCAATGCAAACCGGAAGATGCAAAAAGCTCCCCCTTCGGGGGAGCTGGCGCGCAAGCGCCTGAGAGGGTTCCGTCCCAGTCAAAAAAGACCGCTGCGCAGGGCAGTGGTCTTTTTTGGCTTTAGCGGCGGCTGTATCTGCGCCGGGTGGCAGCACCGCCCCGCAGGTGGCGCTCGGCCTTGTTGCGCGCCAGCACGGCACGCACCTGCCCGTACAGCGCAGGGCTGATGCTGCGCAGCCGCACAGCAACATCCTTGTGCACGGTGGACTTGCTGCACCCGAACGCAGCCGCCGCTGCCCGCACCGTGGCGTTGTGGGCAGCAATGTATTCGCCCAGCTGCACGGCGCGCTGTTCTGGATCGGCTTTCATATCCCGCCTCCCTGCGTTCCAGCTTTGCAATGGTATAACATACGCGCTGCCGGGGCGGATTATGTCTGCGGGCTTGACTTTTTGTCCCCCGGCGCGTATACTGTGGGCGGACATAAAAACAGGGGTGCCGTAAGGCTGAGATCCGCATCGCGCGGAGTACCCTTTACCTGATCCGGGCAATGCCGGCGTAGGGAGTTTGCGGAACTGTCCGGTACGTTCAACAAACCTCCATGCGTCTGCTGTCAGCAGGCGCATTTTGTTTTTGTGTACTACTATGAGAGAGGAATTTTTTCATCATGTCCAAAACCTATTCCAAGACCCGTATTCTGGTGGAATGCGCCCTGATGATCGCCATTGGCACGGTGCTTTCCAACATCAAGTTCTTCACCATGCCCAACGGCGGCAGCATTACCCTGCTGAGCATGCTGCCCTTTGTGCTGGTGTCCTTCCGCCACGGCGCAAAGTGGGGCCTGTTCACCGGTTTCGTGAACGCCTGCCTGCAAATGATCATGGGCTTCTACCCTCCTCCCGCTTCCACCTTCCTCTACTTCCTCGGTGAGGTGCTGCTGGACTATGTGCTGGCCTTTATGGCACTGGGTCTGGCCGAGCTGTTCGCCCGCCCCTTCAAGAACCGCACCGTAGGCGTGGCCGTGGGCACCTTTGCCGCCGGTTTCCTGCGCTTTATGTGCAGCTTTTTGTCCGGCGTGCTGGTCTGGGGCAACCTGAATGATGGTCTGGCCGCATGGACTTACAGCCTGACCTACAACGGCAGTTATATGCTGCCCGAGACCCTGCTCACCATGGTGGCCGCTGTGCTGCTGTGCCGCGTGGCCCCGCAGATCTTCGACCGTCAGGCACGCTAAGGTGTAGTTTTCTCAAAAAGAGCTCTCCCCTGCTTTCCGATCCCCGCCGGGCACACGCCCTGCGGGGATTTTTTGCTGCAAAAAATTTTCAAAAAACTGTTGACAAGCGCCCCTGTGGCTGGTATAATTACACATGTCGTCAGGCACAAGACAAGACATCTGGGGGTTTAGCTCAGCTGGGAGCCCAAGGTACTCGGTTACACACCCCCAAGATGCAACTAAATAGAAAATTTCTTGTTTGAGCATTCTCTTTCCAGAAGCTACCGCTTCTGGAAAATCATGGGGGATTAGCTCAGCTGGGAGAGCGCTTGCATGGCATGCAAGAGGTCACCGGTTCGATCCCGGTATTCTCCACCACCTGTTCAAACAAGAATTTATGTAGCACTGTTGATTTTCAACAGTGCTTTTCTTTTTGTCCAAACGGATTTTTTGAAGAATCTACTAACTTTGCCTGATTTTCAAGATTTGCAGCCGATCCATAGTGCAACCCCCATTCTTTGATGTTTCGTTGCTTTTCAAAAATGTTGTTTGTTGCCCGACTGTTCAGCAGGCAGTCGAATCGATTCCCTCAAAATACTGTGAGAGGTTGAAGTTAAAGCTGACACTGATCTGATACCCACGATAGACATCTACCCTGCGGATGAGCTGGTTGACGATCATCTTCTTTGCTTCAAAGGTAGCGTGGTCATAGAGGTCTGCGTAAGAGATCAGTTCTTCATACTGCTTTGCAACTTCCTCCATCAGTTCCGTAGTCTTTTCCAGTTCCGCACTGGCAGATTCGCAGAGAGATTCTGCCTCCTTGAGTTTTTCTTCCTGCGTTGTGATCATCTCAGCTAGGATCTCTTTCGGCAAGGCGCTTTCGCCCTTGATGCAGGCCAGAATCTCAGCTTTCAGGGAAAGCAGGTCTTTTTCCGCCTTGTCCCGTTGTGCCTGAAGTGTTTGCAAGTGGCTCTTGCGTTCGGCAAGTTCCCGTTCGTACCGCTTTGTGATGAGCTGTTCTTTCGGGATGCCCTTCATCCTGGCAAAGACTTGCCGCACCAGCTTGTCGATGATCTCATCCAGAATGTGTACAGTGTAGCCTGTCTGCCCGGTGCATTCGGTCTGCTTGCGGAGTTTGCCGTAGCAGGTGTAGCGGACACGCAGAGTATCATCCAACGAGCCATCCGGCAACTTACGCCATTTCCGGCTGGTAGTCAATGCCAGCTTCGCACCGCAGTGTCCACAGTAGGCGTTTCCGGCAAGCAGTGACTGCCCACGGGTATTCAGCGGGACGTGGTGCTCCGCTTCTTCTGCCGCATGAGCGGAACGGCACTCCCGGATGCGCTGTGCCGCATCAAACTGCTTCTGCGAAATGATCTGCAATTCCGGTATTACCTCAGACCGGGCTTCGCCGCAGCGGAGAACGCCCGTGTAGGTCAGGTTTGCGACCATTCCCCGGATGCTTGCCGGATGCCAGCACTTGCCAGACCTTGCGCGATAGCCAGCGTTGTTCAGATAGGTTGTAATGCGCTGCGCACCGTAGCCCTCGTACACATACTTGTCGAAGATGAGCCGCACCACAGCAGCTTCCTGCTCGTCGATATGCAGCTCATACAGTTCGTGCTTACGCTTGTTGATACGCCCATTCCGTACAAGGTCATAGCCATAAGGCGCATTTCCGCCCTTGAAGTGACCTTCTTCTACAAGCTGGCGCAGACTGGTGCGGGTACGGACGGAAGTTTTTTCGCTTTCTCCGTCCGCCTGCCAGAATCGGATGTAGTTCAGCAGTTTGTCAGTGTGGTTGTCGAAACGCTGCTCACCCTCTTGGGTACTCCATACCCGGATGCCGTTCCGTACAAACCATTCCACAACAAAGGGAGTTTCATCTGCGATACGACCAATGCGGTCAAACATGAACACCAGCAGGATATCGAACTTTCCCTTCCGGGCATAGTCCTTGATGATTTGCAGCTTGTCGCGGGCGGCGGCACGGACTTTGTGGCCAGACACGCCCTCTTCCTGTTCTTCATGGACGATGACCCAGCCCTTCGCTTCGGCAAATTTGTGACACGCCTTGCGCTGCATAGGAAGGTCTGCTTCATGATTCGAGTTGAAATCCACCTGCTTATCGGTGGAAACGCGGTACAGACAGCATACACGATTATTCGTCATAAATATTCTCACTTTCTTTCAGTGAGATGAATGATGATTCGGTTGTCAAAGAACATTTGGGAGCAGTTCCCTGGTTGACCCGAACACCGCTTCCATCTCCAGTATAGCGTATAACGTGTGTTTCGTCCATACCTTTCAGCTTGCTTTCTTCGTATAACTTGTTGCAAGCAGGATGTCACGGATGCGCTCAAAGGTTTCGGTGTTGGCTTCCTTAGCAAAGCTGAGAACGACCGGATAACCGTTGATCACCAGATACTGCTTATTGGGGTCGTTGTCCAAGGGGATGTTGGTTGCGAGCTGAGAAAACTTTTCTGTCATTGCATCACTGTTCCTTTATGATTCTGTTTCTTTTTGATTCATGTGCCGATCATCCAATCAGTTCTTTCAATCGTTCCAGTTTTTCCTGTGTTGTTTCCTTGCGGAAGCTGACCCCGATGCAGGAGACGGGAACGCACATTTCCAGCAGGCGGTCGTAGATGCGGGCGTGGGCGGTATCCTGCGGATGCCGAATATCGTCCAGTGTCAGATTGGTCGTGACGATCAGGGGCTTCCGGCTGCGGTAACGGCTGTCTATGATGTTGTAAATCTGTTCCAGTGCATACTCCGTGCCACGTTCCATTCCAAAATCGTCAATGATGAGCAGCGGATAGCAGCACAGCCTGTCCACGACCTCATTCCGCCCGGAAAAGTTGTTGTTCAGTTCGTTCAGGATGTGTGCAAAGTTCGTCATGCGCACAGGCACTTCCTGAGCCATCAGAGCGTTCGCAATGCACCCGGCAAGGAAACTCTTGCCCGTGCCAACGCCGCCCCAGAAAAGCAGTCCGATGTTCTCTGTGTGCATAGTCTGCCACTGCTCCACATAGCGGTGTGCATGGTGCATCTGTGGGCAGTGCCCGTTGTCGTTTGCGAATGTCCAGTCCAGCATAGCGAAATCAGAAAAGCCGTCTGCTTTCAGCCGCCGCACAAGGTCGAGGTGCTTCCGTTCCTTAATAGCTGTTTCCTGTTGTTCCCGTTCAGCCTTGTGACAGGCACATTCTACCGGATGCTTGTTCTTTCCCATCAGGACAAGACCTTTGGCAAAGAAGGCTTCCTTGGGCGTTTGGCACTTGCCGCAGTAGAGCAAACCAACTGCCCCATAATAATCCATTGCGTTTTCAGGCATACTGGAAACAGATTGTTCCAAAATCTTCTCAATCGTTTTTATAGGCTTTCTCCTTCCGCAAAGGTGTATTCCGGGATACCCGGTGCTGTCTTTTTCTCTGATTGCTGCCGCTTTGCCCAGATACGCAGCGTTGCAGCATGGTCGGCGTACTTTCTTCCGGTAGACTGGATATAAGCTGAAAGCTGCTCGATCAGATCATCCAGCCCGGAGAAATCGGCTTTGAGCTGATTGTACTCTTTTTCCGTCAGAAAGACATTTTGATATTCTCCAAAGGTCAAATAAGCATCTGTTGTTTTTATCAGGTGGTTATCTTTCAGGTTGTTCTTGTTACGTTGGTTAGGTGTGCATTTTTGCATGATCATACTGTGCGTTTCTGCACACTCATGCTGTGCGCTGGTGCATACTGTGACTGCGCAATTCTGCACAGTATGCGGAACTTTGAGCAAGATGTGGCTGGGTGTGGAAAAGCCGTAGCGCACCTGCTCGGCAAGTTCCGCTTTTTCCAGTTCAGCAAAAGAGCGTGTTACGCTGGAAACGCAGCAACCCAAATCCTTCGCCAGATTGGAAAGCGGATAGATCACATAAATGCGCCCCTGCTCGTCCACCCAGTTGTTTTTCTGTGAGAGTGTCGCACGGTCGAGCAGCAGCGTGTAGAGCAGTTTTGCAGTGTGGCTTAAATCGGTATTTAGAAGAAACCGGGCATAGGGCAGATACTGCGGCAATGGCATATTGGGTTTCAAATAGTCTGAAATAATCTTCACCTCCAATTTTTACGTCCTATCATGGTGCTTTAGGGGTTCGAGAATTACAAGCGCAAGATTCGCCCGTGTCGCCTCAAAACTCACTTTCGTGATTTTGGCCGACGGCGACCTTGCTGGAGATTTCGCTCCCCAGTCCCTCGATGAAATCTGAAAATCTACAATTTTCAGATTTGGCTCCCCATAAAAATGGTGAGCAGCCGAGATGCAGGGCATCATCGGGAAAGCGTGGGACTGCATCCCACACCCTGCACCGAACAACCAGTCAACAGAGATTTGCAAATCCCTGTGGTCTGCTTGTCCGGCTTTTTGCTGTCGGTCTCTCCGCAAGCTGTTCCTGCCCAATCTACTCCGGCGTTCCGACTTCCTTTGGTGCGCTCTTGTCGTGGCGGAACTTCCCCGGAAAGTCATAGTGGCTTGCAGCTGACTATTCGGTTGTCAAGGAACACGGGTTTTCAATCATAGAATTGGAGAAAGCCCGTTTCGCAAGGTACTTTCAAAAACTTTACAGATTTTTTGCTTTCTCACAAATAGGAATCCGCAAGGGCGGTTTCATATACAATTTTTTGAAATTTTCAAAAATTCACATAGACCCACGAGGCAGAGCATCGTGGCTGGGAGATGAATTTCATCGAGCCAATCAGTAGAAACAGACGGTTCTGCATGAGGGTATGGGGAGCAGAATCCCCATCAAGATGCCCGGCACGAAAAGCCTAAATGGAATTTCGAGTTACTCCGGGCGAATCTTGCCCTGATAAATGTGCAGGCAGTGATCTTCGGAGAATCCAGCGTTAGCATTGAGATTGCTGGTTTCCACCGCTGTTCAAGCGTTTTTTTACGTTCTGAAGATACCGGCTGGCACGGTCAATAAAAATCAGCAGCTTCTCATTGTTTTTCGGTTCGGTAAGAATATCCGGGTATTCACGAAAGCACATTTCCCACCGCCGGACAAAATCCTCCTGCGCGCCCTGAATCTCACACATCATGGCTTCGCCATCTGCCAAACGGCGAGGTGAATAAATGCTCTTGACGGCATCCTTGAGATTCTGTTTTTCTTCCTTGTTGAGTCCTTTCTTATGCCCCTGAATGTCTTGCTTGAAGGTCGTTACAAACTCATTGTCCTTTGAAGGCGAAGAATACGAATCCGTTATACTGGAATCCCGTTCGGCTTTAGGCTTACGCAGCTCTGCCACAACTTCGGGACGCTTTTCCTTTGGAACCTTTGCAATCGAGGAAATTTCACGATCGGTTGCCTGGATCTTTCCGCTCAGGATTTCTTCCTGCGCTCCGGGTACTGCTTCTTCCGCTGCTTCTACACCTTTTGCAAATTGCTCTGCACGGTAAACATAACTTTCGGATGTTCCATGTTCCGCAGCGACCTTCGACCGTGAACCGTGCTTTGTGCGGTCTGGTTCATTTTGAACCAGACCACTTTCAGATGCCAAAGTATACTGATTGCCGTGAAACGCTTTGACTTGCTTTTCCGCTTTTGCCTGCTTTCCAATCAAGAACTTTTTCTGTTCCGGGGTCAGGTTTCGCCGCCCAAGCTGATTTTTACAGATCCATACGAGTGCTTCATAGCGGTTAGCAAATTCTTTTTCGATGACTTCAAATGGAATGAACGGATATTTCCGAAGGACTTGATAGCGTGTATGTCCATCCACAATATAGCCGTTCCACGTGATGATCGGATTCAGTACACGTTCTTCTTTGAGGATGTTCATTTCCAGTTGGTGGGTTTCCTCAAACGACGGAGGGTTGATTTGATTCTGGAACTCCGGATCGATTTTAAGCTGGCTCAGTTTTGTCATAGGCAAACCATCCTTTCTGAAATGAAATAGAATATCATTGTTCTTACGCCGTTCTCTCTGCACGGGTTTCCTACCCCCTTCCGGCGGCGTTTTCCGGCTCTCCCATTTGGGGGTCATGGCTGGGTATCCCATGCAGACGGTCATGCGGTTTTCAAGGTTCAATAGGGGGGTGAAACTAGATTAACACATTCATAGAAGAATTTTTAGGAGGTCGTACCTCCGGTTTTGGGTTGTAAAAAAGCGGAAGTAATGCTTCCGCTTTTTTACTGCAAACCATTGAAAAAATCATATCACATCGTAAGTTTTATTTTTAGAAACTGGTAGTTCCGGTTTTTAAAAACATGAAGTGAATTTCAAGGCAAAATCGGAACTGCTGGTTCCGGTTTTGCGTATCAACGTGATCTCAAATTTGGGGTGCCGTTCTCTCTGCATGGCTTTCCTGCCCCCTTCCGGCGGCGTTTTCCGGCTCTCCCACTTGGGGGTCATGGCCGGGTATCCCATGCAGACGGTCATGCGGTTTTCAAGGTTCAATTGGTGTCTTGCTGGTAGCTTATCACACTTTCAAAAGAATTTTTAGGACCTGACAGGTCCGGTTTTGAGGGAGTAAACCGGACACAGTAGGTTCGGTTCGGTGAACGTCTCCGAATAGAGCATACCACAATAACACTCAAATTTTTAGGAAGTGATACTTCCGCTTTTCACCTTCAAAACCGGAAGTAATAGTTCCGGTTTGATGCGATATTGAATGAATCAACGACAATTTTATAAAGCACGTTTTTCTAAGAAAATTCACTTATTCAGCGTCCGTTAAGATGCAGAACTAGCGCATTCTTGTGCTGAACATCGGGTTTGAGCGAAGCTCAACAAGTGTTTTTGAATTTGGATTTGAAAAAATCGGATTCAAAAATTGCGAGGTGGTATCGGCTCGCCCTGCTTGCGGCGGTTGCAAACTCGAAAATTTTTGTGCAGAAAAATAACCGCCCGCTTCAAGTTGAACTTGAAAACGGACGGTCTCGGTTGCAAAATGTTTTTCAAATTTGGAGGGTGCATTGAGAGGCTTCATAGCGCCCGCAAGCAGTGTGTCTGTATATACAAACACCATTTTTGCTTCGCAAAATGCTTGTTGGGAACACCCAAACCCGTGAACCGCATCCGCTGGATGCAGGCTGCTCGATGGTATCGCTTTACAAAACTCCAGCTTACAGTATGTTCACCTAAACAGGTAAAATTGTTTCCTATTAGGCGGCTACGATCGTAATCTTCGGATTCATTGTCGGGTCAAGAAGTCCTAAAATGGTACTCATTGCATCACTGGAAATCTTGATATCCCCATAGCCAGAGTCCATTTTTCCGTTAGGTCCAACTCCATCAAGGAAAAGTACAGAGCCTCCATTTGCCGAAGCGCTATGCGCGGTTTGTCCATCGCCGTTGAATCCAAAGCAGATACAGGCAGTCGAGGATTTCTTCGAGAATTTCACATACATATTCTCACAGCCTCCTTTATCAGCCCAATCACGGGACACATTGGAACGAGACTGAAGGGTATTGTAGAAGGCCGAGCTCGAGTCACAGACCCAGACACTGTCCTCGTTGATCTTGATAAAAGGAAGTTTTGTATTCTGCGTCGTATTAGAGAACGCAAAGCAGATAGGGAATGTCCCCGCCGGAGTCTTATGGTCTCCCTCCGTCTTGTGCTCAGTAATACCGTTGGAGCCGATAAATGCAGCTGTCTGAAAGTCCTGAATCCACTGTCCATCCTGATAGTGCTGCAGTGTGAGAACTGCAGTATTTCCCGAGGCTTCTACCCGGATATTCTGGGTGGAATCCAGTACGACTTCCGGAGCGCTGCTTTCTGCCTCAGACGTAGCAGAAACTGTGGTGGAAGCGGCAGAAGAAGCATCCGGCCGCGATTCAGGCAGGGCAGTTTCACTGGAAGAAATGCTGCTTTCTGCCTGCGCGGCCGATGCTGCGGAAACATCGGCCACAGAAGGTGCAGAGGGATTTTGTTCCGAAGGCTTGCTGTTAAGGAACACAAACGCAAAACCTCCCAGCAAAAGCACAACAAGCACAATAACAAGAATAACCCACCAATTATGAGGACGGACAGGTCGGGGCGTTTCTGCTTTTGATGGCTTAGAAGCAGTTTCCTTCGGAGGATTCTTTTCTCCTGTTTCGGGCTTGGGCGCAGTCACAGGAGTAGGTCCTTCCTTTTCCTTTGAAGGGGGAGTATATGCAGGCATATTACGAGTTGGCTGACGTACTACTTCCGGAGATTGCCCCTCTTCACAAACGCTCTGGGTGGGCGTATTTGTTTCTTTGGTAGGCTCGAGATCTAACGACAGTTTTGGCATTTCTACAGGTGTTGGATGTTGCTGCCTCCGGACAGGTGTTGCAGGGACAGGCTCTTCTGCGGGAGGCTCCGGTGATGCCGTGTTATTCTCATGAGATTCTTTTTCAGAGTCAAAAGATTTGCCACATACAGAGCAGAATCTCTGATTTTCAAATCGCGCAGGCGTGTGACAATAAGCACATATTTTCATAATTTATTCTCCTGAAATTTCTCCACAGGATTAGTTGAACATATCATAGATTTCTTTTGCTGCATGGTAGATATCAGAAGCAGTTTGTACACCATCCTGAATTTTTTTCAAAGCATCTTCCGGGGTCATGTTCCATGGATTCGAGCTATCTGCGGTTGAACTGCTTGCAGAAGAGCTTTCGGTCGGCGCACTGGGTTGAGGTGCAGAAGGGGGCGTGCTTTCTGCTCCGCTGGAGTTCTTGTTACCGGAGCCATTTTTGCTATTCGAAGGAGCAGGTTCTGCTTTTGGCGAAATTTGAATAACCTTCTCTTCCTGATACGGAATGGAAGCAATCGCTACACCGTGGCCGTCAGGAGAAGCGTCGTACCAGTAAATCGTGTCGAACCGGATAAATGCAACCTGATTATCGCTAATCTGCTCCACCGTCGTGCGAGTTCCGTTAACAGCAGTGTAGCTACCAGACTGAGTCCCTGAATCACTTGCGGCTGTGAAAGTCATAGTACCATTCTCATAGCCATCCGTATAGTTGCCAGAAAATTCAAGAACGGTTCCGTCTGCAATTGTTTTACGGTAAGTACCCATGCCGTTGGGAAGATCATTATTCCACGAGCCACTGTAAATACTATGATTTACGGCAAACAGCTGAATACCGTTTCCAAAACGCTTTCCGTTGTTCATCTGACCATAATAGAGACCGTTGCCATCGGATACAAGCATCTGCGAACCGCTCGGCAGACTTGCCCGGATAATATCCCATTCTGAGCTATTGGTCATCAGCCAACCATTTGCGTAAGTCAATACATTTTCATCCAGAGAACCAGCAGTCTCGAGCTGCTGTAATACAGTCGTTAGCGCATCGAAGTCACCAGCCTCGAACAGACTGATAATGTTCTGATACGACTCTGTCATCGAACTCAGCTCCGCCAGATATGCTGCGGGTTCCTCGATTTCCTGACCATTTACGAGCAACTTTTTCAGCACAGGCAAGCTGTTAACCGCCTGAACCTGACATTGGTCTACGCCAAGTGTCGTCAGACCGGTCAAAGCGGCAACAGGAGTATAATCAATGATTTTATTTTCGTCCAAAAAAAGCTCTTCCAGATATGTACAATTTCGGAGGAAAGAAATATCGGTCAGGCCATTCCCCGAAAGGTCCAATTTGCGAAGAGAGACGGGCCAGCTCACACCATCGCACTGGCTGCTGCTCAACTGACAGTTTGTCAGGGAGAGGGATTCCAACGCTGAAAGGGACGCCAGCGAAGAAAGCCCGTCCGGAAAAACAGCACCGTCAATAGAAAGCTCCGTCAACGCCTGCAGCGTGCTCAATTCATTCAGCTTTCTGGCGTCCAAATCGATATTTCCAGTAATCGTTAGACTGGTCAGACCAGACAACCTGCACAGGTTGTTCCAATCTTCATCCGAAGGAGATTCAACGGAAAGACTGGCGGTATCTGCAATGCTATAAGAAATGCCTCCAACGGTCGCATTTTTGCTCAGCGCGATTTTTTTCCAGAGGAAAAAGCCGCCGAGCAATGCAGCTGCAAAGATAATAACAAGCAGAACCAGAAAAACCTTTGGTGGGCCTTTTTTTGACTGAGAAATCGGCATTTCCGAAACGGCATCCACCAAATCAGCCGGAGTATCCGGTAAAGTCTCGGATGAAGCCTCGGGTTCCGGTCGTGTTTGAAAGAAAGATTCTGCCGGGGCGTTCTGCACTTCTTCGGCAGGAAGCGACGGGATATTTTCAGGCTGAGAAGATTTCGAGGCCGGTGTTTCAGGCTGAACAGGAAGCACCGGTATAGGTTCCAGAGGCGGAATTCCAACGGGCTTTTTCGGTTCAGGTCGAACCGTTTTGCGTCGAGCAGGTGCGGCGGCAGGCTCAGCCGGGACTTCGGGCTTTGGCTCCGCAACCTTCCTCCGCGCAGGAACATTTTCGCTCTTTTCCTCGGTTTTACTCTCCTGAGGCTGTTTCGGAACACGAACTCTCACAGGAGTTTCGGGAGCTTCAGATTCATTCGTTTCAAATGGCCTGCCACATTTAGCACAGAATTTTTGTTCATCCAAACGTGCAGAAGTGCCGCAATATTGACATACTTTCATAACATACTTCCTTAAAAATAACCTTCCGTATGATTCAGGCTCGTGCAAAATGGAATCGGAACGGTTCCGCACCGGGGAGCCCAACAATGGCATCGCCTAACCCCAGACGCGAAATATCCCAGTCTTCTACAACGTAGGCATCCCGTATCTGTTCAGAGATGCCGCGTCCCTGCACCGCTGACATAAACACCTCTTTCTTTCGGTTCTGTCCAAAGAATTCTTTAATATACCGGACAGAACCTGCATCGTTGCATCGAAAAAAGATGCCCGTCAGGAAACCAGATAGCAGACTGTGTGCACGAGCTTCACCATAGATATCAGCGATCTGCTCGATATTCTGATAACCAATCAGAAACTTGATGCCCAAACTACGTCCAAAGTTAACAGCGTCATCCACATGACGCAGATTAGGCAGAAGACTGAACTCGTCCGTGATAAAATAGACGCTTCCTGCACTCTTTTTGCGGCAGAGTGCTTCTTTGATTGCCAAATCAAACATCAGGCTGTAAATGGGAGCCAGCATAGAACCAATGCCCAAATCATACTCAATAAAAACGCAGCGCCCACCTTTTGCACGTACAAGCTGACGGAGAGAAAGCGTTCCTTTCTTTTTGAAGTTTCCGATGAACATCTCCCGCACGGCCTGCTGCATCTCTGACAAAACGCCCTGCGTCTGTGCAGAAGAATCGTCCGCAATATAACTTACCATAGATCGTGTAGACTTACGCATATTCAGCAACCTGCGCAGGTCAGAAGACGGTGTGCTGTCCAGAAAATCTTTGAGATGTTCATTGTTCATGAGGTCTTCTTTTCCGTAGTCGATAAAATGCGCCAATACAGCTGAAAAAATATCTTTAGCTGCATTTGGAAAGAACGGCTGATTTGTTTTTTCGATTTTTTCTCGGAAGAGCGCATTTGCAATTTCGATGATATTTTCTTCCATATGCTCATCGTGCTCAATTTCATTATAGATATTCCAGTAGTCCGGGCCGTTCGGACCAGTAGCTGTACCGTCATTGCTGATAACAACATCTCCGGGCGAGTAGAATTCCCGATAAAAGTCTCCTTTCGTATCGAAGATTATCACAATATCTTCCGTTGTGAGATTGTTCAGCAGTTGATTCAGCAGCTGATTGATCGTGTTCGTCTTACCAGTACCAATACCTCCCAGAAGCATAATGTGCCGGCTGAGCAGATTTTCATCCAAATTGATGACTTGCCCTGCGCTGCTTCCATCTCCACGCAAAGTACATTTCACAGGGCCAACCGGATAGGGTACTGGTTTATCGTGAAGCAATCGACCATCAAATACTTCTATTTTTTTCATCAGTTCCACTTGCAACCGCCTCCTTATTATTGACTGATTCCATTATCTTGCGAGCTTGATTCTGCCGGAGCTTCCGCGCTACCAGAAGACGCGGGATCCTCACCCGAAATACCATTGTCTTGATCATTAGAAGCATCAGGCACACTGTCTCCATCGGAAATCCCGTTGTCCTCTTTGGAAGCTGGAGTTTGACCTGAATCGTCATCCGAAATGCCGTTATCGCTGGCTTGAGAGGGAGAATCCTCGGGCGTATCAGAGATGCCATTTTCTTCCGCACTCATCGCCGCCGCATCATCATCGGAAGAGCCGTCTTCGATTCCGTTGGACTCATTCTCTTCATCCTGCGGGTCATCTGCATCTTCGATTCCGTTTTCATCCTCTCTGTTTTTGTCGTCTGTTTCATCATCGTCAGGGTCTTGTTCTTCGTCATCGATTTGATCTTTATCAGACGCCTTGCCTTCGGTGGCCTCTTCGGCGTCCTCGGGATTCTCGTCCTCACCGTTTTCTTCGGCGTCCTCAGGATTCTCGTCTTCGCCGGTTTCTTCGGCGTCCTTAGGATTCTCGTCCTCACCGTTCTCTTCGGTGTCCTTAGGATTCTCGTCCTCACCGTTCTCTTCGGTGTCTTCGGGGTTCTCGTCTTCACCGTTCTCTTCGGTGTCCTCGGATTCCTCGTCCTCGCCGTTCTCTTCAGTGTCCTCGG
>ERZ1673701.524-NODE-524-length-43550-cov-16.086056_pt1 | contig 43550 bp, 63 predicted proteins | sample MGYA00580231_ERZ1673701 | MGnify/ENA primary metagenome ERZ1673701 (study PRJEB41218, sample SAMN15661798) | gut metagenome | host: Homo sapiens | place: Canada: London | collected 2015-08-20/2019-03-30 | study: EMG produced TPA metagenomics assembly of...
TAAACTGCCGTTTTGATAAAATTCTATAACTATAGACGCATCAATCATATCATCACTCTCCCATCACCAATTTCGTTAAACCACAATTGAATAAAGTAACAAATAAATTAAACTCAAAAGAAAGGAGTTAGTCTTTATGGACAAAATCATTTTAAAAGATAAAACCACTTATCCCCTTGTTGATGGTGCTTCTATTGGAAACATTCAGATTAAGGCAAGCGGAATGACAATCGTTAATGAAATTTCTGAAAAGTTTAATTCAGATAATCTTTCAGACGTTACTATTACTACAAATGATATTGTAAGTGGTAAATATACAGATTTAGTAAGCGAATCATTCTCATATGCTAAAACAGAGGATGAAACTGTCTACATCGTCACTATCTCGCTCAGAGAAAAGACAGATATTGAAAAGCGTTTAGATTCATTGGAAAAAGGTCATATTGCAAACGCTACTGCTATTGATTCAATCATCACAGATATCATTCCAGGAATGGAAGATGCTGAAGGTACTGAATAAATATATTTCAAAGGAGGATTTTAATATGGAAACATTTATGGCAACAAGAATTGAAGAAGCAAGAGAAATTAGTCTTGAAAAAGGACAGGCTAAGTACAGAGCATATTTCGTAAGAAAGAGTGCTGCAAGGCTTTATGGTCGTTATCAGGATACAGTAAACAGTATCTTGGAACTTGATGGATTCTCAGATTGTATTGTTTCTGAATAATCGCATTTACAACTAAATATTGAATAACAGAACCTCCGTTCTAAAATCAATTCCATTTATTTCCAAATGGAGAATATACATATGTAACAAATAAGCATATTGATTTAGAATGGAGGTATTTTTTACGTTATGGAAGAGAAATTTAGATTAGAATTTTTAGATATGGTTAGCAGATTTGCGGATGATAAAAATATAATGTTATTTGATGGATGTCTTTGTGCATTACTTAGAAAATATGATATAAATGAAAAACATACAGAATTATGTGTATTAGAAAATGAAAATGAAAAGATTCTTAATACATATAAAGCATCCTTACGTCTTGAAGGACGCTCACCTAGCACAATTTATCAGTATATGGATTCGATTAAGCACACGTTAGATGATCTTGGAAACAAGAATATTAAAGATATCACTACAAACGACATTAGATGGGCACTCTCATTGTATCAACAAAGAGGAGTATCAAACACTACTGCTAATAATAGGAGAAAAAACCTTTCTGCGTTCTTTAGATGGTTGACCATTGAAGAAATTATTCCAAAGAATCCTATGTTGAAAATTCATGAGATTAAGTCTCGATATGTCACAAAGAAACCGTTCTCTGATGAAGATGTTGAGAAATTATTGGATAATTGTAATACGATTAAAAATCGTGCATTATTAGAATTTATGTTTTCTACTGGCTGTAGAGTTTCTGAAGTACAGAATGCAAATCGTGAAGATATTGACTTTAAATCGGGCGAATGTACTATCGTTGGGAAAGGTAACAAAGAAAGGACGGTTTATATATCTGAGCGTTCTATGTATTATATTAAAGAGTATATTATGACTAGAGAAGATAATCTTGAACCATTGTTTCTTAATGATCATGGTACAAGAATGTCAAAGGAAAGTATTCGACAGAGATTACATAAGATTGGAGATGTGGCAAACGTGACAAATGTTCATCCTCATAGATGTAGACGTACAATGGCAACAGAATTAGCTCGTAAAGGTATGCCTATTCAGTATGTTCAGCAAATCTTAGGACATGCTAAGTTGGATACTACAATGATTTATTGCATTTGTGATAAGAAAAATGTTAGAAATGAATTTAATAAGGTTATGTAAGTGGCGTATATGAATGTGCAAATACACGCCAAACAAGAAAGGAATACGCACAAAATTAAACAATTTTTGCGCATTGATAGTATGTATTGACTTGAATTGTATTATACAAAGAACTTTTGTTCGACAATGTTGTTTTAAACGGCAGTTTAAATACTGTATTTTATTCAATTAAAAAAACAATTGATGCAAACAACGCTGATCCTGGTCTTTCACATATGCCACCGAACAGTAACCAAGATACTTCTCTACATAATCCGTTCCCCATTTTTCACACGATACTTTTAACAATTCCGTTTAACAATGTAACCACAGGCTATGCAGTTCAGATTGGTGTATCTATCTCTGGGCAATACAATGGCAAATTAGCTGTTCGTACTAAAGATGTAGGAACTTGGGGGAATTGGAATATTATTTCATGATATTTAGTGCAACTTTATTAGCCTTATCAGATACACATATAACAAAAGATATGGTCTATTCTCGAAATACTGTTGCTGCCATCTTGGTAATATATTGCAAGTTCTCCATTAGTATTTATAACGCATGGTATGTTGTTACCGTTAATTGCTGGTAGCGTCATATATATATACTTTTGTGGTATTGGCAATCCTTTCAAAAGAATCGCACCATTTTCTAGTTTGGTTGGTGTTATTTCCATTATCACCTGTGCCATGAACCCATTACGGATATATGATGCCATACCAGTTGCATTCACCAGTGTACAACCCTTTTCTCCTTGCATCTCTAAACTGCCGTTTAAAGAAGATTATCGAATATATGTTCGTATATTTATAGAAATCTGTAGACATACGAATATGTATTCTGTTATAATGTCATAATATATCAGAGGTGATAATATGAAACAAGGTGATACTGCATGGATTATAGAAAACAATAGAACTGTTCGGAAATGTAAAATAGTTCGTATTAGTGGAAGTTTGGCGATTATACGTTTTATAGACGGTAGTGGTACTCAGCTACCTTTAAAACGCTTATATGAAACTCAGGAATATGCCTATGAAGAATTAAGCCACAATGATACGCTCTCACGGATTCAAGTTGAATATGACACAGAGAATAGACGAAAATGGAACGGACAAATGTTGTAATATGATGTAATAATAATTTAGGGACAAGTATATGAATTTCTACCTGTCCCTATTTTTTTACGATTTTGCAAAAGTTCTTTGCGGCAAAACTGTTATATTATTTTGTCTCCATTTGATTTTTCAGGAATCTCCATTTTGTCTCCATTGATATATAAAACTATATCAATTTATACGAAAATATATCAACTTATCTTGGTTTCTCATTTTTTAAAATTATTGTCATACCCTTTAAATACCGCTATTTCCCAATGATTTCATCGGTATTGATGAACTCATATGGTGTCTGCTGGTAAACGTAATAAGATACTCATAAAGTCAAAAAACTAATGTTACAAATGTTGATTTTAAGCCATTTTACAAGATTTGTCTCCACGAGTACCAATTATACCACCATTGAATCTCCACGAAAAGAAACAATTTTGTTATTTGAAGCCATATTTTCGAACTGTTTTTCTGCTAATTCATCGCCATATTCTGAAATTCGATCAAGCTCCTTAGACACTTTATCCATCTCTGTCTCCATCTGTTTTGGCATAACTGATGTATACAAATCCATTGTCATTTGCAGAGATGCGTGTCCTAGATATGCTTGGACTGTTTTTGGTGCAATACCAGCTTCAAAACAACGTGTCGCAAATGTGTGTCTAAAACAATGCGCAGAGAATGGTTCTATTTCATCCAGATAATCTTTTGTAAGATTTACCTCTTCTATAATTTTGTTAATTACTTGACATACAACTTGAGAATTTAATGGTGTGTTGAATTTTGACGTAAATAACAAATCAGCATACTTATCGTCAATTTTCTTTGTAATGGGTTGTTTGGCAGCAACAATAGACTTTTGAACAAATTGTTTCTTTAATGCTATTTCGCACTGCCTGTTGATTGGTATATCTCTTAAGCTAGTTCTTGTTTTGGGTTTTTCAAAATGATATTCCTTTTGACTGTCGCTTTCATATTTCTGATATACGAGAGTTCTAGTTATATGAATTACTCTACTATCCCAGTCAACATCTGTCCATCTTAAAGCAGCAAGTTCTCCAATCCTCATTCCTGTTGATACTGCCGTAACAAACAGATTGTCATAAAATGTTCCCTTACAACAATCAAAGAATACCGTTTGTTCATCCTGTGACAAAACTCTTACATTTTTTTCTTCATCTCTTTTTAATGATATTCCTTTTGCTGGATTCTTTCGCACATATTCGTTAATCATAGCTTTGTTAAAAATATCAACAAGAAGAATTTTTACCTTGTTGCACGTTTCGTATTGATACCCACTACTCTTTAATTCTTTGATAAGTTGTTTGATTTGATATTGAGTAATACTTCCTAATTGAAAATTCCCAAGACTCGGAGATATATGCTTATAATATACATTATTATAATGTCTTTTTGTGTTTTCACGAATAATATCAAACTTGTAAACGTTCATCCATTTCTTATACCATTCGTCAAGTGTTATATTGTCTTTTACGTTTATTTGCTTGTCATTTTCGTAAATCGCTTCATTATATCTCTTTTTAACATCTTTTAGATCTCTGCCTGAAATTGATACCCTTTTACCAAATCTATCTATATATCTTGCTTCATACCTCCCATTCTTTTTCTGTATTATTCCTTGTCCCAATTCTTTTCCTTTAAGATCTTTGCCCAATCGTATTTCCTCCTTGTATATGGCAAAGAACTTTTGCATGACTGTATTATATCACACAAAAGTTCTTTTTACCAAATTAAATAAAATGCTTTCCAGCTAAATATTTCTCAAATTCAACCCTTTTTACTAGATGTTTGTTTCCTACTTTTAATAGGAAGGGACATGCTTTTTCGGAAAGCAATTTTCTAATTGTTGTTTCTCCAATATTAGAGTATGTTGATGCTTCTGGAATCGTAAGATTTATTTTATCTTTAATTTCAACCGCCTGTTTTATGTATATCACCTCTTTACTTTCGTCCTGTAGAACCAAAACCACCTCTGTTTGTTTCATCTAAACGTTCTACTTCCTCAAACTCAATCTCTGGCTGAATTTTATTAATACGGAACTGGCAGATTCTATCGTTTTTATGAATTACTGTGGCATCCATAGCAATCACAGGAAGTTTCCATTCATCTGCGTCTCCCGAATATGAATTATCAATTACTGCAAAACAATTTGTCTGTAAGATTTTAAAGTTTTTATATGTACTGCTACGTGGTACAATATTGGCTTCATATCCGTCTGGTAGTTTCATTCCAACTCCAAGTGGGATTAGACGAAATTCACCTTTCTTCAGATGGATTGTTTCGGCTGAACGAAGGTCAATCCAATCTCCTTTGCTGATTTTCTCAATTTTATCAATATCCTCATCAAAATATTTAATTTTAATTTTCTCCATTTGTTTTATTCTCCTTGTCTTTGAAAATTTTGTTCATATCTAAAATATAATTAAACATATCTTTTATTATTGGATATATAGCTAGAAATACAATAATTGCGCCAACTATGACTCCAAGAAAAAATAACAGAAACCCCATAATACTATTCATTTACAACACCTTTAATCTCATCCACATAAGCATCAAACCCATTGTCGCAATCTCTTGTCTTAACCATTGCCATTCCGCTTTGAACAAATACTGCTTCTACAGTACATTCAACAAGAACTTTATCGCCTTTCTTTAATTTGTATAAATCTTCCATTTTCATATTTGTATTACCTCCTTTAATCGCAATATAAAACCATTTTGTTCTGAGCAAGAGACTGCTTTACATCAATAACATGCTGATTCTTACTACCACGATAAGCAAGTGTGAGATCTTTCTGCTCATCTATATATTCTCCGTCTATCACGACATCACATAAAGAAATTATCCGCTTGCGTTTTTCCATCAATCCATCATTATAAGATTCTTCAATATAATCAAAATCATCTGTTTCTACAGGTTGATAATTCATTATGTAATTCCATCGAAAACCTGTATATAACCAGATAGTTTTCTCAGGTAAAGAAATACGGATTTCTTTAATTAGAGACAAGACTTCATCGAGGTTCTGTTCAGCTAAACATTCTCCACCAAGAAACGAGACACGTCTGATATATGGTCTATCAATAAGTTCCATAAATTTATTTTTTGTTTCTTCTGTCCACTCTTTCCCACCATTAAAATCCCATGTTTCAGAATTGAAACAATTGAAACAATGCCTATCACATCCTTGAACGAAGAGGGAGACTCCAACTCCCTCTCCATTAGAAATATCAAGATTGCGCATACTTGCATATCTCATACTATTCCTCCTCGATATCGTCAAGGTGTGGTACTCTATCATGAATATCACCAAGTCTACCCTGATTCCATCCATTACGTGCTGTTCCTTTATATCCGCAAGTTCTACGAGTAATATCCATAGTTCTTACATCTCTATTACCACAGTTAGGACATTCCCATACCAGCTTTCCGTCTTCATCAATAAGCTTGATTTCTTTATCCCATCCACATTTTTGACAATAATCACTCTTGGTATTCAGTTCGGCATACATATTATTGTTGTAAATAAATTTTATTACTTCAAGTACAGCAGGAATGTTGTTTTCCATGTTTGGACATTCTATATATGAAATACTTCCTCCTGGGCTTAATCTCTGGAATTTTGCTTCGATACGAAGCTTCTCGAATGCGTCAATATTTATAAATACAGGAATATGATAAGAGTTTGTAATATATGTACGATTTGTAACTCCTTTGATAACGCCAAATCTTTCTTTAAGTTTCTTTGCAAACTTTTCCGTGGTCGCCTCTAAAGGTGTGCCATACAAGCTATAATCAATGTTTTCTTCTGCTCTCCACTGGGAACATTTATCATTTAATGCTTGCATTACTTCCAGACCAAACTTCTCTCCAATCCCTTCATCACAATGATAGTGACCTGTCATATATTTTACACATTCTGCTAGACCTGCGTAGCCAAGTGACAAGGTTGAATAACCACCAAAAAGTAACTGATCAATGGATTCACCCTTTTTAAGTCTTGCAAATGCTCCATGTTGCCAAAGAATAGGTGCAACATCAGATTTCGTTCCACGTAATCTCTTGTGTCTAATTTTTAAAGCTTTATGGCACAATTCTGTACGTTCGTCAAATATTCTCCAAAACTCATCAACATCCCCACCTGATGATAACGCAATATCTGGTAATGAGACTGTTACGACACCAGTATTAAATCTTCCATAGAACTTTGGTTTATCATTTTCATCATGCCATACTGTTAAGGCACTTCTACACCCCATTACAGGATAGCAATTACCATCTTTCATTTCTTTCATAACCTTTTCCGAGATATAATCAGGGGTTAATCTCTTCATAGAACACTTGGCAGCCATCTCAGTAAGATACCAATACTTATCTCCTTCATGAATATTATCTTCCTGAAGTACATAGATAACTTTTGGGAAAGCTGGTGTGATATATACACCTTCTTCATTCTTTACACCAAGATAACTCTGACGAAGTTCTTCTTCAATTAACATGGCTAAATCGTCTTTTTCTCTCTGATTATGTGCTTCATTAAGATACATAAATAAAGTAATAAATGGTGCTTGCCCATTTGTCGTCATGAGAGTCGTGATCTGATACTGAATTGTTTGGATTCCTTTTTCAATCTCTTTCTTTAATCTTTTTTCAACAACTGTATCAAAGTCCTCTTCTAAAATTGCCCCTCTTGCACATCCCAACAAGCTAATTTCTTCATTTAACTCTTTACGGATTTTTTGTCTTGAAATGTCTACAAATGGGGCAAGATGTGCCAAAGAAATACTCTGCCCCCCATATTGACTTGAAGCAACCTGCGCTATAATCTGAGTTGCGACTGTACATGCAGTTGAGAAACTGTGTGGCTTTTCTATCATAGTCTCGCTTATTACAGTTCCGTTCTGTAACATATCCTCAAGATTGATAAGACAGCAGTTATTCATATATTGAATAAGATAGTCAAGATCATGTACATGAATTAAACCATCATCATGAGCCTGTACAATCTCAGGTGGCAAAATATATCGTCTTGAAGCATCTTTACTTACAATTCCTGCTAAATAATCTCTCTGTGTTGTATTAAGTCTTGGATTTTTATTGGAGTTCTCATTATTCCAATAATCACTTTCTCCACTTAATAATTCTGTTATTTCTGTATCAATCGTATTCTCGTTCTCTCTCTGAAATTCACGAATACTTCTATATCCTTCATATGCTTTTGCGGTAAGTCTCTGCTTCTTCGTAATCAATTTATCGTAAACCATTGATTCAATGTCAGAGATACTTACTTCATCCTTGTTCTTACACTCTTTTTCAATCTCATTTGCAATGTCTTCAGCAATCTTTGGCTTTACAATACCTGAACCGTTTTTCATTGCTTTAAGAATTGCAGTTGAGATTTTAGATTTATCAAAATCAACTTCTGAACAGTCACGTTTTACAACCTTCAATAATTTTACCTCCTATCATTCTTCACAAACTAGAACTGTATGCATAACTGAATCATCTAAATTTGCATGTGTTCATTTCTGCTTAACTGTTCTAATATAATATTCTCTGTCTCCAATCTGAACCGTCACAAAATTATCTTTATCATACAACGCATCAGCAAGACTTCGACAACTCATATATCCTGTATATATCTTAATCACTTCCTTCCTAATATCTAACCATGTAGAAATCCTTCACATACTGTACAACATCATCCGCATGAAACATTAGTTTCGTTGCCAAACATTCCTTGATCCAAGGGTGAATCTTGTCAAAAATAGCATTATTTCTTTTGTGTTCTAATATTTCTGGCACATTTGCATATGCAATAACAGGGATATTTAATCTATTTGCTTCATAAACCTCGATTGCTGTTCCAATACTTTCATTGATACCATTGATGTTTGCAATCACAATATCGCTTTTACGTACCATATTGAGATCAAACTGCATAATTTCCTTGTCTGTATGACCTTCCATGTTATCAAAGTCAAAGTAATCGGCAGGGTTAATGACTTGAATTATTGAGTTACAACATGTTGCTGCTATTTCGAGTTTCTTCTTTAAAACTTCTCGCCAAGTGTTATATTCAATTTTTGTAAGACCACCCATACGTCCAGCTAAATAAATAGTCAGTTTATTACTCATCCGCTTTCTCCTTCAAAATTTTTCTGTACCAATAGTCAACATTACTGACAACATCCTCAATATCATCAGATAGATTGTTGTATACAATTCTATCAGCAAGCATTTCAGCACCATTAAAATCATTAATATCAGCTTTCATACGTCTTTCAACTTCTTTTAGGTTATCACCACGAATAGAGAGCCTATACTTAATTGTGTTTAAATTGCTATATATATAAATAACAACCATTGGAATCTCTTTTGCTTGTAAATCTCGCACACCATCAGGCGTAAGAATCGCTACAGTATCATTGTCTGCGTCATAACAATCCGTCAGTGCAGTACCATAATACCAAACACCTTGCTCAGTATCATATTTCTTCCATTCTGCAAAAAATCCATCTTCAATTTTCTGTTTAAAATCTTCTTGGGAAATAAAATGATATGTAATATCTTGTTTCTCACCTTTTCTTAGTGGACGAGATGTAAATGTTACCAGACTTTTATAACCATGTTCTTTTACTAATTTATCTCGCACAAATGTTTTACCACTTGCGCTTTTACCAATTAAACAGAGTATAATCAATCACCTTCTTCCAAGATATTTGTAATTCTACCATCTTCAATTAGTGTTGCTTTACCATATTTGAATAAATTCATGCAATCTTCTAATGTAATTTCATCTAATTCTAATACCTGTGAATAATTAGTCATTCTTCATATCCTCCTCTGTGGCAAGTTTTGCATATTTCCACGATATCATGCTATCATCTTCCCCACTCCAAGATGTTGTTCCACTTGTCCATGTATAAATCTTGCCATTTTCGTATTTCGCAAAATGTCTTTTCGCCCATGTTTCATTTTCTCCATCTCTGACAAAAATTGGTGTATCTACTGCAACTTTAATCCAGTCAATAGGTGGTTCGACATATTCTTTGTTTAGCCATAATTTAAAAATATTTTGTCTTTTACTCGCGCAATCACAATCTTTATCAAGATAATCATAATCACAATTTTCACAATATGTTTCATTACATAGCTTTGGGACTCCTTTTACTAATGCAAAAATATTTCTTTTTATCGCCAAATCAATAAGTTCTTCTTTATATTTCTCTCTGTTTGTCATTCTTTTTTACCTCATATCTCTTACAAATTTCAGCAAATTCATTAATCTCATTTTCATCATTAGAATAAATAGTTGCTTCTAACGGCTTGCAATGAGACATATTTAACAAGCCAAACATAGATTTTGCATCGACAACACGTACACCGTACCTTGCATCAACTTCGCTATTTAATTTGTTTATAGCCACTACAAAATCTTTTGCATCATTGATACTTTGTAAATCTAATTTATATGTTCTTTCCATTTCCTTTTTCACCTCTCTAAAACAACCCCCGCTAATAAACACTAGATCACCTTTTCATATACTTTAATTTGTTTTACAACCGATTTCCATTCTGCGCAGCAAGAAGATATATCACCATCACGTTTTGCATTACGATTTAAAGCATTTTTGTCTACAATAAATTCACTAAGACAATTTGTAGATATTGTGACGATATTCGCAGAATCGGTGTGTTTATTTGCCTTCTGATCTGACATAATACACGGGATTATTTCACCATTTGCCAATATCAAGTCAAAATACTGACCAATCTTACATTCAAAGTGTGAACCAATTGCTACACAATATCTTCCATTTACCATTCGAATACCATAATCGCTTGTATATGCTTTCTGTTGTAACTTATACTGTTTGCTCCCTCTACTGGTAATTGCTGTGTATGGCATCCAAGTCTTATTTTTTGCATATGGAACATTGTAGATCCTGTAATTGATTGGTTTGTCAGATACATAATCTTTATGGATATAACCAGTTTTGTCATCAAGATCGACAGTATACCAACAACCGTTTGTAAGTTCGTTTCCAATGATAATAACCTGTTCATTAAACGAAACCTGTTTAATAACTTCTGAATTCTTGCTTGGCTGCTCTCGAATGTTCACATATGTACCTTTTACATACTTTTTCTTGTACTCAATTTTCTCTTTTGATTGAGATAATAAGTTTAATTGATTACTGAACCCTGCCGTAAGACAGGGCGTGACTGTTATGCAAGGTTTTTCGTTACAAACCTCTGCTTGTGCTGTTGGAACAGAAGTTGCAAGAACTACAAGAACAACCATTCCAAATGTCATTTTTCGTAATAAAATACATTGCCTCCTTTGTGCTATTAATATGTTACATTTGTATATTCTCTGTTTGAATTGGGAATATTTAGCGTATTGTTAATTATAAGAAGGTTCAGATTTGTCATTTCTCACGATTTCAAAAATAGGGAACTGAACCGAAATTCCACCATTTTTATTCTTTGTTTCACCTTTGAATTTAATCTGCACAATTTTACCAATAATCTCATCAGGATTGTTCCAATAGTAATTTCTCTGCTCATCAGTAAATCCAGATCCTACACCGAGTTCATATCCTTTGTAATCACATTTAATTAGTCCAAGAGTTCCTTTATATTTACCATCACCCTCGACAATATCAGTGCATCGAATATCGGCATGTTTAAATGACTTCACTTTAAGAATTCCATTATTACGTTTATTTTTCCATTTGGTATCCTTATTGAGCATTAGCCCTTCCCAACCATCTTTGTCAGCTTTATCAAGCAATGGTTGAATAACTGATTTATCACTTCCTTCATATATAATAGAAACAACTTCAAGATTATCTGTATTTAAGCGAGAAATCGCTGTTGTTAGTGGATTTAAAATTTGTTCTCTACGAGCTTTATATTTTAATTTACTCTCGCCATTTTCAAATTCTTCGTTTGGGATACATTCATAGATTACAAATTTGATGCAAGATTTATCAGAATCGTCAGAATTGATAATACCAGTTCCAATTTGGAAGTTGTCATTATCAGAAAGATTATCATAATTTTTACGAATCAATTCACCATTAAACATATAATTTTCATGTTTTGGTAATCGTTCAATATCTTTAATGATGTGGTCAAGACCTGTAAATGGTTTACCTTGTCTACTAATTAGTTTTCCTTTATAGTATGCGCAGTTATTACCATTAAGCTTCTGAGATAACGCAAACCATTCACCATCTTTAGGTTCATTCTTTTCAGAAATTGGATACGCTTGTTGTACGTCCCATGATGGAATCAAACCATGAATTACACTGTTTACAACTTTTTTATCACAACCAAGACGAAATTTCTTTGTGATCATTTGTTTATAAAAATCTTGGTATTCTTCTGGTTGATTCTCGATAAACCCCTGCATAGTTCCAATATCCATATCGCTACCTGAATTAAAATCAGCTAAGTATTTCATTACTTCTTCAAAAGAGTTCAATTCTGTTCCTGACATACCAACGAATTTATTTAATTTCTTATCGCTGATACCAGTTACAATATTTGAATCAAGTAAGAACACTAAGCACTTTTTGAATAATTCGTTATCTTTGTTTGCTTCAATGATGGCTTTCTTATCATTTGTACTACTTGTATTTTGTATCTGTTTGAAAATTTTAATTACTTCTTCCATTCAATTCCTCCTCTCTTGAAATCAGGATTTAGTTTTGAATTGATAAAACATAATCTCTTGTAATCTCTTTATGAAATTCCGTAATCTGTTTCATAACCTGTTCTGCCCATTCTTTTACTTCTGGATTAGCACCGCCATCAGCACAACGCTCTCTAAATACGTGTCCCCATTCACAAAGATTGATTTTAGATATAAAATTGCTTGGAATACCCAACATATAAAGACCACGTTTTACATCTTTGTTATTCTCATATTCTTTTAAAACATATCCATTAGTCGATTTTACATATGTTTTACCATCATGCTCAATCTCGTTTGGTAATTCAAATCCAAGAATTTTGCAAGCCTGTCCATCTGTTAATACTTTATCCTTGTAATAATCTGACATTTCTCCTTCATCAAATGTTGCTAACCTTGTACTGTTTCTAATAATTCGATTATCAAATCTTCTTGCGTGTGCATCAACGTCATCTTGTCCTGCTCTATGCAATCCTTCTGTCATAATTGTAATGTCAATGTATCTAAGAACTGTAATATGTCTTTTGCCCATACGAAGCAGCATCCCAAGCCATTTACAAAACTTATCATAGCTTTCAACCTCTTGATCCTCTTTTAATCTTCCATCAGGATTTAAAACCTTATCGCATACAACTTTAATTTCTTCGTTCAATTCTGGTGTCCACGTTCTTTTACTCATAAACATAGATACAAATGCTTCATAAAATCCTGTAATACTTGTTACTGTAGCTTTCAATATACTTGATCCTCCTTATAAATATTTATTCTCTTCCTGATAGTGTTTTACAAACTTCATTGCTTTCTCACATTCTTCAACAGTGCCGATGTTTTTATACTTTTCATATTCAATAACATCTGCAAATCTTTTAAATTTATAGTTATATGCATATTCTAAGAATTTGTCCCAGTTAAGTTTAATTTGGTCATACACATCAATCTTCTTTTCAATCTTACTATCTCCAACCCAAGGCTTCAAAAATGTCTCCCATTGAGCTTTTGACCAGAAATAACATCTAAGCATAATATCAAGTTTATTTGCAAATTCTTCTTTTGTGATATTATAATCTGATATCAATTTGTTAAAGTCTTCTTTAAAGCTACCATGATCAAAAATATTGTATGTGACAATATTTCCATGATTGATGTCATAATAATACACATACCATTCCATCTTTCTACCTCCCTATATGATCAAGTCTTTCCATTATTTTCAAAAAGAAAGTTTAGATTCTTGTTACTTACTTATTCTCTTTCTTGCTATCTCAAAATATTTTTCATCTAACTCAATTCCAATAAATTTTCGATTAAGATTTTTACAAGCAACACCAGTTGTACCAGAGCCCATACAATTATCTAAAATAACATCACCTTCATTGGAAAATGTCTTTATAAGTTCTTCACAAAGCAACAATGGTTTCTGAGTTGGATGTAGATTTGAAGTTAAACAGTCTCTTTGAAACTTTCAAACCTGTGTTGGATATCTCCATCCAGTATCCTTATATTCAATTACTTTCTTTTCGTTTTCATCTGTTAATTTGCCCAACTTGCCGTTTTTAACTTTATTAGTTCGTGGCTTGCCATCATATTTCACCATCTGAGGATTATATGTACATTGTTTCTTATAAAATACCGATATTGTTTCAACTGTTTTGCCAACTCTACGTTTTACCTGATTAATATTTGTGAGTCGTTCTTTCTCCCAGTAAATATCATATTTATAATTATCAATATTGCTATTCCTTAACAACGATGAAAATGGTTCTTGTCCAAACAACACAATCGCTGCATTATCTTTTGCAATACGATCATACTGTTTCCACAATTTATCAAATGGAATAACAATATCCCAAGAACATTTTGTTGTACCATACGGTAAATCGCATAGAATCATATCAACCGATTTATCAGAAATATTTTTCATAAGGTTTAAGCAATTCCCTTGCCATAATTCGTAATTATTTTCCAATTTTTTATCTCCTTTCATTTATTTTTCAAAAGAAATAATGGTTTATTCTTCTTCGCTGTCATCATCTTCATTACTCGTACTAATATCAACACTAGCAGCAGGAAACAATAACGCCCAAAGACACCAAGCAGATCCTGTATATTTAATTGCAAAAATTACAGCTATTGCTGTTGCAATCCATGCAGAAGCATAAGCAATTGTTGTTGCGATATTTTTCATTAATATATTCTCCTTTCATCTTTTAAAGAAACTGTTGATTATTATCTTTTAAATATGTGGATATGGATTTTCACCATACATGTACATTGTTGTACAGATTCTTGGCTACCAAGGATGAAGAACCACCGTACTCCTGCTTAACTGGCAGGTGATATTCCTTTATGTTTTACCAAATTTCTCTCTACTCGATAGCCGTACTTGTGTCTACATATTCCACCACCACATATTTTTACATACCGCATGAAATCCGTCTTTCATTGGCTTTTTAAGTCTCTGAAACGCCCTATTTATGGGCATTCCAGAAATCCTCTAATATATTATTCTCTACAACTAAGCTAATAAACTCTTAATTGGCTCTCTATTCATATTTTCTTTAGCCCATGTTATGTAGCTTGGATCTGATTGAGCAACATCAACAAGTTTCTCACCACTATGCTTTCCAAAATTCAGAACATAATCCTCTAACTTAATGACTTCCTTTTTTGGTACTTCAAATCCATCAAATAGAACTTCTATATCCTTGCGACTTGCAAGGTAGTCTGCTAAGTGAACCATCTTCTGATATTTATTTGTTGGTAACGGTAAGACAACAGAGCTTCTTTTGTCGGTATTCCACTGTCCCATGTGACTTTCAATCGTAGTTGTCACAATCTCCAATTCTTCAGGTGAAATAAATCCAATTAAACTTCTTATCTCATTTGCTGCTAAAAGTGGATGATCAAACTTAGTATATTTACTCTTAGCATAATCAGTGTCATCACCACTCTTTCGAGTATCGTGCATCATTCCTGCAACTCTCATTAAATCTTTTTCTCTTGATGTAAATTTATCACCAAAGCAATCTACATTCAAAATATGATTCAAAAATCTAACTAACGCACAAGTATGGCGAGCAAGACCTAATTCTCCTAGTGCATATTGTGGATGATATTTTCCCGTACTTGAAGCTCCTACTTCCCAAAAATAATCAGGAATTGTTTCGATACACTCTTCAGCAAAATGCCGAATATCCTCATTTTCAATAGTATTTAAAATCGAATCAAATATCTTTGCTTTTTCGTTCTTCAATTTTCTTCCTCCTATTTCAATATCTTAGAATCTAAACAATTTTTACATAATTCATAAATCATCCTACCCATATATTCTCTTTTCACGAAATAGATATGCATATTATTTCTACTTTGCCAAGTCAATAAAGCTCTAAAAAAAGAATCTGGATTGAGTTTTGTCTTATAATTTGCTTCAAAAATATCTTCTATCTTATCATTCTCTATTAAGAGATAATTTCTTTCGATATTAATCATGCGATTCAACTCTTTAAATATTCTGTCATCGTCTTTTGAAGCGTTTGCAAAATTACCTGCAAGTTCACTAACTGAATTTTTTCGTTCAATACACAATTCGTCACTAAAATATGTATCAACTTGAAATCCCAATTCTGGACATGATTCTATCATTAATCCATAATCACCAGTTTTTAACGCCTTTGTTTTCCATCTTATATTGTTGGAATCAAACCAATCAGTAATTGCCTGATTAGTCTGATCTCTTGTGTCAACAAGCACAATTAAGTGAGATAAAAGCTCTTTATATTTTTTATCTGTATAATACTGTTTCATAAATCTCCTATCTCACAAACGACCATTTCTTCAAAATAGTTTCTTTATTATTTCTATCTTGTTGCCATTCACCATCTTTATTCTTATACCATCTTCCTTCATTCGATGCTTCAATGGTTTTAATAATGTCACCTTGATGAATTGGATTTTCATCATATTTAGGTCGTTTTACTTTTACAGTCTCAATATCACCATTGCATAACCTGTACAACGTCAACTTAGGATTTTTAAATTTACATTCATACTCTTTTACGAATGCATATTCAGGTGGAATATTGTCTACTGTAGTCTGCACATATCCCAATAATTCTAATTCATTCTGCAATTTTTCATTTAATGAAATATCAGTATCATCTAAATTGTTCCAAATATCATACAACGCTGCATCATAATTGAAATTTCTATACTGCTTCTCAGTTTCTTCTGAATATTTCATTATATAGGGAAGATATTCTGCATTGATATCAGCTTTTCCAAACTGAGAACGTTCATATAAATCATCTGTAACTGATAAAAATTTTTGAATCTTGCCAATTTTTCCAAAATCATCGAAATAACCAATTTTAACAAGTACATTTACTTTTCCTGCATTTACACTTTTTACTCTTTTCATTGCTTTAAACAAATCATAGAAATTATCAAAATGTTCTTTCTGAGAAAGTTTATATAAATCGTCTGCACATTTTTGACTCAATCCTTTTATTCCTAATAGAGATGAGTATATTACCTTATTCTCTTTATCAGCCTTAAAGGTTCTATTGTCTGCACCAAATCTATATTTGCCCTCTCTTATTCCATAAGCTCTCAACATTTCTTCTTTGATTAAAGCAACCTTATCTTTATTACCCTTATCAGAATAATGCTGTAACATTACTTCATAAAATTCATATGGATAGTTTGCTTTTTGCCAAGCATTATACAGACTATCTAATGACATACAGAAAGCATGAGCACTATTAAAACCATAACCACAAGAATCGTTAATGATCTGCCATACCTTTTCGCTCATCTCTTGTGCTTTCGATTTTTCAATTCCTTCGTCTGCAATAATTCTTTCTCTGAATCCATCAATAAATTTTGATTTAAGAGGTTTTACTTTCTCAGGATGTTTCTTTGCAATAGCTTTGATAATTCCATAACATTCATCCAGAGGAAATCCTGCATAGTTCAAAGTATTCATTGTTTGTTCCTGATACATAATAAAGGAATAAGGGAATTGTTTTGTTTGAATAATTTTATCAAATGCTGGAATACCGTAGTCAAAAGATTCTCGTGACTCGAATTTAGAATACATAGATTTGAAACCTGGTCGAATAGCAGCTATAAAAGCACTTAGTTCGGATACATTTGATGGTTTATACTTCATGCATTTTTTGGTTGTAGACTCTTTTTCACATTGGTTTAGTCCGATTGTGTATCCGTTGGCATATAAATTCCAAACCTTTTGATCATTTTCTACAAGTTCAAGTAATTTATTTACACCAAAATGTTCTATACCAATACGTTTGAATATCTTGTCGATCAATAACACGACATCTACTTTTAGAATATCATTCTTTAGATATTTGTAATTTTCAGCAATAGCACCATCAATTACGCATGTGATATATTCCTTTTTAGTTGATTCACTCTTACATTTAATTAAACCAATTTCTTTACGAATATTACCTTGATAAAGAAGATATGCAGATGGAGCTTTTTTCTTATCAGAGATAATTCCCCAATATTTTTCACTAGCGTTAATATAGCTTTCATATTTTTTATCTACATAATCATATAAATCAATTTCGTCCTTCTCATCATCGTCTGCATATTTCATAGCTTCTTCATATTTACCAATCTGCTCTGAAATAGTATTTGCGATATCAAAATCAAGTTTCTGTGCCCTCGCATATAATTTGAATGATGATTTTTTCTTAAAAGTACCAAAAGCAATCATAGGTGCTACATGGTCTTCACCAAGAACATTTATCTGTGCTTGCTCAAAAATATCTGGTGTACCAACATTCAAATCAATATCTGGCAAACTATGCGTCTCTAAGATACGAGTTTTGCTAATAAATCTTTCAGGATATAATTTAATTGCAGATGTAAATCTGTCCACTTTTGAGAAACCACATAATGTATTCGTAAAATAACCAACAGCAGATCCACGTCCTGTATCCGTAATCAATCCACCATGTTCAACTGCATCATTAACAATAGCATAGTCTATGAGTGGATAATCGGTCATTCCAGTATCTTTATACGTGTCAACTTCTTTCTTTACGCCTTCAAAATATTCATCATATCTTTCTTGAGGAACATTTTTCATATATTCCTTAAATTTAGACGTTATTAATCGGCTGTATTTTTTATCTTTTTCCTCTTTTGATAAATTTGGATACAAGGTTGGAAGTTTAATATCCTTGCTAAAGATGTGAACATTATCATAATCATCAAATGTAAGACAAACATCTGTATTATCCATTGCTTGTTGAATCTGCTCTTTTGTGAATACACCTTGCTTCAAAAAGCGATTCATAACTGTTTTGTCGTCTGGATAATCCATATACCATCCATCTTCATCCTCATAATGAATGTTTTTTGCAGCTAATACATAGTCTCTTTCTTGTGAATCTTCTTCGTAAATGTAATGACTATCCAGACCGACAATTAACTGAATTCCATATTTTTCACTCATATTTAAGAGAAATTTATTCCATTCTTTTTGCTGTTCTGTATCATGATATTGAATTTCTAACATAAAATTTTCTTGAAAATGATCATGTAAAGTTTTAATGATATTTTCATCCATTGAATATGTAAGATTTTTACCATAATACTTATTAATGGCGCTATCTATATCTTCTTCTCCTGTTAGTCCAATGTTTTTTGAACGAAATGCAATACAGGCAGATGTAATAAATACATCTTTCGGAGGAAGCGACAACAATAATTCTAAATCAATTCGTGGCTTATAATAATATCCGCTAATATTTGCTTCTGATAAAATATCATTAATCGCTTGTCTTCCGTTTTCCGTTTTCGCCAAGATTATAATGTGATGATTACTCTTATCTTTTGTATGTCTATCATAAACCCAATATGCTTCTGCTCCAAAAATCATTTTTAAATTATATTTATGAGCTAGTTCATATGTTTCAAAATAATATCCTTGCCATCCATGTTCAACACTACTTATTACTTTATGTCCTAATTCGACTGCACGTTTAGCATAATCTTCATTAACAGCAGCCGAATCAGCAGTGTAAATATTGGAGTAGGATGTATGACGATGATAATTTTGCATACTTACTCCTCCCTAAAATAAATCATCTTCCTCTGTATTATTCTCTCTTGTATCAAGATATTTTCTAATATGTGGACAATCCTTAAAACCACAAAGATTGTTGCAAAAAAATGTATCAGGGGATTCTTTACCAGATTTGGTAGTTCTTGTGAATTTACGATGCGGATAATCTTTTTCATCACCGCTTAGATCTTCCCATTTAGAATATGTAGAAGTAATATAATTCAAACATTCTTGTTTCTTTTCATCATCTACTTCATATTTTCGAACATATGGAATAATTTTATATTCCGACCTTATTTCGTTGGGTAAATCATCAAGATTATTATTCTGCAAAGCATTATGCAGCATTACTTCAATATCGAGTTCATCGTATCCTAATTTAGTAAGCTTACTTTCAATATCTGACTGTAGTGTTTCCACAATCTTTCTTCTTTCACATACTTTCTCAATCAAAGTGTCATTCTTAGAGCGAGAAGTTTTCTTTCCCATATACTTGATTGTGCAATATTTCAACATTATCCAAGCACATTCTTTTACTTTATAACCAAGCTGTTCCAATGCCATTTGATAAATAACTAACTGACGACCATGATGAATTAAGTCTGCTGTGTTAAATTGCGAACTTGTTTTCCAGTCATACACACTTACAATTTTATTCTCTTCATCTACAATCTTTATTAAATCACAATATCCTTGTAAATAGTGATCTTCGTCAATTTTTAAAAGAAGAAATTTCTCAGTTATAAAACTTCCTTTGGGTTTAACAAAATACCTACAAAAATGTCCCATGTTAGCAACCCAACCATCTTTAATGGAATCTCCACCATTTCTATCTTTTGGAAACTCAATTCCAAGCATTTCCATATCTGACAATTCTTTATTCATTGCTTTGATTAGTTCAGATTCTGTACATTCATCATGCACAATCATTTCCAATGTATCATGAATTTCTGTACCCATACATCCATATACATTTGGAATACCTTTTTTGTGTTTTATGTATGTTAAATATGCTTCATATAAGCAATTATCAATCGTATTTAATTTACTGAAACTATATACATGTTTTCCTTCATCAAATAGCTTCTGCAATTCTGGTTCTTTTGCTCTCTGTCCTATTTTTATTCACCTCAAATCCATTTGACGCAATTTTTCATAAGATATAAATATCCTTCTTTACCATAATCAGAAGGACTTCCTTTACTTCCTTTAGGTATGACCTGATGCTCTGAATCCCAGATATATCCAACATTATTATGAAAAACTGCGTTATCTATCTTTAATTTTTTTGCTTCTTCTCGAATGTATTCCTCTTCAAGTCCTTCATCATAAGCTAAAATATTTTTGCTTACCAATAATCCTTTAATATACTTTGTCTGTGTATCTGATAAATGGCATCCACAAGATCCTAATCCAACATTGCTTCCAATAGTATCTAATTGCTGCGGAAATTTTTCACTTTCACCTATTACACATAAGTTTTTTCTCTGAATACATTCATAATTGGTGTGATAGCCATATAATGTTAAACTTCTACTACATGGAATAATTGGCAACCATCTTTCTTCTTTAGCGCAATTACTATCAATAGACCTTCCCATAATTCCACATAACTTACCATCAAATGTATATTCAGGAACAGTAATGCGATTTGTCCAAATATCATATCCAACATTAAATTTTTCTTGCGTTTTATATGAAATACCATCCTTAAAAAACATTGTATTAAATTTTCCACAATACTCTTGTAATATAGATTCATCATATATTTTCATTGACATTTCTGGCTCTTGAATCTCACGAATGAGTTTTTTATAAAATCCACCAAAAGGCATTTTTACTGCTTTATTGAAACTGCTTTTCTCAAGACTTAAAAGGTCTGCTATATATTCAAGAGCTTGTGGAAAGTTCAAACATTTCTTATTCATCACAAGAGAATATAAGTTACCTCGTTCATTTGTACTAAAACAAATAAAGCTTAAAGTATCTATGCTAAGTCTGACAGACGAAGGATTTCTACCATATTCTCTTGCGAATCTATATTCATTATGGGAACTGTTATATGTAATATTCTGATAGTCAAGAGACTCTAAGACTTTTAAGATATCATCACGATTATTGGACAAGTGTTCTGTCAGTTTCAAAGCATTCATTGTTTCACCTACTTTATTTTAAAATCCTTTATGTTCATTCAAAATATTGCAATATCCAATTTCTTTCCAAGAATTAAATCTGCCATTCACTTCGTATAACACTTGTTGTTTATCTTCATCATTTCTAGTTTTGTCTAAGAAGGCAACAATATATTTTTTGTCCTTATCCAATTCTATCATTCTCTTAACTTTGGTATATTTTCCATCTTCGTTTTTTTGAAGCTGATATGCCTTACAATCATATTTTTCACCAGTGTATTCATCCTGCCACAACTGCCTCATATAAATCATTTCAGAAAACACTTCTTTAATTTGTTTACCGTTTGCCAAACAAGAAGCATCTAAATATCTTTGATTCACCGTATACAATGCGAGCTGATAAGTTGGAATGATTGCTATATTTTCTTTACTTGCTAATTGAAATACTTTTCGACTATTTATAAGAAGTTGTAAGAACATTTTTTCATCAAGACTATCATCACTTTTCATGGTGTCCCATACAAAAATTTGATATCCTCTTTTAGATTTTTTCTTGATATATTTAAGAACTTTACCAATATCATTATCAAATAATTTAATAAACCCCAAACTACTATATTTTTCCTGACTAATCTTTTTTGCTTTATTAAGCATTTCTCTTTGTTCATTTGTGAAATGCCCCATTTTAATTTGTTTTCGAGTCAGTCCCCAATAATTTAACTCTTTGGTTAGAATATGAGATAGCAACATGATTTTGTAATCTTTACTTCTCATTTCATTACTAACAATAGCAACCTTTACACCTTCTTCTGCCATTGGAAGAACCATATTTTCAAAAACAAATGATGATTTTCCAACTCCTGAATGTCCTGCTATCATAAACATTTCTCCAAGTGGAACTCCCAATGTGAGATAGTTCATAATAGGACAATTTTTCGCATAACTAATTCCAACAGCATCACCCGTATTACATTCTTCGATAAATTCATCATCTATAACAAGCGATTCTTCCTCGACATCGTGAGTAGACTCAATACTAATGTCGCTCAGTTTATATTCAAAATAGTCATAAACCTGTTGGCTGGACATCTTATCAAATTTGCTGACATCTTCAAATGAATCAAAAGTCAACTTACACAAGGAGTTAAGAGTGTTTAGTTTTGCGATCTTGTCAAAGTATGCGTCTACGTTTTCAACATTTACAAGCTGTTTAAGATTTTCGACTTCTCGATAGCCACCATAATTATCAAAAGTCTCTTTTACTTCTGGTTTGTTCTGTAAAAATCCATATACTGTAATATTATCGAACTTACGAAATCCTGCATTGTATAACGCTTTACCGAGGTTAAAATAAAACTGAGAATCTTCACTCTTTAATGTATCATCTTTTTTCTCATTGACAAATTTATAATCATCATACAAATCGGGATCTTTCCAAAAGCAAAATACAAAAGGGGCTTCAATCTGATCTCGATTTTCATTTATTTTCTTCAAACATTTTTCTAAATCCATTCATCCTCCAAAAAACAACTGATATCTTTTGCTTTCTGCTTTGTACCAATGTTCGCAAAAGTTTGCTCATCAACTACCTCTACATTGTTTACTTGTCTTTGCTGCTTTTCCTCAATTTTTTCTTCTCTCAAAACTTGCTTATACACATCGTTAATGTTGTTTTTAATAATGGCAAAAATGTAGGATATTTTACCTACATCGTTCCTAAAATCTTTAGTTCTGAGTGCATATTGAATTGAATCATATGATTTATCAATTGTTTTGTTAATTACATCATATCCATAAAATTCAAGTTCTTTTAGTTTCTTTGTAAGAATTGTCGGAAATACTTGACCAGGAACATAATCAAGAAATTCAATTGCAAAACGTTCTATAACATGTTTTCTATCTTCATTTTCTTTATTCCAAACATCATATAACTTTTTTGATTTATAATATTTGCCATTGTCAGCTTTATAAAAAACATCAGAAGTTCCATATTCGCCAGTTATTTGACATTTAACTTTTCGTGCCAATCTTTACACCACCTTTTCAGGCGGTGGGGAAATTCCCCACCTATATTTTTTTACAGAATAGAAACGATTTCCTCTAATCCCTTTGTTGATACTGATGTATCTTTAAAATTAGGGATATTATATTCTGCCATAATGTCCTTTACTTTTGCTTTAGTGTCATCATCCGCATCTGGGAACTTTGTTTTAATTGTGTCAATTAAATCCTCATTTTTAGAGACATCAACCTTATTCTTTGTTTCTTCTTCTGCAAATTCTTCAGCCTTCTCCTTGCGAGCTTTTACTTCTGCACTTTTACGCTTTTTGATTTCAGCATCAGAAACCTTTCCATTAATAGCTTTCTTAACACCTTCTTCAAATGCTTCAATGTAATTCTCCGCACCATATTCTACACGCTCTGGCATTTCACTAAAACGTCCACCTGCATCCACAAAACCATCTGTTCTAAACCACATATATCTTGTAGTACCCTGAACATGTTTGTTTTCATCAATATTCTTCTCAACTGCAATAGTCATAACAATATCTGCTTTATTTGCAAAAATACCATCATAATCTGCACTAAGGTTTGATGTTAGCTGCTGATACTCATCACCGTTCTTTTCCTTAACGTCTCTAATTTTGGTATGCCCAATGATAACGATGCCATATCCTGCTTTTCTGATCTTTGCAAGAATATCATCAATAAGTTCATTTACCTTATCTCTAGGTGCTCCATATCCACCAAAACAAGCATTAAATTCAGCAGCAGAACCTTTTGCTTTCTTATGTAATCTCTTAACTTCTTCCTTTGCAAGCTTAATCATTTCATCTGCCGTATCTAATCCGACTACTTCAAACTCATTATCTGACTTGTTTTCTACTAACTCGTCTACAATTTCTACTAAATCTGCCCATGTAGGTGCTTCAGCATAAACTAAATCATCTAATGCCTGATATCCAATTTCATCACCAATTGAAATTAAAAGTCCCTTATTTAAATCTCCATACTGAGCTTTAACAAGGTTATAAAATAATGTTGTCTTACCTACTTTCTTAATACCTCTCCAATAATGAATATAACTTCCAATATCGCACTTTACTTTGTTTGTCTTGAACATTGACATAAAATTATTTCCTCCTTAAATTCGCACTGTGGTTTAAGTAGGGGATTTCTCCCCTACTGTTTAATTAAAATAAATCATCCTCGTCTACTTCTGGTTCAGAATCAGTTGTTGTTTCTGTCTTCTCTTCCTTCGGCTCGTCCTTCTTTTCTGCTTTCTTCATAACATCATCCATCTTTTCATCAGATGCCATTACATAAATCTCGTCCTCAAATTCAGAAGCAGATATTTCAGCATCAACAATACCGTCTGCAAAATCACCTGTAAGCTTTGGATCGAAAAGTCTATATTCAGTTACTCTATCTCCAAAAATAGAACCAGCAGGACGAAAATCATTAAGAGTTCTAATTCCGAGTTCAATCTGTTCTTTCTGTGCCTTAGTAAGCTGAGACTCATCAAATTCAACTGTTTCTGCACCATTAAGCATTACACATTCCCAGAGAAGATGCTGCATAGTCTTCTTTGAAATATCAATATACTTCATCTTATAATCCAACAGCTTCTTATGTTTCTCGTTGTTTTCGTCATATTTGCTCGCATTAAATACAAACTGCTGTGGAATGAACTTATTTCCCTCATCCTTGTTGATATACTGCTGAATATATCCATCTACAATAATCTTCTTTTCTGTCTTCCAATCGGTCTTATCAACAGAATCCTTGTTATAGTAAATATCAGCAGTGATAAGTAAACGATTCTTCTTATCATCTGCTACAGCATAAACACTCTGAATCTTAAACTTATCGTAATACTTACCATTGTAAGGCTCTTTTACCATCTGACCTGTAACAGTAACCTTTCCATTGTACTTAGGTAAATTCTCCTGAAGATACACAATTGCATCATACAAAGTTACAAACTCATGTCTTCCATCAAATTCCTCTCCAAGATCAACTACTGTTTTTCGATAAGAAGCAACAGATGATACAACTTCATCATCAAATCTGTCCTTCCACTTAATTTCAATGTTTTCATTGTCAGCATTTTTGGACTTAATAGTTTCCTGCTCTCCATCGAAAGCTTCTACAAAAGCCATATTGTTATCGCTTTCCTTAATTCCAAAGTTCATGCTTAACATCTTACGATCATTCTTTTCCATTTCCTTAACAAATGGTCTTTTTGCATCCTTCTTAGGGAACATAACCGTTCCTGTAAAGTTAAATCTTGTTGCCATTTAAAAAATGTCCTCCTTATAATATGTAATAAAATTTTTTGATAACTTATTTGAGATTAAGCATTTATATAATCTCTCCAATTTTTTGAAAAGAAGCTTGCATCGCCCTTAATTTTATTGATCTGTGTGACACCCTTCTTCCCCATATTCTTTCTTGCAACCATTCTGTCTAACTTTCTCGTATGAACCTGTACTGGTATTCTCTTTGTCTTCATTAAATGAATCCTCCTTATAATAAAATTTTAAATTGTTACCTATATATAAACGCCCAAATGGACGGAACACAGAAGTTAATTTATGTAAACATCTATGTATAATCAGTGATTTTTGAGCGTACAAACCCAAGGGTATGCTGTTCTTCCACCCAAACATGAATGCCATCCGCATTTATTTATTCTCTTTTTGTCACGGATTTTATATATTATTCGTGACATTTTGTTTTTGGAATTTTTGAACTGATTTGTTCAAGACTGATTAGATATTCTCTAAGATATTTCCTGTTACTTCATACGTTTCTAAATCATTTAATTCACACCATGATTCGAAGTTATCTCTCTGAACATACCAACCAACATTCATTCCGAGAAATTCATTTTCACCATTTCCATAAGAAACTACATTATATAATTCTCCGTTTAGAATGTCGTTTTCAAAGATTAACTTACCATTCTTATCATGGCTGCCTGTACATCTACACAATGTCTTTGGATCTATTTCATATTCTCTAAACACATTTGACAGTCCCCAATCTGTCATCTCATCACGGATGATATAATGATGTGTCTGAACAGGATCTCTATCATAATCTTCTTTAAAACAATATGTAGTCTCTTGTTTACTCGCATAAAATCCTGTAATCCATGTGTTAGAATTTAGTAATTTTGCTTTACATAGCTGTGTATCCATTTCTCACCTCCTCAAAATCCGAATGAAACAGTGATTTACAGTCAACTTAATTCATCATGTAATTTTCCACATTTCTTACATCTGAAAATGTGTTTTACTGTACTATGTTCGTCTATAATTTCGTGAGCTATTTCAACATAATCATGTGACTCACATGGACAGATAAGATTCTCTAAATAAGATATTCTCTGTCTATATTTCAGTTTTTCGACTTCATATTTTGTTCTGTTAATCCACATAAGATTCTCCTATATGTTTATTCTCTATTTGGTTTTCATTTTTATTGGAAATTGTTTGGTTGATTAACCAATAAGATAAAGCATTCCGATTATATAATGTAATGTCTGGTCTTTAGTGTATGTAATCCTATTCCATCTTGCTTTCAACGAATCAATAATCAGATGTGAAATAAAGATTGCTGCCAACTGCCATGTCCAACCGAATACTATTAAGAATGGAACACAATACAATGCACAATGTACAAATAAATGATACTAATTCTCTCCTTTTGTTTGTGCAATAAAATCACATTGTAATACATAATCACCAATTAAATGACATAACACAATCAATACAATTGTGTGTAAACTTAAATTTATCATACTCACATTTCTTACCTCTTACTTTTATTCTCTTATTTTTGGAAATTGTTAGCTGAATCGCTAAGACTAATTATTCAAGAAATTTCTAATATCAGCCATCATTTGCTCTGACTCATCAAAATAATATCTGTGTACATCTACGCCATCATAGTATTCAAAATACGGAATTGGTTGCTCATCTTTATCACACATCCATCCAAGTTCTGAATACGCATCAAAATATACTGACACATGTTTTCCGTTATAATCAATTACAAATCTGATAATCGCACCTGCAAATGGTGGAATAATTTTTACATCCCATTCTTTATCAAAGTGAAAAGCAGGAAGTTTTCTTGCCCAACCTCTAAAATCATGCATCTGTTCCACCTTTGATAACATTAGTGACTTATTTACATTTTCCTGTAAATTCATTTGTTTCTCACCTCCAACTATATACTCTCTGTTTTCTTTCTTCTCATTACTAATTCAAACTCTGTACTAGGATATGTGATCTGATATTCTTCTTTCTTACCTTCAGAGTCTTCCATATTACCCATAAACCATTCATATACAGCAGCTATCACATCATTCGTAACATCTGTTTTCTGTCCAACCCACATATGTTTTTCTGTATCCTGTGTTCCATAGTAGATTGTATTTGTTATTGGACTTACACCAAAACTTTTCTTTTTCGCCATTTATTTTTCTCCTTACTGCAACATTTCTGGATAAAAATCATACAAATAGTCTCCAAAATCTCCACCGTTCTGAGACCCTATTTCTGTTTGCCAAAAATGTTTCCATTCTTTACCTCTTTCAGTCTGAATAAACTGTTCGTATTTAGGTTTTAAAGCTTCTCTATCTTTACAAATATCACTCATTCTATAATTCTCCTTTAAAATTGCACTAAGAAATGTCAGATTCTTTTGGTTTTGATTTTCATACTATATATAGTGTTTATAACATTTTGCAATCACTATATATAGTATATCATTTACTCTTCACCAACAAATATCAATCTATCAATATATTCTCTACCTTCACCCTTGAAAATAGGAATATCTGTATCAATAATCCACTCATTTTCTGATTTAGAAGTGTCTCTTAACTGTACAGTTGATGTAACTCCATCAGATCCAATAACAATCTTATTTTTTACACAACAACTTCCTCTCTTCTGATAAGTAGGCAAATCGTTCCAGTTAATACCTTTCTGAGTCATAAGCATATCCTGAATATCATTGCATGACTTATTCTGTAATTCTTTATGTGAAAAATTAGCTTGACCTACCATCTGAATTGAATTACGAGAAGCATCTAATTGCCTCCAATATACGAGATTTGTTACTTCTTCTTTTGGAATATTAAAACAACGAGCATCGAACATTGCACCTTTATCAACTGCTAAAGATAAAATATGTTCATAGTTTTCATGAGTATTATCCATACATTCGTAACTATATGTACAACAATCTCCTACATTATTAGCAAAAGCCCTATTAAATGCCATCGTAGCCATACTTGCTGCAATACTACAAATCTTTTGCACTTCATAATCAAACCATGCGGAAGATGTGAGTTTCTTATAATCAACAAGAATCAATGTAATCTCGTCTGACTGCGTGTAACCAAGAACACAGCCTTGAATATTCTCACATAAATATTTCATTGTTTCCTGCATAGAGTTAATTAGCACTTTATCAAATGGTTTCTGAAATCCTTTTGTAAATGTATGGAACGCCTTTCCATCAATTCTGATAGCAACCGGACACCTTCTCATCAATTTTGTCTTAGGAATCTGCTCATAAAATGTCTTCATGCGACAGCCTAAATCATCATGTACTGGCATATATGTACCTCTCTTTCAATATGTTATTCTCTTTTTTAATCATTCTTTGAAATATCCTCTAAAACAGGTTTTTCATTAATAATCTCATGTAAAAAAACAAAAACAAGACCATCATGGAAATCAACTTCATACTTATCATATACATTAGTATCAATAAGTAAATGAACATCAATTTCATTCTCAAATCCAATACCTTCAACTTTATGTCCACCTTTGATATTCAAATAAGTTTCCTTGGTTCTATTGACAAACTCTGTCTTATATTTAATATTCTCCTTTGGGATACCAATCGCATTGTAAATATAAATCTTATCTGTTCCTACCTGTGCAACTCTAAAAGCTGCTGTGTGATTATTAAACATACATGTATACTCCTTCTTAAAACTTTCTTCGCATAAATCATCAATAAATATATTTGAATTTTTTAATCCTCTACTTAACATGTTTCTTTGCCAGCCAGTCGAAATATAAATTGAATGATTTTTACTTTCAATTACATCATTATTATTAATATCTACTGTAAATATTCTCTCTTTAACATTATTAAATTCTTCAATTTTGTGTTCAGTAGAATCAATCCTTACCATTAAATATGGCATAATCAAAGAATTAACAACATCTCTTTCGATTTCATTTTCAATTATTACACCATTAAATCTGTGTCCTCTAACGGAATCGTTTACAGGTAATACTTCAATACAATTACCATTATTCCAATAACAACCTAGCTTCCATACATAATTTCTTAATTGAGTATTACTTCGATCTAACAATAAATTTGAAATGCATTTCATTACAATCTCACATTGTGCTTTTGTTCTTACAAATACCCCACATTTATACTTTGTAATTGATTACAGAACTCAATCTGCTTTTCTAATGCTTGTACTAAATTCGTATGTATCAATCCTCCTTATGTATATTCTCCAAAAGAAATCGAAGTTACTGCGATTTTTTATTCTTCAAATGAAGCAGTTGCACGAATATTGAGCCTTCTGTTATAAAAATATCCCTCTACTTCTTTTCGAACAATATCATTGACTGCTTTGGTTAAAGCTTTATCGACTCTATCAATAATCATTTGTTCGAAATCAATACCCTTGATTTTACTTTCAATCGCTTGAATTACTTTATCATCTATATCTTTCAATACCAGTTCTTTAAGTTCCTCTTTATTTAAACCAGCTTCACATAACATTTGTCTTGCTTCTTGTCTTAAAGCAATTTCTTCTATTCTCATTTTTTACCTCCCAAGGAAATCGAAATTTACTATGCTTCATATTCTATTGCAGCCAACACTTCTCTGTACGGTGTTTCCCTTGTTTTTGTACTTCCCCATTGGGTATATGTTCCTTTCAAACCTGTGTTAAATGGTTTTACAATTTCATACTTGCAATATTTTGTAGAATTATTCAAAAATGCCAATCCTTCATGACAAGCTAACATATCGTGCTGACGCTTTTTATCTTTAACATCATATGTATCAAATAATTCTTTATATTTCTCATCTGACCATATGCCAACTCTTGTATTTCTGAAATCATGGCACACATTTTTGCCAACAAGTATTATATTAGATATTCTCTCTTTTCCAGCTTTTAATACATAATCAGTTGCATTTACATCACAATTAAAATTAAATGTTCTTACTGTTTCTTTTCCTTTAAATTTATCCAGTTCAAACGAAGCGATGTTTGTACCAACAAAACCACCATTCATTACTAACCAGTCAATGTGATGCATTTTGATATAATCAGCAACAAGCGTTAATGCACCACCAACAAATACATATTTTGCGACTGGTGGCATTTTCTTTAATACTTGAACGCCCAAACTTTCAAGAATATCTTTCCTTTTCAATCCATCTTCTGATTTTGGATATGGATCACATACTACACATTTCAATACGCCTTCGTTATGAAGATAATGTGCTGCAACAACATCATCAACATCCTGATCTAAATCTGCAATATATATTATTTCTTTCTCCAACATTTTCTCCAATTCTTTACTTCAATAAAGCAGCAATCTCATCAATTTCCAGCTCTGTTTTCTTATCATCAGAAAGTAATTTGTCCAGCTTGCTCTCCATTTTCTTCAAATCAGACTCTTCTTTCTTTAGACCAGATACCTCTAACTTACTCTTAATATCTTTAATCCATGCTGTCACACTGTATCCTGAAATTTCAAAATCAGTCATATTAAGATCCTTAGCAGACATTAAATATGAATTCAATCTAATCAAAAGTAACAACAACGCATCATCTGAACACACGTTGAGATTAATTGTCATTCCATCAATATTAAGAACACAATTTGTTTCAGGAATAAATCTGATTTTCTTCTCAGAAATTGATTTCTTTTTTGTCTCAATCTGTTTCTTTAATTCTAAAATTCTGTCATCGTTTTTACTCATTTAATTTCGTACTCCTTTTTATATTCTCTACCATTTGCTAAATATTTTTGAATATACATCGGCTTCATCACTTCAAAAATCTTTTCTAACGTAACTGGAATCATATGCTTTTCTTCTATGTCTTTATATGGATAACGGTTTGATTTAACCATTTTAGATGTAGTCGGAAAAATATCGGTTACTTCAACATATTCTGTATAAGAGCCCCAATAAGTATTATTTGATATGTTCTCCTTTTGACGAACAATAAATAGATCTTTACCTTTTTCTATTGGCTGAACATCAAACTCATATTTACAACCATTGTAATATTCGCTTATAAAATTCCCTCTTCTCCAATAGTCTGTGTTTGGCGTTTCCTTAAATTCATCAAAGGTGAAATATTTATATTCATTTTTTGAACTGTCGTATGGAGAATACTCACAGTTTCTTTCTAAATTATTGTAGATATTTGCATATTTTTCACTGCATTTGTTATCAATACATTTGATAAGTTTATTCTTTGGTAAAGATTTATAATGTTCAAAAATACCATTATGCCAAAACCAAAAATGTTTACCTTTATTTGTTCCTTCCCAATAGTCAAAAGCTTCAAATTTGCCCATATAAATCCAGCTCTCATTATCTTTTGTGAGATATGTAGCACCGATAATTAAATCTTTTGCTTTAATGGTTTCATTATTATGGATAATTTTATTAAACTCACTAATCTGTTTATAGTCAGGTGACTCAACTGGCATAAGAACTAAATCCTTACCATCCCATCCATATATAAATTCTCCTTCAAGTCCCTTACCCTTGATACAATTCGCATTTTCAAGAATATATAATAAATTCTCAATTGTAATTTCAAACTCAAATCCTCTTGGATCATATACTCTACAATAAGCATGTCTATGATCCCATCCTGTAGAGTAATCGCCAGCTTTCTTATTGAGTACAAATCCTTCTGTTGGAACATTCTCAAATTCATCATTTGGAATCTTATCATCACGCCAACTATTCCACGATGCTTCTTTTCGCAGCTTACCTTTTTCGTCATAGTAAATGACATAGGCAAGTTTTCCCGTATAAGTTCCTGAACGATTTTGATATCCAACATTTATCGTTTTAGGAACAAAAATGCTACTGTTCAATCTGTTGTTTTCTCCTTTCTTTTCCTGATTGATTACTCTTTCAGAATACTTCCTACTTATTGTTATTCGCTCTTTAAATCAATCCTTTTTCGATTAATTCTCCTAAGTAGTAATATCTATCTAAGTCATCTGAATCAATCGAGTCGTCTTCACCAAGAATATATCTATCACAATCTTCTACTTCTTCCATTTCATCAATCCATTTATCCCAATTGTCTGCAATGAGCTGACAGTACTTTTCACCGCTTCCACGTAAAAAGCATCTACCAACCCATTCAGCTTTCATCTTTTTATCAGGATAAACTAATGTGAAATGAATCCCATTCTTGATCAAAGCATCTATAACTTCTTTATGGCTACTTATAAAGATATAATCAACTTTCCCAATATTCTCTTTAATGTGCTGAATATAATTCTTTGGAAATTCAGGATTGCGGTACTTTTCAAATTTATCTGAATTTACTGGATTATGATAATAACACCAATTAAACTGACTACTATCACTATCTAGAATTTTATAGCCTTTCTCATTTAATTTTTTAAAAGTATATGTTTTCCCACAAGCATGAAATGCACTAATAATTTTTGTATTCATATATTTATTCTCTCCTCAATTTCTCTAAAATTATTTCTAAAGGAAACGATATTTATCCATTCTTCGATTCAAATTCTTCAAGCGCTTTATAAAATTCGCTGCCTTTAATTTCTGTAAAACCTGTATCATCATCTGGTGTAATAGTTTCATATTTTGTTGTAGAAATATTCAAGTATAACTTATTCTCATACTCAAATCTTGAAATAGAATACCCACCTAAATGCAGTTCTTTAAAATAGTCTCCTACTCGAATCGGATGATTGTTAATGACAATATTCTTTTTAATACATAAATCCTGAAACTCTTTTAAAGTCTTACTGTTAGCCCTAAATTTTCTCATTAACGTATCAGAATCGCAGAATAGTTTATTTGGCTTTAGCAACTCTTTACCAAATTTCTGATTATTTTCATTGCAATCAGTAATATATAATCTTATATTATGCTTCTCATACTCTTCAAATGGACGATTTACAGATCCATCTCCGCTAATATAATATTCTTTTCCAGTAATACCTTTATCCTCGAAAAAATTATTTGCTACTATTCTTCTTTCTTCTCCATGCTTTCGATAATCAGTAATCTCTTTTAGAAATTTCTCATTTGTTACAATATAAAATTTCTCCATTTTTACCTCCACATTTTCAAAAGAAACGAATCTTTCTTGCTCTCAGTTCACATCATTATGTGTTTCGCCATCTGAGTAATAAATGTTCCAATCCTTGAATAACTCAATCAACTTATCATTATCCCAATCATATTCATTACAATGTGTAATGGCGATTGATTTTTTATCTCCAAAATTTCCTATATCATTAGAGCATCTACTATATAATTCTCCTAAATCAAGTGTTCCATATCTCAATGTATCCTGGAATGGGTTTGGCACATTTGTTTTATCAAACATATATTCATTGATAAATCTCTTATTACATTCAGATGGAAATTTGCCAACACCATGTCTTGTTAAATAAGTACGAGATACATAACAAGTTTCAATATTTATTTCTTCATTCCATTCAACATTTTCAATTATTCTCTTGGGATTTTTAATACCTGTATTAGACGGTGTTAGATGTGGGAAATATTCTGTGTTGTTCTGATCAAGCAATAAACCTTGTGCAGCTTCAAATACAATATTGTCAAATTGATTTAAGAAATAATTATCTGATATAGTCAATGAGTGATTATTCATAAAATCCCAATCATCTAAAAAGTGTTCAAATATACCATTATCAAGGAATATTTTTGACCATTCATCTGTTAATATAATATTCTCTCTTTCAAATTGTTCTAAGTAATATTCCCTGATATGATTATCTACATCAGTTATGCCAGCTTTATATCTTTTGATAGTTTCAAAAATTCCCAAGCCACAACTACCATGTTTATTTTTTCCACGATTTTCTTCTATAATCTGATTTGCCATCATATCAAAAGGTGTAGTCAACATACAGTTTTGATTGATATAAACATTTGGAATATATCCTAATTTCATCAATTCATCATATTCCTGCTTAAAAATAATTGGATTAACAATAAAATCCTCAGATAAATATGTACTTGCATGATTGAATATTCCAGATCCAAAATGATGAAAGACATGTCTGATTCCTTCAGGCGTTGTTACGGTATGTCCTCTCTGAGCACCACCATTTGAACAAACAACAATACTATTAGGTTTCTGTGAGAAATAATCTGTCATTAATCCTTTTCCACAATCTCCAAAATTAGCACCTATCACAATCTTAATGTCTTTCATCTCTTAAATCTCCTATCCTACATTATTTTCTAATTGATTACCGTATCGTATTTTTTCATATTTGATTCTGCCACGTTTCTTTCCAATTTCTGTTGTGTACTTACACATGTTAAATTCATTGCCCTTGGTTAAATATTTAATTACTGTTCTTATGTCTAAATTTAGATTATTAGCAATATCTGTTGTTGTAATTGTTTTACTTGAATTCCACATATTACATATGTCTCTAAAAGTAGAATTGTTTGTGGCAAAATAATCACATTGCTCAAAATTTATATTGTTAAAAATCCCCTCATTTTCAAAATATACATGAAAAATAGAATTATATATCGCATTTATCATGTGGATTTTATTTGATTCTGAGCACTCAAATTTTATGTAATAATTAATATTATTATTTTTGGCAAGTTTTTCTTTATAAACATCATTTTTATATTCTTCTTCAAAAGATCTTCCACCAAGTCGTTCAAATTCAGCTCTATAATGTTGACTGCCATTAGCCTCTATAATAAATTCTTCATCGTTATATTTAAAATAGAAGTCATATTCTCTACCAAAAGACCAATCAAAAGTTTTATGTTTTTCAAATTTAATATTCAATTGAAGCAACATATTACTAATAAATTTTTCGGGATAAGAAATACCATCTGAACATATAGGACATATATTAACACGCTTGAAAAGAGTTCTTGCAGAAATATATTCTCGGTATCCACAATATGGGCATTTAAACCAAATCTTCTTTTTACTTGCACTTGATAATGAAAAGAATAATTTTCTGTCTTCTACATAATCAATTAAATATGGTTTTAACAAAGCTATCCTGTGAAATAAATCGGTAACACTTCCACATCTTTCTTCTCTTAAAAAGTGGCTACATGAAATAGTTTTTGTTAAATCTTTATATGAAATTGTTATTTTTGATTTTTTATAATCTTCTAATATAAAGTAATCCTCTACTCCATTGTATATGAATGGGATTTTTGCTCCAACGCTTTTATCCCATTCATATTTGTTATTTGATATTCTAATATTAGATAGATCTACTATCATCCCATTTGGATAATTTAATTTTCTTTTTACCATGTAATTCCATTACTATCTTCGTTGTGAACGATTCCATTAGTTGATTCATTTTTAATAATCGTGATAATTTCATCAACAACATTATTTAAATTAACTACTTTAAAATGATTTTCATCCAAATAATTCATAAAAGATGACTTAATATTATCTGCATCATAATGGCATCTATGATCTACATCAAGATGATAAATGTTAAATTTATTACTGGTTTCATGGTAAAGTTCTTTAGTCTCAATATCCCCCTGAAGTTTATCTCCTGTAATATACTCAAGTTCATTTTTAGGCAAATATGGATTAAGTCTTTCATCCCCAATTGTAATAATAATTCCTTTTTTATATCTTTTGTTACAATCTATTTTAGTATGTCTACTGCCCATATACCACGCAGCAGTATAAGATTCATAATCATTACCTCCACCGCCATTTTCGAACCATAATTTGTCTAACTGTTCTGCAATTCTAATGTCAGATTCAAACTGTGAAATCTGAATAGGAGAATTGTCATAAGCTAAATCACCAATTCCCATAATCATAAATTCAACATCCGTAATATCTTCATACAATTTTGTCATAATAACATTGAGTTTCTTTGCTATTTCAACAGAAACATCATTCATACTCCCTGTAACATCAAGTGCAAGAATAACAGGGATTGTGTTTGGATGTTCCTCTGTATCGCAACACTCTCTAATAACATTCTTAGGATCAAGTGCAGAATCAATATTTCTTGCCTTAAACATATCCTGATTAGAATAAGAACCTCTAATCATACCATCCGTTGAAACACTCATACCCTTTGTTGTTGAATAACTTACATAACTATCTCTTGTCCATGAACCACATCCCATATTATGCTTCCTCCTCTTCATCTACTTCTGTATCATCGTCATCGTTGCTACTCATATCAAAGTCGAACATTCCGTCAAACATATCACCCATATTTCCACCCATCATCATAAGTGGTAACATAGAACTTATTCCACCATTTCCATTCATCATGCCAGTAGAGCCATTGTCACCCTTCATCATCTGAGAAAGCATCATATACTTGAAGATATTGTTTGTGCCTTTCTTACCCTTGATAATGTCACTACCAAACATTGAAACAATCTTGCCATAAAAATATGTATTACCCATAAATACATGTCTTTCAGGAAGTACAGTTTCGATTGTTGAGTCCTCATAATTAATTACTGTGATCTTTGTCTTATCAGCTTCAATAACGCATCTTGGTTTGCCATTTACAAGAATGATATCACCCTTCTCTACCTTATTAGTTGGAATAATAAAGAAGAATTCCTCTCCGATATCAAATACAAAGTTACTACAGTTTGTGAGCTTGCCAGTCTTGATGTTATATGTCTTATAACCACCATTTGTCTTAACTGCAATTCCACCATTCATAGAAAGTCTACACATTCCACTTCCTACCTTGCCAAACATACCATTTAAAAAATTGTTCATCATATTTATTTCCTCCTATGATATAAAAATTATTGTTTACAATTACTTATTCTCTTAACTGCGACATTCTCATCAATTCTTCTTTTTCTGATTCTAATAATGTCAATCCTGCTTTAATCCAAGCTTCCGTCTGTTCATCGAATTTCTTCTTATACTTATCTTGAATTGTCTCATTTCCACTCAACAATCTCTTACAATTCTCATACTGAATATTATTTGTCTCACGAGCATTTCTAAGATTACTTTCTAAGCAACGAATAATATCAATCAGCTCATCTTTTGTCATAGATTTTAATGTACTGTCGGAATATGTTTTTCTTCCATCACCTATTGACATGTTCCACCATCCTTAACTGCTTTTATATAATGGCTTACTAAAATGTATTCCTCACAATCTTCGCATAAATATGAATTACCCTTTCCACCACAAACTACTGAATTACAGAATCGTTTATGTGTTTCTTCTAATTCTTTCACGACTTTATCTATATCGTAAGCACATTTCTGACTGCCAAGAATCTGCATTACATCAGACTTCCTTACAACCCCCATTTCAGATGGCAGCTTAGATAATTCTTTTCGTAATACCGTTTTATCAATTAACTGTCCCATGTATTTATTCTCCTATTCATCTTTATCTATAATGAACCAATATAAGAAACTTAAAAGTGTAAAAGTGATTCCAAGTATCTTATTTTCTACTTGATAAGAATACATTGTTACACCACTACAAAACCATACCAAAAGAAATGCGATTGCTTGTCTATAATACTTTTTCATTTCACACCTCCAATCTGTCCAAAGGAAAGAAAAATTTCCTTCTAATCCAACCATCTGTTATCTAAATAGTAGAATCCAAATACCACTCCACCGATTAAAATAATCCAAAAGATCCAGAAAATAATAATTGGAAAATCAGATTCTAGCCTTTCTATCGTCTCGTCAATAGTCGAATTATTATAAAAGGATGTATTATCTGGAATAGTTTTATCTCTTAAATCTGTAAAAATTGTTCCTTTATATTCAGTTTCAACACCATAATATTTATATCTTACATGACTTGACTCCTTAATTGTGTCAATATAATCAGTACCAGGTAAATCAATCTTATTACTTGCGAAATTCACACCACAAAATGATACTTCCTTGCACTTAATATCTTCACTTCCAACTCTATCCCAAGTCCAATATGTTTCTGTTGTAGTATACGAATGTCCTTTGCAATCGGTATGAGTAACAGTTCTTGTATGCATTGTGTATCGCTCTTTGACTTTTTCTACATACATATATTCTCCACCAATTTCAGGACAGGTAACTGTATCTACCGCTTTCAAATCACCATATACAAACGCATTACCAACATTTGTATCCATTCCGTATTGGAACATTTCTTGACTTTCTATCTTGACAGCCTTGTTATAAATTTCATTTTTATCCATTTGGTGTTCTGAAATCTTGGAAGAAATCAGAATACCAAACAGAATCATAACTGCAATGATAGAAATACTAGCCAAGATTTCACGTTTTGTTATTTCAAAATCGCCAAAATCAAAACCTTTTCTACCATATCTCATAGACTAATCCTCTTTAAATAAATCCTGTGGAGCATCAACGGGTGCGTTGTAATCCAAATACTCATATTCCTGCACTTCATATCCAAGCAATCCAAGAAACTGTCTTGTAGGGAACTTTCTCACATATCGCTTGTATTCCTTAATCTGTTTATTGTAATTGCTGCGATACTCTGCAATCATATTCTCTGTCATAGATAACTCATTCATAAGAGTCTTATAGTTCTCATTGGACTTCAGCTCAGGATATGCTTCTGCAACTGCTGTAATAGCTGTTGTTACATTCTCAATATCTCCTGTTGATCCACGACCATCTGCAACTGCTGTCAATGTATCAGCTTCGTGTTTGTCATACTGTTTTACACAATCAGCAAGGTTATACACAAGGTCAACTCTTCGTTTTTCCTGTACCTTAATATCTGATGATGCTGTATTTACCTGCTCCTCAAGTGCAATAGCTTTATTCTGCGAACTCTGTACACCAAATACAATCATCAAAATAACTGCTAATACTCCTACGCCAATAATTACTGGCACTTTCCAATTTGTGTTCTTCATTTTAATCTCCTTTGTATGTAATATTTTTATATTTTTAGATTCTAAAAAGCCTTATTTTTCAAGGCTTTCGTAACCTCTCACTTTGTTATTCTCTACTTTTATTCATTTTCTTTACAAATTCACGGTACTTCCTTGTATATTCGTAAGAATCTCCAAAAATATTATTAACAGCCTTATAAAGTTTCGGTTCATACTTTTGAATTACTTCTAATTCGTATTCAAAATCTCTACCAAATGGGCAGCCTGCACAACCAGTTCTTTTCAGTCCGTATTCTGTATAACACTTGCTGTGTTCAATATCATAAGCATTTTCATAGTCTATTTTGTCTGAGTCTTTATACCAAAATAAAGGTCTATAATTATCACAACCAGAATCATTTTCATCAAAACAACTTTTATATGCAGTTGATCTTGCTCCACCTTCGGCTTTTCTAATCCCTACGATTTGTAGATCAATTGGTAGCAATCCATTACCACAAATGCCTTCTCTTAAAATTTTATGTACCACATCTTTCTTTGCATATTGGCAGCACTTATTAGAAATCTTAAAAGTTGGTGGATTTGCAACCATAAATTCTTTTAAATATTTGTTGCATGATATATTAAAATGACTTCCTTCGCCCTTTTCTCCACACCACCACTCTAATGCAGATTTACATTTTGGATATTTTTTATACAGAATATCAAATTTTTCGTCTTCCCATTGAAAATTGTGACTTTGTAATCTTTGGATAAATTCGCTGACTTGCTTAGATAAAAATGGTTGACCATACTGTTTACAAGACGATGGAATTGGTTTAATTGCTTTATATCTAAGAATTTTTATATTATATTTTTCTTCAAGATAATCAAGATGTTCTTTTGTAGCTTGGTACTCAAGACCAGTATCAAAACACACATAAATAACCTTATCATCTCTGTCGCATCTCCAAACGATATCAATCATATCGTCACTATCTGAACCGCCAGAAACACTACAAAGAATATGTAAATATTTAGGACTGTTAATTTTCGACCATGCTCTTATTAAATTATCTCCTATTACTGAGTTTACAGGACAATCCTGTAATAATTCTTCAATTGTATTAGCTTTCTGTACCAATATGTACTTTCCTCACTGAAATTTATTTCATTTCAATGAGGTAAAGCCATACTTGGTGAGTGTCTTTTTACGTCACTATCACATTACTTTTTCGATTCATATAAACCAATGATCCGTTTTATGAATCATTGTGACAACCTTTGCTAATCAAAGGCATTAAATACATATGGTGAAAAACTAACCAAGTGGTAGCACAGCCTCGCAGATTCGTTCAATACTGTTGACTTCACATTTTATCATTTTATGATTTGGATTATCTTTGTTATAATCCCGAATAAACATATCTATCCAAAAATCTACATACTCATCATCTGACTCCGAATCCATTACAGTATATCTGTCAACTGTCTTGTAATTTCCTTTTTCTGTCACATAATATAGATTTATCTTATAGACAGGTAGGGTAATTTTTGTTTTTAAGAAATTTTTAGGATGAATACTTTTTAATTTTTGTTTCAAATCTTCATCAAAAATTTCAAATGTATCAATTCCAGTTCTTAATGAGCAATTTTCAAAAAAATCACTTGGATGCACTACTTTTCACCACCTTTCTAATATTTTATTCTCTTATTTACTGGGATTCCCATAGCCGAATGGCTTAGATATGATTAAAAATTTCAAAGAAAGATTGGTTTACTGCGAAACCACTACTTACTATTTTTTACAGAAGTATTATTAACTGACTTCTGAATATTCTTCATAAGCTGAATATTGTCGTTAATCATAAGTGCTAATGCCTGATCCTCTGTAAAACCAACACTTACATATGCATCAAACATATTCTTCTTAGTTCTCGCCTGAATTGCAGGATACTCAGTGTTCTCAGAATAATCCTTTGCAATAATCATGAGTTCCTTCAAAATATCATATACAGGCTCTTTGTACTTTGTAATGTATGTCTTTACTACCGCTCCTAAACTTTCTGGATTCTCTGCTAATAATCTTAAAATTGTTTCCATGTTTAATATTCTCCTTTAAATTTATTCAACATCTGTTCCTTCTACAAAACAATGTAAAATATCTACAATGTCTTTCGGTGTGTTCCTTAACAAATCAAAACACACATTAATCTCTGTATACATTCCCATTATGTTTTCACCTCCAATGTATTATTCTCCACTCACAATCTCATAAATAATATCATCGTGATATTTACCACTCTTATCTTTAATTGAATCTTTCAGAACATGTTTCGTTCCATTATGTCTCTCGATAAAGTTATCGTAACCTCTACAAGCAGGATTTCCACCAACAGCTCTCCATTCAACTCTATGTAATGTTTTAATCAGTTCTTCTAATTTATCGAATACGTCCCTACCAACCAAGATATTTCCTCTGTCAAATGAGAACAATCCAAAGTTATATGCTTTAGATACATACCAATCAACGGAATATCCTAAATAGCCAATGAGTTTTTCGTTCTTATCAACTATTGCATATTGGAATTGACTCTCATTTGGATATTCTGCAATTTCAGGACTCCAATTGCACATACAACCAGTTTCATACATCATATCTGTTGTATAGTAATATTTCTGAAATTCTTTCCCAATCTGTTCTTTATATAAAATTGCAGGTACTAACACTTAATCACCTCTTTTCTATAATCCAAGGATATGTTGCTTTCTTGTAAAGTTACTCCCAACTAATTACAATATTTCTCAATACCTTGTGTCATAATATCTCTTAATTCATCTTCCTCATATGTAGAGCCAAACTGCGACCAACTACAACTATATTCTATATCATTGTGTACTAACGCAAGTTCAAATACACTGCCACCATAATTCTTATATGCATCTAATTTGATAGCTTTAATATGAGGAATTTCTAAACGCCAATTATGCTTTTTATATTCAAACTGAATATTAGTAGCTTGCCCAAAATTAAAGTCAATGAATTTAACATCATTCATATACTCAATATCAAGAAGCTTTTTAATATAATTGACATACCAATCATATGTTTCCTTTTCTTTATACTTCTTTCTTTTGTCAAGCTTGTTACCGTCCGTATCCTGATTTTTTAATAACATATTTAACCATTCTCTACACATTTTAATCGTGGACGGCTGATCAAGCAGCATATACTGGATGTTTTCTTTATAAATGCGAAATGTTTGTTGTTCAATAAGGTTATATTCATTCTTCATATCATCCAATGCTTGTTTCTTTGCAGACAATCTTCTTTCTGCTTGTGCAAACTTATTTAATGAACCCATTTCATATTCGCCATTATAGTTGTATGTGTCATTTTTATATGCCAAAGACATTAATCGTTCACCTCGCTCTAATATTCTTTCTTTGTAACCAAAAGAAACCTGAATTT